>Ga0308391_1001051_pt1 | contig 11707 bp, 16 predicted proteins | sample Hotspr20Samplet1_FD_202363 | JGI IMG/M metagenome (GOLD analysis project Ga0308391, IMG submission 202363) | Hot spring phototrophic mat microbial communities from Octopus Spring, Yellowstone National Park, Wyoming, United States - 20050623_t1 ... | reverse complement strand
TTCGGCTCGTTGAAGAGCACTGAAACCCCGTAGGTCGTTACACGCTTCTGCCAGTGCGACCAATTTCAGCAATTTCGGCTCGTTGAAGAGCACTGAAACTAATCACCGCATTGCCGCCTTGACAAGGATGGTTCATTATTTCAGCAATTTCGGCTCGTTGAAGAGCACTGAAACCGGCGCGCCGTAGATCGTTCCGTTCGGAATAGTTCGGATTTCAGCAATTTCGGCTCGTTGAAGAGCACTGAAACCAGCGACGCGCGCGCTCGCCGGCTCGTTGTCGTTGATTTCAGCAATTTCGGCTCGTTGAAGAGCACTGAAACGATCCCGCGCCGCGACCGGACGGCGCTTCGCGGCAAATTTCAGCAATTTCGGCTCGTTGAAGAGCACTGAAACGCAGCGCGCGGCGCTGGGTTGCGAAATCCACATCGTTTCAGCAATTTCGGCTCGTTGAAGAGCACTGAAACTGACTTCTGAAGTACGTCTTCCGGCGACGGCAGTAGTATTTCAGCAATTTCGGCTCGTTGAAGAGCACTGAAACCGCGGTCGGCGTCGGCGCGGGTGTTGCACGCAAGCGCGATTTCAGCAATTTCGGCTCGTTGAAGAGCACTGAAACTCACAACCGTTGGATAAAATCACCTTCGGCGCACTCATTTCAGCAATTTCGGCTCGTTGAAGAGCACTGAAACCGACTTGCTCTACGGCGACGATACCGCCGCATATATTTCAGCAATTTCGGCTCGTTGAAGAGCACTGAAACGCTCGTTGTCGTTGACAACGATCATAAACAGCGCACATTTCAGCAATTTCGGCTCGTTGAAGAGCACTGAAACCGCGCCCTACGCGCGAGATCGTCATTGCGGAAGGCGAATTTCAGCAATTTCGGCTCGTTGAAGAGCACTGAAACCGTTGTCGCGCGTCGTCTGCGTCGAGATCGAGCGACGCGAATTTCAGCAATTTCGGCTCGTTGAAGAGCACTGAAACCGAAATTGGGGCTTGACAACCGGCGGGAAGTGCGGTTTTCAGCAATTTCGGCTCGTTGAAGAGCACTGAAACGAGGATTTGACGAAGCGCGAACTGGTCAAAACTGCGATTTCAGCAATTTCGGCTCGTTGAAGAGCACTGAAACTTCGGGTGATGCAGCGGGCGGGCGTTGTCACAACACTTTCAGCAATTTCGGCTCGTTGAAGAGCACTGAAACGCATCAGAAAGCGTCGGGACGGGCATCTGCTCATCAATTTCAGCAATTTCGGCTCGTTGAAGAGCACTGAAACCCAAACTGATTACCGACCGTCAACCTCTTCGAGTGTATTTCAGCAATTTCGGCTCGTTGAAGAGCACTGAAACCGGCTCAATCCACCGATACCGCAATCTTGAGGAAGATTTCAGCAATTTCGGCTCGTTGAAGAGCACTGAAACCCTTTATGTGTGTATTGCGATTAAGCTTGTAGTATAATTTCAGCAATTTCGGCTCGTTGAAGAGCACTGAAACTCTCCCTCTGTATTCAACCCCGCCGACCCGCGCCCGATTTCAGCAATTTCGGCTCGTTGAAGAGCACTGAAACTCGCGCGTCGCGGCGCGCGAGGTCGGCGTACCGCTCGCATTTCAGCAATTTCGGCTCGTTGAAGAGCACTGAAACCGGACGCACCGGGTCGTTGTTGTAGTCGCCGGATAGATTTCAGCAATTTCGGCTCGTTGAAGAGCACTGAAACCTTCAAAACAGTCTACTTCATACACAATTATCCCGCTTTCAGCAATTTCGGCTCGTTGAAGAGCACTGAAACGGCGCGTCGCCGGTGTCGGCGAATACGGCAGCAAGAATTTCAGCAATTTCGGCTCGTTGAAGAGCACTGAAACACGCGCAGACGGGCGTCGTACTGCTGGTCAATAGATTTCAGCAATTTCGGCTCGTTGAAGAGCACTGAAACACGCGCAGACGGGCGTCGTACTGCTGGTCAATAGATTTCAGCAATTTCGGCTCGTTGAAGAGCACTGAAACACGCAGTGCAACCGGAACTGCTCCAGCGCGCAGCGGATTTCAGCAATTTCGGCTCGTTGAAGAGCACTGAAACCGTTGTTCCAGACGCTGTACCCGCGACTGGAAGCGGCTTTCAGCAATTTCGGCTCGTTGAAGAGCACTGAAACTGGGGGTATACGTTTGCGGTTACACCGTTTGTCAATTTCAGCAATTTCGGCTCGTTGAAGAGCACTGAAACGTTGAGGTTGGTTGGATTTGATCCGAGCGTGTACTGATTTCAGCAATTTCGGCTCGTTGAAGAGCACTGAAACAGGTACTCCGCAAATTGCTCCGACGCAGCGCGCAACTTTCAGCAATTTCGGCTCGTTGAAGAGCACTGAAACCGGCGCGTATTTGACGGCGCGCAGATAGTTGACCACGATTTCAGCAATTTCGGCTCGTTGAAGAGCACTGAAACGCGAACGCTTGAGGGCGTGCGCAGCACATCGAATATTTCAGCAATTTCGGCTCGTTGAAGAGCACTGAAACTCCAGCAGCAGATAATCCAGCGGCGCGTAGGCGTCCAGATTTCAGCAATTTCGGCTCGTTGAAGAGCACTGAAACCGTTGGGCGTCCGCGGCTTGTCCGACGCCGCGAACATTTCAGCAATTTCGGCTCGTTGAAGAGCACTGAAACCGTCGCGTATAAGCAGCGCGTTGCGGTCGACGTAGTTTCAGCAATTTCGGCTCGTTGAAGAGCACTGAAACCACTTTAATTGTACTGCAAAAACCCAGACTTTTCAATTTCAGCAATTTCGGCTCGTTGAAGAGCACTGAAACGTCTGGATCGGGGCGACGTAGTTGACCCACTGCGGTATTTCAGCAATTTCGGCTCGTTGAAGAGCACTGAAACCGGTTGAGGCTGCGACTGCCGCCGCAGCCCCCGTCCCTATTTCAGCAATTTCGGCTCGTTGAAGAGCACTGAAACTCGTTGTCGGCGAGGTATGCGGTCGCCGCGCCGATTATTTCAGCAATTTCGGCTCGTTGAAGAGCACTGAAACCTGGGAACCGTCCGTAAGAAGCGAGGTTGAACCCGGATTTCAGCAATTTCGGCTCGTTGAAGAGCACTGAAACACGAAAACCCCCGATTTGGGCGATTTTTGCGGGTTCGATTTCAGCAATTTCGGCTCGTTGAAGAGCACTGAAACGACGGTTACGCTTGATGAGTTGTGATGATTAGGTCAATTTCAGCAATTTCGGCTCGTTGAAGAGCACTGAAACCCAAACACCGTAATATAGCGACTTGTAACAATTCCATTTCAGCAATTTCGGCTCGTTGAAGAGCACTGAAACCATCAACGAGACGCTCAACGTCGACGACGCAGCGCGATTTCAGCAATTTCGGCTCGTTGAAGAGCACTGAAACCGTTCGCCCAACTCTCTAACTCTTGCTCCGGAATGTCGTATTTCAGCAATTTCGGCTCGTTGAAGAGCACTGAAACGCGCTACTCGTTTCCCTCGTCGCCAACGGCGTCGAAATTTCAGCAATTTCGGCTCGTTGAAGAGCACTGAAACCTGTATCCGCAACGCCGCGCCCCATTCCGACATCACGCAATTTCAGCAATTTCGGCTCGTTGAAGAGCACTGAAACCTGTCGTCTCAGCGCCGCGCAGTCGCGCTGCGAAGAACGATTTCAGCAATTTCGGCTCGTTGAAGAGCACTGAAACTCGAAATCACCGACCAGCCCGGGCGTGCGCACCACAATTTCAGCAATTTCGGCTCGTTGAAGAGCACTGAAACTATAGAAATAAAAGAAAGTCCGGCGTTGTGACGGCTGCATTTCAGCAATTTCGGCTCGTTGAAGAGCACTGAAACGCACTACCAGCAGCGGCAGCGGGTCGGGCGCGGTCTATTTCAGCAATTTCGGCTCGTTGAAGAGCACTGAAACTCTTCCGTAGTTTTGCCGTCGTCGATGTTGAAGTTTGATTTCAGCAATTTCGGCTCGTTGAAGAGCACTGAAACCTGATCGTTTTTCTCTGGGGTCTCATTGTAGTACACCATTTCAGCAATTTCGGCTCGTTGAAGAGCACTGAAACAACTCGTTTCTCCAAACCCCCAACTCCTCGCCTTTGAAATTTCAGCAATTTCGGCTCGTTGAAGAGCACTGAAACCACCGCTTGGGCGCGAAAGTTCAACGTCGTCTATTTTGAATTTCAGCAATTTCGGCTCGTTGAAGAGCACTGAAACACAATGCGGAGGTCTGGCAGCGCGCCGCGCGCTGGATTTCAGCAATTTCGGCTCGTTGAAGAGCACTGAAACCCCGCAGTTTGTCGAAGATGACGCGGATCGCGAACTATTTCAGCAATTTCGGCTCGTTGAAGAGCACTGAAACAAACAGCGTAACGAGCGTGTCTTCCAACGCTTGCGGATTTCAGCAATTTCGGCTCGTTGAAGAGCACTGAAACATGTCGTTTGTGGGCGCGCTCTTTGCTCGCATCGGCGATTTCAGCAATTTCGGCTCGTTGAAGAGCACTGAAACGATAATCACCGCCAGCGCCGACTGAACCTCAGCCGGCATTTCAGCAATTTCGGCTCGTTGAAGAGCACTGAAACCAAATACCGCATCGCGGTCTGCGGCTACAACGACGATTTCAGCAATTTCGGCTCGTTGAAGAGCACTGAAACCGACCGATGCGAACCGCTGCGCCTGCCCGTATGCGATTTCAGCAATTTCGGCTCGTTGAAGAGCACTGAAACCATATACAACCGTCAGCGTCAAGTTGACCGACGGCCGCATTTCAGCAATTTCGGCTCGTTGAAGAGCACTGAAACCGATACGAGTTCCGGCAGTCGGTCTCTGACGTAGTGAATTTCAGCAATTTCGGCTCGTTGAAGAGCACTGAAACGCAACGGAATGGGATCGCGTCTACCTCGATCTTTACTATTTCAGCAATTTCGGCTCGTTGAAGAGCACTGAAACGATTGTCAAGAGGCAAAATCGCGGGAAAATCTCGAAAAATTTCAGCAATTTCGGCTCGTTGAAGAGCACTGAAACGGCGGCAACGAGTTGGTCGAACAGCATCGGCGCGCCGACATTTCAGCAATTTCGGCTCGTTGAAGAGCACTGAAACCGTGGATCAACAGCCGGTTCCGGTCTACGAGGTCAATTTCAGCAATTTCGGCTCGTTGAAGAGCACTGAAACGAATTCTACTGCCCGCGCGTCCCGATAGCGCGAATGCATTTCAGCAATTTCGGCTCGTTGAAGAGCACTGAAACCTCCAGATACGCAGCATACGCGCGATTACGTCGAACCTCTATTTCAGCAATTTCGGCTCGTTGAAGAGCACTGAAACATGTCGAAGGGACGCACTTTCCTGCGTTGATTCTGAATTTCAGCAATTTCGGCTCGTTGAAGAGCACTGAAACTACGGACGGGGGCGATATGCACGATCTCAACCCAACCATTTCAGCAATTTCGGCTCGTTGAAGAGCACTGAAACCCGTCTGCGCGATCAGACGCTCATACGGCAGCCCGAATTTCAGCAATTTCGGCTCGTTGAAGAGCACTGAAACCTTGACAAAACGAGCGTTCTGGTGTATACTGCGGACTATTTCAGCAATTTCGGCTCGTTGAAGAGCACTGAAACAATATGCAGCGCGTCGCGCCCGAAGTCCAACCAACATTTCAGCAATTTCGGCTCGTTGAAGAGCACTGAAACCGCTGCCGGAAGAGGACGCGACCGAGGTGCTGGACAATTTCAGCAATTTCGGCTCGTTGAAGAGCACTGAAACCGCGGCGCGTCGTTGAGGAGGCGTTGCAGACGCTGCTATTTCAGCAATTTCGGCTCGTTGAAGAGCACTGAAACTCGAGCGAGTCCGGCAGCGGGGCGAACAGCCCGCCGCATTTCAGCAATTTCGGCTCGTTGAAGAGCACTGAAACTCCGCGTATTCGGCGTATTTGCGCGCGACATTGACCCTATTTCAGCAATTTCGGCTCGTTGAAGAGCACTGAAACTCCGTCTTCCGGTATACGCGGTAGATGAGACTGCGTCGATTTCAGCAATTTCGGCTCGTTGAAGAGCACTGAAACGGCGCGTGGGGCACTTGACGCGCTTCGGCGTTGACGGATTTCAGCAATTTCGGCTCGTTGAAGAGCACTGAAACGAACAGAATACTGATCCAGGCGGCGCTGGGGATCAATTTCAGCAATTTCGGCTCGTTGAAGAGCACTGAAACTTTTCAATGACAATCTCGCGCTCGCGCGCGGTCGTGGGCATTTCAGCAATTTCGGCTCGTTGAAGAGCACTGAAACCAGCGCAGAAGAACGATTTCTTCAACAACCTCGTCGATTTCAGCAATTTCGGCTCGTTGAAGAGCACTGAAACATTATCTGCTGCTGGACGGCGATTGTCCGATCGCGGCATTTCAGCAATTTCGGCTCGTTGAAGAGCACTGAAACCTGAGAGCGTCGCCGCTTCTGTTTCGTACTGAGCAAGCATTTCAGCAATTTCGGCTCGTTGAAGAGCACTGAAACCCTCAATCTTTTGCTTCGCGCCCGTTGGGAAAGTTAATTTCAGCAATTTCGGCTCGTTGAAGAGCACTGAAACCTGGCTTCGCACGCGGCGCGGGGTGCTGCGGAAACAATTTCAGCAATTTCGGCTCGTTGAAGAGCACTGAAACCTCGACGCGCTGTTCGCGTTGCCGCGCGTCGTCTGCGATTTCAGCAATTTCGGCTCGTTGAAGAGCACTGAAACATCTCGCCAGCGCCCACACGCATCTGGCGAGCGCTATTTCAGCAATTTCGGCTCGTTGAAGAGCACTGAAACGTGTTTGAGTTTCTCGGAACTGCTGTCACAACACAATTTCAGCAATTTCGGCTCGTTGAAGAGCACTGAAACCAAGTACGTGTGGGAGTACCCGCCCGTCTCGCTGGATTTCAGCAATTTCGGCTCGTTGAAGAGCACTGAAACACCGCGATCTCGCCAAACTGCGCGAACTGGAAGATGAATTTCAGCAATTTCGGCTCGTTGAAGAGCACTGAAACGCCGGGGGCGACATCTGTTACGTTTGCTCTGGCGATATTTCAGCAATTTCGGCTCGTTGAAGAGCACTGAAACGGAGCTGGCGGCAGACCGTCCCGACCTGCGGACGCTGAATTTCAGCAATTTCGGCTCGTTGAAGAGCACTGAAACCAACTCCTTCGTGCGTCATCAACTCGTAGCGCGAATATTTCAGCAATTTCGGCTCGTTGAAGAGCACTGAAACCCCTCTGCCAACGCCGAACGAGCGCGACGACGAAAATTTCAGCAATTTCGGCTCGTTGAAGAGCACTGAAACTGATCCGTCCAGTAGCCGCGATATTGTGTAAATATGATTTCAGCAATTTCGGCTCGTTGAAGAGCACTGAAACTAACTGCTTTCCTTCGCGTAGAACGCCAGCGCGATGATTTCAGCAATTTCGGCTCGTTGAAGAGCACTGAAACCCGCGAACGCGCGCTATATCGTGAGTTGGAACGGACAATTTCAGCAATTTCGGCTCGTTGAAGAGCACTGAAACTCTCGAAAGCGCCGAGCCGCATATTTACACAATATCGATTTCAGCAATTTCGGCTCGTTGAAGAGCACTGAAACGACGACGCGAAGACAGATGAGGAAAAGCGCGACGCAGATTTCAGCAATTTCGGCTCGTTGAAGAGCACTGAAACAGTGAACAGCAGTAGCAGCAGATGTCACAACAGCAGTCATTTCAGCAATTTCGGCTCGTTGAAGAGCACTGAAACCAACTTGCCGCCGCGTCGCCTCTTCCGCCCAGTCCGATTTCAGCAATTTCGGCTCGTTGAAGAGCACTGAAACCCTGCGTATTCGAGATGCTGACAACCGGCGTATCCGATTTCAGCAATTTCGGCTCGTTGAAGAGCACTGAAACGATTTCTCCCGGTGTGGCGAACGCATTCGTTGCTTCATTTCAGCAATTTCGGCTCGTTGAAGAGCACTGAAACTGATATTCCGATTCAGCAGCCTGGAGGAAGCGGCGCAGATTTCAGCAATTTCGGCTCGTTGAAGAGCACTGAAACGGATTTGTTTCGAGTCGTCACCTTACGGTGTTTCTATTTCAGCAATTTCGGCTCGTTGAAGAGCACTGAAACTGGTGATATTCGGCTTCAGGACGCGCCGAAAGTCGCCGCAATTTCAGCAATTTCGGCTCGTTGAAGAGCACTGAAACTGGGCGGGCGTCGTGGAGCGCAAGGAGGGCGTCGATGATTTCAGCAATTTCGGCTCGTTGAAGAGCACTGAAACTTGTTAGTCTGTTGTCAGGAGGCGGCAACACTCCCATTTCAGCAATTTCGGCTCGTTGAAGAGCACTGAAACACTATCAACTTCGCGCGGGTGCGTTGGTGGCGCTAATATTTCAGCAATTTCGGCTCGTTGAAGAGCACTGAAACGTCTTGCCGTCGCCGGCGGGGCGCTCGTGGTTGCAATTTCAGCAATTTCGGCTCGTTGAAGAGCACTGAAACCGCTCGACGCGGGCGCAGCGGCGGCGCACAGTCTGAATTTCAGCAATTTCGGCTCGTTGAAGAGCACTGAAACTGAAAACATCAACGAACGCCTGACGGGCGTCGATGTGTATTTCAGCAATTTCGGCTCGTTGAAGAGCACTGAAACTGATCAGACGCGCGATGGCTTCAATCGTTTCGCTGTGATTTCAGCAATTTCGGCTCGTTGAAGAGCACTGAAACGCGAAGTACGAGATCGTCAACGACCTCGACGGCTAATTTCAGCAATTTCGGCTCGTTGAAGAGCACTGAAACACTCCACTTTCGGAAAAACGCCGGTGGTGTGCAGTACGATTTCAGCAATTTCGGCTCGTTGAAGAGCACTGAAACGGCGACGAGTTCGGGCAGTCGGTCTCTGACGTAGTAAATTTCAGCAATTTCGGCTCGTTGAAGAGCACTGAAACACTCAACTTTGGGGAAGACACCGGTGGTGTGCAGCACAATTTCAGCAATTTCGGCTCGTTGAAGAGCACTGAAACCGCTTTGGTTCGATCTTGATCGAGAAGGGGGGAAACCATTTCAGCAATTTCGGCTCGTTGAAGAGCACTGAAACCTTGACAATTGGCGGGAACTGCGGTATAGTAGAGACGTAAGATTTCAGCAATTTCGGCTCGTTGAAGAGCACTGAAACTCCCGTTCTTCGCCGGGTGGTCAAGACGCGGAGGCTTGATTTCAGCAATTTCGGCTCGTTGAAGAGCACTGAAACTTCGAATTCGTTTCGTGATGCCAAAGATCGGGGCGGGATTTCAGCAATTTCGGCTCGTTGAAGAGCACTGAAACCAACGAAGCGCGGTTGTCAAGAGGGAAAATAAAAAATTTCAGCAATTTCGGCTCGTTGAAGAGCACTGAAACGGAAAGCGAAACAGCCTGAACTTGGCGTTGTCGGAAAATTTCAGCAATTTCGGCTCGTTGAAGAGCACTGAAACTCGGTGTCGTAGTCGAAGTCGCGTAGGTGTCGCGGATAATTTCAGCAATTTCGGCTCGTTGAAGAGCACTGAAACCATGGGACAACGACTGGCGCTATCTGCCGGTACAGATTTCAGCAATTTCGGCTCGTTGAAGAGCACTGAAACCCTGGATTCTCGGCTCGCCGCCGGCGCCGGTGGAAAATTTCAGCAATTTCGGCTCGTTGAAGAGCACTGAAACTTCGGGGGGAACCGCATGACGATGCGCGGCAGAACGATTTCAGCAATTTCGGCTCGTTGAAGAGCACTGAAACGCGCGCGTCGCCCTGGCGTTGCCGACGGCGACGGACAATTTCAGCAATTTCGGCTCGTTGAAGAGCACTGAAACTCGGTGAGGAGCGAGGTTGAGCCGGGGGTTGGATTGGTGATTTCAGCAATTTCGGCTCGTTGAAGAGCACTGAAACTCCTCGTACTGGAGAATGCGGTACTGAATGTCCGTCTCATTTCAGCAATTTCGGCTCGTTGAAGAGCACTGAAACCTCAGAAGCAGACGGGCGACGTGACGCATCACCCACGATTTCAGCAATTTCGGCTCGTTGAAGAGCACTGAAACACACACGCTGGTATAGTGTGTCACAACTCCGAAGAGATTTCAGCAATTTCGGCTCGTTGAAGAGCACTGAAACGCGTGAAGACGCGCGGGAAGACGACCGCCAACCGACATTTCAGCAATTTCGGCTCGTTGAAGAGCACTGAAACCTTTGAGGGGGAAGACGGGCGCTGGTTTGTCCAGCAATTTCAGCAATTTCGGCTCGTTGAAGAGCACTGAAACCTGTATCGCCCGAATGGAGTACTCCCCGCACGCTCGCATTTCAGCAATTTCGGCTCGTTGAAGAGCACTGAAACTCCACCAACCTCAACCCGCCAAGTGCGGGGATAATCCATTTCAGCAATTTCGGCTCGTTGAAGAGCACTGAAACCTGATCGGCGCAAACTTGACGTTTGATGTGCAGTTCGTATTTCAGCAATTTCGGCTCGTTGAAGAGCACTGAAACGCTACGGCTGGGTCGTCGGCGTGCGGGCGTCCGGCAATTTCAGCAATTTCGGCTCGTTGAAGAGCACTGAAACTATTTCGACATCGACAACAGCGAAACTACGGAAGAATTTCAGCAATTTCGGCTCGTTGAAGAGCACTGAAACCAGCGGTCCCAACGGCGCCTGCGGGTCGGCGGTCACTTATTTCAGCAATTTCGGCTCGTTGAAGAGCACTGAAACCGCTGATGCTGTGCGGCGCAAAGATGGGCGGGTTAATTTCAGCAATTTCGGCTCGTTGAAGAGCACTGAAACAAGTTCTGGTCATTCTCGGAAAGCGGTCCGAAATAGGATTTCAGCAATTTCGGCTCGTTGAAGAGCACTGAAACGGTTATTTCCGCAACGCGAAAATCACTGCGCGTGTCAATTTCAGCAATTTCGGCTCGTTGAAGAGCACTGAAACCGTATTCGTCCTTCGCCGCGCTCGTAGACCAGCCGCCATTTCAGCAATTTCGGCTCGTTGAAGAGCACTGAAACATGCGTATCCGTATCGAATCGCCCTTCCCTATCCAAGATTTCAGCAATTTCGGCTCGTTGAAGAGCACTGAAACACACTTCCGCCTTATCCGCGTCGGCGCGGGTATTGCATTTCAGCAATTTCGGCTCGTTGAAGAGCACTGAAACTGGCTTCGATCCCGACGACCACGCCGTACCGATGCCATTTCAGCAATTTCGGCTCGTTGAAGAGCACTGAAACGTCGGTCGGTCGGTCATCCGGTCAGCCGGTCGGTCATATTTCAGCAATTTCGGCTCGTTGAAGAGCACTGAAACCGTGCGGATCGGCGCGTACGACGCGCCGACTCTCGATTTCAGCAATTTCGGCTCGTTGAAGAGCACTGAAACCTTGGATGTAGATAGACCCATCCTCAGCCTCGAAGACGATTTCAGCAATTTCGGCTCGTTGAAGAGCACTGAAACTTGCCGGTGTGGACGATCAACGTCGGCTCCGGCAAGATTTCAGCAATTTCGGCTCGTTGAAGAGCACTGAAACTCGGGTATCGGACGACGTATATCCGGTACTTTTTGCATTTCAGCAATTTCGGCTCGTTGAAGAGCACTGAAACGCGCGTCTTCACGCGGGCGTCGTCGAGGAGGCGTTGCAGATTTCAGCAATTTCGGCTCGTTGAAGAGCACTGAAACGTCCAGCAAGTCACCGACAAGCGACCCCTCCCAGGAGATTTCAGCAATTTCGGCTCGTTGA
>Ga0308391_1001050_pt1 | contig 11710 bp, 9 predicted proteins | sample Hotspr20Samplet1_FD_202363 | JGI IMG/M metagenome (GOLD analysis project Ga0308391, IMG submission 202363) | Hot spring phototrophic mat microbial communities from Octopus Spring, Yellowstone National Park, Wyoming, United States - 20050623_t1 ... | reverse complement strand
TCTCAAATACCCGCTTTTGCTCTTCCAGGGGAATGGTTACGCCGGTGTTGAGGACTTGGATGTCCAGGTGGTCGGAATGGCAGGTGGCCTGAAGGCTGATCAGGTGCCCAGCAGGGGTGAATTTACAAGCGTTTTTCAGCAATTCCGCCAGCACCGACTTTAGCACTCCCGGCAGGGTAAAAATGGCAGGCAGTCCTGAAGGGATCCCAAGGCTGAAGCGCTGATGGTGACTATGGGCCTCCTGAGCAAAGGGCTCTGCGATCTGGGGCAACCACTCTTTCAGCTCCAACCAGCAGGGCTGCTGTGAACCGTTCGCGTTAGCGGGACGGAGTCCCTTGAGCACCTCTAACTGCTGCAGTTCCAGATGCTGAGTATCTGGAAGAGGAGGATTCGACAGCGGCCTTGGCGGGAGGACGGGCCGTGCCCCAGGTGCTGGGTCACCGGAGTTAGCGGCGGAAGGGATCCTGCTTCGATCCAGCTTCGCCATCCAACACCTCTAGGATGGCCTTGGCAGCGCGAGCCAGAACGCCGGGTTCTCCCAGGGCTGCCCGCATCGCGGCGTAGTCGGCTTGCAGTTGGGCTTTGCGTTCCGGCCGAGTTAGCAACTCCAGTGCCAGTTGGGCAATCTTCTCTGGCTGGGCCTGCTCCTGCAGCAACTCCGGCACAATGGGGCGCATCTGCACCAGGTTGGGCGGAGACATGAAGGGCACCGACACCCTCAGCCAATGGCGGGCGATCCAGAAGGTGATGGGGTTGAGGCGATAGATCACCACCTGGGGGATCCCCAAGATGGCCGTCTCCAAGTTCACCGTGCCCGACTTGGCCAACACCAAATCAGCCGCTGCCAAGGCGAGGTGATGAGCTTTGTGGGGGGAGAAGAAGGGCAGAGCTTGGGGATCCAAAAGGGTGAGGTTGAGCCCAAGGCGGCGGGCAGCCCGCGCAATCGGGGCAGCAAAACGGGGCGAGGCCAGGGGCACCCAAAACTGTGCCTGAGGCAGGTGAGCTTGCAACAACTGAGCCGCCTTGAGCAAGACAGGCAGAACCGAGCGCAGCTCTTGCCGACGCGAAGCTGGCACCACCACCACCACCGTGGCTTCGGCAGGGATCCCCAACTGGGCTCTGGCGGCAGCACGGCTGGGCACAGCGGCCAAAATATCCAACAGGGGATGGCCCACATACTGGACATGGGCTCCTGCCGCCGCGTAGTAGCGGGCTTCCTCAGGGAAAATCGCCAACATCAGCCGCATCTGCTGGGCCAGTTGGTAGGTGAGGCGGGCATCCTGCGACCACACCCACTCTTGGGGAGCAATGTAATAGACGGCAGGGATCTGCCGCCGTTGCAGCAGACGGGCAATGCGGCTGTTGACGCCGATGTAGTCCACCAGCACGGCCACATCTGGCGGGTCTTGGGCTAAAAAGCGGCGAATCTTCCATTCCGTCCAGAGGGCGGGGCCGATAAAGGGAAGAGCCTCTAAAATGCCAACGGAGCTGATCTCGGTGGTGCGGTGCAACAGACGGGCCCCGGCAGCAGCCATGCGCTCTCCCCCGACCGCTGTGATGCGCAGTTGAGGGCGCTGGCGCAGCAATTCTTCGATCAGATGGCTGGCCTGCAGATCCCCTGAGACCTCGCCCGTGCAGATGAACAGGTGGCTCACCAGAGCTACGCTCCCGACCCCAATCTTTAGTCATCCAGCTCTGAAGTGCTCTGCACCGGCGGATCTTCCCCCCTCCCGCGCAGGGCCGGCAGAGGGCCACGTCGTTGGGGCTGGGAGAGGGAGTCTTCCAAAAATTGCAGCAGATGTTGCAGGGATCCCGTCTCGTCCACCCACTCTTTCCCCTGTAGGGAAAGGACATGGCGCTCTCCCTCCGCACCGCCACTACGAACGACACACAGGCTGCTGCGCAGTGTTTGCAGCGCTTTTTCCAAAGGCAACCCTGAGCGGTACAAAAATCGGTAGACCTGCCGCAGCAAGGGCAGGGATCCCTCCATCCCTTTGGCTCGCCGCAACCCCACCAAATTCAGACCGCGAATGCGGGCTGGATGTCCTTCCACCAACATGTAGGGGGGAACGTCGCGGTCAACCCGGCTCATCGCCCCCACCATGGCCAAGCGCCCGATGCGGGTGAACTGGTGGATCCCGACCATGCCGCCGATGCGGGCTTGAGACTCGATGTGGATGTGGCCGGCCAAAGAGACAGCATTGGTAATCACCACCTGATTTTCGATGACACAGTTGTGGGCGACATGGGTGTAGGCCATCAGCAGGTTGTGATCTCCGATCAGGGTGGCTTCCCCTTCATTGGTAGCCCGGTTGATGGTGACGAACTCGCGGATGCGATTGCCTCTGCCGATCACCACTTGAGAGGGGGCGCCGCTGTACTTCAGATCCTGAGGCTCGGTGCCCACAACTGCTCCCGGAAAAATGTGGTTGCCCTCGCCGATTTCCGTCCAGCCATCGATCACCACATGGGCCCCCACCACCGTATGGGCAGCAATGCGAACATGCTCGCCGATCACCGCATAGGGGCCAACCTGCACCGTTTCGTGCAGCTCAGCTTTCGGATGGATCACCGCAGTGGGATGAATCCGCTCCCGTGAGCGGTGCGGCGCACTTGCAGAGATGTTGGGAGTGGATCCCGCTGAAGCGAACGAACTCATTTCCGACCTAGCCAGCAACTGTGGTTACGCTCCCAACCCTGCGAAGGATCACCAAGACTTGACTCCAGGGGAGATGAGCCTTAGAGCTACGCCCCACTGTCGCGACAACATGTTTACCGTATCCCGACAGAAAGGCGCAAGCAGCCCCTGAGCCATCTTTCTATCCCAACACTTTATCTCAATTGCGAGAACACCCACACCGGAGCGCCTCCTGGATGGCCGCTGTTGGCCCATCAATCCACCAGGGAGAACATCAGCTCCCCCTCGGTTACCAGTTGCCCTCCCACCTGAGCGCGGCAGAACATCTTGCCAATGCGCCTCTGGCGAATGGTGAGCAAATCGGCGGAGAGCAGCAGCTGATCCCCCGGCAGTACCGGGCGGCGAAAGCGAACGCCATCGATCCCGGCAAACAGGGCCAAACGCCCGGCCACGTCCGGCAACTTGGTCAACACGATCCCCCCTATCTGGGCCATGGCCTCGACGATTAGGACGCCGGGCATGATGGGTCGGTTGGGGAAATGCCCTTGAAAAAAGGGCTCGTTGAAGGTGACGTTTTTCAGGCCCACCGCCCGTTGCCCCGGTTGATACTCCACAACCCGATCCACCAGCAAGAAAGGATAGCGATGGGGCAAGATCTCCAAAATCTGCTCCGTTGTGAAGACGGGGGGAGCGGTTGCCAATTGAGCGGCTGCTTCAGCCGAGAGAAGGGGAGGAGGAGAGACATCAGAGGACATGGTGAACCCACAGAGGCAGAGGACAAAACCAAATCCCGGACGGGGAGGACGGCAGGCCAGAACTCAGCCAAAAGAGCACCCAGGGAGCTGCGGAAAGGAGGGGAATGAAGCGGATCCCACCCTGGGGATCCCCTTGAAGACAAGTGCTCCGCACCGCTCTCGCAACTGAGGATGGCAGGGTTGTGGCTGCGCAACCGGATCCCTTGCTCCCCCTCACTCTTCATGGATCAGCAGGGATCCACTCTTGAGCAACTGCTCGGCCAAACGGTGGTGCAGGGCATGGCCCGCCTTGTAGGCCACAATGTGCCCCTGCAGTCGGCAGCCCAGGAGGCTGAGATCTCCTAGTAAATCTATCAGCTTATGGCGCACCGGCTCATCTGGGTAGCGCAATGGCCCCAACCACTCGGTTTGGCTACAGACAATGGCATTTTCCAGGCTGCCCCCCTGGATTAGCCCCCGTTCCCGGGCCAGCTCCACATCCTGCTGGCGGGCGAAGGTGCGGGCCGGCGCAATGGACTGGACAAAATCCGGCCTGTTCTCCCTCCAGCTCAGCCACTGTTCTCCAATCGGGCAATCGGCAAAATCGATGCCATAGGTAAAGCGGGCTGTAGGATGGGGGAGAGCGCTGACAAAGGCTTCCCCCGCCCAGACAGTGACCGGTTCTTGGATCACCCCCAGCAGGGCTGGCTGATCTTGGGCCTGGATCCCGGCCTGGGCAATGGCCTCTACAAAGGGCAGGGCAGAGCCATCCAGAATCGGCAGCTCCGGCCCCTCCACCTCGATGCGGCAGTTGTCAATGCCCAGGATGTAAAGGGCGGCCAGCAGGTGTTCCACCGTCTGCACTTGAACAGAGGGGGATCCCTGCTGCAACAGGGTGCAGAGATGGGCAGGGGCCAGGGATCCCAACCGAGCCGGGATCTCAGGGGATCCCGGTTGATCCACCCGCACAAAAACCCGACCGCTGCCGGCAGGAGCTGGATGCAGACTGCAGCCAATTGGCAGGCCGGTGTGCAGGCCAACGCCTTCTAGGGCAATAGAGCTGGCTAAGGTGTGTTGCCGGCCTCTCATCGTGCTCCGCAGCGCTAGTGCAAACGCTCTTGGCCCTGGTCGAAAACGCGGTAATACAGCTCCCGATAGCCCACGCGCAGGTTGCTGCTGGCATCTGCCAACTTGGCTTTGTGGCTGCGGGTGCCGTAGGCGCTGAACACCTCGTAGGTATCTCCCTCAAAGAAAAAGGAAGAGACATCGGACACCTCTTCGCCCCCCAGCAACTGCCAGCGCCCCTGGCGAAACTGCAGCCGGTAGTGGGCTTTATCCAAGCTGCCGGAAGGACGGTCGATAATGGCGTCGATGCTGCCCTCGTAGAACGGCTCGGCACCACCATTGGGGATGGATATGTCCACAGGCCACACGTCCACAGCGATATCTCGGTAGCGGCAGTTGGGCCGGTTGCACAGGCGAATCGAGCGCATGGCCTCGGCAATGGCTTCCAGCCGCTGCCGCGCCTCGGCCAGAGAAAACCGCTCTGAGTCGCTATCGCGAACGAGCTGGGGCGATACCTGAGCCGGCCCTGCCAGCGATGAAGGGGCAGCCAGCGCCGGGGATCCCCAGCAGCATCCCACCAACACCAGACAAATCAAGCTCAGCCAACAACGGTATGCGGATCCCATGGATGCAATCTATGACAAAATCAAGCTCCTCTTCTCTACTCTAGGCACTCTGGGGGATCCCAACCTGATGCCGATATTACCCCACTCTGGCCCTGAACAACTGGCGCAGGTACGGCTTGTATTGGTGCAGCCGGCTGGGCCGCGCAACCTCGGCGCCATTGCCCGCGTGATGAAAAACATGGGCTTCAGGCAGTGGGTGCTGGTGGATCCCCAATGCGATCCCCTCGATATGGAAGCGATCACCACAGCCGTGCATGGGGCAGACCTGCTCCATCAAGCCCGGAAGGTGCAAACTTTGCCCGAAGCCCTGCAAGGGTGTGTGCAGGTTTTCGGGACAACGGGGCGCAGCCAAACCTACCCACCCGAATGGCAAATTCAGTCCCCCCGCCAAGCCTTTCCCGCTCTGCTGGCCGCCGGCCCTGCCGCCCTCGTGTTTGGCCCCGAAGATCGCGGCTTGAGCAACGAGGAGCTGGCCCTTTGCCATCGCCAGATCCAGATCCCCACCGATGCGACCTATCCCTCTTTAAACTTGGCCCAAGCCGTGGCCATTTGTTGCTATGAGCTGTACACCCTCGTCTGCCAGAGCCCTTCCCCTGCTCCTCCTATGCCCTCGCCTCAAAGGCTTGCCCCCTTCGAGCTGCTGGAGGGATTTTTCGACCACTTAGAAGCGCTGTTGCTGCAAATTGGCTACCTGCACCCCCACACAGCCCGCCGCAAAATGCTCAAGTTTCGCGCCCTGTTCCAGCGAGCCGGCCTGACCGTAGCCGAGGTGGCCTTGTTGCGCGGGATCCTGCGGCAACTGCAATGGAGCCAGGGATGCTCTCGTCAGGAACCTCTGGAAGCAAATGCAGCTCCCGTCCCGCCGACGCAACCAGATTCCAGCAGGACCCCATCTTGACCCCAAGGCTGGGCCTCCAGCCCCGCCCTACCGCTACCGGAAGCAAGCTAGAAGGGCGGCTTCCTGCTTTCAGGCGGCGCGGAGCGCTTGTCAAGAATCTTGAGGCTTTGGCCGTGGGAGAATATCGGAGAATATCAATGCTAGAGCTTAAGGGTGGCGCGGGGATCGTAGGATTGAACCCGCTGCAGCTTTTCGTAAAGTTCTCGCTCTTCTTCGGAGATCTGGGTGGGCAAATGGATCTGCACCACCACGTAAAAATCCCCCCGTTCTCCGTTGCCTTTGGGAAATCCCCTTTCCGCCAGCCGCAACTTTCGCCCCGGCTGCATGCCAGGTGGGATCCGCAGCTTCACCACCCCATCCAAGGTGGGCACCTCCACCTGGGCGCCCAAAACCGCTTCGCTGGGGCTGATGGGCAGATCGCAGTAAACGTCGAATCCCTCTAGGCGATAGAAGGGGTGGTCTTTCAGCTCAATTTTAAGGTACAGATCACCGGCACCGCCGTTGGGGTTGGGGTGGCCTTGGCCGCGCAGGCGAATCCGCTTCCCTGGCGTAATTCCCGGCGGGATGTTTACCTCGAGCACGCGATCCCCGCCCACCCGCAGGCGACGCTTGCCCCCCTCAAAAGCTTCTGGAATGCTGATCTGGATGGTGGCCTCAGCATCGTAACTGGTGTTGCCAGTGGATCCCGAAAATCCGCTGCTGCGGTCTGTGGTTTGGCTGCGCACCCGGCCCAGCAGTTGATCGATGAAGTCTTGAAAATCATCAAATTGGCTGAAATCGACGCCACTCCCCCCAAATCCGCTCCCCCCAAAGTCTTGGCTGAAGGGGCTGCTGCTGTAGGTGTAGGCATCGCGGCTGGAGCGAAACCCGCCCTGCTGATAGTATTGGCCAAATTGGTCGTATTGCCTGCGCTTGCTGGGATCCGAGAGAACTTCGTAGGCTTCGTTAATGTCTTTGAATTTCTCTTCAGCCGCTTTGTCGTTGGGGTTGACATCTGGGTGATACTTGCGGGCTAGGCGCCGATAGGCTTGTTTCACCTCATCGGCAGTGGCCGTTTTGCTGACCCCCAAAATCTTGTAGTAGTCCTTAAAGTTTTGCATGGAGGCGTCCGCAGGCAAATCGCTGAGAGTGGGCAGAAAACCACGAGGCTAGGCGTCCCCGGCAAGGGCTCCTTCCCTCCGACCTACTGAAGAAAATGAGGAGGCGGGCTAGACGCCATCGCCCATCCCGTCCCTCCTCATTATCGGCGCTACAAGTAAGGGCGGGATCCGCCCTGGGCCCGCGGCCCACGGAGGGATCCCTGAGCAGTCACTTGCTCTCGGTGAAGTCAGCGTCGATCACATCATCGCTGCCGCCGGAGGTTTTCCCTGAGCCGGGAGTGGGGCCAGAGGAGGCCCCCGGCTGTTGATACAGCTCGCTGCTCATGGCGTAGAGAGCCTCTTGCAGCTCCCGCTCTTTGCTCTGGATGGCGCTGTCGTCCTCCCGCTGGATGGCCTCCCGCAGTTCTCGCACCAGAGTCTCGATTTGGCTGCGTTTGCTGGAGGAGATCTTGTCGCCCAACTCCTTCAACTGCCGCTCGGCTTGGTAGGCCAGCGAGTCGGCCTTGTTGCGGCGCTCAATTTTCTCCCGGCGGGCCCGGTCTTCGGCAGCGTATTTTTCTGCCTCAGCAATCATGCGCTCCACCTCTTTGCTATCCAAAGTAGAGGCGCCGGTGATGGAGATGCTCTGCTCTTTGCCGCTGCCTTTGTCTTTGGCCGTCACCTTGAGGATGCCGTTGGCGTCGATGTCGAAGGTGACCTCGATCTGCGGCACACCGCGGGGGGCCGGCGGGATCCCGTCCAGCTTGAAGCGGCCCAGAGATTTGTTGTCGCGGGCCAGCTCCCGCTCCCCTTGCACCACGTGGATTTCCACAGAGGTCTGCCCATCTTCGGCAGTGGAGAAGATCTCCGACTTGCGGGTGGGGATGGTGGTGTTGCGCGGGATGAGCTTGGTGGCCACGCCGCCCAAGGTTTCCACCCCCAAGGACAAGGGGGTGACATCCAGCAGCAGCACGTCTTTGACTTCGCCCGCCAGCACACCCGCTTGGATGGCCGCCCCAACCGCCACCACCTCATCGGGGTTGACACTTTGGTTGGGTTCTTTGCCCAGCAGCTCCCTCACCAGCCGCTGCACCGCCGGAATGCGGGTGGATCCCCCCACCAGCACCACTTCGTTGATGTCGGCCTTGGTGAGCTTGGCATCCCGCAGGGCTTGTTCCACCGGCCCCTTGCAGCGCTCCAGCAGGTCGGCACAGAGGTGTTCAAATTGAGCGCGGGAGAGCTTCAGCTCCAGGTGTTTGGGCCCATCGGCAGTGGCAGTGATGAAGGGCAGGTTGATGGTGGTTTCGGAAACGCTGGACAGCTCGATCTTGGCTTTTTCCGCAGCTTCCGTTAGCCGTTGCAGCGCCTGCCGGTCTTGCCGCAGGTCGATCCCTTCCATTTGCTTAAACTGCTCGGCCATCCAATCGACGATCTTCTTGTCGAAGTCATCGCCGCCCAACTGCGTATCGCCGCTGGTGGATTTCACCTCGAAAACACCATCCCCCACTTCCAGGATGGACACGTCGAAGGTGCCGCCGCCCAGGTCGAAGACGAGGATGGTCTCGTTGTTGCGCTTGTCCAAGCCGTAGGCCAAAGAGGCTGCTGTCGGCTCGTTGATGATGCGCAGCACTTCCAAACCGGCAATGCGGCCCGCATCTTTGGTGGCCTGCCGCTGCGAGTCATTAAAGTAAGCAGGAACCGTGATCACCGCTTGGGTGACCGGCTGGCCCAGGTAGCGGCTGGCATCATCCGCTAGCTTGCGCAGCACCATGGCCGAAATCTCTTCCGGCGCAAATTCCTTGTTCAGGCGGGGGGCGTACAACTTGACATTGCCCCGCTCATCCCGCCGTACCTGGTAGGAGACCCGCTTGGAGTCGGCATTCAGCTCATCGTACCTACGACCGATGAACCGCTTAACCGAGTAAAACGTGTTTTCCGGGTTGAGCACCGCTTGGCGGCGGGCCATTTGGCCCACCAGGCGCTCTCCATCTTTGGTGAAGGCGACCACCGAGGGTGTGGTGCGAGTACCCTCAGCATTGGCGATGACGGTGGGGACACCCCCCTCCATTACGGCGACAACCGAGTTGGTTGTGCCCAGGTCAATTCCTACAACTTTTCCCATCGGCTCCTTATTCTCCTCTTCTTGAGTACATTGCTTCGGTTACCGCCGCCAGCCTGTGTGAAGTAGCTTGGGCAGCCAATCTGTGAAAATCCGGCAGATGCTTGGTCACTTCCTGGGTCGATCCTAACCAGCTGGTTGGCGAGGCCAGGGCGAGAATGCCGCCCATTTCTCGGGGCTGAAGGGCAGACCGGTTACGGATCTCCGTACCTGCAGCAGCCTTGCTTTCGGTGCCGCTTGGGGTATGGCCTGGGTTGGCAGCTATTGGCAACTCTTGGGGGACTGCTGCCAGGCTAGCTCTGGATAAGCTGCAGCGCCTCCAGGCCGCGGTTCACAACGGTTGCGGCCAGGGGCAGGTAGCCCATCTCCTCGGCCAGGGCTTGTCCTTCGGTAAGGGCCCAGCGGAGCACAGCTTGCAGGGCGGCGGCCATGGCGGGATCCGAGTACCGGCGGTAGGTCAGGATCCAGGTGTAGGTGACGATGGGATACGCTCCAGGGCCAGCGGGATCCGGCACAAAAGCCCGCAGGTTTTCCGGCAGCTCAATTTCGCTCAAGGCCAGGGCCGAGGCTTCCGGGGAGGGGAGAATGAACTCGCCGCGGCGGTTCTCCAGAGCTGCCACCGACAGATCCAGCTCGCGGGCATAGACCGACTCCACGTAGCCGATCACCCCTTCGCTGAGAAGCATTTGGGCGCTCATGCCCTCGTTGCCCTTTACCCCAATGCCCACCGGCCACTCCAGCGACATGCCAACACCGATTTCTGAGGCCCAAGCCGGATCGATGGCCGCCAGGTGGCGGGTAAAGGTATCGGTGGTGCCGCTGCCATCGGAGCGGTAGCAGACGGTGATGGGCAGATCGGGAATGGTTAGCTCCGGGTTCAGGGCCAGGATCTCCGGATCCCGCCACTGGTCGATTTGGCCGCGAAAGATCTTCACCAAAACGGGTCGAGACAGCTTGAGTCCAGAAGGGATCCCCGGCAGGTTGTAGCCTACGGCAATGCTGCCTGCGGTCATCGGGATCATGACCACACCCCGCTTCACCTCGGCGATCTCGGCATCGGTCATGGCCACATCACTGGCGGCAAAGTCCACTGTCTGGTCAATAAATTGCCGGATCCCAGCGGCGCTGCCCACCGGTTGGAAATTGATCTCCACCTTGGGATCCACCTGGCGGTAATCGGAAAACCAGCGCAAGTAAAGAGGAGCCGGAAAGGTGGACCCGGCTCCGTTGATCAGCAAAACTTTGTCGGAGGACTGGCTGCCGGAGGCAGGAACGGGATCCCTGCCGCTGGGTTGGTCAGAACGGGATCCCCTTTGGCAGGCGCTCAAGGTAGCGCCGGTGGCCAATAAAGAAAGCAACACTTCTCGGCGACGGAAGCGGGGCAGTTGAGCCATGGTTCAGGTTCTCCGAGGTCACCGCCCCGATCCTTGTCTTGCCCACGGGGCCCTGTCAAGGGTTGCCAGTGGGATCCCCTGCGTAGGTCCACTTTCCCCAGGTGGCTGTCTTTTCCCTCTGCGCCATCCCCGTATTCCTCGCTACGCTTCCCAGCAAAAGTCGGGATCCAACCCAAGTCCAGAAAGGAAAGACAGAAAATGGAGAATTCAAGAGAAAAACAAAGAAAAACAGCGCAAACAAGAGATTGAGCGAGCTGAGTTCTGCGGCAGTTGCACAGAGATCCCCAAGCCAAAGCCTTGTCTGGCAAGGCTTAGCGGTTTTTGGGCCTGAGTCCCCCCGCATTGGAAAAACCTTGACATATTCTGGAATAGGGCAATATATTGTGGATTCTGTGCAGAAATCCTGCGCTGTTCACATCTCGGTATCTGGGGGACTACTATGCCGACTTTGACTCGTTCTCCCTGGACACTGCGAGACAGCGAAAAGCTCTATCGCATCTCAGGTTGGGGGGATCCCTACTTCCGTATCAACGCCGCCGGTCATGTGGAGGTGACCCCACAGGGCTTACAGCAGCAGGAACCGGGCATTGACCTGTACCACTTGGTGATGGATCTGGTGGCACGGGGTTTGCAGTTGCCTCTGTTGATTCGCTTTCCCGAGATCGTGGCCGACCGCATGCGGCGGATTTGCGAGAGCTTTCAGCAGGCCATCCAGCGCTTTGGCTACCCCAACGTGTATCGAGGGGTCTATCCCGTCAAGGTGAACCAGCAGCGCCACCTGGTAGAAGAAGTGGTGAAACACGGTCGTGCCTACCACTTTGGCCTGGAGGCGGGATCCAAACCGGAGCTGTTGATTGCCCTGGCTCTGCTGGATACTCCTGGGGCTTTGTTGATCTGCAACGGCTACAAAGACCGCGACTTTATGGAGACGGCCCTCTTGGCCCAGCGGCTGGGGCGCACCCCGATCATCGTTTTGGAGCGGCTGCAAGAGCTGGAGCTGGTGCTGCAGGCTGCCGACCAACTGGGCATTGACCCCATCTTGGGGGTACGGGCCAAGCTCTCCGCCCAGGGCAGTGGACGCTGGGGCACCTCGGCTGGGGATCGGGCTAAGTTCGGCCTCACGGCCACCGAGATTTTGCAAGTGGTGGAACGGCTGC
>Ga0308391_1001049_pt1 | contig 11715 bp, 9 predicted proteins | sample Hotspr20Samplet1_FD_202363 | JGI IMG/M metagenome (GOLD analysis project Ga0308391, IMG submission 202363) | Hot spring phototrophic mat microbial communities from Octopus Spring, Yellowstone National Park, Wyoming, United States - 20050623_t1 ... | reverse complement strand
GTTCATACAGGCCCCGCAGCGGATGCAGCGCAGCATCTCGCGGAACCGCCCGCCGACCATGGCCGAGCGGCCGTTGTCGAGCAGGATCAGGTGCATCTCCCGCGGACCGTCGCGCTCGTCCGGGCGCGCGGGGCCGGTCAGGAAGGTCGTGTAGCCGGCGAACTCCTGGCCGGTCGCCGAGCGTGCCAGGAGGCGGAGGAGGGTGAAGGCGTCCTCGACCGTGGGCACCACCTTCTCGATTCCGGTCAGGACCAGGTGGACCCGCGGCAGGCCCTGGGTGAGCTCGGCGTTGCCCTCGTTCGTGACGGTGACGATCGAGCCGGTCTCGGCGACCAGGAAATTGGCGCCGGTGACGCCGACTTCGGCCTCGAGGTAGCGGCGGCGCAGGACCCGTCGGGCCTCGGCCACGAGCTCGGCCGACTCCTGCTTCGGCGGGCCGCCGTGGTGGCGGGCGAACAGCTCGGCGATCCGCTCGCGGGTCATGTGCACCGCGGGGCCCACGAGATGGCTCGGTACCTCGCCCGCGAGCTGGACGATGTACTCGCCGAGATCGGTCTCGACGACGGTGAGGCCGTTGGCCTCGAGGAAGGCGTTGAGGCCGATCTCCTCGGCCACCATGCTCTTCGACTTGGTGACCGTCTTCGCCCCCGCCTTGCGGCAGATCTCGAGCGCGATCGCCCGAGCTTCGGCGGCATCGCGCGCCCAGTGGACGACCCCGCCCGCTTCGGTGAAGCGCCGCTCGAAGATCTCGAGGTAGAGGTCGAGGTGGGCGAGCGCGTGGTCCTTGATCGCCACGCCCGCATCGCGCAGCGCCTCGAACTCGGGCAAGGCCGCCGCGGCCCGCGCCCGGCCCTGCTGCCAGCCCGACTCGAGCCGGCGCAGTGCGGTGCGGAGTACCGGATCTTCGAGCGCGGCGGCCGCGCGCTCGCGGAAGGCGAGGCTCGTGGGCTCCATCAGCCCTTCTCCCGGGGTGCGGCGATCGGCGGCTCGTCGAGCTTGCCGGCGAGCACCTCGGCCACGTGCCGGACGGCGAGGCGCGAGCCCCGGCGTGCCACCCGCCCGGCCATGTTCAAGAGGCACCCGAGATCGCCCGCGAGCAGGAGCTCGGCACCCGTGGCCTCGGCATCGGCGAGCTTGTCGTCGACCATGCGGGTCGAGATCTCGGGATATTTGACGCAGAAGGTGCCGCCGAAGCCGCAACAGACCTCCGGCCGACCCATCTCGACGAGCTCCAGGCCCGCGACCCCGGCGAGCAGCTTGCGCGGCTGGGCCTTGATGCCGAGCTCGCGCAGCCCCGAGCAGCTGTCGTGGTAGGTGGCGCGCGCCTCGAGCCGGGCCGGCAGCCCTTCGAACCCCATGACGTCGACCAGGAAGGAGACGAGCTCGTGGCAGCGGCCGGCGAGCGTGGTCGCCCGCGCCTTCCAGGGCGGATCGGAATCGAAGAGTTCGGGCAGGTGCGTGCGCAACATGCCGGCGCAGGAGCCGGAGGGGGCCACGACGAAGTCGTAGGGCTCGAGCGCCGGGATGAACTGGCGGGCGATGGCCTCGGTGGTCGCCCGGTCGCCGGAGTTGAAGGCCGGCTGGCCGCAGCAGATCTGCGGCTCGGGCACCTCGACCCGGCAGCCGGCGGCTTCCAGGAGTTCGGCCGCGGCGAGCCCGATCGTCGGCCGAAAAAGGTCGACGAGGCAGGTGACGAAGAGAGCGACGCGCGGCTGGTCGGGCATGGGCGGCTCGGCGGTTTCGCGCGGCAGACCTAGGCGCTGGGCGGGCCGCCTGCAACCGCCACGGAGCGGCTGCGGGCTTTCCCGGCCGGCCGGGCCGGCTTAAGGGCGAGGCCGAAGGACGCGGTTCGGGAGGGCGCGTGGAACCGGGTTCGATACCGAAGGTGGCCTTGGTGACCGGCGGGGCCCGCCGCATCGGCCGGGCACTCGCGCTGCGTCTCGCCCGCGAAGGCTTCGACGTCGCGCTCCACTATCGCGGCTCGGCAGCCGAGGCGGAGGCGACTGCCGCGGCGATCCGCGCGCTCGGCCGGCGCTGCCAGCTCGTCCCGGCCGACCTCGAGCGGCTCAGCGAGGTCGAGACGATCGTCCCGCGGGCGACCGCCGCGCTCGGGCCCTTGGGCGTGCTCGTCAACAACGCCTCGATCTTCGAGCTCGACCGGATCGGCACGCTCTCCGAGGCGAGCTGGGCGCGCCATCTCGCCGTCAATCTCACGGCCCCGACCTTCCTCTGCCGCGCCTTCGTCCGCCAACTGCCGGACGTGGCCGAAGGGCTGATCGTCAACATCCTCGACGAGCGGATCTTGAACCCTACGCCCAACTATCTTTCCTACACCGCGAGCCGCTTCGGCCTTTGGGGGGTGACCCAGGTCCTGGCGCGCGAGCTGGCACCCCGGGTCCGGGTCAACGCGATCGGCCCGGGCCCGACCCTCCCGGCCGCCGGTACGACCGAGGCCGACTTCGCGGCTCTGTGCGCGAAGATGCCTTTGAAGCGCGGCAGCGACCCCGAGGAGCTCGCCGAGGCACTGGCCTTCATCCTGCGCGCCCGGTCGATGACCGGGCAGATGGTGGTGCTCGACGGCGGCCAGTCGCTCGGCTGGCTCACCCCGGACGGGGCGCTCGGCGAATGAGCCGCGGATCGCCGTGCGCACCTTGCGAGGCCTTGGCCGGGGATGCGGGAGAGCCGCTCGACGCGCCCGGTGGCCCGGATTCCGCCCGGGTTCGGCCCGCGGCGCGGCGGCTGCCCACCCCGGACGAGCTCCTCCTCGCAGTGGCGGCCCGGGACACCGCGGGTGGCCGGCCGCTCGGGCCCTGCCCGATCTGCGGGCGGCCGATGGTCGAAGGCGGCAGCGTCGACCGGCACCATCTCGTGCCGCGCTCGCGGGGCGGGCGCGAGACCGTCTTCCTCCACCGGATCTGCCATCGTAAGCTGCACGCCCTGTGGAGCGAGGTGGAGCTCGCGAGGCTGTTCCACGATGTCGAGGCGATCCGTGCCCATCCCGAGATCCGCCGCTTCGTCGCTTGGCTCCGGAACAAGCCGGCGACCTTCTGGGCGCCCACCCGGCGGGCTCGCCGCGGTCCTCCTCGTTAGCCTCGAGCTCTCCCTGCTCGCCGCCCCGGCCCGGGCGCAGACGCCGGCGAGCGCCGAGGAGCTCGTGCGCGCCCGTTGCGGCAGCTGCCACGGCCGTTCGCTGCCCGACCTCCTCGTGAGCTGCCGCGAGCGGCGGGGCGAGGAGGGGCTCGACCGCTTCCTCGCCCGCCACCACGCCCGCGATCCGGAGGAGCGGCGGCAGATCGTGGCGTGGCTCGAGGCCTGCGCCGCCGGCACGCTCGGTCCCGGGCGCTGAGGCCGGGTGGAGGCGACGTCCGTGGCCGGAGATCGGCTGCGCCTCGTCCTCGTGGGCGACGTGATGACGGCCCGGGGTATCGACCAGATCCTGCCCGACCCCCTGGACCCCACGATCCACGAGCCGGTGATGGCCTCGGCGCTGGGTTACGTCGAGCTCGCCGAGGCGAAGAACGGCCCGATCCCGCGGCCGGTCGATTGGTCCTACGTGTGGGGGGACCTCCAGGGGGAGCTGGAGCGGTGGCGGCCCGTTCTGCGGATCGCCAATCTCGAGACCGCGGTGACCCGGAGCGAGGCCTGGCTGCCCAAGGGCATCAATTACCGGATGAGCCCGGGCAATGTCCCCGTGCTCCAGGCGATCCGGCTCGACGCCGTCGCGCTCGCCAACACCCACGTGCTCGACTGGGGCCGCCAGGGTCTCCTCGACACGCTCGCCCATCTGCGCGCGGCCGGGATCGCCACGGCCGGGGCGGGGCGCGACCTCGAGGAGGCCGAGGCCCCGGCGATCCTGCCGATCCCCCGTGGCCGGCTCCTCCTTTTCGCCTTCGGCCACGGCTCGGCCGGTGTACCGGCCGATTGGGCCGCGGGCCCCGGGAGGCCCGGGGTGGCGCGCCTGCCCGATCTCTCGGCCGCGACACTCGAGGCCGTGGCGGCGCGGATCGCCGCGGCGCGCCGACCCGGTGACCGGGTTGTCGTGTCGCTCCATTGGGGCTCGAACTGGGGCTTCGAGGTCCCCGAGTCGCACCGCCGCTTCGCCCGGGGGCTGATCGACCGGGCGGGGGCGGATGTCGTCTTCGGCCATTCCTCGCACCATCCGCGTCCCTTCGAGATCCACGCCGGCCGTCCAATCCTCTACGGGGCCGGCGATCTCTTGAACGATTACGAAGGCATCGGCGGGTACGAGGAGTTCCGTCCGGAACTCGTGCTCGCCCACCTCCTCACCCTCGAGGCCGGCTCGGGCCGGCTCGTGCGGTTCGAGGCCGTGCCGTTGCGCATCCGCCGCTTCCGGCTCGAGCGGGCGACGGCCGAGGAAGCCGGCTGGCTCGCCCGCACGCTCGATCGCGAGAGCCGACGGCTCGGCACCGCGGTGCGCTTCGAAGCGGGCCGGCTCGTGATCGAGCCGGCTGCGGCGTCACCCTGAGGCCACGCGGCGGCGCGGCGCGTTGCCGGCCCCGAGCACCCCCGTCACCATCCCGGGCGCGACGGGCGAGGAAGGCACGAGCGATGGTCGAACAGGCGACGGCGGAGGCCCCCGCCCCGGCGGAGCTGCTCGAGCACCTGGCCGAGCTCGCCGGTCGGGCGGGTCGCGCCGTGGCGGCGGTGGTCGAACGGACCACGAGCCGAGGCCGGGCCTTCGAGATCCCCGCGCCGGAGGTCGTCTCGGCGACCCTCGAGGCTCTGGTCCGGGCACTGTTGGCCGAGCCCGACCGGCTCATGGCGGCGATCCTCGACTGGCACGCCCGGCTCGCTGCGATCTGGGCGAACGAGCTCGCCCGGCGGGCCGACCCCACGCTCCCGCCACTGTGGGCTCCCGACCCCGGCGACCGGCGGTTTTCCGACCCGGACTGGCACGAGGACCCGCGTTTTTCGCTCCTCTGCCAGGTCTACCTCATGAGCTGCGTTTGGACGCGCGAGCTCGTCGACGGGGTTTCGGGGCTGGACCCCAAGACCCGGGCGCGGGCCGCCTTCTACCTCCGGCTGGCGCTCGACGCGATGGCGCCGAGCAACCACCCGGCGACCAACCCCGTGGTCCTGCGCGAGGCGGTGCGCAGCGGTGGGGCCACGCTCCGGCGCGGCCTCGAGCAGCTGCTCGAGGATCTCGAGCGCGGCGGCGGCCGGCTGCCCGCCGCCCCGGGCCGAGCGGATGCCTTCGCGCTCGGCCGGGAGCTCGCGACCACGCCCGGCGCGGTGATCTTCGAGAACGAGCTCGCCCAACTGATCCAATACGCGCCCACCACCCCCACGGTCCGCGCCCGACCGCTGCTGATCGTCCCGCCCTGGATCAACAAGTACTACATCCTCGACCTCCGCCCGAGGAACAGCTTCGTGCGCTGGTGCGTGAACCAGGGGCTCACGGTGTTCGTGATCTCCTGGGTCAATCCCGGGCGCGAGCTCGCCCACAAGAGCTTCGAGGATTACTTGCGGGAAGGGCCGCTCGCCGCACTGGATGCGATCGAGCGGGCGACCGGCGAGCGGGTGGTGGACGTGCTCGGCTATTGCCTGGGCGGCACGCTCACGGCCTGCCTGCTCGCCTGGCTTGCGGCGCGCGACGAGCGCCGCATCGGCCGTGCCACCTTCCTCACCACCATGCTCGACTTCGCCGAGCCGGGGGAGCTCGGTGTGTTCATCGACGAGCAGCAGCTCGATCTGCTCGACCGGCACATGGCGGAAGTGGGCTACCTCGAGGCCCGCCACATGCAGCAGGTCTTCGCGCTGTTGCGCGCCAACGATCTCGTCTGGAGCTTCTTCGTCCAGAAATATCTCCTGGGTCGCGAGCCGCCGCCCTTCGACCTGTTGCAGTGGAACGCCGACGGCACGCGCATGCCCCACATGATGCACCGGTTCTACCTGCGCGCGATGTACCTCGAGAACCGGCTCGTCCGGTCGGGCGGCATCGAGCTGTTGGGCGTGCCGATCGACCTCCGGCGGATCCGGGTGCCGGCCTACTTCCTTTCGACGCGCGAAGACCACATCGCGCCCTGGCGGTCCACCTACGCCGGGGCGCGACGGCTCGGCGGGCCGGTCCGCTTCGTGCTCGGCGGCTCCGGCCACATCGCGGGGGTGGTCAACCCGCCCGAGGCGAAGAAGTACGGCTTTTGGACCCGGGCGGCGTTGCCCCAGGACCCCGAGGCTTGGCTCGCCGGTGCCCGCTTCCGGCCGGGCAGCTGGTGGCCGCACTGGCTCGCTTGGCTCACGCGCGGGGGCGGCCGGCAGGTGCCGGCGCGGCGGCCGGGGGAGGGGGAGCTGCCGGCGATCGAACCGGCGCCGGGCCGCTACGTTCGGGTGCGCGCCGAGAGCTGACCCGTTCCGGTGCGGCCGACGGTGCGGACCAGGGAATAAAGCGCCGCTGCCGGCGTCCAGAAGGGCGCGGGGAGGGGTCGTCTCGAGCGCCCCGGGTCGTCACGGTCGGTAGGCGGCCGGAGGCCAACCTCGCATGTTCACCGCCCAAGGATTGGCTCCACCGGCCCTGCTGCCGGTGGAGCCTTTTCTTCGTGCCGTGCCGGTGAGCGACCTGCAGGGTTGCGCGCAGCGCCGGCATGTGTTCAACGGTGTGTCGTGTTCCTCGACGAGTGGAGCGTGCTCGCGCGAACCGAGCGCGCGCGAATGGGTGCGTCGTCGGCGCACCTGACGACAACCAGAAACCAACGCGGAGGCCCAGTCTTGCCCTGGGACCCCAACCCCGACGAGAGCTCTTCCCGACCCGCCCCGAGCGGGGCGTCGCCCGCGCGGACGCGGCGGTCGGTCGACGAGGAGGTGCTCGAGCACGTCTCCGGCCTGCGGCGCTACGCGCTGCTCCTGGTGGGCGACCCGCACGATGCCGACGACCTCGTCCAGGAATGTTTGGTCCGGGTCATAGCGCAGGCCCGTTCCTGGCGCGAGGTCAACGACTTGCGGGCTTATCTTTTCACCACGCTGCACAATATCTTCGTGGATGGTCACCGCCGGCGGCACAAGCATCGCGGCGACGTGCCGATCGAGACGGTGATCGCCGATCTCCTGGCGCCGCCGCGCCAGCAGGACTGGGTCGAGCTGCGTGACCTGATTGCCGCACTGCAGGTGTTGCCGAAAGAACAACGCGAGGTGGTCTTGCTCGTCGGCCTCGAGGGTCTGAGCTACCTCGAAGCGGCGAATGTGCTAGGAGTTCCCGTGGGCACGGTCATGTCGCGGCTGTCGCGTGGGCGGGAGGCGTTGCGTCGCCTGGTCACGCACGGCGCTACGGCGAGGCTTCGGGTCGTCAAATGAACGGGTTCGGCGCTGCCACGGCGCGGTCGACGGTGGACGAGGGTGAGCTCCACGCGCTGGTCGACGGCCGACTGCCGGCCGGGCGGCGTGCGGCGGTGCTCGCCCATCTGCTGACCGACGGCGGGGACCGCGAGCGGGTCGAGGCCTATCGGCGCCAGCTCGCCGGGCTCGCGCGGATCCGCGCCGGGCTCGATCGCTACGCCGAAGGCTTCGCGCCGGAGCTCCAGCAGGCGCTCGCCGACACCGTCCGCCGGGTCCGGCGTCGTCGGCTGATGTTGCGCGGCGCGGCCGGCCTGGTGGCGGCGAGCCTGCTCCTCCTGGCCGGCTTCGGCGCGGTCCGGACCTGGCAGGCCGAGCCCGAGGCCGTGACGGCGATCGTCTACGAGCCCGAGTTCCCGCTGCCCGAGTTCCCGTTCGGCGGCAGCCTCGGCCAGACCGCGACGGCCCGCCCCGAGGGTGACCGCGAGCGCTCGCTCGCCTGGCTCGCCGGCCATCTGCGTGACCAGACCCTCGAGCTCCCCGACCTGCGCGGGCTCGGTCTCGTCCCGGTGGGTGGCCAGGTGCTGACCCGCGGCAGCGCGCCCGCCGTGCGGCTCGCCTGGACCGACGGCCAGGGCCGCATGGTGGACCTCTATGTCGGGGTGGTCTCCTCCGACGCGGAGCAGGCCTTCACGATGGTCGGCGAGAGCCTGGTCTCGCTGCACTGGCGGCGCGGCCGGCTGGTCTTCGCGCTCGTGGGCCCGGCCGAGAGCCCCGAGCTCCTGCAAGTCGTCCAGGCGGTGATCGCCGGGATCGGACAAGGTGGCGAAACCGTGCCGGCCGGCAAGGCGAGCGGGCCTGCGCCCGATCCGCGACCCATCCGGGCCGCGGCCGAGCCGGTGCCGAGCGCGGCGACCCCGACGGTGGCGCCGCTGCCCGAAAAGGCGGCACCCGCTGCCGATCCGGCGCCGGCCAACCCGGTGGTGCCCGTGAAAGTGGACGCGGAGAAGCCGAAGTCGCTCTAACGGGTGGCCGGGCTCCGGCGAACGCCGGAGAGGAGGCCGCGCATCGCGGTCTCGATCAAGAGCACGTCGTAGGCGAGGCAGAGGAAGCGGTAGCCGCGGTCCGCAAGGGCGTTCGCCCGCTCGGCGGTGGCTGCGAGCCCGCCGAGCACGACACCCGCGGCGCGGATCCCGCGCTCGGCCTCGGCCACGGCGGCGAGGAACTCGGGATCCTCGAAGGCGCCGGGTTTGCCGAGGCTGGTCGAGAGGTCGTAGGGCGCGATCATCGCCACATCTACGCCCGGGGTGGCGGCGATCGCGTCGATCGCCCGGACCGCGTCCACGTGCTCGATCAACAGGATCGTGAGGATCGCAGCGTCCGCCGTGGCGCTGTAGTCGAAGGCGCCGAGGCCCCAGCGCGAGGGCGCGTAGAAGGGACCCCAACCGCGCTCGCCCACGGGCGCGTAACGGCAAGCGGCGACCGCCGCGCGGGCATCCTCGGCCGAGCGGACGAGCGGGAAGACGATGCCGAGCGCCCCGGCGTCGAGGACCGGCTTGGCGAGCCAGGGCAGGTTCCAGGCGACCCGGGCCAAGGGCACGCAGGAGGCGACCGCGGTGGCGGTGATCATCGCCTGGGCCGTCTCGGGCGAAATCGGCCCGTGCTCGCAATCGACGATCAAGAAGTCGAAGCCGCTCGCGGCCAGGATCTGGACGAAGGGTGGGGAGGGCAGCGAGACGAAGGTCCCGACCACCACCTCGCCGCGGGCGAGCTTCTCGCGGAGCGGGTTGACCAGACGGGTCACGGGACCTCCTTCGAAGGCGCGCTTCGAGCCTCGCCCGCCGAGGCGAGCCGGGCAAGCCTCTCCTCGAGCGCGCCGGCCTCCCGCAGGAAGCCGATCCGCAGTGCCTCCGCGCGCAGCCGGACCAGCTCGGCGGCCAGGAGGCCCGGCTCGGCGCCGCGCGCCGCCGCGACGAGGGCGCGCGCCCGGTCGATCCAGAAACGCGCCCAGGCGACCGGCTCGGCCGCGGTGTAGGCCTCGAGGGCGTGGGCGGCGGCGAGCGCCGCGTCGAACTCCCCGGCGGTGAGGCAGCCCTCGATGGCGTCGCGGGCGAACAGCAGGTGGGTGTGGCTGGCCGACCCGCTCGCGAGCACCTCCTGCCCCTCGGCCAGCGCCGCCCGGCGCTCGCCCGGATCGTCGGTGGTCGCCGCGATCCCGCCCAGCACGATCGGGCCCACGAAGGCCATGCCGGTCCGCCGGCAAGCCTCGAGCGCTTCCCGCAACAGTTCGAGCGCCGCCATCCGTCGGCCGCCCAGTCGGAGGAGCTCGGCCCGGAAGGCCAGGGTCTCCGGGGCGAAGCGTCGGGCACCCGAAAGCTCGACGAGCTCCTCGGCCCGATCGACCTGGACGAGGGCAGCCTCGAGCGCGCCGGCGGCGGAGTCGAGCAGGAAGAGTACGTGGCGGGCGATCAGCTCGGGGCGGAGCCGACCGGTCGCCCGGGCCTGGTCGACCGTGCGCAGGGCGGCCTCGCGCGCCCCGGCCGGATCGCCGGCGACGAGCCGGCCCCATCCGACCATCGGCAGGTTGGCGGTCTCGACGCCCAGGAGCCGCTCGGCGCGGGCCCGGGCGACGCAGCCCTCGAAGGCGGCGAGGGCGGAGACCAGGCGGCCACCGAGGAAGGCGGCATCGCCGATCCCGCCCAAGGCGCGCGCCTCGAGCTCGACCGAGCCGGCCGTCCGGGCGGCCTCGAGCGCGGCTTCGTGGGCGGCCCCGCATTCGGCGACCCGGCCGAGCGGGAACAGCAGGTTGCCGCGCAGGTGCAGGACCCGGGCGAGCAGCTCCGGATCGCCGAGCGCGCGGGCCTCGGGCTCGAGCGCGTCGAGCAGGGCGAGGGCCTCGGGAATCCGGTCGACGAGCCGCAGGCAGCCGGCCCGGCCGAGCCGGGCACGGGCCCGGCCGGCGGCGTCCGGGGCGGCCTCGAGGGCACGCTCGAAGGCGGCGAGGGCCGGCTCGACGGCACCGAGCTCGAGCAGCACCCGGCCGAGCTCGACGGCGATCGCACTCGCGAGGCCCGGTTCACGCGCGAGCGGTTCGGCGCGGCTCAACAGATCGCGGGTAGCGGCGAGCCGCGCGCCGGCGGCCTCCCCTCGTGCGGCGGCGAGCAGCGCCGCGGCGGCTTCCGGATCGTCGGCGAGCACCAGATGCTCGGCGCGCAGGAGCGCGTCGCGCGAAGCGTACCAATCGGCCGCCCGGCGATGCAGGGCGCGCCGCCGCTCGTGCAGGAGCGAGGCGTAGACGCCGTCGCGGATCAGCGCGTGGGCGAACCGGAAGGCGCTCCCGTCGGGCCGGAGGAGGCCGCGGCGGATCGGCTCGTCGAGGTCCGTGGGCAGCTCGTCGGCGACGGCCCGCAGCGCTTCGGGATCGAAGCGCTGGCCGAGCACGGAGGCGGCCTGGAGGGCCGCGCGGTCGCGCGCCGCGAGCCGGTCGACCCGAGCGAGCACGAGGCTCTGCACGGTCTCGGGCAGCGCGTCGTCGCGCCGGTCGAGTGCGGCGCGGGCGAGCTGCTCGAGGAACAGCGGGTTGCCGCCCGAGCGGGCAGCGCAGCGGCGCGCCGCGGCGGCCTCGGCGGCCAGCATCCGCAGCGCCAGGGTCTCCGCCTCGGCGGTGGCGAGCGGGCCGAGCTCGATCACCACGAGGGGCACATCGGCAGCCAGCCTGCGCCAGCCACGCTCCAGCGGATCGCCTTCCGGCCGGCTGGTCAGCAGCAGGAGTGCGGGGCACTCGGTCACGCCGCCGGCGAGCGCCGCGAGCTCGGCCAAGGTCCCGGCATCGGCCCAGTGCAGGTCCTCGACCAGGAGGAGGCAGGGCCGCTCGGCCGCTGCGGCGCGCAGGAGTGCCGCGAGCGCCCGGCCACGACCTCCCCGAGCGCCAAGCCGATGTGCGCCGAAAGCGGCGGCTCGTCGGGCCCGGCGAGGCCGGCCACCGCGGCGATCAGGGCCCGCGCGCAGCGGATCGCCCGGTCGACGTCGTCGCCGTGTGCTCTGGGTGCGCCGAACAGCGCCATGACGCAGTCGCCGACATGTTTGTCGATCGTTCCGCCGTGGTCCACCACGACCCGGTCGGCGGTGGCGAAGAAGCGCTGCAAGAGCGCGTGGACCCGCTCCGGGTCGAGGCTCGCCGAGAGCCGCGTGTAGCCCACGAGGTCGCAGAAGAGCACGGCGACCGGTCGGCGATCGCGCTCGGCCGGCTCGTCGGTCTCGGTCGGTGCTGCGGCGAGCGCCGCGATCGCCGAGAGGAGGCGCTTCCTGTGGCCGAGCGAGGCGACGCCCAGGGCCTGCAGATCGGCGTCGCTCAGGCCGAGCAGCACCTCGCGGTCGACGTCGTTGGCGCGGAAGGCGGCCGCATAGCGTTCGAGCCCGAGGCTCGCC
>Ga0308391_1001045_pt1 | contig 11745 bp, 9 predicted proteins | sample Hotspr20Samplet1_FD_202363 | JGI IMG/M metagenome (GOLD analysis project Ga0308391, IMG submission 202363) | Hot spring phototrophic mat microbial communities from Octopus Spring, Yellowstone National Park, Wyoming, United States - 20050623_t1 ... | reverse complement strand
TCGCGACATGAGTGTAACCTCGCAAAATGCACTGCCTCAGGGCAAGTTCGACAGATGTTAGCTGAGAAGGCAAAGGCGAATTATACAGCTTGAGCTCTGAGATGCGGCTGAAGAGATACCCAACCTGCCAAAACCTGGCCAGACAACTCCACAGACAACGGGCAGACAAGGGAGCCTCCAACTTTGCGCACTGCTTCCTACACAATACTTAACCTAGACTTACCCAAGCTGACTCTCTAACGGGATCCTACAGGATGAAAACTATGATAGCATTTAGTGGTCCTCGGAAAGACTGTGGCTGCGGTTCCCTCATGTTGGTGAGAGTGGTGAGTTTATATGTTCAAAGATGATACTCATTCGGAATAGTTCCGGCACAGTTCTTATGTAATGAAGATTTTCCCAGACATAGGTTTTGGATCAAGAAAAATTTGAGCCTGCTCAGCAATGATTAAGGTGATTAGATGGCGAAGTCAAGAGCTCTTACCGGTACCTATTTTAGGTGGTCTAATCCTGTCCAGACTCTGAGTTAAATCTAGGTATAGAGAATGGTAGCTACATCTTTCGAAACAGGCTCAACCTGGAACACCCTTGGGATTAATCAAATTCGCATAGCGGCGACAGCTCCCACGTCCAAGGAAAGAAGAAATGCTTGGTCAGTAGCGCTTTACTACTGGAACCAAGGCGCTGACGTTGAACCAAATCATCTGCCTTGCTTATTAAATAGACTCCATTCGCTTTGGGTTCTAGGGGTCTCTTTCACTGTTATGGAAGAAGCAGTAAAGCTTCTGAACCAGCTAGAGCTAGACCCAGAGAAGTGGAGAGATATTCCCCCTCCCAACACAGAAGGTTACGAACTAGCATGGCGGATTGATTCTCCCTACTTTCAGCTAGAAGACGATTTTGGTCTGGCTCTTCCGTCTGTAGATCAGTACCTGTACTACCTAGCTCGTTGGATAGCTGAAAGGATAGCATTATACTACCAACCTCAGGCGATGCCCTTCTGGCGCATTGCCGCAGCCATTTACCCAAAGGATTTACAAGCCCAAGCAGTCGTAGGTCTTGGATTATCCAAAAGTTTGCAGGTCGAAGGTATACATTACCTGAGGCAAAATCAAGCCCAAGCAACCACAAAAGCCATTAGAAAGTGGACTGAGGCTTGCTTTCAAGTATCTGTGAGTTTCTTTCGAGGAAAAACGGATAATCCAAAGCTATCAAGTCAAAAGAACTCAATAGAAGTTATTGATGTGCCATATGAAAACCACATCATGAGTCTGGAAGGCAGTCTGGATTCGGTCGTTACCCATTGTCATTTGGCCCAAGGAAGATGGTTTGAGGCGGAGATTGACTTTGTCAAGTCTTACCTAAAACCGGGAATGACATTTATAGATGTGGGGGCAAACGTAGGTTCATACACTCTTGTTGCGGCTCAGGCAGTAGGTTCTGAAGGAAAGGTAGTTGCATTTGAGCCGACTCAGGCTTGTGTGGAAATACTGAAACACAATGCAAACATGAATCAGCTACCACAAGTTACAGTAATCCCTTGTGCGCTGGATAGTGAGTCAGGAAAGGCATACTTCCTAGAAAGTGATGATAGCGCGTGTAATCGAGTAGTAAAAAGTCTAGTTGGAATAACTCATCCTGTAAAAACCGTTCAAAAAGTTACACTAGACGAATGGTGGCGCTCTCTGGAATGCCCCTCAGTTGATATGATCAAGGTGGATGTTTTTACCGACTCCTTTGACGTTATACGAGGTGGCCGAGAACTCATAAAGAGTTGTAGCCCCATCATTCAAGTAGAGGCAAAAGGTGATTTAGGATCTGCATCACGAGAAGTTTCTTCTTACTTATCAGAGCTAGGATATACTTTCTTTGCATATAACCCCGCTTTGAATGAGTTATCAATGGCTCGCAAACAAGCTCGCAACCTCTCGACTGTAAACTTAGTGGCGGTGCCGGAAGCTCGCTACGTGAACCTTAAGAGAGAGGGTATCTTAGAAAAAGGCTCATTCCCCTCCAAAGAGCTTGATCCAAGCCTGTCTTCTTTACTTTGATCCAAGCCTGTCTTCTTTACTTTGGGATCTGGTTGAGGAAAAGCAATGATCGTTGTTGATGGTGTTGCCCTACAGCCTAATTTAGAGACTCCACCCTCTATTACAAGTTTCTGGTGCAACGTCATAGGTGAGTGGGTAAGGCTTGGATATACTCGAGACTTTATAGTCTTAGTGAGAGAAAGCCAACGTATAGGTTTTCCAGGCGACACTGTTGTAGCCCTAATCCCTGATTACAGCTATGAGAATGCTGAGTCTGATCATATAGGTCTGCAAAGTGCCTGTGATCAAGTCAATGCATCCATTTTTATCTCAACTTTGTATACGTATCCCCTCAAAACCTCAAGCGTAGCTATGGTTTATAGTATGGACGAAGTCCAAGAGTTCTTACCAAGCTTAGCAGCACAGGAGAAACATAATACCATTTTGGCTGCATCGGCATTTATATGTCCTTCCAAGTGGGTGTCATCAGATTTAATGAGGAAATATCCAGGTATTTCTAGTGAAGATATTGAGGTTATCTACCCAGGTCTGCACAGTGACTTGATGCCATCGCCCCCTCTAAAGGTAAGAAAGTTTCGGGAAGAAAAAGACCTAACTCGTCCCTATATCATTTTTAGAGCGGGAACGGGGGAACGAAGAAAGATAGCTCTATTTGCTCTCTTGGATAGTGTAAGCTTAGTATCTGGACAAGTCCCTGAGCTTGTTTACCTATCAGTTGATGGAAGTAAAGTTGATGTGCCACTAGAATCTGTTATGGATTTATCCAAGCCAATTCGATCTCGAATCCATAACCTTAGGCTTTGTTCTGATGATTTACCACTGCTTTACACAGGAGCTGTTGGATTGTTTGAGATTGAACCTGAACTTGGAATGGGCAATTACACTTTCGAGGCAATGAGATGCGGTTGCCCGGTCATTATCTTGAGAGAATCTGAAGATCATCAATTAAGGCAGCCTACAGAAACTGACCCTTGGATTGAGATATCCATGCAGCCGCATGTCATATCGCAGACTATTGATCAGCTAAGAGATACAAGGTATAGAAATACCATACTCTCACGAGGATTAGATTATACGAAAAGCATGACCTGGGAACAGGCCGCTAAGCGAATGTGGTCTTTCCTCAAATCAAAGGCAAGAAGTCTAAGATCCTAGAGCCTTGAAATGTAGATGTCGTAAAATGAAGTACCTTCTATCTCATCATGAGTTCTGAGAACGTGAGAGCATAAGTCATAAGAACGATAGACCTCATGGAGGATCGTGGCAAGCGCTAGCCGCTTTCTTGATGTCAGCTCTCCCAATCGCATAAAGTCTTTTGCATAAATAAAGTCTGTCCAAGATGCCTGAGTGCGCAAAGACGTAAGGCTCTTCGGAAATGACTTCATAAGTGGACAGGAAATCCCGGTTAAGCTATGAATTAGAAAGCCGCATTCTCTCAGAGCGATATCTATATCAGAGAACAACGGCTGGCCGATGTAGTGAGGGATAAATAGAACCTCAGTTTGAACTACTACAATGCTCTCCTCTAGGAGACGTCTAGCTCCGCGAATAATATTTAGCTCACTGCCTTGAGTATCCATAACAAGCCAGTCAGCGTCTGAGACTTCTTCCAAATCATCCAATCGAACAGTCTTTACTTTCTTCTCTGAGACAACTTGGTAAAGCTCAGCCAGATCGTGAAACTTTTCCAACAGATGATAATTGGGTCTAAACAGAGAGGATGTCATTCCGCTGTTGGTCAGGTAAAGGGTGGATTCAGAACCATCGCCAACCGCCATAGGAAGGTATAAGACGTTAGAACTGCCATCACCTTGTCGAATTCTCTCAATTAAGCGGTTGTAAGCCTCAGGATCAGGCTCGAATCCAATTAACTCTCCATAGTCCTTCCGAATGATTTCGGCATATATCTCAGGAGCTCCAACATCAGATGCCCCTACGGCAATTACTTTAATCCGAGGCATTGAGGTTCCCAAAACAGAGGCTATGGACAGCTCAGACATGGTTCCCCTCACTCTTTGTAGGCAATTACATTTAGGCTGATAAGTTCGTTGCAGTAGACAATTGTGCTTGCATCTCTAAACATGCCAAATTGGTCTACTTGAATGATAAAGCCAAAACCAACGGTCTTAAGCAGGTGAGTCAGGTTTTCAATGGTATAGCCGTATTTATGGAAGTCATACTGGTCAATTTGACCGCCGTAAATCATGCTAATAACACGTATCAATTCGTCGTACGAGAGATCATCTCTTAGTATAAGCTTGGACAGCGTCTTTAGATTAGGTACAGAAACAAATAACTTTCCTCCTTTCTTGAGGACTCGATACCACTCTGTTAAGGCCACACCTGCTTCTTGACAACTAAGATGCTCAAGAACATGAGAGGCATATATTTGATCTACGCTCTCGTTCTCAAACATACTGAGATCTATTGCGTTTGCAACATAGTCAACCTCAGGAGAGGGCGAAATATTAAGTATTTTCCAGTCAGGATGTGGTTCTTTACCACCGATGTGTAGATTAAGCATTCTCGTCGTCTGCTCCTACTAGCTAACTTACTTTCTGAGTTGAGCTAAGTTTGGGTGCTTGCGAAACTTGAACGGCAAGTCTGTAAACCTAATTCTAGCTTTTCTATCTTGGCAATACTGTTCCCACATTAGGATGTAAGCCTTCTCTAAGAAAGCTGTAAAAGTTTTGCCGTTAAGAAGTGGTGATTGCGAGAGTCGCTCCCGCATGGTTCTCCTTATCCAGACCAAAAGATCTATGTCTTCAGACAGCCTTGAGGCAATGCGAATGTAGTCTTGCTCCGTCTGTGCGATTAATTCCGGCAAGTCCACTGTTCTCAAGATAGATACTCCAACTCTGGAAACATGTGCTAGACCTTCCAGAGTGATTACCGGAACTCCCATCCATAATGTTTCGCAGGTTGTCGTTGTTCCGTTGTAAGGGAAGGGATCCAGAGCAATATCCACTTCTCCATAGGCTGCGTAATGCTCGGCAAAGCCCTGTCTATCATATTCTAGCTTGACTCTCTCCTCTGGAATGCCGTGTCTTCCAATTCTTTCCAAAAAGAGTTTACGGGTGCTTTCATCTCTATATCGCTGATTTTTCAGGTGCAGAACTGAATGGGGCACTGCCTTCAATACATCTGCCCATAACTTAATGACTCTGGGAGTGATCTTGGAAGGATTGTTGCAGCATCCAAACGTGATAAAGCCGTTTCTAACCACAGGAGGATCCACAATCTCCGGTGCCTCACGAGAGGGCTTGTAACAAAGAAAGCTATGAGGCATCCTTATCAATTTCTCTGTGTGCAGACTATCGGTTACATCATAAGGATCGGCAAAACTATCTGTTATCCTGTAGTCCACGACGGTCATACCTGTGGTGTCGGGGTAGCCAAGGTACGTAACTTGTACAGGGGCCGGACGCAAAGCCATTAAGTGTACTCTTGTGCCGCCGGTATGGCCACTTAGATCCACTAGAATATCAATCTGATCTTCTCTGATTAACTTTGCAGCTTTCTCGTCACTTAGCTTGTGAATATCTCGCCATCCCGTTGCCCATTTGGAGAGCTGCTCAGTTACTGTGTCAGGTTGATCAACATTTGAGTAGCAGTAGATTTGGAATTTTTCCTGGTTGTGGCAATCGTAGATTGAGCTCATGAAAAAATGTACCGAGTGCAATCGAAAATCACCCGATAGATAGCCAATCTTGAGGGGACGCTGGGTAGTTCGCGAGTTTGCATAAGGTCTCCAGTGGCTTTGATACTGGCTTTGGTAGGAAATACCCCACTTTTGATGCTCTATAAATGTTTCCACAGGGTCAAACTTCTCAGAATAATGTGAAGCCATTAGGATACACGACATTGCAGCTGCGAAGCCAGGAGCAACTTCCAGGGCCTTCCTGTAGTTCTCTAGAGCTTCGTCCAGTCTGCATTGCTCTAGATAAGCACCACCCAAATTCTGATATGCAACAGCAAAGTTTGGCTTCCTCTCGATAGCTAGCAAATAACTATCTATCGCGTCTTGAGTCCGGGATTGCTTGCTAAGGGTTAAGCCCTTGTAAAAATAGGCATCGGCTAGCTCAGGCTTAAGTCTTATCGCTTCCTGGAAGTGCTCCAGAGCATCATCGTACTTTTGCTGCTCGAAGAGTCTGACTCCGATATTGCAATAGACTTCTGCAAAGTCCGGCGAAAGCTCTGCAGCTCTGTGAAAAGCGAACTCTGCTTCCTCTCTATTTTGCAGTAGTCGATGAGCAAGACCCAAGTTGTTATATGCTCGAGCAGATGTTGGATCTAAGCCGATCGCTCGCTCAAAACATCTAACTGCCTTGTCGGCTATGGCAAAGTCTAAGTAGCAGCATCCTAAGCTGTGCCAGTAATCTGATTCTTCTGGGTTGATCTCAATAGCAAGGCATATATGATATCTGGCTAGATCTAGCCGCTTTTCTGCCCTGTAGAGAATACCTAGGTTGTGATGAGCTTCAGCGTATTCCGAATCTAGAGAAATAGCAATCTGAAAGCAGTCTCTTGCAGCTTGAATAATTTGGCATTGACTTTCAAGATCTTTTTTACCTCCCAAGCTTAGTTCCTGTGCAGCTATCTCTGTTGCAGTTTGGTGTCGTATCTTTCGGCTTAGTGCCGCCCCCAAGTTATTGTAGGCTTTCGCATAGGTTGGATTGATTGCTATAGCTTTTTTGTAGTGCGCTATTTCCTTATCTTCTTGACCAATTTCGCCATAGATTTTCCCAAGATTTAGATGAATAACAGCAGAAGGCTTGATCATCAAGGCTTTCTCTAGGGCAACAATCGCATCTTCATACTGCATCGACTCTGCCAGCAATAAACCTAGCTTAAGCTGTAAATCAGCACTAGCCGGAAATTGCGGTTCTGCTTGTCTCGCGTGTTGAATTGCCTCTTCTTTGTTTCCAGCTAAAGAGAGGGCATCAATCAACTGAAGATGAGCCTCAATGTAATCCGGCTTGTCCTTTACTGCTTTTTTTAGGATGCTGATGGCACTGTTGACCTGACCTAACTTCAGCAAGACTTGCCCAAGAAAATAAGCTGCCTCATACTCTTGAGGGTTCAACTCTAAAACTTTTAGAAAGGCTTTCTGGGCTTCTTCCCACTGCTCGAGTTGAATTAGAGCCAGACCTAAGTTAAAGTTTGCGTTGAGACTTTCTGGATCTATTTGGGTAGCTTGTCGGTAGCATTCTAGGGCCTTTTCTAGCTGATCTAGCTTCTCGTAGACTGCACCTAAGTTGACATACAACGATGCCGACCTTTGACCAAGACCTATACACCGTTCTAAGTATTCTACAGATTTGACATACTGTTGTTGTTGGTAGGCCAGTATACCCAAATACTGAGTAGCATCAAGATGGTTGGGTTCTAGCTTTAAGATTTCTAGGTAGCATTCCTCGGCCTGATCCCACTCGCCCGACTGATGATGGCCAAATGCTTGCTTAAGGAGCTTTTGAATTTCGGTTCCCATATCCCTGAGTCTCAACTTAGACAATTCTATCAAACGAATAGTGCTTCACCTGCCTTTGGTAGGCTTAACAGCCTAGAAAAGTGGGTAGGCACTTAAGACCCACCCACCTTTTTCATCTGAACGTCTGCCGCCTAAAAGTCAACAGACCCAGCCCTAAAGCCAGATAGAGTGTATGGACTACCGCGGGATGGTGAAGGTGATGTCCAGCCGCGGCCCGCGAGCGGTGGTGATAGGGCCAGCACCCGTACCCGTGGCCGGCTCCCGGTCGAACTCGGCGCGGCAGGTGCCCGTAGCCCCCTGGCTCACTTCATAGCGGACAGGGCTGGCCACGTTGAACGAAACCGAAGCCGTCAGCCCAGTACCAGCACCTGCCGATACAGAGGCCGTCGGCGCCACAAAGCCAGCTGGAGCGACCAGAGGACCGAAGGGAACGGTAAAGGTGTCACCTGCTGCCAAAGAACCGGTAGTAAGCTTGGGTACTGGAAACGTACCAGCGGAAATACCCGAGAGGAAACCGGCATTAAAGATTTGAGTTACTTGAGCGGACGGAAGCTGAGCGCTCTGGGTGAAGGAGCCAAAACTAAGAGAAACACTTGCAGAAACAGTGCCCCCAGTCGGCAGAGCGTTAGAAACGCTTACCGTTGCAGTAAATGAGCCAAACCCAATTTGCGTGGTGGCTCCGGCAACGTCAAGCGTTGCAGTGGCCGGGGCAGTAGCTTGAACTGCCACAGTTCCGGTACCGGTACCCACACCAGCAGTAGCCGAGACTTGAAGCCTTCCTGTCAGAATGGCCGGCCCAAGAGTACCACTTGCCGAAGCGGTGGGAGCAGCCACACTGACGCTTGCGCTCGCCGTGGCCAGCACCGAAACAAAGGCCGGAGTAGCCTGGTTGTTCCACACCTCACGGGCACACTGCAGCCGCACCTGGTAGAAGCCGGAGCCTGACACCGCCCGCTGCACCCCAGGTCGCACATCTGCTGTACGCGGCCCAGCCGATACATCGTTGCCCAACACGTTGCCGTTGATGCTCAGAGCCACAAAGGTGGGCGTGGAAGCCGGCGCAAAGAAGTCGCTGGAAACCACGTTGTTGGGCGCACCCAAGGTCACTTCCTGGAACACCACGTTGTTGGCCGGCAGGTTGTGGGGCGTCGGATCCAGGAAGAAGAAGCCCAGCCCCCGGTCGCCAAAACCAGGAATGGTGGCCGAGGTGAAGGAGGGCAACTGCACCAGCGTCAACTGCGCTGCCTGCACCACCGCATTGCCCGGAATGCTGGCCGGAATCGGGAAGGACAGCACCGCCCGATAGTCGTCGTAAACCCCCACCGGCAGATTCTCAGCCGCACCTGCTCCGCGGCGAATGCCATAACCCACTGGCACCACAACTGGGTTGGAGAATACCTGCCCGCCAGGCGTAATTGCTGCCAGTTGCGTCGGCAGCAGGCTAATCGGGTCGCCCGAAACAGCCACATTGCCAGTGGTGAAGGTGGCCACAAAATCTTCCGGCAAACTGCGCCCTGAGGCAAACAGATCTGGCACCGCCCGCGAAATGGTAACCCGATACACCGAGTCATTGCTCAGTGGCTCGTCGAAGGTGATGGTAACTTGGGTGCGGTCAGCGTTAAAGGCGATTCTTCGCGGCGGCACCCTCCCCTCTTGCGGCGCTACGGAAGTAATTCTAAGAGCCTGCTGCAAAGGAGCCTCCCGCACCGGCTCGCTGAAGCGAATGACAATGCGAGTATCAATAGCAACGTTGGTCGCCCCATCCGCAGGGCTGATGCTGATGACGCGGCCTACGGGTGTGGGAGTGGGAGTCGGCGTGGGGGTAGGAGTCGGCGTGGGGGTAGGAGTCGGGGGAGCTGGCGGCGGGGGCGGGGGCGGTACGGGCACCGCAGTGCCGGAGCTATCTTCGCCGCAACCGGTGAGCAGCATGGGCAGCAGCACCACCGTCGAAGCCAGAGACAGAGACCCGAGTGACTTCAGGAGCCACTTGTGCATTGTTCCGTTCATTGTTCTCCTCTTAACCAAAAAAGTAGGGTTCGGCTGAACACTTCCCTTAACTTACCCGATCAACTCGCCCAGGGCAAGCCAGGCCGTGGGAAAGAGCCAATCGAGGGAAGACGCAGACACGCCGCTTGGCGGTTGGTCTGTTTCTCCGTCAATCATACAGGTAGATTTGTCGGTTTTGGCAAGGGTTTTCTCCTTTTCGCAGGCTGAAATGAGAGTGATCTGGGTCACAGACGGAGAACACGAGCTTGCTCGTGGCTCACGATCCGGTGGCTGCTGCTTCGGAGAGCCCTGGTTCAAGGGTGCTGGATTGCAGCAGGGCAGGCGAGGTGGGACATGGCCGGGATCTTTGTCTGGCAAGGCTTTCCCGGATCCAAGTGCCCAAAACCCGAAGATTTGCCTATTTCCTGGCCCAAGAGGGCTTGATCCGGGGCAGAAGGGTGGCAGGATGAGGAGTGGATGTTTTTTCTGGAGATCCAACCAGGATGGCTGTCTACAAAGTTCGGTTGATCAACGAAGAGCGGGGCTTGGACGTCACCATCGATGTGCCGGACGACGAGTACATTTTGGATGTGGCGGAGGAGCAAGGGATCGAGCTGCCCTATTCCTGCCGTGCCGGGGCCTGTTCGACCTGTGCCGGCAAGCTGGTGAGCGGCACGGTGGATCAAAGCGATCAATCCTTCCTGGATGACGATCAGATCGAGCAGGGCTATGTGCTGACTTGCGTGGCCTACCCCACCTCCGACTGCACCATCATCACCCACCAAGAAGAAGCGCTGTACTGAGCCCTCACCTCCGATCCCTCACCCCTGGCCCCTCTCCCATGGGGAGAGGGGTTTTTGTTTTGGGTGGTTCTTTCCGGCAGCCTCAAGCGCTGTGCGCCGCCGGCGGCCCTCACCCCCAGCCCCTCTCCCAGCCCAAGCGCTCCGCGCCGCTAACGCGACCACCCCCAGCCCCTCTCCCTGAGGGAGAGGGGAGTAGGATTTTTTTATCCTCTGTAGAACTTTTTGACGATGACCCCAGAACAAGAAGAGTGGTTAATCCGAGCTGTCCAGGAGCTGCAGGCTGCCCAAAAAGAGCTGCAAGCTGCCCAGCAGGAGCTGCGCCTTGTCCAGCAAAACCAGGAGGTTTTGATTCGAGAGCTGCAAGCGGGCCAGCAAAATCAACAGGTTCTGATTCAGGAAGTGCGCGAGGGGCAGGCGATGCTGGCGCAGTTTTTCCGCGAGGCGCTAGATCGCTTTGACGAGCGCACCCGCGCTATTGAACGCCGCACCGAAGCCCTGGAACGGCGCACAGAAGCCTTGGAACGGCGCACGGAAGCCCTAGAGCGCCGCACTGATGAGATGGCAGCGGAGATGAGGGATCTGCGCCGCGATTTTTTGGAACGGCGGTAGCAGCCTCAAGTGCTCCGCGCCGGCCCTCACCCCCAGCCCCTCTCCCTGAGGGAGAGGGGGGTTAGGATGGCAGCAGAGCAGCCTTTGGAGGTGGCTGTGGCTTTGACGATCGGATCCGTTTCTGCTTCTGGATCGACAACGGCTCGCCTGAGTTTGGCAGAGTACCTCAAGTATTCCGATGGCGGCGATACCCGCTATGAGTTGGTGGCGGGGGAGTTGGTGCCCATGGCCCTTCCAACCGGACGGCATGTCCAGATCCAAAAGTTTCTCAGCCAGGTTTTTGAGGCGGAGATCGCCAGACGGCAGTTGCCTTGGACAACAATCCAGGGCGGCCTGGGGATCCAGTCGCCGCGGGGCAACCGCTGGGAAACGGTGCGGATCCCGGATGTGGTGGTGCTGCCTTTGGAGCAGTGGCAGGAGATGGGATCCCGAGAGGCTTTGATTCGCTTGGAGGATCCGCCGCCGCTATTGGTGGTGGAGGTGGTGAGCGAATCCAGCCGGGCGGCGGACTACCGGGCCAAACGGGCGGAATACTGCGTTTTGGGCATCGGCGAGTATTGGATTGTGGATCCTTTGGAAGAGAAGGTGAGCCTGCTGCTGTTGCACGAGGGCTGGTACGACCTGCTGGAGCTGAAGGGATCCGAGGGGGTACCTTCGCAGGTTTTTGTGGGGCTAGAGTTGCAGGTGGGGGAGATCTTGGCTGCCGATTCAGGTTATCCTGGTAGAGCTACGGGGAGTTAGCTCAGTTGGTAGAGCGCTGCGATCGCACCGCAGAGGTCAGGGATTCGAGTTCCCTACTCTCCAT
>Ga0308391_1001036_pt1 | contig 11802 bp, 10 predicted proteins | sample Hotspr20Samplet1_FD_202363 | JGI IMG/M metagenome (GOLD analysis project Ga0308391, IMG submission 202363) | Hot spring phototrophic mat microbial communities from Octopus Spring, Yellowstone National Park, Wyoming, United States - 20050623_t1 ... | reverse complement strand
CCCCTCGGCATCGACCAGGGCCCAGCGCACCGGGTCGCCGGCCATCGGCTGGAGCTCCTCGCGCGGCCGGAACAGGCTCGGATCGCGGAACTCGACGAAATAAGGCCGTCGCTGGGCCGGCACGAAGACGCTCTCCACCTCGCGCCGGACCACCCCGGGCAGGTCGCGTCGCCCGTCCACCAGGCTCACATTGATCGTGCGCAGCCGGAAGCCGGTGCGGCGGAAGGGCTCGATCGTCAAATCGAGGTCGCGCTGCTCGAGCGGCCGGCCCTCGCCGTCCTCGACCCGCGCCGTGCCGACATAGACGCCGAACAGCCGCTCGAGCGGGCTCTCGGCCGCCGCCGGCCGGACCAGGAGGGCGCAGGCGCCGCCGAGCAGGAGGCCGCGGCGGTCCATCTCAGCGCCCCGTGCGCGCGAGCTCGGCCTCGAGCTCGACGACCATCCGCTCGCCCACGAGCCGCTCCAGCCGCAAGCGTACCCGCTCGCCGGCGCGCAGGAGCTGCGCCCGCTCGATCGAGGGCCTGCCGGCGTCGATCGCGAGCCGGCTCACGATCAAGGCCGCCTCGGCCTCGCGCGCCCAGAGGAGTTCCTCGCCCTTGAGCGGGTTGGCGGGTGCCCGCCGGCTGCCGAGGATCGAAAAGAGGCCGGTGGCGGTCGCCTCGAGCACACCCGGCCGGTCGGTCGGGGCGAAGCTCGCGTCGAACAGCACCCGACCGGCCCGAGCGAGGCGCAAGGCGACGCCGCGCCCGGCCGGCTCGACCAGCAGCTCGACCCGCCCGCTCGGCGTCTCCGCCGCCCAGCGACCCACGAGCCCGGCGATCTCGGCGCGCACCGGGGACGGCCCGAGCAGAATGCCGGCCAGGATCGGGACGAGAGCGAGAAGGCCGCGCATGGCAGCTCCGCCGGCCGGGCGCGAACCCGACGTTCCAAGGACATAGCTCCCGCCTCGAGCCCGGGCAAGCCGCGCCCGTGCTGGCCGGGCGGGGTCCGAAGGGCTAGCTTCACGGCGAGCCCAGCGCGACCCGTCCCCAGAGGAGACCGAGTGATGCTCGTCGGCGTGCCCAAGGAGATCAAGACCCACGAATACCGCGTGGGCCTCGTGCCCTCGAGCGTGCGCGAGCTGGTCCACCACGGCCATCGGGTGCTGGTCGAGAGCGGTGCGGGGGCCGGGATCGGCTGTGACGATGCCGCTTACCGGGCGGCCGGTGCGGAGATCGCCGCCAGCGCCGAGGAGGTGTTCGCCCGCGCCGAGCTCATCGTGAAGGTCAAGGAGCCGCAGCCCGTGGAGTGGCGGTGGCTGCGCCCGGGCCAGGTGCTCTTCACCTACCTCCATCTCGCCGCCGACAAGCCGCAGGCCGAGGGGCTCTTGGCCTCGGGTTGCGTGGCGATCGCCTACGAGACGGTCACCGACCGGCGGGGCCGGCTGCCGCTTCTGGCACCCATGTCCGAGGTCGCCGGCCGGATGAGCATCCAGGTGGGCGCCCACCACCTCGAGAAGATGCAGGGTGGGGCCGGCATCCTCCTGGGTGGCGTGCCGGGGGTGCATGCCGCCAAGGTCGTGGTGCTCGGGGGCGGTGTCGCCGGGACCAACGCGATCCGCATGGCGATGGGACTCGAAGCGCAGGTCTACGTGCTCGACCGCTCCCTCGACCGGCTCTACGAGCTCGACCTGCAGTTCGGGCCGATGCTCAACACCGAATTCTCGACGGTGGACGCGATCGAGCGCCACGTCACCACGGCCGACCTCGTCGTCGGCGCCGTCTTGATCCCCGGTGCCGCCGCGCCGAAGCTCGTGACCCGCTCGATGATCAAGGCCATGCGCCTCGGCTCGGTGTTCGTCGACATTTCGATCGACCAGGGCGGCTGCGCCGAGACCTCCCGCCCCACCACCCACGCCGACCCGGTCTATGTCGAGGAGGGCGTGATCCACTATTGCGTCACGAACATGCCGGGGGCCGTGCCGCGGACCTCGACCTTCGCCCTGAACAACGCCACCCTGCCCTTCGTGCTGGCGCTCGCCGGCAAGGGCTGGAAGCGGGCCTGTCAGGAGGATCCGTACCTGGCCCAGGGCCTCAACGTGGTCGAGGGGGCGCTCGTCTACGAGGCGGTCGCCCGCGATCTCGGCCTGCCCTTCACCCCGCCCGCGCGGGTGCTGGGCGGCTGAGCGCCGGCTCGGCGGGCGAGCGGACGCGGAGGGAGCATGACGTCGAGCGTGCCGCGTTTCCGGCCGGCCGAGCTCGTGGGCCTCGCCGAACAGCTTTTCCGGGCCGCAGGCCTCGACGCGGAGAAGGCCGCGACCACGGCCGAGCTCCTCGTCGAGGCCGATCTTTTGGGCCACACCACCCACGGCCTCGCCCTGCTCGGGCCCTATCTCGAAGAGATCCGCGCCGGTCGGCTCGCCAAGACCGGCGAGCCCGAGGTTCTGGCCGAGGCCCCGGCGACGGCGCTCTGGGACGGCCGCTATCTCCCCGGCCTCTGGCTCACCGCCAAAGCGGTGGATACCGCCTGCGAAAGGGCGGCTAGGCTCGGCACGGCGGCGATCGCGATCCGCCGCTCCGGGCACATCGGCTGCCTCGCCGTCTTCTTGCGGCGCGCCACCGCGCGTGGCCAGGTGGTGCTCGTGGCTTCCTCCGATCCCTCGGTCGCCACCGTCGCCCCGCACGGTGGCCGGACCGCGGTCTTCACGCCCGACCCGATCGCCGTGGGCCTGCCGACCCCGGGCGAGCCGATCCTGGTCGACATCAGCGCCTCGATCACCACGAACGCGATGAGCGCCCGGCTCGCCCGCGAGGGTCGCAAAGGCTCGGGCCTCTGGTGGATCGACGCCGAAGGCCGGCCGACCGACGATCCGGCGGTGCTCGATGCCGACCCGCCCGGGGCGATCCTGCCGGTGGGTGGGCTCGACCACGGCCACAAGGGCACCGGCCTCGCCCTCGTGATCGAAGGGCTCACCCAGGGCCTCGGCGGCTTCGGGCGGGTCGAAGCGCCGACCATTTGGGGGGCGGCGGTGCTGGTCCAGGCCTGGGACCCGGCGCTGTTCGCCGGTCTCGAGGCCTTCACCCGACAGACCGGCCGGCTCGCCGAGCGGGTCCGCACGACCCCGCCACGGCCGGGCGTCGAGGCGGTGCGCGTCCCGGGTGACCAGGCGGCCGCCCGTCGCCGTGCTGCCCTCGCGGAGGGGTTGACCCTGGCCACGGGGATCCTCGAGGCGCTCGAGCGCGAGGCCCGCGCCGCGGGTCTGGCCCTGCCGCAGCCGCTTCCCGGCTGAGCCCGTCGCCCGGCCGCGACCGTTGGCCAGCAGCGCCGCCCCGCTCGCCCGGCCGGCCGCCGATACCGGCGTCGTCGGGTTGATCGCGCTCGCCCACTTCTTCAGCCACCTCTACATCCTGGCTCTCCCGCCGCTCTTCCCGGTGCTCGCGGTCGAGCTCGGCGTGGGGGTCGCGGCCCTCGGCCTGGCGCTCGCCGCCCTCAACCTCACGACGATCCTCTGCCAGCCACCCTTGGGATTCTTGGTCGACCGGATCGGGGCGGCACCCGTGCTGATCGCGGGTCATCTCCTGATGGCCGCGGCGATCGCCGCGATCGGCCTCGCTCCCGGCTATCCCGCGCTGATCGCCTGCGCGATCGCAGCCGGCCTCGGCAACGCCGTCTACCACCCGGCCGACTACGCGATCCTCGCGGCCCGGGTCCGGGCCGATCGGGTCGGTCGGGCGTTCGCGGTCCACACCTTCGGTGGCTATCTGGGCTTCGCTGCCGCACCGATCACGATCGTGGCGCTCACCGGCCTCGCCGGCTGGCGGACGGCGCTCTTGCTCGCGGGTGGCGCCGGTCTCGGCGTGGGTCTCCTGCTCCTGGCCTGCCGCCGGCTGCTCTCGACCCCGCCCGGGGTGCGGCGGCCCAAGGGCGAGGCCGGGCGGGCCGAGCGCCGCCTGTTGGCGAGCGGCCCCGTCCTGTTGGCGCTCCTCTTCTTCGTCCTCCTCGCCCTCGGTCACGGCGGGATCACGGGCTTCACCCCGATCGTCCTCGAGCGGACCCGCGGCCTCGAGCTCGCGGCCGCCAACCTGCCGCTCGCCGCTTTCCTGCTCGCGAGCGCGCCCGGGGTCCTGCTCGGCGGCTGGGCGGCCGACCGGCTCGGCCGGCACGGGCTCGTGGTGGCCGTCTGTTCGCTCGCGATCGCCGCCCTGGCCCTGCTCGTCGCGGCGACCCGGCCGCCCCTGCCGCTCTTGGTGGCTCTGTTCGGGGTCGGCGGCCTCGCCGCCGGAATGATCGCGCCCTCGCGCGACATGCTGGTCAAGGCCGTCACCCCGCCCGGTGCTTCGGGGCGGGTGTTCGGCTTCGTGATGGTCGGCTTCAACCTGGGCGGGCTCGTCGCCCCGCCGGCCTACGGTTTCCTGGTCGATTCCGGCCGGAGCGAGCTCGTCTTCCTGGCCGTCGCCCTCGTGAGCCTGGTGACCGTCGCCACGGTCGCCGGCACGGCCGGTCGCCGGCCGGGCGCCGCCGCCACCGGTTGAGCCCCGGGAGATGCGGGCGGGAGCGGAACGACGCTCCCGCCCGAGGGCTCAGGCCTGCTCGCGGTGCTGCTCGACGATCGTCTGGGCGAGCCGGTCGGGCACCTCCTGGAGATGGTCGAAGGCCCATTCGAAAAAGCCGGTACCCTGCGAGAGCGAGCGCAGCGAGACGATCAGATCGTGCATCTCGCCCTGCGGGATGTGCGCCCGGATCTCGTCCCAGCCCGGCCAGCCGCCCTTCGCCTCGTAGCCCAGGATCTGGCCGCGCCGCTGGGTCACGAGCTGGAGGGCCTTGGAAGTGTAGTCGGCGGGCACCGAGATCGTCACCGCGAGGATCGGCTCCAACAGCACCGGCTGGCACTTCGGCAAGCCTTCCTTGAGGGCGAGCCCGGTTGCCAGCTTGAAGCTCATCTCGTTGCTGTCGACGGTGTGGAACTGGCCGTCGTAGAGCGTGACCTGGACGTCGACGACCGGGAAGCCCAGGGGACCCTTCGCGAGATATTCTTTGGCGCCTTCCTCGACCGCCGGGATGAACTGTTTCGGGACCGCCCCGCCCACCACCTTGTTCTCGAAGCGGAAGCCGGTGCCGCGCGGCAGCGGCTCGATGTGGATCTTGACGTCGCCGAACTGGCCGTGGCCGCCCGTTTGCTTCTTGTGCCGGCCGTGCGCGTCGGCGCTCTTGCGGATCGTCTCGCGATAGGGGGTGCGCGGGGCGTGCGGCTCGACCTGGACGTGGTACTTCGAGCGCATCCGGTCGAGTGCCACCTTGAGATGCATCTCGCCCTGGCCCCAGAGGAGGGTCTGGTGCATCTCGGGGTCGGGCTCGATCTTGAGCGAGGGATCCTCGTCGACCAGCTTGGCCAGGGCCGTGGAGAGCTTCACTTCGTCGTTGCGGTTGGCGGCGGTCACCGCGAAGGCGAAGAGCGGCGGCAGGGGTGCGGCGGTCGGCAGCGTGACGTCGAGCGGCCCCGCGCCGTTGGAGAGCACTTGGCCGGTCCGGGCCTCGTCCAGCCGGGCGAGCGCCACGATGCTGCCCGACCCGGCCTCGCCGATCGCCTCCTGCTGTTGGCCGAGCAGCCGGTAGACGCCGCCCACCCGCATGCCGGCGAGCTGCATCCCGTCCTTGACCTGCCCGCGCCAGACGCGGACCAGCGAGAGCTTGCCGGCGTGCGGCAGGTGGTAGGTCTTGAGGACCTGGGCCAGCGTCGGCCCGTTCTCCGGGATACCGAGGGCCGCCGCCCGGACCGAAGGCTCGGGCGTTTCGGCGACCAGCGCCTCGAGGAACCGGCGCACGCCCATGTCCTGTTCGGCCACGCCCATGAAGACCGGGACGACCTGGTCGGCGCCCAAGGTCTTGCGCAGGTCGGCGAGCACCTGCTCGGTCGGCGGCTCGCGGTCCTCCAACAGCTTCTCGAGCAGGTCGTCGTCGAAGTCGGCGAGCGTCTCGAGCATCGCCCGGCGCGCCGCCTGCTCGCGCTCCTTGTACTCTTCGGGCAGCGGGATGCGGTCGGACGGCCCGCCCTTCTTGTAAGCGTAGGCCTGCTCGGTCACGAGATCGATGTAGCCGACCAGCGAATCGCCCCGGCCGATCGCGTATTGGTGCGGGATCACCGGCCGGGCGCTCACCTTCCTGAGCGCGTCCAGAAGATCCCGGTAGCGGACCTCGCTGCGGTCCATCTTGTTGATGAACACCATGTGCGGGATGGCGTGCTCGTCCAGGAAATGGAAGAGCGGCGCTACCGCGATCATCCGCTCGAGCACCGGCTCGACCACCACGACGGCGAGATCGACGCCCATCAGCGCCGCGCGGGCCTCCTGGGCGAACTCGACCGAGCCCGGGCAGTCGAGCACGCTGAACTCGAGGCCGCCCGTGCGGAACCAGGCGGCCGTGACCTCGGTGCTCATCTGCCGCTCGCGCGCCTCGGGGCTGGCGTCGCCGACCGTGTTCTTGTCCATCACCCGACCCTTGCGGGCGATGGTCCCGGTCACGAACAGGATGCTCTCGAGGAGCGTCGTCTTGCCGACCCCGTTGGGGCCGACCAAGGCTACGTTCCGTCTTTGTGTCGCGTCCATGCCGCCTCCCGCCTCCTCGCCCCGCCCGGCCGCTCGCCGCGGGGCCGCCGATCGGTGGCATGTTCGTGGCAAGCGCGTGACTTGTCCACCGCCGCCCGACCGAGGGGCCGGGCCGGCACCCGGGCATGCGGGGCCTACCGTTCGGCGATTGCGCGCCGGCCCGGAATGAGGGAAAGTCGGATGAGGGAGGGGGCGGACATGCAGTGCGCGGACCTCGATCGGTACCTCGAGGCGTTCCTCGACGGACGACTCGGCCGCTCGCGCTCGGTGATGCTGCGCCGGCATCTGGCGGCCTGTCTCGCCTGCCGCGCGCGCTTCGAGCAGCTGCGCCAGTTCGAGCGCGACTTGGCCGGCCGGCTGCGCAACCTCGAGCGCTGCGAATCGCTCTGGGCGGGCCTCGAACTCGACCTCGTGCGCAGCGGCGAGGGGGCCTTGCCCGGGCTCGCCGCGCCTTTGCGCGCGCTGCCGCCGCCGCGCGCCGCGCCGCCGCCGAGTGCCGCACCGTCCCCGGCGCCCGGCCGGACGGTGGCACCCCAGCCGCTGCCGCTGCCGCGGCCGCGCCGGCTGCGTGCGCGGCTCTTCGGGCTCGCCGTGGCGGCGGTCGCGGCGGGCGCCACGGTCCAGCTCGGCATCTGGCTGATCGAACCGCGCGGGCCGCAGGGCGGGGCGCTGGCCCTCCTCGACCGGGTCAAGGGCGAGCCGCCGCTCGAGATCCGCAGCACCGATCCGACCGAGGTACGCCGCTGGCTCGCGGCGCGGCTTTCGAGCCCGGTTCCGATGCTGCCCGTGCCGGCGGGATTCACCCTCCTGGGCGGGCGGATCGACGACCTGGGCGGGCTGCCGAGCGGCGTGCTCGTCTACCGGCGCGACGGCGAGACGGCGCTGCTCTACCTCCAGCCACGCCGCGCCGGCGCCGGCGGCGAGGTCGGCACCGATCTCTTGGCCAAGCTCGACGGCGGGGCCCGCCTCGCTTGGCAGGACGGCGAATTCTCCTACGCGGTGGTGAGCACGCTTCCCGCCGCCGATCTCGTGGGCCTCGGCCGCCCGGTCGTGCCGACCCGCTGATCCCCGCTCCCCGCCGGCCGCTCAGGCAAGGAGCCGGGCGACGAGATCGTTGACCTCGGCCGCTTTCTCCATGTGGGCGAGGTGACCGGTCCCGGCGAGCCGGTGCACGGCGATGCCGGCCGGCAGCCCTTCGGCATGCGCCACCGGGACGATCCGGTCCTCCTCGCCCCAGATCACCTGGACCGGCATCGCGAGCGCGCCGAGGCGCTCGCGCACCCGCCAGCGCTGCCGGCCCTCCGCGAAGCAGGCCCGGGCGATCGTCTCGAGGGCCGCCTGCGCCCCGTCCATCCGCTTGGCCTTGAGCACGTTCTCGACCATCTCGGCGGTCACGAGCTTCGGGTCGTGGACCAGCATCTCGAGGACCGGCCGGAGCTTGCGGGCCCGGTTCTGGACGAGGAAGCCCTCGATGTAGTCGATCGCGATCTCGGCCCCGAGCCCGGCCGGTGCCACGAGCGTGGCCGAGGCCACCCGCTCCGGCCGATCGAGGGCGAGGGCGAGCGCGATCGCCCCACCGAGCGAGTGGCCGACCAAATGCGCCCGGGCGATGGCGAGCGCGTCCATCACCGCCGCGACCGCCTCGGCGAGGGCCGGCACCGTGCCTTCGCCCGGATCCTTGCTCGATCCGCCGTGGCCGGGCAGGTCGAGGGCGACCGTGCGCCGGCCGGCCGCGAGCTCGGCCTGGTTGAACATCCAGTTCTCGAGATCGCCGCCGAAACCGTGGACGAAGAGAACCGGGACCCCGCCCTCGCCGATCTCGAGGAGGCGGATCTTCCGCCCGCCCGCGTCGACGATCCGCGGTTGCGGGGCGGTTTCCTCGGCGGCCGCCGCCTCGGCCGCGAAGCGCGCTTCGAACGCTTCGATGAAGGCGTCGATCGCCGCCTCGGAGACCTCGGGCTCGGCCAGCACGGCCAAAAGCTTGCCGACCGGCGCCGTGGCGCCGGGCTCGACCAGGAGCCGGCGCACGAGGCCCGGGGCGGGGCTCTCGAAGAGGTTGGCGATCTTCGCGGTCTCGATGTCGCAAAGCGGCTGGCCCTTCTCGACCCGCGCCCCTTCGGCCACGTGCCAAGCCGCCAGGAGCCCCTCCTGCATGGCGAGGCCCCATTTCGGCATCACGATCGGCGTGATCTCGGCCACCCTGCCTCTCCCACTCCGGCCCGGCTCAGCCCTTGAACGCCAGGACCTCACGGACCGCCGCCTCGATCTTGGCGGGCGAGGGGATGTAGAGATCCTCGAGCGCCGGCGAGAAGGGCACCGGCGCGTGCGGGGCGGTGACCATCTTCACCGGCGCCTTCAGGTCCGAGAAGCACTCCTGGGCGACGAGGGCGGCGATGTCGCTCGCCATGCTGCAGCGCGGGTGCGATTCGTCGACGACCACGACCCGCCCGGTCTCGGCCGCGGTCTCGAGGATCGTCTCCTTGTCGAGCGGGGAGGTCGTGCGGATGTCGACCACGGTCGCCCCGATCTTCTCTTTGGCGAGCTTGTCGGCCACCTGGTTGGCGAAGTTGACCATCCGGCCCATCGCCACGATGGTGACGCTGTCGCCCTCGCGGGTCACGTTGGCCTCGCCGAAGGGGATCGCGTAGGGATCGTCGGGAACCTCGGCTTCCTCGTCGTACATCGCCTTGTGTTCGAAGAAGATCACCGGGTCGTCGTCGCGGATCGCCTGGATCAGGAGCCCCTTGGCCTCGTAGGCGTTGCTCGGCAGCGCGACCTTGAGCCCGGGGATGTGGGTGAAGATCGAATAAAGGCACTGGCTGTGCTGCGAGGCGGCACGGAAGCCTGCACCGTACATCGTCCGGATCACCACGGGGGTGACCGCCTTGCCGCCGAACATGTAGCGGAACTTCGCCGCCTGGTTGAAGATCTGGTCGAAGCAGACCCCGAAGAAGTCGACGAACATGAGCTCGGCCACCGGCCGGAGCCCGGTCGCTGCCGCACCGACCGCAGCACCGATGAACGCGCTCTCGGTGATCGGCGTGTCGAGGACCCGCTCGCGGCCGAAGCGCGGCATCAGCCCCTTGGTCACCCCCAAGGGCCCGCCCCAGGCATCGTCCTCGCCCGGGGAGCCCATCCCGCCCGCCACGTCCTCGCCCATGAGGATCACTCGCGGGTCGCGCTCCATCTCCTGCCGGAGCGCCTCGTTGATCGCCTGGCGATAGGTCTTCTTGGGCATCGCTCGCCTCCCTCGGTTCGCGCTCGGGCTCAGTGGTAGGAGACGTAGACGTCGGTCAGGAGGTCGGCCTCGCTCGGCATCGGCGCCGCTTTGGCCTCCCGGGTCACCCGGTCGATGTACTCGACCACCTCCCGGTCGATCGCGTCGAGCACGGCGGGCTCGAGGAGTGCGGCTTGCAGCACGCGCTCGCGGAACAGCTTCAGGCAGTCGCGCTCGGCGGCGATCCGCGGCACCTCGTCCTTGCCGCGGTAGGTCATCGCGTCGCCCTCGAAATGGCCGTAGTAGCGGGTGAAGCGGACGTGGACGAGGGACGGCCCGCCGCCTGCCCGCGCCCGCTCGATCACCTCGCGGGCCACCTCGTGGACGGCGAAGAAATCGTGCCCGTCGACCTCGTAGCCGGGCATGGCGAAGCCCGCCGCCCGGCCGACCTGGCTTCCCGCGACCGCCCAGGAGGACGCGGTCGATTCGGCGTAGCCATTGTCCTCGATCACGAAGATCGCCGGCAGGTTCCAGACCTTGGCGAGGTTGTAGGACTCGAGCGTGGTGCCCTGGTTCGAGCCGCCGTCGCCCACGAAAGCGATCGCCACCCCACCGGTTTTCAAGGTCTTGGCCGTGAGCGCGGCGCCGCAGATCAGGGGCGGGCCACCGCCGACGATGCCGTTGGCCCCCATCATCCCCTTCTCGAGGTCGGCGATGTGCATCGAGCCGCCCTTGCCGCCACACAGCCCCTCCTTCTTGCCGAAGATCTCGGCCATCATCGCCTTCACGTCGCAGCCCTTGGCGATGCAGTGGCCGTGGCCGCGATGGGTCGAGGCGATCCGGTCGACGTCCGTCAAATGCATGCAGAAGCCGACCGCGGAGGCCTCCTCGCCGGCGTAGAGATGGACGAAGCCCGGGATGTTGCCGGCCGAGAACTCCTCGTGGACCCGGTCCTCGAAGGCCCGGATCGTCCGCATCTGCCGATAGGCGTGGATCAGCTGCTCGCGGCTGAGCTGCACGGGCGCCTCCCTGTCTCTTCTCGCGCGGTGCTCGCCGCACCATAGACCGGGATCGGGCCTTGGCAAGCGGACCCCCGAACGAAACGGCCGGATGCACGCGCACCCGGCCGCTTCGGACCCAATCCTCGGGCTCGGCTGTCGAAGCGCGCCGCGGGCGAGGACCCGCGGACTTACCTCACTTCAAGGTCTTGAGGTAGGCGATGACATCGGCCCGCTTCTTGGGATCGGCGAGGCGGAACGCCATGCGCGAGCCCTTGATCACGCTCTGCGGGTTCTCGAGGTACTTGTCGAGGATCTCCTCGTTGTCCCAGACGACGCCCGATTCCTTGATACCCGGCCCGTACTTGGCGGCGTAGTTGGGATCGGTGCCGGCCGCCCGGCCCCACACGCCGAGCAGCGAGGGACCGGTCGGCTTCGCATCGGGCTTGTCGAGATTGTGGCAGGCCACGCACTGGCGGGCGACCGTTTTGCCGGCCTCGGGGTCGCCACCCTTGCCCCGCTCCTGGGCCGACGCGCCCGATACCATGCCGGCCGCGAGCAAACCCGCGGCGACCCAAGCCATCATCCTCATCCGAGCGCCTCCATCAGGGGTTCTGCATCTCCCCCGCGAGCGCGCTCCCTAGCGCGACGCGAGGTCGCGGCCAACGCCCTTCCCGCCGCCTGCGGCGAAGCGCGCACCCCCGCGCACCGCTTGCGGAGCCGTTCGAGCTTTCCCGCCTAGCCCACCGCCGCTCGGCGTCGGACGATCGCCTGCCGTTCGCCTTCCGCGAGCCGTGCCGCCGCGGCCGGCTCGTCGAGTTCGCCCTCGACGGTACCGATGGACCACAGCATCTCCGCACTTCGGCACGCGCGTTCCATGAGCTCCGCGTCGGACACCGAGAGCCGTCGCGCGATCTCGGGCCCGTGACGGGCCGCGGGCGCTTCGGCTGCCACGGGCCCGGCGGGGTCGATCTCCGTCGACCGCGAGATCGGCGCAGAGGCCGTC
>Ga0308391_1001031_pt1 | contig 11840 bp, 12 predicted proteins | sample Hotspr20Samplet1_FD_202363 | JGI IMG/M metagenome (GOLD analysis project Ga0308391, IMG submission 202363) | Hot spring phototrophic mat microbial communities from Octopus Spring, Yellowstone National Park, Wyoming, United States - 20050623_t1 ... | reverse complement strand
CCGCGTCGCGCACGGCGAGCTGCTCGCTATCCTCGGGCCGAGTGGCTGTGGCAAGACAACGCTGCTCCGCATCATCAACGGGCTCGAAAATCCGACAGAAGGGTCCGTCTTAATCAATGGCCGCGATGTTACCCGCCTGCCTCCCGAGCGACGGCCGACCGCGACCATCTTTCAGAACTACGCGCTATTCCCGAATCTCTCCGTCTATCGGAATGTGGAGTATGGACTCAAGATTCGCGGCATTCCCAAAGCCGAACGTGCGCGTCGCATCGGGACGTTGCTCGAGAACTTCCAGATCCGGGACATCGCTGATCGACCCGTGACGAGAATCTCAGTGGGTGAGATGCAGCGTGTGGCGGTCGCTCGGGCACTCGCCATCGAGCCAGCGATCCTCCTCCTCGACGAACCGTTCTCGGCTGCGGACGCCGTCACGAAGGCGCAGCTCATCGCCGAATTGCGGGACTTGCACGCCCGGTTGCATTTCACTGCCATCCTGGTGACGCACGCGCAGGCCGAGGCCTTCTCCCTAGCCGATCGAATCGCCGTCATGAACGCAGGGCGTATCGAGCAGATCGGTACGCCGCCAGAAATTTACTACACCCCTCGAACACCGTTCGTTGCCAGGTTCGTCGGCAAGAACAACACACTTCCCGCAAAGGTCGTAGGTATGCGGGAAGACGACGTGCTCCTCGAGACCGCTGTCGGTCTCCTCGCTGCTCGCATGCGTTCTCCAGCTCAATCGCAGCCTGGGTCATCGTGGCTGTATGTTCTCCGCGCGGACGCTGTGTCTCTGCGTCCCGCTGGTCAGTCCTTGCCTGCTGACGACACCCGGTGCTCAGTACGTGGGGTCGTACGTGGTGTTGAACTCAACGGGGTTATCGCAACCTATTCCATTGACATCAATGCCAGCAATTCGTTGCTGGTCGAACAGTATCATCCCGATCTCCAGCCGGTCGCACAACTGGGTGATGAGGTTGTACTCACGTGGTCCCCGGCAGATGTGCTACTCCTCGGAGGAGACGATGCAGTCGGCGCCTCGCCTCTCGTTGGAACCGAGCTCTCCGGTTCTCGAGCTGCGCGGAATCACTAAGGGCCTTCACGACAAATTGGTGGTCGACAATGTGTCGCTTCAGGTGCCCCGTGGGGCGCTCGTCGCCTTGGTCGGCCCCAGTGGCAGCGGGAAGTCAACTCTGTTGCGGGTGATTGCGGGCTTTGAGTTGCCTGATCAGGGTGACGTCCTGCTGGAGGGTCGTGTCGTCACCCATCTCCCACCCTACCAGCGGAATATCGGTTATGTGTTTCAGCAGTATGCCCTATTCCCGCATCTCAACGTGTTCGAAAACATGGCGTATGGTCTTCGCGTGCGTCACCAGGGCGATACTCGTCGCCTCGACGAGACGGTTCGCAATCTGTTGCACCTCGTTGGGCTCCACGGTCTCGAATCCCGCTCGGTCGACCAGCTCTCCGGAGGACAACGACAACGCGTCGCGCTGGCACGGGCGCTCGCGACGGATCCAGCCATTCTGCTCCTCGATGAACCGCTCGGTGCTCTCGATGCTCATCTACGTCTCCGGATGCAAGGGGAACTCCGGCGCTTGAACCGTCAGCTCGGCACGACGTTCCTCCTGGTAACTGCCAACCTCGGTGAGGCGTTGACAATGGCAGACATTGTCGTGTTCATGCGCAGGGGAAGAATACAGCAGATCGGAACTCCAAACGAAATTATTACGTTTCCAACCTCCGCTGAAGTAGCTGAATTTACTGAGCTGTACAATATCATCCCGGGTCAGGTGAACGACGAACCACCTGCTGCTTCAGATGGATTGGTGCGCGTCGCAACGCCGCTCGGGAACTGGCTCGGTCGTCCACTGGCTGAGCCTGCCCCCATGCCCGGTACCCAGGTGTCAGTCCTCTTTCGCGTGGATCTTCCCGAGATTGCGGATACCTGCCGGCCCGAGCCAGAGTCGATGAACTCTGGGGTCTGCTCGGTACAGTCGCTCGAGTTTCTCGGGAGTAGTCACCGCCTCTATCTCGAGAGCGGTAGTGGCCTGCGCCTTCGTCTCCAAAAGCATGCGTCTCAGTTCCGAGAAGTCGCTTTGCCTCGCCCGGGCCAGACGATCCAGATTCGCTGGCCCGTGACACAGACACTCGTCCTTCCAAAGGAGTAGTAGACCCTATGCTGTCACGTCGTCGTGCACCACAAGGTTCCATGGAAATTGCTCGAGCAGTGTCTGCGGAATCCTCGTCAGAGGCAGCCACCGGGAAGCCACTCGGTACACGACAATTTCTTCCCAGCTCGCTCCTCCTCCTTGTACCGGCGGGTATCCTCGTCATTGTCGGCATCGTCGTCCCGGTGGTGGGCACGGTCTATTTCAGCTTGTCCCCGTATCGGTTCCCTACCCTGGCACTCGACTTTACCCTCCAGCACTGGGTAAATCTCGTTTCTTCCCCGGTCTTCAGTACGGCCCTCTTCAACACCGTACGCGTCTGGCTACTCACGCTCGTCATCGTCACCCTCATCGCGTATCCAGTGTCGATCTTCCTTACCTTCGGTGTCGAAAGCACAGAAATCCGCGTGCTACTGCTGATTCTCGCTGTAATTCCTTTCTGGACGAGCCTGCTGATACGCATCGTGGCCTGGCGACCTCTCCTCGGCACCCAGGGCGCCATCAATCTCCTCCTCTTAAAGCTCGGGATCATCAACGAGCCTTTCTCTTGGCTTCTCTTCTCCGAGCCAGCAATGCTCATCGGGATGGTTCAGGTCTATTCCATCTTCATGGTCGGCCCTCTCGCCCTGTCCATGGGGAGTATTGATCGCACTGTGCTCGAGGCGGCCCGTGACTTGGGCGCGACCCAGTGGAAGGTTTTCTGGCACTTCGTCGTACCGCTCTCTCGCCCTGGTTTGATCGTGGGCGCGATCTTCATCACAATCGCGGTAATGGGTGAGTTCGCCATCCCGGCAGCGCTGTCGGGGCGCAAGGTGAATCTCCTCGGGAACCTCATCGTGACACAGGTCTCTTCCCTGCGGTGGGGGCAAGCGAGTGCCGCCGGGGTCATCCTCGCCATTTTGGCGCTCGTGATCGTCGGGTTGCTGCTCCGCTCGGCTGATCTCCGGCGGCGCATCTGACAGGCTCGGGAGGGACAGGGATGCGGCTGACTCGCTGGCAGCGACTCGCTTTCATTCCGATAATCGCGTTGTTTTTTCTGTACTTGTACTCTCCCTTCGTGATCATGCTGATTCTGTCATTTCAGGTGGGACCTGAAGGGGGGCCACAGTTCCCCTTGCAAGGGTTAAGCCTGTATTGGTACAAGCATCTCTTCGGACTTACACCGCCTTCCCGTGTCGCTCCGCTGCCGATTTGGGAAGCCTTCGGCCGGTCACTGGTGCTCGGCGTTTCGGCACTCGTCGTTAGTACCGCCATCGGCTTCATGACGGCTCTCGCCTTCCGCCGAGGCTTTCGCGGCAGCAATCTCCTCTTCTACGCGATCCTGTTAGGGGCCGCTATCCCCGGTATCCTGCTCGGTCTTGGTGCGAGCTCAGTCGCTCGTGCCTTGGGCTTTCAGTCCAAGTGGTATACGGTAGGTCTCCTGATGCATCTCGTCTACACGCTGCCCTTTGCCTTCGTTATCCTCCTGGCGACGCTCAACCGGCTAGATCGTTCCCTCGAAGAGGCATCGTACGCGCTAGGGGCGAATCCCTGGCAGACATTCCGAAGGGTCACGCTGCCACTAGCGTCACTCGGTGTCCTCAGTTCCATGCTGTTCTCGTTTACTCTCTCCTACGACGAGTATTCACGCTCGCTCCTTACCGTCGGCACTGACCTGACTCTGCCACTCGCGATCTACGGTACCTTCGCGACTGAGATCCACCCGAACCTTTTCGCGTTCGGTGTGCTGTCAACCGTCTTCTCGCTGTTGGTCGTGCTCGCCTATTGGACAGCGGTTCGCCCGCAACTCCGACGGTTCCGGCGGGCTTCCGGAGTACGCGAGGAGGTCTAGTCACCAATCCGAATGGCAGCGCACTCACTTTACAGTCGTGCTTTAGCCCGTGATCTATTTATGGATCGGCATAACTTCATCGGTGCTCTAGATTTGGACTTTTCATGTTGCGTCTGGCACGGCGTGGATCAGATTCTCATCCACACTGCATGAAACAGGCATAAGTAGACTGGGCCGTCATGCTGATCAACTCAGCGAGTGAGGGTTATACGTGTGGATATCATGTCCGAGGTCGCGAGATCATATCTTTGCGCGCGACCGGCGTCTGACTGATGAGCGGGCAAGCTCGCCGGGGCCTGAACGCCTGCGGGTACCCCGGCATGCGCGAGCGAGCGGGATTCCCATGCGCTCCCAGCGGGCCTTTGGGGAGCGCTGGTGCCCGGCGACATGTACAGTTGGAGGAGATCGGACGATGACCATGGTCGAGCGCGGTGAGCGTCGGACTCGCAGAGCTCTCTGGGCTTGAGTCTGACCATCCTAGCGGTGCTGGCCGTGGCGGTGGCCGGCGTGCTCGCGTCGCAGAGCGTCCCAGCGAGTGGTGACGGGAAGGGCGATATGGGAAGCGGATCGCCGAGAGGCGACGTCGTCCACAGGCCGCTGCAGATCGCTGATGTGCGGGTCGAGGTGGGCGAGGGCGGAGTGGTGGCGCTCCGGGTCACCGAGATCGTCCCGGATGCCTGCACCACCCGCGCGTTACCCCCGCAGATCGCTCGCCAGGGCCAGCAGATCTAGGTGACGATCCTCAGCGAGCGACCGCGCCACGCCCTGTGCGCGCAGATGACTTCGGAGTACGCCGAGACGATCGTGCTCGGCGCGCTGGAGCCAGGCGGGTACGCGATCTCGGTTAACGGATTCCAGACCTCGGCGCGGGTGGAAGCGAACGCGGGCTCACCCCCGGCCGGCGAGATGCTGATCCGGCCGGTGCAGGTGACTGGCGTCGACGTGCGCATTGCCGAGAGCTTTCCGCCACAGGGCTTCGCCGAAGTGACCGGCGTCCTGGGCGATGGCTGCACCGAGGCCCTCGAGCCGACTGTCCAGCGCGACGGCGACACGATCACCGTCACGATCCTGAGCCAGCGCCCGCGCGATGCCATCTGCACGATGATCGCCAAAGAGTACCGCGAGACGGTACCGCTGGGATCGCTCGAACCTGGCCGGCAGTACACGCTGCGCGTCAGCGACTACGCGACGGTCTTCTCGGCATCGTGACGGTCAGCGGCCGCGGAACCGCGGCGGCCGGCCCTCGGCGAAGGCGCGCAGCCCCTCGCGGCAGTCCTCGGCCTCGTCGAGCGCCGCTCGGGCCTGCTCGATGAGCCGCGCGGCTTCCTCCTGGTCGGCGTCGAAGGCGTGGCGCAGCGCGGCTTTGGCCGCCCGGACGGCCATAGGCCGGGCGCATGACCTCGAGCGCGGTGACCTCCTTCGCTGACTCGCCGACGAAGCGGAGCAGGTCCTTGGTGTACACGATGCCGACGATGCTGTCGATGCTGCCGCGGTAGACCGGAAGCCGGGAGTGGCCGGCTTGCCGGGCAAGCTCGACGACTTCCGAGACCGGCGTGTCCGCCGGCACGGCCACCACGTCCATCCGCGGAACCATGATGTCGCGCGCCGTCGGGCGCTCGAGTCGCAGGATCCGGCTGATGTGCTCCTCCTCAGCTTCCTGCTCGCCAGCCGCGGCCGGCTCAGCGTCGGCCACCGGGGCGAGTTCGGCGGCCAGGGTCGGCGCCCCCTGAGGCAGGACGAACCCCAACACACTCCGGATCAGCCGGCTCAGCCAGAGCAGTGGCGAGGCGATGGTCGCCAGCGTCGTGGCCAGCCGCTGCGCCCAGACGGGCGGCGCGGCGAGGTCGGGCGGCAGCAAGAGATCGGGAAGCGCCCGGCCCAGAACGGCGATGACAACGACCAGCGCCGTGAAGCTGACGGTCAGCGTGTACTGGGGAGCTTCACGCCGCAGGAGATCGGCCAGGGCCAGGGCAAACAGCCCAGCACCAGCAGCTCGACTGCCTGCACCCCAGCCCGCGCCCCCTGGAGCCGCTGCAAATCAAGTCCACTCTGTCTCGGGTACTCGGCGAAGGGGGTCAACAGCTCGCGCAGAGAGTGGCGGCCAGGCAACGCGCAACTCGCCTCAGCTAGGGCAGCCAGCGCCAGCAGCAGCGCTGCCACGACCATGTCGCTCAGATCGAACCAGACGGTATTACTTCAAATCCTCTCAACTCCTGGGGCCTCACCACCACTCGCCCGTCGGGCGCGGGCTTCCGAGCGCCCCGCGCAGCGTGGCGCGACCCCAGGCGCGTCTCAGGTGAAGAGCGCGCTAATGCTGAGGTCCCTATGGATCCGCATGATGGCCTTGGCCAGAAGCGGGGCCACCGTCAGGACCTCGACCTTCTCCGTCACCACGCCATCCGGCAATGGGATCGTATCGGTCACGAACACCTTCTCGATCGGTGAGCGCTCAATCCTTTCCAGCGCACGATCGGCGAAGACACCGTGGACCGCGGCCGCGTAGATGCGGCGGGCGCCGCGCTCATTTAGCAGCTCAGCCGCTTTGAGCGATGTGCCACCGGTCGAGATGATATCGTCCACCACTACGACGTCCCGACCTTCGACCTCCCCGACCATCTCCAGCACCTCGGCCGTCTCCAGGCCGGTCCGCTTCTTGGAGATGATGGCCAGGCTGCCGGTGGCCCGCCGGCGAAACTCGTCGGCGCGGGCGACCGCTCCGGCATCCGGTCTGACCACCACAAAGTCCTGCCAGCCGAGCCGGCGGAAGTGCGCAGCCAGGATCGGCGTGGCACGCAGGTGGTCCACCGGGATGTCGAAGAGGCCCTCGATGGCCGGCGCGTGCAGGTCCAGCGTGAGCACCCGGTTGGCTCCGGCAGTGGTCAGCAGGTTGGCCAGCAGCTTGGCGCTGATCGGCTCGCGCCCGGCGGTCTTCTTCTCCTGGCGGGCATGGTGTAGTAGCGGATCACGGCCGTGATCCGGGCTGCCGAGACCCGCCCCACGGCGTCGAGCATGATGAGAAGCTCCATGATGTGCTGGTTCACCGGCGAGCAGAGCGACTGGATCACAAAGACGTCCGAGCCCCGGACGTTCTCCTCCAACTTCACCCGCGTCTCGCCATCGCTCCAGGAACTGACCTCCGCCCGGCCCAGCGGCACCTTCAGCACGTTAGTGACCGCGCACGCCAGCCGGGGATTGGAGTTCCCGGCGAAGACCTGCAGACGTCCCTCCACCTGCTCACTCTCCCCGCACTTCCGGCCTACGCCGGGCCCGCCGCGCCTCGATAGGTCGCGCGGGTACACCGACGACCAGTCCTCCGGGCGGCACATCGCGATTCACCACGCTGCCCGCGCCAGTCCGCCCACCCGGGCCGACGCGCACCGGTGCGATCAGCATCTTATCGCTGCCGATGAACGCGTCATCCTCGATGACCGTGCGGTGCTTCTCCACCCTGTCGAAGTTGCAAGTCACCGTGCCGGCGCCGATGTTCACGCGCTCACCCAGCTCGGCGTCGCCGATGTAGCTGAGTTGGCCGATCCGCGTCTCCCGCCCGACCTGGGCGTTCTTCAGCTCGGCGTAGTTGCCGATATGCGCGTCGTCGGCCACGCGGGTACCTGGCCGCAGGTGCGCGTAGGGGCCGACGTGTACCCGGCTACCTAGGGTTGCTGCCTCGATCACCGAAGCCAGCACCTCGCACTCCGGTCCGATCCGACTGTCACGCACGACCGCGTGTGGCCCGATTCGGCTCCCCTCGCCGATCCAGCTCCGTCCGCTGATGATCGTGAACAGCTCGATGCGCGCGTCCGCCTCGATCTCCACCGTCGCGTCGATGAATGTGGTGCTGGGATCGATGATCGCCACCCCGGCGCGCATCAGCCGCTCCGCACCCGGCGAGGAATCATCGCCTCAGCGCGTGCAAGATCGACCCGATCGTTGACGCCGAGCGCCGTCTCCGGCGGGGCCAGCACAGTGGTGACCGGCTCGGCCGGCCAGGGCGTGCGCGCGGCCAGCTCGACCAGCCAGGTATGGTAGTACTCGCCAGAGGGGCTACGCTCCAGGCGCGGTAGTGCCTCCTCGAGCCAGCGGCGATCGTAGCAGGTGGCGCCACTCACCACCTCGACCGGCGCCTGGTAGCTCACCTCGTCCTCGCGAGCCTCGACCACGCCGACCACCCGACCATCCCGGCGACGGATGCGACCGTAGGCAGCCGGGTCATCGAGCACGGTCGTCAACACGGCCACGACCGGGCCGTGCTCCTCGGCCGCGCGCAAGAGCCACTGCAGATCGCCCGGAGTCAGCAGTGGGTGATCGCCGGAGAGGAGCAGTACCCGGCGGATGCTCGGAGCGAGCAGCGGGAGCGCCTGCGCCAGAGCGTGGCCGGTACCCAGCGGCTGCTCCTGCCAGGCGACTTGCCAGCCACGCGGCAAGATCTCCTGCACGGCGCGCTTGGCCGGGTGAAGGACCACGATCCGCTGTGCCGGCTGGATCGCCTCGGCAATCTCGAGAACGTAGCTGAGGAGCGGCCGGCCAGGGGCTGGAGCTCTTCGCCGTGCGCGACCGCATGCGCGTGTCCAGACCGCCGGCCAGGACGACCTCGGCCAGCATAGGGTGTGCTGAGTCTGTCGGTTCGTCAGGTCTCACGTTCGGTACACCCCCACGTGCGTGGGGACAACGGCGATCGTTGGGGCTGCTGGCGGTCCACTCACGGTACACCCCCACGTGCGTGGGGACAACACTATGATACGACGCGGAAAACGCGGGCTCGAGGGGTCGATAGTCCCGTTTCGGCTTCGCGACGGGCAAATCACGCATTGCAGCGTTGTGCCGGGGATCGAGCCGTTCGAGGAGGGGCGACGTCGGTGGGCACGGGTGCGATCGACTGTACCAGCCGGAGGCGGGCTCGTCCGCTGGTCACCGAAGGGTCGCTCCGCGCCGCACTGGCAGGGAGCCGCGGACGGTCGCGGCTGGCCACCCCATCGGGGGCGGCGCTGGCGGTCGCTGCGTGAGGGACTGCTTGCCGGCGGAGAGCGTCCGGACTGCCCGTTCAGGCGTCGGCCGGACGCAGCAGCGATGGCGGGTTACCCAGCTCGCTCACGCTGCGGCGCCACCGGATGCGGGCCCGCCCGCGCGGTGCTCGTGGTGCGAGTCGCGCCGGTGCCGGTGGCGCCGGCCGCCGCCTCCCGGGGCATGCGCCGGCAGACGGCTGTCGGTTGACGCGGCGCTGGCAGGGAGGCGGTGATGACTGGTCGATAGGCAGCCGCTCTGCGCCGACAAGGCGCCGCGGCCAGTGGCCAGAAGCGCTCGACCCCTGGAGCAGGACCGTGCGCTGCAGTAGACTGCAGGCAGCGAAGAGGCGAGTGATTGTTTTTCAGACAACAGAACCCAGGGGATGAGCCATGGCGCGGCGAGGCTGGTTTCTGGTGCTCGGGGCGATCGCGCTGGTGTGTGGTTGTCTGACCGTCGGTGTGATCGGAGCAGCTGGCCTGTGGTTCCTGACGCGCGACCAGGGGTCGCCGACACCGGGGATCGCGGCGAACGTCACCCCGGCGCTCCGCCGGGCGAACCTGGAGCGGAATCAGCTCGCGAACGGCTGGCAGCGGGTGTCCGATGGGAAACGTGTCGCCTACCTGGCGCCCGCGCAGGGGAATCTGCCGTTCCAGCCGGGACTCTTCTGGCAAGCGGAGCCGCTCCCGCAGCCGCTCAATCCGTTGCAGTACGCGGCGGTCGTCTACTTGCGCCTGCAACAGCAGAGCGAGCAACTCTATGCGTACCACGCGCAGTGGGTGTCCTTTGCCGGTTGGCCGGCGATCGAGTTGGCCTACGCAGCGGTCCAGAACGGACAGCCCTATGAGGCAGTGCTCTGGATCTTGAGCGATGGCTGGACCGGGTACATCGTCAGTTTCATCGCTCCCTATGGGCTCCTGGACGAGTACGTGCCCCAGCTCCCGCAGGTACTGCAGGACGCCGAACAGCAACTGATCGAGCAGCCGGGGCCGCTCCAGGGTGGGCCGGTGCCAGACGTCTGGGTCGCTGGTGGCGGGATGGGGTACGGCGGCGGGATGACGCCCGCTTGGGACTGGAGTGCATTCGATTACGGCACGCCTCTGTACGGCTTCCAGGACCCGTTCGCTGATGTCGGCTGGGACAGCGGTGGCTACGACTTCTCCGGCGACCTGTACAGCGACTTGTATTCGAGCGGTGGTGGTCTCTACGACCCCGAGCACGATGCCTTCAATACCTGGATGGCCGAGGAGTGGAGCCAGGCGTTGAGCGGCGAAAATCCTGACCCGACCTGGATGGACGACGCGGGCAATCTCTACTGGGAGGGGCCGTCCGGCACGCTCCACGATTGGAGCGCCGATTACGATCCCTCGATCTGGTGAGCGCGGGACGATCCGCTCAGCGACGTGCCGTGGGCGATGCCCGGGGCGGACCATCGGCGGGCTGCGAGTCGGAGGACGCTCCCGACGCTCGGTCGCCATCGGGATGACGCGACCGCAGGGCAGGGCGCGTCTGACGGCCTGGTATCCGCGGCGGTTCGGCCAGCCGAGGCTGCTCGCTCGACCCGACTCGGGTGAGTAGTGGGCGGCCGCATCGCGACGGCGGTCCGCTCGAAGGACCCGTCGCCCGAGGGTCGTTGCAGTGCGGTGAGATCGGTGCCGGCGTCGGCCCCGATTCCGGAGGCGGCTCGGTGTTCCGTCCAACTGGCGACCGCGATCGAGCGGAGAGCGCGGGACGCGCGCCGCTCGGACGCATCAGCACGGCGACGGTCTCAGCGCTGTTCGCTCGCCGGGGCGCGGTGCCGCAACTCGCGCCAGACCGGACCATCTGGGTAGCGGTACTGCTCGAGCGACTCGCGCTTCATCTCGATCGAGTAGCCCGGTCGCTGCGGCGGGAGATACCGGGCGTTCCGCACCGTGACCGGGTCGACGAAGTGCTCGTGGAGATGATCGACATGCTCGATCATCCGGTGCTCCAGGCTGCCGCTCACCGCGATGTAGTCGAACATGGAGAGGTGCTGGACGTACTCGCAGAGGCCGACGCCGCCGGCGTGCGGACAGACCGGGATGCCGAACTTGGCGGCCATGAGCAGGACGGCGATGACCTCGTTCACGCCGCCGAGCCGGCAGGCATCGATCTGGCAGAAGCGGATGGCGCCGGAGGCGAGCAGCTGCTTGAAGACGACGCGGTTGGCGACGTGCTCGCCGGTGGCGACGCCGATCGGTGCGATGGCTTCCGCGATCGCCTTGTGGCCGAGGGCATCGTCGGGATGGGTGGGCTCTTCGATCCACCAGGGGTCGAACTCGGCCAGCTCCCGCATCCAGGCGATCGCTTGGGGGACGTCCCAGCGCTGGTTGGCGTCCATCATCAGCTTGCGGTCTGGGCCGATGACCTGGCGCAGGAGCGCAGCGCGGGCGCGATCGTGAGCGAGGTCTTGCCCCACCTTCATCTTGATAGCAGTGAAGCCCTGGTCGATCGCCTGGCGGGCCAGTGCGGCGACCTGCTCGTCGCTGTAGCCGAGCCAGCCCGCCGAGGTGGTATAGCAGGGGTAGCCGGATCGGAACAGTTCCTGTTCGCGCTCGGCGCGCGTCGGTGCCTGCTGGCGGAGGAGTTGGAGAGCCTCGTCCGGCGTCAGTGCATCGGTGATGTGGCGGAAGGGGACGAGGCGGACGATTTCTTCGGGCGTGAGATCGGCCAGCAGCTTCCAGACCGGCTTGCCGACGGCCTTGGCCCACAGGTCCCACAGCGCGTTGATCAACGCAGCGGTCGCCAGATGCAGCACGCCTTTTTCCGGACCGACCCAGCGGAGTTGACCGTCGTTGGTGAGGCGATCCCAGTAGCGA
>Ga0308391_1001028_pt1 | contig 11868 bp, 10 predicted proteins | sample Hotspr20Samplet1_FD_202363 | JGI IMG/M metagenome (GOLD analysis project Ga0308391, IMG submission 202363) | Hot spring phototrophic mat microbial communities from Octopus Spring, Yellowstone National Park, Wyoming, United States - 20050623_t1 ... | reverse complement strand
CGGCGGATGGCGGTCGCGTTGATGCTGGCGGTGCTGGTGGGCGGGCTATCGTCGTTCTGGGCGTTTGTACATCTGGGCTACCAGCTCGGCACTGCCTCCAAGTTCTTTCAGGGCATCTGGTTCGGCAACGAGGCATATAACCGTCTGGCAACATGGATTTCCAGTCCCAGCAAACCCAACCCGCAGGCGAACTGGGCGATGGCGATTGGCTTTGGCATCTGTTCGTTGCTGATGTTCCTGCGGTTGAAACTGCTGTGGTTCCCGTTTCATCCCATCGGCTTTGCCATCTCTGGCTCGTGGAGCATGAACCTCGTGTGGTTGCCGCTGTTTATCGCGTGGCTTATCAAGTGGCTGGTGCTGCGCTACGGCTCGTTGCAGACCTACCGCCGGTTTGAGCCTTTCTTTCTGGGTTTGATGCTTGGCGAGTTTATCGTGGGCAGTATCTGGAGCCTGCTGGGCATGGTCTACGACCTACCCACCTACAGCTTCTGGGGCGCGTGAAGGGCGTCCGTACCGAACATCCCCAACGAACATTGCCAATTTCCCCTTTTTCCCGATATACTGATAGGTGCAGTTTCATAGGGTAGAAGGAGCGGTTCGTCGTTTTGAGCAAGCAGCAGCAATACCGACACACCTTACAACAGCTGGGCAAGGTGGCACGGCAGGCGGTATCCCAGCAGGATATCGACCGGTTTCTGGATTTCGCGCTGGAAGAGGGTATGAAGCTGGTGGGAGGCTTCCGCGCCTTCATCGCGCTCGTAGACGATGACGCGGGCGAACTGGTCATCCACAGCGCGCTGGGACCAGGGTGGGATGAAGAGAAGCGCCAGCGCCGCCTGCAGGTGGCGCAGGAGGAAGGAAAGGGCATCACCGGCTACGTGGCTGCCACCCAGCGACCCTACTGCACAGGGGATGTGAACCATGACCCGCATTACCTGAAGTTCTTCGAGGATGTGGTCAGCGAGCTGGCGGTGCCCATTGTGGACGCTTACGGGCGCACGCGCGGCGTCATCAATATCGAGTCCGACCAGCCGAACGCCTTCGATGAGGAGGACGTGAGCTCTATCGTTCTGCTGGCAGACCTGTGTTTGACTGCCTTAACCCTGCACCAGTCTCGCGTGCGGCAGGAAGCCCTGGTGCAAATCGGTAACGAGCTGAGCACCTCGGAGGATCTGGACGACCTGATGCGCACGGTGCTGGATGTGGCGGCGAAGGTATTGCGCTTTGAAGACTGCTCGGTGTTCCTCATCGATGACGACCAGAAACGTCTGACCCTTGCCGCATCCAGCGGTGCTTTGAAGGAGCAGGTGGGCAAGGTATCTTATCCGCTGGGCGAGGGGCTGACCGGCTGGGTTGCGCAACATGGGGAGCCTGTGCGCACCGCGAACCCGCGCGAAGACCCACGCTGGCGGGGCATCGCCAGTGAGATGCCGGTGGAGCAAATCGGCGCGTTTCTGGCGGTTCCCGTGTGGGGGCGGGAGCGGACGATTGGGGTCATCCGCGTGGTGCGACGGCGCAGTCTCGCGCCTTGGTTCGATAACCGTTTCACCGATGAGGAGCTGGAGGTGCTTTCCGCCATCGGCAGCCAGCTGGGTTCGGCGATAGAGAGCCTGAACATGCGTCATCGGCTGGTGCAGACCGAGAGAATGGCAGCGTGGGGGGAGATGTCCGCCAAAGCCGCGCACATGATTGGCAACCGCACCTTTGCTATCAAAGGCGACCTGAACGAGGTGGAATACCTGCTGCAGCAGCCCGAAGTGAACCGTGAGGAGCTGACCGAGCTCATCGGCAGCATCCGGCGGGGGATTTCGCGACTGGAGGAGATACTGCACGAGTTCCGCGATTTCGTGATGGCTACTCACCTGAGCACGGGCGTGGACAACGTGAACAACATTATCGCCCAGACGGTGGCGGAGATATTCCCGCGCCGGGGACCGGTGGAGCTGAAATTAGAGCTGGACTCCAGACTGCCAGACATCCGATGCGACGCGGTGAAGCTGAAGCGTTGCTTCGCGGAGATGATAGAGAACTCGCTCAGTTTCCAGCCGGAGGGCGGAGAGCTGTTCATCCGCACCGAGCTGGTGGACTCGCGTGCCCTCCCCGTGCGATTGGGTGTGGCGCGGAACAAGCAGTTCGTACATGTGCAGTTTTGCGATAAAGGACCGGGCGTGCCAGTCGACATCAAGGAGAAGATTTTCCAGCCCTTCTTCAGCTCGCGCGTCAAGGGAATGGGGCTGGGATTGTCTATTGTCAAGGGGATTGTGGAAGCGCATCGCGGTTTCGTATACGAAGATGGCGTGCCCGGCAAAGGAGCGTGCTTCCATATTCTGCTGCCGGTCAACGGAAAGCCATCAGGCGAGCAAACGGACGTGAAGGAGCGATAGCGAGGAGGTGCTATGTACCGGATACTGGTGACCGATGACGAAGAAGAGGTACGCCATGCGCTGCAACGCCGTTTACAGCGCGAGGGTTATCAGGTGGACGTTGCCGAGGGGGAAAGTGATGGCATAGAAAAGATTAAGCAGGCGTCCCCCGCGTACGACGTGGTCATCACCGACATGGCGATGGAGAACCCCGACAGTGGGGTGCGCATTCTGGAAGCCGCGCTGGCACACGATTTGTTCAGCGAGGTGATTGTGCTCACCGCGTACGGCAACGTGGCGAACGCGGTGGAGTGTATGCGCCGCGGCGCGTTCGACTATGTGGAAAAAAACATCCCAGGTGTGGATGTGTATGAACTGCTGGTACTCAAAATCGAACAGGCGCTAGAACGCCGCCGCTCCGCGGTGAACACCCTGCGCCGGATGGAGGAGATTACCCGTCGGTTGACCTCATCCCTGAGGCTTGGGGATTAGAAAATAGGATAAGGCGGGTAGAATCAGCCCTTCTACCCGCCGGCACGCGACAGGGATACGCCTCTCATTATGCCGCCTTGCGCATCACGGCGTCTGCGACCTGAATAGAGACCACCTGGTCTAGGCGGATATCCTCGGCGTCGGTTATCAGGTATGCACCGTAGAGCGGCACATATCTGGCATCTTCAACAGTAGCCAGCGTCACGTGGGTGTTACCCAGGCGATCTTTCCAGACAATCTCGCACACGGAACCCACGTAAGCTTTGGCATCGTGCACTCCCATGTGCATTCCTCCCTTGGCTGGTGGGATGCCACCTTCTGTGGAGGATTTTCCATGTTGCTTCTGCGCAGGTACCTGAAGAGGATACGGGTAGCGCAAAAACCCCGCACTGCTACCGAAATCGGGACGGAGGCGGGTATACTAAGGACATCACGGGGGGAACATCGGCGCGCGTCCTTAAGGTATAGAAAGGTGTAGGCTGCGTCGGTATCCCGAAAGGAGGAAGGTTCGTCATGCCAGAACCCACCGCCGAACTTCTCCGCCGCGTTGTGGACGAGGTGGAGAAAGCCATTGTGGGCAAACGCCAGGTGGTTGAACTCGCAGCACTCACGCTGTTGTGTGACGGGCATCTTCTCATCGAAGATATCCCCGGCGTCGGAAAGACCACCCTCGCCAAGGCGCTCGCACGCTCCATCGGCGGAAAGTTCCGCCGCATCCAGTTTACTCCAGACCTGTTGCCTGCGGATGTAACCGGCACCAATGTGTTCAATCCCAAGACGCTGGGCTTTGAACTACACCCCGGACCTGTTTTCGCTAACGTGGTTCTGGCAGACGAAATCAACCGGGCGACCCCCAAGACGCAGTCCAGTCTGCTGGAGTGCATGGAAGAGCGACAGGTTACTATCGACGGCGTCTCGCACCCATTGCCTCGCCCCTATTTCGTCATCGCCACGCAGAACAATGTGGAGATGCTGGGCACGTACCCGCTGCCGGAGGCGCAGATGGACCGCTTCTTCATGCGCCTGTCGCTCGGGTATCCTTCACAGCAAGATGAAGTGTTCATACTGGACCGCCAGCAGCAAGAGCATCCCCTGCAGCATGTGCAGCAGGTCACCGAGCCAGATCAGATTGTCGATGCGCAGCAGGCAGTGCGCACGGTCTTTGTGCATGAGGCTGTGCGACAGTATATCGTCAGCCTCGTCAACGCCACCCGTCGCCACCCGCACGTGCAGCTGGGCGCCAGTCCGCGCGGCTCGCTCAACCTGATGCACGCTGCCCAGGCGTACGCAATGCTTCAGGGGCGCGACTATGTGCTGCCCGACGACGTGAAAGCGGTGGCTGTTGCGGTGCTTTCCCATCGGCTTATCCTGAAGCCAGAGGCGCGGGTGCGCAGGGTTAGCGCGGAGCAGGTGGTCTCGGAAGTGCTGCAGCAGGTGGCGGTACCGCTGGGTGTGAGGGCGCAGAAATGATGGAGCAGTCGCAAATGCAACAAGCCACTCCCGGCTACCACGGGGTGAAAGTGCTGGCGGCGGTGCTGGCAAGCCTGTGTATCCTTACCGTGGCGATGACGCTCGGACTGGGACACCTGTACATGATGGCAGTGGCAACCGCAATGGTTCCCTTGCTGTCCTACTCGCTGGGTAAAAGGATGCTTCGCGGGCTGGAGGTGCGGCGAGAGGTGGCTGATGTCGCGTGGGACGGTCAGACGGTTGCGGTGAAAGTGCAGGTGCATAACCGGTCTGCTACCCCCAAGTACTTCTTGCAGGCGCGGGACAACCTGCCCAAGCAAGCGGAGTTTGCGGAAGGCGACGGCCTCATTCCGCTGGCTGTTCCAGCGAGAGGCACACAGACGGCAGAATATCAGGTGCGGTTTCAGCGTCGCGGAAGGTATACGCTCGGTCCGATGAACATCCGCGCCACGGACCCGCTAGGTATGTTCTTCTTTGAACACCGCCTGCGCGTGCAGACAGAGGTGCTGGTACTGCCATCCCCGCTGGCACTGCCACAGATGAGCATGATACGGGGGGCGACCTTCACCGCAGGAGGACTGCACTCTGCGCCGGTGCGCGGAGATAGTGTGGAGTTTCTCGGCATTCGGGAATATGTGCCAGGCGACCCGCTACGGCGTGTGGACTGGAAACATTCCGCTCGCCATGGCGACCTGTTTGTGCGCGATTTCGAACGGTTCACGCAGAGCGAGGTCTGTGTGCTGCTGGACTGCTCGGCGGGCTTGCGCCACCTCCCCAACAGCTTCGAAGTCATGGTGAAGGCGGCAAGCGGCGCCCTGCATCAGGCGTATGCAGGTGGACTGCCTTTCCGGATGCTGGTGGGCTTGCCGGAGGTGGATGGTCTGCCGGCTCGCTGCTCGGCAGAGCGGCTGTATGAGTGCCTGTATCGCCTTGCGGAAATTACCCCTCGCCCCGATTTTGTGTGGGCGGACGTGGTAGCGAAGGCGGTGGCGGAGGAGCCACCCGGTACTCTGCTGGTGCTGATAACCGCCGCGGCAGACCCGAGTTTACTCCCGCTTCTGGACACTTGCGTCCGCAAGCAGATGCAGGTTGCGCTGCTGCTGCCAAACGTACCTGCGCTTGACCAGCAGGGCGGTATGCATGATGCCCTGCATGACGGCGACTTTCTGCGTGCCCTGTCCCTACCTCATGTGAGTATCATCCCCCTGCATTCAGGAGGTGGCTCGTAATGGAACACACCCCGCGCGAGAGAGACAACCCCAGCGTCTGGATGTATGTGTCGGGGCTGGCGGTGGCGTACTCCGGCTTGCTGGCGGCGCGGATTGTCATCGAGGACGTTCGTTTTACCACCATGCTACTGCTGCTGGTGCTGGGTGGCTTTGTGTTCAGCTTTATCGCCCGGCAGCTGGGCTGGTTCAACCTGTCGCCCGGGCTGTTCGTGCGATGGCTGTTCGCGGCGCTTATTGTGTATGCCCTGTTCAGCTTCTGGACGCAGGGATGGGTCATGCCTTCCGATGTGGAGACCACCTACGGCGGCACCGCCATCGCTTTTCTGTGCTGGCTGGTGGTGTTCCTTTCGTTCATGCTGGCATCGGATGAGCATGTGTTGTTCATGGCCGTACCAGTCATCGCCTTGCTGGGAGTGACTGCGCCCGCGTTGACCTCTTATCAGGCGTTCTGGTTGTTTACCATGTTTCTGGGCAACGCCGCCTTCCTGCTGGCGCATGAGAACTTCCGGCGCGTGTACCGCACGGCGAAGCCCAATGCCCTGTTGCTGCGCGGGCAGATTGTTGTGGCGATATCGTGTGGAGCGCTGGCGGCGTTGACAGGAGTGCTGGTTGGATTGACGTTAAAGGATACCACTGTCCGACTCAGCGGACAAGCCCTGCCGGCAGGTCTCAGCACGCCGGCGAGTAACAGTGTCTCGAGCTCGTTCAACCAACCGGCAATCGTGGTGGGATTGGGACCCGTATCGCTGAGCGAACAGCCGGTGCTGGAAGTGCAAAGCAGCGAGCCGCTTCTGTGGCGTGGCAGTGTCTACGTCCGCTACACAGGGCGCGGCTGGGCGAACCCGCGATATGGCTTCTTCGGTCGAGACCTGTTCGATCCAGATATGCCATTCGCGGAAATGCCTGAGCGACGCGACGGTTTGTACACGCTGTCGGTGCCCCCGGTCGCGCCCGAGCCGATACGATACCGCAAGGTGAAGCAACGGTTCAAACTGTTGAGCGGGGCGGCGAACGTGATCTATGGGGCTGCTCAGCCTGTGCTTGTCCGGTTCCCGACCATGGCGGTGCGTGTGGACGCTGGAGGATGTCTGCAGAGTTATTACGGTTACCGCGCCGGGGCGGAGTATGAGGTGGTGTCGCGAGTGCCCGATGCCACACCCGCCGATTTGCGTCAAGCCCCACTAGCAACGCTGACGGACGTGGGGGCTCTGTACTTCGATGCCCCGCCCAATCCGCGATTGCAGAACCTCGTTCGCGACCTCACCGCAGGGCTGACCAATAACTACGACAAAGTGATGGCGCTGAAGGCTTATATTGAGTCGACCTGCAAGTATAACCTGAATGCGCCCGCGGTACCGATGGGCAGGGATGCGGTGGATTTCTTCCTGTTCGACTCAAGGCAAGGCTATTGCGACCTCTTTTCCTCTGCGCTAGCGGTGCTGGCACGCTACGCAGGCATCCCCTCGCGCGTGGCAACGGGGTTCATCACGGGCGACCAGCAGCCCGACGGCAAGTATATCGCCAGAGAGAAGCATCGCCATCAGTGGACGGAGATTTACTTCCCCGGCTGGGGCTGGATTGCCTTTGATCCCACCGAAGGGTCGCGAAACGTGACGGAAGATGCGAATCGGCGGGAAGGCGGCCTCACATGGCAGGGGCTTGTGCGGCGATACGGTTATCTGCCGTGGCTGTTGCTGTTCGGGGCTATCGGTTTGCTGCTGTTCGCGGTGGTCAATGAGGTTCTTGGGCGTCGTTCATCTGCTGCCTCTGCCTCGCGCATCGTGCGTGCGTATCTGAGGGCGGTGCAGCTGCTGCACCAAGCAGGGTTTGCCCGCGCCGAATGGATGACTCCCTCCGAGTACGCCGCGCATGTGCAAAAAGCACTGCCCGAGGCGGCGGTGCCCGTGTGGGGACTGACGCGCCTGCTGGAGCGCAGCGAGTACGGAAAAGGCATCGACGAGGCAGAGGTGTGCGAGGCAGAACGCTACCTGCAGGAGATTCGCGCCGTGCTGAAGCGTCAGAACAGGTGGTGGCGGCGCGAGTGGCGAAATAGCAACCGCTATCTCTGAGTACGGAGGTATCGCCGTGGAATTCATTCGTGTGGGCGTAGTCGGCGCGGGAGCCAACACCGTGGAAAAGCATATCCCCAATTTGCAGGCGATAGAGGGGGTGGAGATTGTCAGCGTGTGCAACCGCACGCGCGAGTCTTCGGAGCGTGTCGCCAGGCAGTTCCACATCCCTAAAGTGTACGATAACTGGCGCGAGCTGGTGGACGCGCCCGATACCAATGCGATCGTGATAGGTACGTGGCCCTATATGCACTGTCCTGTGACGCTCGCCGCTCTGCAGGCAAACAAGCATGTGATGACCGAGGCGCGCCTGGCGATGAACCTGCGGGAAGCGCGGCAGATGCTGGAAGCGGCGAAGATGCGCCCCCATCTCGTGGTACAGGTCGTGCCTTCGCCGTTCACACTGAGAGTCGACAACACCATCAAGCGCCTGATCGCGGAGGGGTATCTGGGCGAGGTGCTGGCGATAGAGGTGCGGGCGGGAGGCACTTTCATCGACCGCGATTCCCCCCTGCACTGGCGGCAGGATTTCGACCTCAGCGGCTTCAACACCATGACGCTGGGCATCTGGTATGAAGCAGTGATGCGCTGGGTGGGCGAGGCGAAGCGAGTCACCGCTCTGGGCAAGACCTTCGTGCCGATGCGCAGGGATGCTTCGGGCAACCTGAAGGCGGTGCGTATCCCCGACCATCTGGAGGTGGTAGCGGAGATGGTGTGCGGCGCTATCGCGCATTTTCAGATTTCCGCCGTCACCGGTTTGGCGGGCGGACCCGAAGCGTGGCTCTTCGGCAGCGATGGCACGTTGCGCCTTGCAGACGGCAGGCTGTTTGGCGGCAGGCGAGGCGACAGCTCTCTCACCGAAATCCCTATTCCTCCCGAAGAAGAGGGCAAATGGCGGGTGGAAGAGGAGTTCGTCAACGCCATCCGCGGCAAGGAGAAGATTCAACTCACCACCTTCGAAGACGGTGTGAAGTATATGGAGTTCACCGAAGCCGCCATCCGCAGTATGGCGGAAGGCAGGACGGTCGCTATCGGTGACCTGTTATAATGGCGGGGCAGGATGGCAGTCAGCGCAACGGATTTCTTGCATCGGGGCGTTGGGAAGACGCCTGCGCGCGTCTATCTGGTGCATGGCAGGGAGGAGGGGCAGAAGCACGCCGTTCTGCAACGCCTGCGCGACGAACTGGTTACTGAGGAGTTCGACCGGGCACACCTCGATGCACAGGAGGCAGACCTGTCCACCATCCTTGCCGAGACGATGAGCATTCCTGCCTTTTCCCCCCGTCGGGTGGTCTTCGTTCGGGGCGTTCAGCACCTCAAAAGCGCGGATATCGATAGCCTCGTGGACGCCATCCCCCGCCTGCCCGACAGCACCTGTTTGGTGCTGTACACCCACGCCGAGAGTGAAGAGGAAGACAGGAAGGGAACTGCCGTGCCTGCGAAACTGCTGAACGCTGTGGACAAACAGGGAATGGTCATCGAGTGCAAACCCCTGTCCTCGGCGGGTTTTGTGGGCTGGCTGGACGCGCGGCTGAGGGAGTCGGGAAAGGAGATGACTCCTGACGCGAAGGAACGTTTTACCTTCCTGACCGCTGCCAACACCGCTGCTGCAGAGCCGGAACTGTTAAAGCTGCTGTGGTTTGTGGGCGAGCGGACGGTTATAGGGCGCGAGGATGTGGAGGCTGTGGTCAGCCGCACGGTTGAGGCGCAGGTGTTCAAGCTCGTGGACGCCATTGCCCTAGGCGATGCGGCGTCGGCGATGCGCTTACTGCAGGATGTGCTTTCTTCAGGAGGGCGGGTGGAAGGTGTGGTGCCCCGCCTGATGGTGCTGATTGCTCGCCAGTTTCGCCTGGTGTGGCAGATGCGCCTACAGATAGAGTATGGTGAGCAGGCGCAACAGTGGTTCCCTTCCGACCCGAATCTGGCGCAGCTGCTTGCCAGACAGCGCTTTCTGGAGAAGAGCCTGCGCGAGCAGGCAAACCGACTTTCGCTGCAGGAGCTGCAACAGGCCTTTGACCGCCTGCATCAGGCGGACCGTATGCTGAAGGGAATAGACGAAGGGGACAACGACGCTCGCAGAGTGATCGAGCGGCTGGTGGTGGACTTGTGTGGCTCGAAAGCAACCACTACGCGCCGCTCGATGCTGTCTGCTGCTGTGCCAGATATTGATTGACGAAACGCATCAGGCGCGATTTGCGCCGCGCTGCCTGGTTCTTGTGGATGATACCGCGCTCGGCGGTTTTGTCTATCGCGCTGCACGCTTGCGCCAGCGCCTTGCGGATGGCTTCTGTGTCGCCACTCGCAGCTGCCGCCTTTGCCTTCTTGATGAAGGTCTTCATTGCCGACTTGGCGGACTTGTTGCGCAGGCGACGCTTCTCATTGCGCTTAATGTCCTTGATGGACGATTTCAGGTTTGCCAACCTTGCTTCCGACCTCCCCCTTGAGCAGTAAAAAATGGAGGCGCCGGCCGGAATCGAACCGGCGAATAGCGGTTTTGCAGACCGCCCCCTTAGCCACTTGGGTACGGCGCCTCGCTCTTTTGCACCATCATTATACTGAATCCATCCGTAATTTGCAAGATGTGCTGAGGGGTTTGTGGCTCGGCGGGATCTTCGCGCACACCTCACACAGGGGGGCGCAAATCAAATACAATCACATCCTGCTGGCTCTCCAGTAGATGCACTGTGCGCTCGCTGAAATCTACCCGCCATCCCGCTTTCTCCATTTCCAAGATGAACTCCCACGCAGTGTTGCGCCAGGGGTCGGCGAGCCATACGCGCCCGTGTGTGCGAACGCACCTCGTCAGCACGCGGCGCAGGGCGTCGTGGAGGCGACGCTCGTACAGCACGTCCGCCGCGATGACCAACTCAAAGGGTTCCACCTCGGGGAAGTGTCGCCAGTCGGCGAGCAGGGTGGTAACGCCTGTAATGCCGTTCTGCTGCGCATTCCACAGGGCGAACTCCAGCGCATCGGGCTGGTAATCGTTCAAAGTGACCTCTGCCCCCAGCCAGCGCGCTACCAGCCCGCACAGTCCCAACCCCGTGCCCAGTTCCAACACCCGTTTGCCCCGAATCTGCTCGCGACGCTCGCACAGAAGCTCACACAGCCCCACCGCCGCGTGCCACGGTACCGCCCAGAAAGGAATGTCGTCGGCGGAGGTGCTTTCGGTAAGCAGGTTATCCACACTGCGTACGGCGGTAATCCGAAACGTTCGCCGGCAGAGTGGAATCGACAGGGTATGAGTGGGGTAACGCAAAATGGCGGATGTCACCCGACGCGCGCCTCCGGGCTCTGCGTGTTCAGGCGCGCTCTGCCGGCGAAGATGTCACGGATGACCTCCTCTGCCTCCACCTCGTCGATCACGATATCCACCACCGGCAGTTCCGACAGCACCTGCGCGGCAATCTGCGTGGTGCGCTCGCGCGGTACCTCGATCACCGCCCGCAGGTCGTCCAGCTCGCACACCAGCCCGAACCGCTCCAGCTGCTCGCGTGCCACCGCTCGGTCGAACGTGAGCTTGAGCAGCTTGCTGTCGGAATACTGCTCCACCAGCATTTGCAGCGTGTTATCAAAGATGATGCGTCCGTGGTCGATGATGATGACCCGCTCGCACAGCGCCTGAATATCCTGCATGTAGTGCGAGGTGAGCAGGATGGTGGTCTTCGCCTGACGGTTATACTCTTTCAGGAACTCGCGGATGCGCTTTTGCGACACCACATCCAGCCCGATGGTGGGCTCGTCCAGAAAAACCACCTTCGGCGCGTGCAGCAAAGCCGCCAGCAGTTCGCATTTCATCCGCTCACCGAGGCTCATGCGTCGCACCTGCGTGTGCAACAGGCGTTTGATGTCCAGCATCTCCGCCAGCTCGTTCAGGCGCCGCTCGAAGGTGCGGTCGTCTACCTCGTACAGCTCCTTCAGAAGGATAAAGCTCTCGTAGGCAGGCAAGTCCCACCACAGCTGCATCTTCTGTCCCATCACGATGGACATCTGTCGTTGGAAGGCGGGCTTGCGCTCCCACGGCACATAGCCCATGACGGTAGCTCTGCCCGAAGTGGGGTACAGGATGCCCGACAGCATCTTCAACGTGGTGGTCTTTCCCGCGCCGTTAGGCCCCAGAAAGCCCACCAGCTCCCCTTCCTCGATGGTGAAGGAGACGCCCTGTACCGCGTGAACTTCCACCTTCTGACGGGTAATCAGGCTCCGGATGGCTCCCAGTGTGCCCTGTTCCCGTTTGTGGGTGACGTA
>Ga0308391_1001024_pt1 | contig 11886 bp, 6 predicted proteins | sample Hotspr20Samplet1_FD_202363 | JGI IMG/M metagenome (GOLD analysis project Ga0308391, IMG submission 202363) | Hot spring phototrophic mat microbial communities from Octopus Spring, Yellowstone National Park, Wyoming, United States - 20050623_t1 ... | reverse complement strand
CTGCGGAAAGTTCTTGGCGGATGTCGGCAGTTATGCCAGACACCAGGATCGGCGCCCGTTGTCGCCGAACAACCAAAAAGTCACGCGCGCGACCTTCGAAACGATGCTGCCGTTCAACCGTACCGATCTGGAACGACTCTTCCCGACGACGATCTGGAAGAAGGCCGAGGACCTCGTCGCCAACGGTGCCGTGCTGGAGGTGGAGGTCGAGCGCGACGGGCGCTCGGTCACCGGCCGCATCAAAGGCGAACGACGTGCGCCGTTCCTCACCCGGGTGAAGATCGCCAACGGCCGCGGCGGTCGGATCAAGATCACCTCGACCTGCACCTGCCTCGTCTATTCCGAGTGCGAGCACGCCGCCGCCACGCTCCTGGGCGTGCTCGAGAAGACCGCGGCGCCCTCGCCCGACGACGTGGTGGGCACGATCGACCAGGAGCTCGAGGCCTGGATCGGCGCGGTCAACGCCGCGGCCCGCCAGCCCGCCACCAACGGCCACGCCGAGGGTAGCGAGTGCATCCTCTACCTCTTGGAGCCGGCCCAGCGCGCCTGGCGCGACCAGGGCCTCGCCCAGCCGATCATGGTCGTCACGATGCGCGCCCGCCAGCTCGCGGGCGGCGCTTACGGCCGCGAGCAGCCGATCGCGATCGCCAACCTCGTGAGCGAGGAGACGCCCTCCTTCGTCGGCCTCGAGGACCAGGTGATCGGCCGGCTGTTGGGCGGCGTGCCGAGCAACACCCGAAGGCTCGGCGCGGCCGCCGACGGCGAGACGCTGCGGCGTATCCTGGAGACCGGCCGCTGCCACTGGCGCAACGGCCAAGGCGCGCCGTTGCGCTACGCCGAGCCGCGCAAGGGCCGCTTTTATTGGCGGTTCGACGCGGAGGGCCAGCAGCGCTGCTTCTGCGAGCTCGACCGCGGCGGCGAGGAGACGCTGATCGTCGCCTTGGGCCAGCCCTGGTACATCGACACCAAGACCCGCGAGGTGGGCCGGGTCGAGACCGTCGTGCCCGAACGGGTCGCCACCCTGCTCCTGCGCGCGCCGGCGATCCCGGCCACGGTCGCCACCCTCGTTCGGCAGAAGCTGCAGCCCTCGGCCGAGCTCTTGCCGCTGCCCGAGCCGCTCCGCAAGCGCGAGCAGGTCCAGGTGGCACCCGTGCCGTGCATCCACCTCCATTGCCCGCGCGTGCTCGTGAGCCGGGGCATCGGCTGGGATCGGCGCGAGGAAGAGGTCGACCTGCCGTTGGCCCGGGTGACCTTCGATTATGCCGGCTGCGAGGTCGGCTGGCAGGATGGTCGCACCGAGCTCAACCACGTGGTCGACAACCGCCTCCTGGTCATGCCGCGCGACGCCGTGGCCGAGGTGCAATATATCGAGCGGCTCAACGCCCTCGGCCTGCAACCGCTCGGCCCGACCGGGCTCGGCCGATTCGCCCCCGAGAACTGTCGTCAGGACTTCACCTTCGAGGAGGACGAGGAGGACGAGGACGTCTCGATGCGGTGGGTCGAGTTCAACCACAAAGACCTGCCGCGGCTGCAGGCCGAAGGTTGGCGGGTGAGTTTCGCCGAGAACTACCCCTACCGCGTCGTCCAGGCCGAGGAGGATTGGCGCGTCGAGGTCACCGACACGGGCATCGACTGGTTCGACCTCGACATCGGCATCCGGGTGGGCGAGGAGCGGATATCGCTCCTACCGGTCCTGCTCGACCTGTTCCGCCGCGCTCCCGAGGAGCTCGCCACGGGCTCGCTCGACAAGTTCGGCGACGATCCCGTCTACGGCGCCCTGCCCGACGGTCGGCTCGTGCCGATCCCCGCCTCCCGCCTCAAGGCGGTGCTCGATGCTTTGCACGAGCTGTTCGCCGGCGGGCGGATCAAGGAGGGCCAGCCCGTCCGCCTCGCCCGCGCCGAGGCGACCCGGCTCGTGGCCCTCGAGGGTGCCTTGCCGCCCGGCCAGCTGCGCTTCGAGGGTGGCGAGCAATTGCGCGCCATGGCCAAGCGGCTGATCGAGAGCGGCGGTGTGCCGATGGTGCCGCAGCCGGCGGGCTTGAAGGCGCAATTGCGACCCTACCAGCAGCAGGGGCTCTCTTGGCTGCAGTTCCTCTCGAGCGTGGGCCTTTCGGGTGTGCTCGCCGACGACATGGGCCTCGGCAAGACGCTCCAGACCCTCGCCCACATCCTCATGGAGAAGCAATGCGGTCGGCTCGACCGGCCGGTGCTGATCGTCGCCCCCACGAGCCTCGTCCCGACCTGGCGGAGCGAGATCCGCAAGTTCGCCCCCGACCTCTCCCTGCTGGTCCTGCACGGCAACGACCGCAAGGAGCTGTTCGAGCAGATCGACGCGCACGACGTCGTGCTCACGAGCTACGCCTTGCTGATCCGTGACCGCGACGAGCTCGTCCAGCGCCGCTTCCGCTTGGTGGTCCTCGACGAGGCCCAGGCGATCAAGAACCCGACGACCAAGCTCGCCCGCACCGCCGTCCAGCTGCAGGCCGAGCAGCGGCTCGCGCTCACCGGCACGCCGATCGAGAACCACCTGGGCGAGCTCTGGTCGGTCTTCAACTTCCTGGTGCCCGGCCTGTTGGGCGACCGCGAGGTGTTCCGCCGGGTGTTCCGCAACCGGATCGAGAAGGAGAACGACACCGAGCGGCAAGCGCTCCTGGTCGCCCGGGTCAAGCCCTTCATGCTGCGCCGGACCAAGGAGCAGGTGGCGACCGAGCTGCCGCCCAAGACCGAGATGCTGCGCGAGATCGAGCTCACCGAGGCGCAGCGCGATCTCTACGAGAGCGTGCGGCTCGCGATGCACGAGCGGGTCCGCGCCGAGATCCAGGCGCGGGGCCTGGCTCAGTCGAACATCGCCATCCTCGAAGCTCTGTTGAAGCTCCGCCAGGTCTGCTGCGATCCGCGGCTCCTCAAGAGTCAGTGGACCGACGAGCCACCGTCCTCGGCCAAGTTCGAGCTCTTGATGGAGATGCTGCCGAACATGGTCGAGACCGGGCGGAAGATCATCGTCTTCTCGCAGTTCGTCGAGATGCTCGACCTGATCGACGAGGGCCTCACCCGGGAGGGCCTGCCCTTCGTCAAGCTCACCGGCCGCACCCGCGATCGCGAGACCCCGGTCAAGCGCTTCCAGGACGGCGAGGTGCCGATCTTCCTGATCAGCCTCAAGGCGGGCGGCGTCGGCTTGACGCTCACCGCGGCCGACACGGTGATCCATTACGATCCCTGGTGGAACCCGGCGGTCGAGGCCCAGGCCACCGACCGCGCCCACCGCATCGGCCAGAACAAGACCGTGTTCGTCTACAAGCTGATCGCCGCCGGCACGGTCGAGGAGAAGATGGTCGAGCTGCAGGGCCGCAAGAAGGCGCTCTACGAAGGGGTGCTCGGCGGTGGCGGGGCCGGGCTCAGCTTCACCGAGGAGGACATCGAGAACCTCTTCGCGCCGCTGCCCAAGAACTGAGCCGCCCTGACCCGCTCGACCCGCCCTCGGCGCGCGAGCCGGTCCGGCCAGAGGATCGCGAGCGCGGTCGCGACCAGCGGCAACAGGGCGAGGAGGACCGCCGCCACGCCGATCCGCCGTCGGTCGCCGCCGGCCACGAGCGCCATGGTCTCGGTCGCGAGCGTGGGGAAGCGCCCGCCGCCCACGGCGAGCGTCACGAGATATTGCGCCACACTCACGGCGAAGCCGATCGCCGCGGCCGCCAGGATCGGCCGCAGCAGGACCGGCAAGACCACCCGCCGGAGCGTGCCGAGCGGGCCCGAGCCCAGGCAGCGCGCGGCCGCCCGTAGCCGCCCGTCGAGCCGCGTCCAGGGACCACGCAGCACGAGCCAGAGATAGGGCAGGACCATCACGACATGGGCGAGCACGAGGCCCGCCGCGTGCTCGGCGAGGTCGAGCCGGACGAACAGCACCTGCAGGCCGAAGACGAAGCCGACCTGGGGCACGAGGAGCGGCAGCCAGAGCAGGGCCGTGGCCCGGCCGCGTCCCGGCGCCTCGAGGGCGGCGATCGTCGCGGGCAGGGCGACCGCCAGGCTCGCGAGGCCCAGAAGGGCGGTGGCGCTCGTCACCTCGCCCAGGAGCGGGAGCGCGGCGCGCCAGGCGGCGAGATCGGGGCCCGTGGGTAGGAGCGCGGGGAATCGCCAGCTCGCGGCGAACGACCAGGCGAGGAGGAGGGCGAGCCCGGCGAGCGCCGCGGCCGGCACGATCCCGGCCGCGGCCCGGCCGCAGGCGGTCGTGGCGATCACGAGGGCGGGTGGGGCGCGGAAGGGGCGGCGCAGCACCGTCTCGACGAGCTTGCCGAGCAGCACGAGCCCGAGCGTGAGCCCGAGGAGCAGCAGGGCCGCGGCACTCCCCACGAGCCGCCGGTCGAGGTCCGGGTCCATCATCCAGCGCAGCACGAGCACCGCGAGCGGCGGCGGGGCGGTGGGGCCCAGCACCAGGGCCATGTCGACAGCCGAGAGCCCGTAGGCGAGTACGGCCACGACCGGCAACCGCAAGGAGGGCCAGAGCGCCGGCAGCGCCACCTCGAGCCAAGCCGCCACCCGCGACCGGCCGAGCGAGCGGGCGGCAGCGAGGCGATGGTCGAGGCCCGGCCGGTCGGCGGCCGCCAGGATCACGAAGAGGAGGAAAGGCGTCTCGCGCAGCGCGAGTGCCAGGGTCAGCGAGAGTGCCCAGGGGTCCTGGACGGTGGCGAGGTCGGGCGGCCGCTCGAGGCCGAGCAGCGGAGCCACGAGCCGCACGAGGAAGCCCGAGGGGGCCACGAGGAAGGCGAAGCCCACCGCGGCCGCGGCGTGCGGCACGGCCAGCAGCACGGGCAGGAGCGCCCGCCAGCGTCGCTCGCCCGGCCGGCCGTGCAGCACGGCGGCGATCGCGAGCGCGAGGGCGAGGGCGAGGAGAGTCGAGCCGAGCCCGCTCGCGAGCGAGAGCAGGACCGCCCGGCCGAGCCCCGGGGTGGCCCAGAGCTCGCGCCAGGGGTCGAGCGAGATCGCCTCGCGGCCGATCGCGGGAAGCCAGCCGAAGGCCGGCAGGACGGTGCCGGCGAGGCCGGCCGCGGTCGGGCCCAGGACGAGGACGAGCGCGGGGGCGGCCGCGAGCCGGCCCGGCTCGAACCTCATCCCCGGGCGTAGCGGCGCGCCCAGCCCGCCTCCAAAAGCTCGGTCCAAGAGGGGTGCGGCTCGGGCAGCACGGGGCGGAGCGCCTCGGGCGGCAGGGTCGCGGGCCCGCGCGGGAGTGCTTCGAAGCGGGCGCGGTCGGCGGGCGAAAGCCGTTCGAGGTCGAGCACCGTCGGATCGCCCCAGATGCGCTCGTCGGCCTTGCGCGCCTGGGCCTCGGGCGACAGGAGGAAGTCGATCGCCACGAGCGCCCCCTCCTTGGCCCGGGCATTGAACGGGATCGCGAGGAAGTGGGTGTTGCCGATCGTCCCGCCCTCGAACAGGAAGGTGCGCACGGTGGGCGGCAGCCGGCCCGCGAGGATCAGGCTCGAGGCCTCGGCCGGGTTGAAGGCCATCGAGAGATCGACCTCGCCGTCGTCGAGCAGCTGGTGCAAGGCCTCCTTGTTGGCGGGGTAGGTGCGCCCCTGGCGCCAGAGATGCGGCCGGATCGCATCGAGCCAGGCGAAGGTCGCGGCCGTCACGGTGTCGAAGGTTCCCGGGTCGGCCGGCCGCTCGAGCGGGCGCGGATCGTCGATCGTGGCGTAGAGCACGTGCTTCAAGAAGGTCGTGCCGATGAAGTCGGGCGGGGCCGGGTAGGTGAACCGGCCGGGGGCGGCGGCGGCCCAGCGCGCGAGTGCCGCGAGCGAGCGGGGCGGCTCGGGCAGCCGCGCCGTGTCGTGGATCAGCACGAACTGGGCCATCCCCCAAGGCGCCTCGAGCCCGTCGGTGGGCACGGTGAAATCGACGAGGGTGGTGGGCTTGCCCACCGTGTCGACCAAGGCGAAGTTGGGCAGAAGCGGCGTGATCGGCCCGAACAAGAGGCCGTTGTCCTTCATCGCCTTGAAGTTCTCGCCGTTGATCCAGACGAGGTCGACCGAGCCGCCCTCGAGCCGCCCCGCCGTCTTCTCGGCGAGCACGCGACCGACCGTTTCGGCGATGTCGGTGACCTTGACCGAGACCAGCTCGACGCCGAAGCGGCGGGCGAGCTCGGCGCCGGCCCAGGCGATGTAGTCGTTGATCTGCGGCGAGCCGCCCCAGTGGTTGAAGTAGACCTTCTGGCCGCGCGCCTTCTCGACGATCGCGGCGAAACCGTCCGCCGCCCGGGCGATCCGGGCGAACATCGCGGCACCGCCGACCGCGAGCAGGTTCCGTCGTCCGAGCCTCATCCGTTCCTCGTCCCGATGTGCTTGCGGGACCGGATCTAGCGCGTCCACGGGCGCGCGGGGTCAAGAGCTCGTGAGCGGCCCCTGGGGCCAGCGCGCTGCGGCCCGAGGTCGAGGGGAAGCCCGGCCGGGCGAGCCGAGCGTCGGGCTCGGTGCCGTACCGATGGTCCGGCGCGGCGTCGCGTGCGTCCCGCAACCCGGCCGGATCGGCGGACCGGCGCCGCTCGGGGCGGGCCTCTGCGGGGGCGGAAGCTGGTGGACGCCCTGGGATTCGAACCCAGAACCTGCGGATTAAAAGTCCGTTGCTCTACCGTTGAGCTAGGCGTCCGAGGCGCTTCGCCCCGTCATCATGGAGGCGACCGCGCCTTGGTCAAGGCTCGCCGGTCCGCGCTCCCCCGCGGAACCATCCGTGCGCGTGGGTCCGTGTGATGCCGATCGATCAGCCGCCGGCGGGCGGCGGGGCGATGTCCGGACCCTGTTCGAAACGCTCGTCCTCGGACATCATAAGCGAAGGCGGCTCATGCACGATCTCGACGGTCTCTCCGAACAAACGGTCGACGTCGAGCTGTGTGATCCACCCCTTGATGAACTCGCGCAGCGTTTTGCCCACACGTCGCCCACCGAGCGCCACCTGCGCACCGTGACGATAAGCCAACCGGTAGAGACCGATCACCCGCTCGAGGCAGGCTTCGAGCTCGTCCTCGCGGGGGGCGGGCAGCCGATGCAACGAGGTTTGGCTCTTGATGAAATTCATCGCGGCTTCGGCGCGCAGCTTCTGTGGGCCGTCGGTGGCCAGGCAATGGGGGACGTTCCGGAAGTCGTTGCGCCCCTCGAGGATCTCCTCGACAAAATCGTCGGTGGTCGCGCCGACCACGAGACAGCCCGGCACGCCTGCGCCATCCAGACCGAGCCAGTGGCCCAGCTCGGCATAGCTGCGCGCTCGCTGCTTTAGGCCGTAGCGGCCCACGAGTTCGAGTTCGTCGAGGAGCAGGCACCAACCACGGTAACCGGCCGCCCGCAAGAGCCTGGGGAAGAAGACCACACGTTGGCGGTCGAGCTCGCTCTGCGGCGGCTTTTTCGTGTCGAACCGCCGTGCCGCGCCGATCTGTGCGAGCCACTCTCGAACCTTACGCGGGGAGAGCTGACCGCCTGCGAAAAAGGCCGCGATCTCGGCAACTTTTTCGGGTTCGATGCGCTGGTGCGGCAGGAGGTAGAGAAGCGCCTGGAACAACGGCGCGAGCCCGGCTTCCGCGCTCGCCACCCAATCGACGAGCGCATCGTAGCCGGCCTGGTTGCTCTTGAGGCCTCGGACCACGGCCACCACAGCATCGTCGTTCACCGGCTCGCCGAACGTCCGGCCACCCGGTCGGTCGATCGCCTCCGGAACCTCGGCCGCGAGGACGGCGGCGGCGAACAATCGACCCGGATGAAACAGTTGGGTCTCCTTGCTGATCGGCAGGAGACTCACCACGAACCCCGCAGCCAGCGCTTCTTCGCGCAACATGCCGAGCAGATGCGACTTACCTGAACCGAACCCTCCAGCGACGATCATTCCCTGAACTGCCCGGCCGGTTTCGAGGCCTCGTTCGCAGGCGTCCAGACCCTCGCGGAATCTCTCAAGGAATTTTTGCAGGCGGGGCGAGATTCGCGCGTCGGGTAACAACGATCGGATGGCGGCGCGGTTGGGGACCCCTGCCCGCAAAGCCTCGATGGCCATTCGTGAGGTCAGCCAATCCTGGTCGGGCATCCTTCGGCCTCTCGGGGTCAATCCGCCCGGAGCGTGACGAGCGGGGCCAGGGGATTGTCTCGGTCTTTCGGTCTCACGTCGGAGCACAAGCGCGCCTTGAGGGCGAGGTAAGTGTGAATCGAGTATTTCAAATCAAATTCGTCAAGGAAACGCGGTGGGACGGAAATTACGCAAAACAGTCCTTCGAAGCTTTCTATGTCGTCGATCAACTGCCTCAGAACCTCGAACAAGTCGAGAGCGGACGTCGGCGTGTAACGCACCGGTGCGCCGTGCATCCAGAGTCCACTAAGATCGATCCAAAGGAGCAAACCACCACCGAAGATCCGTCGCCACCAGTGGAGGAGCGAGCGCATCATCGCCCGGGCATTGTGGCGACCGATCTGACCGGCGATACCCAGAGCTCCGAGCCCCGCTCGTCCTTTGAGTGTGCCGCGCATCCATTCGAGCAGAATCTCGCTCTCTTCGCTTCGATCTTCCTTGCGCGTGTCGAAGAAGCTGTAGATCAATCGCGTGATGGCGACGCGGAAATCTTGCGCCATCCGACGATTTTTCATGATCTCTTTGGTCAGACGTTTTTGGATCTCCCGCTTGATGAGGAGTAGGTCGACGTCGTTGTGTTGCTCGAGTTCGTCGAAGGAGACGGCCGCAGCCGGTTCGGGCCAACGATGGCCCAGGTCGGTCACCAGACGTCGGGCGACGCTTCGCGCCGCGCCGTAAAGGTCGAGGGCCCGGGCGATCGCGAAGAACACGTCCTGAATCATGTGGATCCGAGTTTCGTCGGAGCGGACGAGCACTCCGCTCATCCCCCGGCGTTCGGCGATCGCCCAGAGCCGCTCGCGGCAAGATGTCGCGATCGCCTCCTCGCCGACGATGAACTTGATGCACGAGCCCCCGAGCTCGAGAAACTCTCCGAAATATTCATTCTCGATGACCCGGATCCATTGCTCGGCGGCGATACTCATCTAGGGATCCTTGACGAAGCGGACGGCCACGAAGTCGACACGGCTTCCGTCGTCCCTGTAGGCGGTGATGCGCTTGCCGTGTCGGCTGCCGGTAGAGCCGACCAATTCGATGCGCCTTCCGTCGCTCGTCCGCAGGTCCGGCTGCGCCTCCAGACGGACGAGGTCGAGAGCGAACGCCTCGCGCGTGTAGTCGCTGTCGGGTGCGAGGGTCATCGCTTGGAAAAGCAGTTCGAGCTCCACCGCGGGTTCACCGTTTCCCCGTGTTCGGGGGCCGAGCAAGCGGTAGGCTCGGTAAAGGTTCTGCAAGAAGGTCTGCGTGCCACGTGACGCGCGTGCGCGAAGCTCTTTGAGGCGACGGGCGACGGTGCCCGGCCTCAAAGTACGGATCCGGTGTCTGCCGAGACGGATCGAGCGGCTCCGAAGATCGACGCGAACGTAAAGAGGTGGAACTATGCAACCTCCGCCACTGCGACGGAAGACCAGCCCCTCGGCTTTCAAAGCTTCTTCGAGCTCTGTCAGATAGGCTTCCGGGGTGATATCGGATCCGACTTTCGCTTCTAGACCCGACATAAGGTCGTCGACGCTCTTGAAGAGATGTTCACGCGCTCGCGACACGTCGTTCGTGAGCTTCTCGATCCCGACCAGATCGCCTGCTCGCGCCGCAGCCTCGAGTCGGGTGAGCAGACGCACGAAATCTCGCGTCTTCCGGCGAACGTCGGCGACCTTCCTTTCGAGAGCGGCGCAGTCGTTCTCGAGGGTCGGGCTCATCGCCGTCTCGCAATCTCGCACCGCCGCGCGTTCCGCCGCCACATCGCGTATCTTGCTCTCGGAGGAAGCCCGCACCACTTATAGTTGAGTACGTTAACCGGAAAAGGCACCGGTCGCAAGACGGTTCACGACGAAACCGCCAAGACTGCCGACTTCGGGAGTTCCCCCACGCCGACCGCGAAGGGCGAGCACCGTGCGATCAAAGGGGGGGGATGTCGCCCGCCGCTTGCTCCTCGAGGATCGCCCGAGCCTCCTCTTCGAGCCGGCCGGCCTCGATCGCCCTCCGCAGCCTCCGCATCAGGTCTTGATAGTACCAGAGATTGTTCCAGGTCAGCAGGACCGCCCCCAAGATCTCCCCGGACTTGACCAGATGGTGCAGGTAAGCGCGGCTGTAGTCGCGCGCCGCCGGGCAGTCCGATTCCTCGTCGAGCGGCCGCGGATCGTCGGCGTGGCGGGCGTTCTTGAGGTTCACGGGCCCGCGCCGGGTGAAGGCCTGGCCGGTCCGCCCGGAGCGGGTCGGCAAGACGCAGTCGAAGAGATCGATCCCCCTGAGGACCGCCCCCACGATGTCGGCCGGCTTGCCCACCCCCATGAGGTAGCGGGGCCGGTCCTCGGGCAGGAAGGGGACGGTCGCTTCGAGGGTGCGGAACATCTCGGCCTGCGGCTCGCCGACCGCGAGCCCGCCCAGGGCGTAGCCGTCGAGGCCGATCGCCACGAGCCCCTCGGCCGAGCGGCGGCGCAGTGCCGCATCCACCCCGCCTTGCACGATGCCGAAGAGGGCGTAGCCCGGCCGCGGCCGGAAGGCGGCCTTCGACCGTTCGGCCCAGGCGAGCGAGAGCGCCATCGCCCGCTCGACCACCGGCCGCTCGGCCGGCAGCCGGACGCACCAGTCGAGCTGCATGGTGACCGTGGCGTCGAGCAGATCCTGGATCTCGACCGCCCGTTCGGGGGTGAGCTCGTGCCGGGTGCCGTCGAGATGCGAAGCGAAGACAACCCCCTTCTCGGAGATCGTCCGCAGCGCATCGAGCGACATGACCTGGTAACCGCCCGAATCGGTCAAGATCGGCCCCGGCCAGCGCATGAAACGGTGCAGGCCGCCGAGCCGGGCGATCCGCTCCGCCCCCGGCCGCAGCATGAGATGGTAGGTGTTGGCGAGCACCATCCGGGCGCCCGTGGCGGCGACCATCTCGGGGGTCTGGGCCTTGACCGTGGCGGCCGTGCCGACCGGCATGAAGGCCGGGGTGTCGACCGGCCCGTGGGCGGTCAGGAGCCTGCCGCGGCGGGCGGCACCGTCGCGCGCCAGCACTTCGAAGCCGAAGCCGCTCACCCGGTCGTCTCGATTCGGTCGAGCAGGCAAGCGTCGCCGTAGGAAAAGAACCGGTAGCGCTCGCCGATCGCGTGCGCATAAGCCGTCCGCATCCGCTCGAGCCCGGAAAAGGCGCAGACCAACATGAAAAGGGTCGAGCGGGGCAGGTGGAAGTTGGTCAAGAGCCGGTCGACCACGCGGAAGCGGAAGCCCGGGGTCACGAAGAGGTCGGTGGTGAAACCGCCGGGCTCGACCCGGCCGTCGCCGATTGCCCGGCTCTCGAGCGCCCGGAGCACCGTCGTGCCGATCGCCACGATCCGCCCGCCGCGGGCCCGGGCGCGGGCGATCGCCTCGGCCGTCTCGGCCGGGATCGTGCCGTGCTCGCGGTGCATCCGATGGTCGGCGGTGTCCGCGACCTTGACCGGGGCGAAGGTGCCGAGGCCCACGTGCAGCGTCACGAAGGCCCGCTCCACCCCGCGCGCGGCGAGCCGCTCGAGCAACGCATGGGTGAGGTGCAGCGAGGCCGTGGGGGCCGCGACCGAGCCCGGTTCCCGAGCCTGGATCGGCTGATAGTCGCGGAGATCGCGCGGATCGCCGCCCTTCGGTCGGCGGATGTAGGGCGGCAGAGGCATCGCCCCCTGCTCCTCGATCGCCCGCAGGAGCTCGGCTCCGGCGCGATCGAAGGCGAGCAGCACGCGGCCTTCTTCGTCCTTGGCGGCGACCTCGGCTGCGAGGTCGCGGCCGAGCTGCAGCCGATCGCCCGGGCGCAGCCGCCGGCCGGGGCGAGCGAGGGCCCAC
>Ga0308391_1001021_pt1 | contig 11899 bp, 11 predicted proteins | sample Hotspr20Samplet1_FD_202363 | JGI IMG/M metagenome (GOLD analysis project Ga0308391, IMG submission 202363) | Hot spring phototrophic mat microbial communities from Octopus Spring, Yellowstone National Park, Wyoming, United States - 20050623_t1 ... | reverse complement strand
CCCGAGCGTCCGGCTCGCTTGCAGTCCATTGTTAAGGCGCTGCGTGGTGCCCCTTTTGCCAACCAGTTGGAATGGCGGGATCCCCCCTTGGCGGAGCTGGCAGAGCTGGAGCGAGTACACTCGCGTCAGCACATCCAACAGGTGGCTGAGTTGGCAGCAGCAGGTGGGGGACGCATCGATGCCGACACTGCTCTCTCGGGGAGAAGTTTTGAGGCAGCGCGCCTGGCTGTGGGGGCTTGGATTGCCGGCTCTGCTTCGGTTTTGACCACCGCTCAGCCGGCTTTGGTGCTGTGTCGTCCGCCTGGGCATCACGCGGAGCCGGAACGGGCAATGGGATTTTGCCTCTTCAGCAACGCGGCCATTGCGGCGCTGTGGGCGCTGGATCAGCCGGGGGTGAAGCGGGTGGCGATTTTCGATTGGGATGTTCACCACGGCAACGGCACGCAGGCGGTGGTGGAGCGCTATCCCCAACTGGCCTATGCCTCCATCCATCAGTTTCCCCTCTACCCCGGCACCGGCTCCGCTCGCGAAACCGGGATCCACGGCAACCTCTGCAACGTGCCTTTGCCTGCCGGCTCGGATTGGTTGGCCTACAAAAAGGCCCTCGACGAGAAGATCTTGCCGTTCTTGCAAGCGTTCCAGCCGGATTTGCTGCTGGTGAGCGCCGGCTTCGACTGTGCCAAAGGGGATCCCCTGGCCGGTATGCAGCTAGAGCCGGAAGCCTTTGGCCGCATGGCCCGCCTTTGCCTGGAGCAGGTGACCCGCAAAACCCTCTTCGGCTTGGAAGGCGGCTATAACCTGGACAACCTGGCGCGCGGCTGGCTGAGCCTGGCCCAAGCTTGCCTGGAGAGTTAACCTTTCCACTTCACCTTGGGTAAAATCTGCCGCACATCCACCCGATCCTTGTACTTGAGAGCAAAGTTGAGCAGCGAATCCAAGAGGGAATCGGACAGATAGTGGGGCTGGAGGCCCAGGTCTAGGAGCTTGGTGTTTTTGGCGTTGTAGTAGTGCTCTTCCAGCTCGACGCGGGGGTTCTCCAGGTGGTTGATTTCCACCTTCAGGCCCATGGTGGCTCCCGCCTTTTGCACCAGCAACGCCAGTTGCTCAACACTAAATTGCTCTGTGAACTGGTTCATCACCCGGAATTGGCCCGGCTCGGCAGGGTGAGCAATGGCCAGCTCCACGCAGCGCACCGTGTCGCGGATATCCAGGAAACCGCGGGTCTGGCCGCCCTTGCCATACACTGTCAGCGGATGGCCCACGGCCGCTTGAATGCAGAAGCGGTTCAGAGCTGTGCCGAATACGCCATCGTAATCGAGACGGTTGATCAGCACCTCGTCCATGCCGGTTTCTTCTGTGAGCACGCCGTATACCACCCCTTGGTTGAGGTCGGTGGCCCGCAGGCCCCAGACGCGGCAGGCGAAGTGGATGTTGTGGCTGTCGTGTACTTTGGAGAGGTGATACATGGATCCCGGCTGCTTGGGATAGGGCAGGGTATCCTTGCGGCCATTGTGCTCGATGGTGATGTACCCCTCCTCAATGTCGATGTTGGGGGTGCCATACTCACCCATGGTGCCCAGCTTCACCAGGTGGCAATCGGGAAATTCCTCTTTGATGGCGTAGAGGATGTTCAAGGTGCCCACCACGTTGTTCACCTGGGTCATCACCGCATGCTCGCGGCTGATCATCGAGTAAGGGGCAGAGCGCTGCTCGCCAAAGTGAACAATGGCATCCGGCGGGAAGCGGCGCATGCAGGAGATCAGGGCTTCGTAGTTGGTAACGTCGCAGACAAAGATGGGAATGTCCTTGCCGGTTAGCCCCTTCCAGCGATCCACCCGTTGCTCTAGCTGGGCAATGGGGGTCAGGGTAGAAACCCCCAGTTGCAGATCCCAGAGGCGGCGGACGTAGGAATCGAGAATGGCCACCTCATAACCCCTGTTGGATAGGTGCAGGGCCGTCGCCCAGCCACAGTATCCGTCACCACCAATAACCAGGACTTTCATCAGGGAAGCAAAATTCGGCTGCTCACGAATCTACCAAGTTATGGCACCAAAGACAAACTCTCCTGGGATCCCTTTGAGCGCTGCATGGCTCCTCATTCAATGCGAGGCGGGTTGTCCAGGGTATAAACCGTGGTCTCGGCGGCAATGGCACGGCGCAGGTGAGCTGGGACTTGGTAGAGGCCCAGAAGGGTGATGCCATCGATGAATTGCAGTGCCCCTCGCTCGGGATCCAACTGTTGGCTCAGAATCTGGTCGATCTGCTCCGGCTCTGGCCTGGGGGAGATGGGATCCTGAGCTGCCAGGGCAAAACCCAGCGGGCCACCGTAGGTGGGGGCATAGATGGAGTAGGGCTGCACGGCGGCAAACACCGTTTTCAGGGTGCGAACAATGCGGGTGTGTTGATGAAGCTCAACCGGCCCCGTCGGCCCGGCTTGGATGGTGAAAGCCCCATCTGGCTGCAACTTGGAGCGGATCTGGCGGAAAAACTCCTGGGTGAAGAGGCGGTAGGCAGGGCCGGACTCAATGGGATCGGAGAGATCGGAAAGGATCACATCCCAAATGGGGCCTGTTTCTTGGAGAAAATCCAAGGCATCGGCAATCACCACCTCCACCCGCGGATCCTCAAAGGATCCCTGGTGCATTTCCGGCAGGTGCTCTCGGCAGGCTGCCACCACCTCCCCATCGATGTCCACCATCACCACCTGCTCCACCGAGCGCCAACGCAGCACCTCCCGCAGCGTTGCCCCTTCTGCCCCCCCCAACACCAGTACCCGCCGGGGGATCCCGCCCGCTTGGACAACCTGCACCATAGCCGGATGAACCAAAGCCTCGTGGTACAGAAACTCATCCACGGTAGTGGATTGCCAATGCCCATCCAGCATCAGACCCTTGCCGAAGGCCCCCGTCTCGGCGATCAGCATCTCCTGGAAAGGGGTTTTTCGGTAGGCCAAGATGCGCGTGACGGCACGGGCGGTGTAGTCCCAAGGGGTAAAGTACTCCTGAACCCAGAAGAAACTTCTCGGGCTGCTCATAAGCACCTCGCTACAGCTTTTTCCAGCAACATAGACTGACCTCTGGGGTGAATCGGATCCCACCCAGCCTACAGATGGCCCCCATGACAGTTTGGAAAAAGCTGCGATTGGCGAAGATCTCAGCGCCTTCGTCGGGTCGCTTCACAGGTGAGCACCTCAGCCGAGTCTGGGGCCTCTTCCAGGAGTGTCGGTTGCGCGGTGCGGCGGGGCACCTTGCGCAGGGAATATCGTCGCGCTTGAAACACGTCGATCAGATATTCACAGGCCGCTTCCGGTCGGGTGTGGCGACCACAGGTGAACACATCCACCGCCGCATAGCCCGCTTCGGGCCAGGTGTGAATGGAGATGTGGGATTCCCCCAAAAGAGCGAGGGCTGTAATCCCCTGTGGCTCAAATGGATGGCACAGCTCTCCCAAAAAGGTGGAGTTGGAGCGTCTGGCTGCCTCTCGCAAAGCCTGTTGCACCAGAGAGGCATCATCCAAAAGTTTGGCCGGGCAGTCGTAAAGCTCCAGGATACAGTGGATCCCGATCAGAGCTGGAGACCTATCCCCTAATTGGCCAGATAGTGTGTGCAGCATACTATCCCCTAATTGGCCAGATAGAACTGATTAGAACCAGAGGCTGCACAAAAAGCGCAGCTTTACTATTGTCTCACAAGTCAAGCCAAACTACACCCCCCGGCAGCTTTTTCTTAACCGAAAGTTAACCTTAGCCCCAGTTGCGAGGCGCTGCACCACCAACACCAGCTTGCCAGGAAGGGGCTGGAGAAGCTAGGGCTGCTGCTCCTTTGAAGAGGGAGAGGGGGGATAGAGCAGGGCTTCCAGCTCCTGCAGCGCTTGCTCCAGGTTGTCGTTGACAATCACGTAGTCAAATTCGTCTTGGGCATCCAATTCCTTGCGGGCCTGCTCCAGGCGGCGCTCGATGCTGGCCTCTGAGTCTTGTCCGCGCTCGCGGATGCGACGTTCCAGCTCTTCCAGAGAAGGTGGACAAAGAAAGATGCGAATGGCATCTGGGTACTGTTGCCTCACCTGACGGGCCCCCGCCAGCTCAATTTCCAGCAGCACATCCTGACCCTGGTTAAGTTTTTGGAACACGATCTCGCGGGGAGTGCCGTAAAAGTTGCCCGCATACTGTGCCCATTCCAACAGCTCGTTGGCTTCAATCAAGTTGAGAAATTCCTCCCGACTGCGAAAGTAGTAGTTGACGCCTTCCTGTTCGCTGGGGCGGGGGGGGCGGGTGGTGACCGAAACCGAGAGATACAGCTCGGGGTGGCGCTGGCGCAACTGGTTGACCAGCGTACCCTTACCCACTCCGCTGGGCCCTGTCAAAACCACCAAGCGACCGCGCGGGGTGGGAGCCGGAAGGGATCCCTGCTGCTGCGTACACTCAGAGGGAACTGGGGTAGGAGAGGCTGGCATAGACAGAGACCGACGCAAGACGGCTGGGCAATTGACTTGTTTGGGTTGGTTTTAGGATATCTCACTCCTGGTTCCTCAGATGGCTCACAGCGATGGCTTTCACTCGGTTTCGTCTGGCAAACCGGGCTTGGCCGTGAGGAAGCGGTTGGCAACGGTTTCGGGTTGGATGGCGGAGAGGATGACGTGCCCGGAATCGGTGATGATGACAGCGCGGGTACGACGACCATAGGTAGCATCCACCAACTGGCCCCTCTCGCGGGCATCGCTGATGATGCGTTTGATGGGAGCTGACTCGGGACTGACAATGGCGACCACACGCCCAGCGGCGACGATGTTGCCAAAGCCAATGTTGATTAGGCGGGTATCCATGGGGTGATGAGGGAACCTAACGGTTGTCCGGCCAGCAACCTTCATTAAGGTAGCAAATGGGGCTCTTTCGCGGGTTTGCTACAACGACACCTGAGTTCTCGGCCAATGGGGCAGTGGGTTTCGGCGACAAATCCCGTTCGGGTGAGCCGCAAAAAGGCTGTGGTCCCATAAAAAGCTGCACCCTCCCAAACAGCCTGCCCTGTTTATCGAGGATGGTAAAATCGCCAACGCCAAGCAACTTCAACAGAACTTTAAGAGAACTTTAAGCCTCAAAGGCGGTAAGTGTGATAGGCAGTTTGAGTGGGCTCGGAAAACAGTAAAGATAAAGATCGACCCAGCACCCCAAGCTTGAATGGTTCCTCGCCTATGCTTGACCTGACTTGGCTGGATCCCCTTGTCCAGCACTTTCAACTGGGGGATCCAGAGCCACCCGAAGCCATCCGAGTGGGCCTCATTCACCAAACTTGGAAACTCAACACCTCTGAGGGATCCTTCATCGTCCAGCGCCTTCATCCCCGATTTGATCCTGCTGTCACCGAAGATGGTCAAGCCATCGGCCAATGGTTGAGACAACACGGCTTCCCCGTCCCCCAATTCCGCCGCGCTCGCGATGGATCCCTGCACTTGTCCTGGGCAGAAGGGCTGTGGCGGGTCATGGATTGTCTGCCGGGATCCTGTCACCCAACTCCTCCCAATTGGGGCTATCTGGAAGAGGCGGGGGCAGCCGTTGGACGCCTGCATCGACTCTTGGCCCAGATGGACTATCGTTTTCGCTTCCAGATCCCGCATTTTCACGATACGGCTCACCTTTGGCAACAGCTACGCCGGTATGAGCCGGCCCCAGAAGTGCAGGCAGAATGGCAGTTTTTAATCGAAACTGTGCCCAATCTTCTGCTGCCCTCAGGGATCCCAACTCAAATCATCCATGCCGATCTCAAGTTCAACAACTTTTTGTTCGATGAGCAGGGGCGATTTGTGGGCCTGGTGGATCTGGACACCTTTGTGTATCACAATCTCTATGTTGAATTGGGGGATGCCCTGCGCTCCTGGGGCAAACGAGGAAATACCCTTCAGCCAGAGGCGATCCTGGCCGGGTTGCGGGGCTATGCCCAAACCGGGAACTTGCACGCCCTACAACCGGAACTCCTTCTCCAAGGGATCCAACTGATTACCCTGGAATTGGGGATGCGCTTTTTGCAGGATTGGTTTGAAGACGCTTACTGGAATTGGGATCCCCAGCGCTACCCCAGCCGCAAAGCCCATAACCTGGCCCGCTGCCAACAGCAAATTTGCCTCTATCAAGACCTCACCCAGAGGGTGCCTCAACTGTTGGAGTCCATGCGCGCCCTTTTGTCTTGTGAGCAGCGGAAAGAGGGAAGGTAGCCAACAGGTTTGCCCAGCTTTTGACAGCTCGTTTTGGGCTCTGCTACCGCGGCACAGGAATGAAACATTTCTAAATATTTCTGTGGCATTGCTTCCCGACTCTCCTCCCCCAGAGGGAGAGGGGCTGGGGGCGGTCGCGAAACGCCTAGGAAGTGTCTCAATCTAGTTTCAAATGACGATAACGCTCAATCTCGACTTTGACTTGGATCGCAATGGTCGGGAACACGCTCCAAGCTCCCCTAGGCGGTTTGCACTTGGCGCACCAACCCAGTCGTTTTCAGAGCAGCCAAAGCCCGATCCCGGTAACGGCCATAGCGCTCCTGCTTGTTGCGAAGCTTGCGCCCCTCCAAATCCGGCAACAGCCCAAAATTGGCCGGCATCGGCTGAAAGTGCCTGGGATCGGCGCTGCTGATGAACTGAAACAGGGATCCCATCATTGTTTCGGGGGGCAGCGTGATCAAGGGCAACCCCAGAGCCAGGCGGGCGGCGTTCTGTCCGGCCAACCATCCCCCTGCCACCGCGCAGGCATAGCCCTCGGTGCCCACCAACTGGCCGGCGGCAAACAGCGTGGGTCGGCGACGAAATTGCAAGGTCGGCCACAGAAGCTGGGGCGAATTCAAAAATGTATTGCGGTGCATCACCCCAAAGCGGACAAACTCCGCCTGTTCCAGGCCGGGGATGAGGCGAAAGACCCGCTGCTGTTCTCCCCATTTCAAGTTGGTTTGAAAGCCCACCAAGTTCCACAGCTGCCCTGCTTTGTCCTCTTGCCGCAACTGCACCACCGCGTAAGGACGGGATCCCGTGCGCGGATCCACCAGCCCCACCGGCTTCAAGGGGCCGAAACAGAGGGTGTCTTTGCCCCGGCGCGCCATTTCTTCAATCGGCAAGCAGCCCTCGAAAAACTTGCGCTCCTCCCGTTCAAAATCCTTGAGGGGCGCCTGCTCTGCCTCCACCAGCGCCCGCCAAAACCGTTCGTACTCCGCTTCCGTCATGGGGCAGTTGAGATAGGCTGCTTCCCCCTTGTCGTAGCGGGAAGCCTGAAACACCACCGCTCGGTTCAACGAATCCCCGGTAACAATGGGGCTAGAAGCATCGAAAAAGCTCAGGTACTCCAGGCCCGTAAAGGCTTGCAGTGCCTTGGCCAGGGGATCGCTGGTCAGAGGGCCGGTACAGAGGACGGCAATGCCCTCCGGGATCTCCGTCACCTCCTCCCGACGCAGGGTGATGCGGGGATGGTTTTGAATGGCTTCCGTGAGAGCCTGGCTGAAGCGGGCCCGATCCACTGCCAATGCCCCTCCTGCCGGCACTGCATGGCAATCCGCCGTCGCGATCACCAGGGATCCCAGTTGTCGCAGTTCTTCCTTGAGTAGCCCTGCCGCCCGATCGCTGGCTGCAGCCCCAAAGGAGTTGCTGCACACCAGCTCCCCCAACTGATCGGTGTGATGGGCCGGGCTCTGGCGCACGGGGCGCATCTCCGAAAGGATGACAGGCAACCCTGCCTGGGCAATTTGCCAAGCAGCTTCTGTCCCCGCCAACCCCCCGCCCACAACATGGATGGGGGCAAAGGCTCCCGCTCGTGCAAGCGGGCTGCAAGCCCTTGGGTTAGTTGGAGGGTTCATCACAACCTCCGGGAGGGAAGAGAAGAATGGAGCGCACCCTGCTAGGGCCGGAAACGGCTCAGGTCAAACCCACTATGGTGACATACTCCCGCACTCATGCTGACGCAAAGCACTCCGCGCTGCTAAAGCGAAAGAGTGTGCGCTTCTCGCTTCAACGGGGAGCTATCACAAGAACCCTCAGCGAGCAGACACGGAATGTCCCACCGCGTAGCTGTACCAGATTCCGGCAAAGCCGTTTTGTACAGCCAGGTTGATTATAGAACAAAGACCGCCTTTCATCCCGACCCTTACGCTAAGGCATAGCGCTCCGCGCCGCTAAAGTGGTTGCGTCGCGTTGCGTAGCAATAAGGAGGGCGGAGCTTCTGGGCGGATTAGCTAACCCTCAGCATGGCCCGACCTGCACGAGGCAAGTGACCCAGAGGCGGGATACGCTACTAGATACGCTACTATAAGTACCCGCTGACACCCAGGATCCCGACCCATGACGGAAACGGCTGACCTTTGGCCACAGCTTTTGGGGCAGTTGCTGGATCGGCAATCTCTGAGCGAAGCCCAAGCTGAACAGTTAATGAACGGTTGGCTCCAGAACCAAGTGCCAGATGTGGTGTCGGGGGCGATTCTGGCGGCTCTGCAAGCCAAGGGGGTCAGCGCCGGTGAACTGGCCGGCATGGCACGAGTGCTACAGCGGGCTTCGCTGGGATCCCCGCTGGACTTGCCTCTCCTGGTGGATACCTGTGGCACCGGCGGCGATGGGGCCGGCACTTTTAACATTTCCACGGCGGTGGCCTTTGTGGTCAGTGCAGCCGGGATCCCGGTGGTTAAACATGGCAACCGTTCCGCCTCTGGCAAGGTCGGCTCGGCGGATGTGCTGGAGGCCCTGGGGGTGAACTTGGGGGCTGAGCCAGAGCGGGTGCGGGCGGCTGTGGCGGAAGTGGGCATCACCTTTTTGTTTGCTCCCCAGTGGCACCCGGCCATGCGGGCGGTGATCCCCTATCGGCGGGCCCTCAAGGTTCGCACCATTTTCAACCTGTTGGGGCCCTTGGTCAACCCCCTCTATCCCAACCGCCAGGTGATCGGGGTTTACGCCCAGGAGCTGGTGCCGGTAATGGCAGAGGCCCTGCGCCTGTTGGGACGGGAAGGGGCCATTGTGTTGCACAGCCGCGAAGGTCTCGATGAGGCCGGGCTGGATCAGCCCACGGATTTGGGCGTCCTTTGCGGCGGGTCGGTGCGGACGGAAGTCTTGAACCCGCGCGACTATGACCTCACTGCAGCACCCACCCAAGCCTTAAAAGGGGGAGATCTGCAGGAAAATGCTGCCATCCTCGCCCAAGTCCTTCAGGGATCCGGGACGCCTGCCCAGCAGGATGTGGTGGCCTTGAATGCTGCTTTGGCCCTGCAGGTGGCCGGAGTGGCCCCCGATTGGAGAGCCGGGATCGCCCAAGCTCGCGAGATTCTCGCCAGGGGTGCCGCTTGGGATCGCTTGCAACAGCTGGTTCATTTTCTCAAGGCTTGATGCCGGTAGGAGCCCAGGAGAGGGCGACAGGGATCCCACCTGAGCCTAGGGCTAAAACTCCCGCCCTCGCCCAAAGGCCAGAACTTCATCCACCCCCAAGCGAGGCTTGCGCGGCAGGTTACCCGCTGCCGCATATCCAACCGCCAGCAGCATCACCGGCACGTAGCGGTCGGCAATGCCGAACTCCCGCTTTACCCCTTCCGGATCAAAGCCGATCATCGGCCCGCTCACCAAACCCTTGGCCTGAGCCGCGATCATCAGCGCCATGGCAGCCATCGCCCCAGAGCGAATCGCTTCATCCCGCGCCAAGGTGGGATTGTGGAGATAGGTTGCCTGGGCCATGTTCACCCAGCCTTCCGCTTTTTCGGGGGGGAGGATCCCGGCAGCAACGCTTCTTTGCACAATTTCAGGCAGTTTCTCATACCCCCGCAGATCCCCCAGGATGATAAACACCACCGATGCATCCGCCACCTTCTGTTGGTTGTAGGCCAGAGATTTGAGGCGCTCTTTGTCTTCCGGGTCGGTGACCGCAACAAACCGCCAGTGCTGAATGTTGAAGGAAGAAGGAGCTTCCGTAGCATAAGCCACCAGCTCTCGGATCTCCGCTTCCGATAAACGGCGGCTGGGATCCAATTTGTCGGCGGAAATGCGCTCTTTCAGGGCAGTTAGGGCGTCCATAGGGATCCTCAAGTGTCGGTAGAAAGGCTGCTCCCCCCAAAGGTAGGGGCAGGATTGGCAAATGGCTATACATTCCGTGTTCAAACGGTCTGTCTTCTTTGTTATCTCCCTTTTATCCAGCCTGTGGCAACCGGGTGAGGCACAAACTGGGCCTTGGCAGGGCAGGCAAGCGGGATCCCTAACGCAAAGGCAGGTATGATGGAAAAACAAACTGGTCTCATCTGGGTCGCCCGGTTAATCGTCGGATTGGTGTGGTTGATGGGGAGAAGCAATCGGTGAACTTCGGTCGGGTGCTGACGGCCATGGTTACCCCCTTTACTGATGAGGGGGAGCTTAACTACGATGAGGCCGCTCGTTTGGCCGATTACTTGGCAACCCACGGCAGTGACGGCTTGGTGGTCTGTGGCACTACAGGCGAATCTCCCACCCTAACCTGGCAAGAGGAGTATGAGCTGTTCCGCGTGGTGCGAGATGCCGTAGCCGGTCGGGCTAAGGTGATCGCCGGGACGGGATCCAACTCCACCCGTGAGGCCATTGAAGCCACAAAAAAGGCCGCTCAACTCGGTTTGGATGGCTCTCTGCAGGTGGTGCCCTACTACAACAAGCCTACCCAGGCCGGCCTTTATGAGCACTTCAAGGCCATCGCCCAAGCCAGTGACCTGCCCATCTTGCTCTACAACATTCCCAGTCGGACAGGGGCCAGTTTACAGCCGGAGACTGTAGCCCAATTAGCAGAATTGGAAACGGTTGTCGCCATCAAAGAAGCCAGTGGTATGATGGATGTAGCTTCGGAAATTCGGCGACTCACTCCCTCGCGTTTCGCCATCTATTCAGGGGATGACTCTCTGACGTTGCCGCTCCTATCTTTGGGGGGGAGCGGTGTGGTCAGTGTAGCCAGCCACCTGGTTGGGTTGCAGTTGCAGGAGCTGATCCAGAGCTACATCAGGGGGCAACACGATCAAGCTTTGGCCCACCACCTGCGCCTGTTTCCGTTGTTCAAGGTTTTATTCATCGAGACCAACCCAGTTCCGATTAAGGCCGCATTGGAGATGCAGGGTTGGCGAGTGGGTCGGGCGCGCCTTCCCCTAGCGCCTCTACAGCCCAGTTCTCTGCAGGTTTTGCGACAGGTGCTTGAAGAGATGGGCCTACTGGCTGAATCGAAGGGATCCGAACAAATGGCGACGAAAGTTTCATGATTGCATTTTTAGGCTTTGCTTCTGCCATGACCACGGTTTTCAGGGGTTTGCAAGGGGCTCTTTTGTGGCGTTTGACCTGTGGGTAGGTAGCTTTTTCCCTGAAAAGCTCTTCCCCGGCCTGGGAAATGGATGAGTTGCGGCTTTCGCCCACAACTTTGTCGGGGATAGCTTGTGCCCATTTCTGTTTTTGTTTTTTTACTGTTGAGGATCTAAACCCATATGCCAACACCACGTTCTTCAGTTGTTTCTCGTTCTGTAACCCCACAATCCACCTCTTCCGTTCAGATGATTCCGCTGGGCGGCGAGCGGGAGATCGGCAAAAACACATGGGCCTTCCGCTACGAGGACGACATTATCCTCTTGGATGCCGGTTTGGCTTTTCCCGATGAGAGCATGCACGGCGTGAACATCGTGCTGCCGGACATGACCTACATCAAGCAAAACCGCGACAAAGTGCGGGGGATGGTGGTTACCCACGGCCATGAAGATCACATCGGCGGGATCCCGTATCACCTGCGGGAATTTGATATTCCGGTCATCTACGGCCCCAGATTGGCGCTGGCGCTGCTGGAAGAGAAATTGCGGGAAGTGGGCCTGCTCAACCGCACAGAGCTGCGTCCTGTTGGCCCCCGTGAAATCGTTCCCTTGAGTAAGCACTTTTTTGCCGAATTCATTCGCAACACCCACTC
>Ga0308391_1001016_pt1 | contig 11912 bp, 10 predicted proteins | sample Hotspr20Samplet1_FD_202363 | JGI IMG/M metagenome (GOLD analysis project Ga0308391, IMG submission 202363) | Hot spring phototrophic mat microbial communities from Octopus Spring, Yellowstone National Park, Wyoming, United States - 20050623_t1 ... | reverse complement strand
CCACCGCAGAATAGTAATCCGCCGCGATTTCCTTCAACCCGGGCAGGCCCCAGTTGAGCTCAAGCGTCGTCGTATTCAGCCACCCAAAACGAACAGCGCGAGACTGATAACGTGTCCTCGCATGACAGTTCGGGTTGAGTAGGACGGCATACTCGGTATCATCTACCCATCCGTCCCCATTTCGGTCATTCGCAGAATCCCACCCGGGAATCATGATAGTATACCTGTCACCGTAGAGGTGCTGGTTTGGGACTGACACCCCACCAATGGCTGCTTCCCTCAGAACAGGATAAGTAGATGGAGTAGACGTGGCTCTAAACCGTATCCAGTAGAGTTTAGGCGCATAACTGAAGCTGAGATGTGCTTGCACCCAACCCGTCGGGCTGTCCCAACTCATGGTGCCATTCTGACTCAAACCAGATGTCCCATCAACCAGGTTGGAGACGGCAGTCCAACCAGTAGCATAACCACTACCATCCACTGATGTGGGATACTCCACGACGTAACTGCCTCCAACCCCTGGTGTTAAAAACGATAAGGCAGTAGAGGTAAAGGGCGTTCTGCTCCCAACGTAGATGGCATGGCCGGATGCTCGAATAGACGGATAATATTGTAACCAGCTGCTCGTCCTCGTTCCTGTGATTCGCATAGTGGTGGTTGGGCTCGATATGCAGCGTATCCGAATGAAGTAACACGCGCTCCGATACTCAGAAACGGTCGTGCCCGGAAGGCGTCCCCTCACCCAACCGCTGAGGCTGGGGTTCCATCGGATGCGCCCGTCCTGCGTGAAGCCATTCGTGGTATCCTCCAGTATGGGCACAGGTGACCAAGAGGTAATCTCCCATGTGTTCGGGTCAACACCAGATGAATATTCCAGTACAAACTGCCCTCCCTGATTCGGGGTAGCAAACTCCAGCTGGATTTCGTCTGTCGGGTAGATACAACCAAAGGCAACATAGCCCGTTGTACCGGGGACGTTCAAAACCTCGTTTGTGTTGCCTCTGTACATCTTGTCCCTTGTTCGCCAGTACTTATCGTTGGGTGACCAGTAAAATACCAGGCCCCACATATCCAAAAAGAGGCGATACTGCTGGTTGCTCCAGTAGGTGTCGTGCCCCTCGTGAAGATACATGTCCTCCGGGTTCTTGCCCGATTGCGATAGCCTGCTCTCAAAATACATCACCCGTGAGGGGTGATACGCCCCGGTGTATGTAATCGGAATGTAGTGGTCGTCCCCGTAAAAGACGTTCACGTAATGCCACTCACGATAAACGTCTATCGGAATACCAGGATGTGCCTGCTGTATAATGTCACAATCAGAACCAGATGCCGGACCGGCCAGCAGCCAGTCCCCGTGCGTAGCTATCCATCTGGTTATGTCGTCCTTACTCATAATGAGGTTACCCTGACTGTCCCTCCAATCCCCACTACCGACGTAAGTCAAGTACCATCCCCACCGCGCGGACGGGAAGACTTGAGACGGTGGTTGTGCCTCAGCGGTGAGACCCGAACAGACGACGGCCAAACTTGCCAGCAGCGGAACCAGAACAGAATGAACCCACCTTATCATGCAACATACCCCCTTATCGCAGAAGATACCCCTTCGCAAGTACAAGCGGCCTCTCCACCTCTCTCTGGTCTGCGCATCCGTCCTAACCTTAATCCGTCCGAATGCGCCACCACGCATTGTGAGGCAGCCACATGCTCCGCAAAGCGAAACCCATAGGAGTCGTTTAGCCCGCGAACGTAAACGCCAACGAGATTCCGCTTGCTCCAGCGGATGAAAAGCTGTCGTCTGGCGGTATTAGACGCCAACACATCTGGTCTATACTTTGGTTGTGCGGACATCCTGCCTACTTTTCCTCCATCTCGTCATTCCATGTTTTTCGCTACTTTGCCGACGGATGACGGTCTGATATACCCTCTTCACTTCCCGCGTGTGCTGCTGAGCCAGCTTAGCAGCGAGATTATGCCTCTAGAAGAGAAAGCAGTTTTCCACCACCCGCTGCGTTGCAGACCCGTCCCAACCTTCGGGAACCGTGTGTTCCTGTTGATTCCCCCGTATTCTGTGTCTCTGCGCAAGGCGGCGTTTCTTATTGGTGCATCATTGTCGTAGAAGAAGAATGCGTGGAAATGAGCATAGGTCAGAACTGTGTTGTTCTGGTGGAACTCGAGTCCATAGTCGCCGCCTGCGAACAGGTCTGCGTGCTCCGTCTCCCATCGCTTCACCGTGTTCGCCGTAGCAGAGCCATGCCTGCTCATGAAATAGTTCACCGTGGCCGGGTCCGTTGGAGCCTCCCAGTAATTGGGCAAAACCAGCCCCACCTGCGCGAATGGGTATTTCCGCAGCGGCGGCTGAGCCTCCGCCGCCAGCACAAACAACGCGAGAAATACCGCCAGGGCACTGCAAATGGCGCCCCAGCACTGAAGTACATGAGCAGATAATAAACCCGTTTCCCGATTCCTCATACCCCACCATCCTTCCCGCTTAGAAGCTGGCGCAGGAGATTGCTTAAGTCTCTGGCTAGATTGCTGTAACGATAGGCATCCAGATATTTGCGCCTTGGTGTATCCAACATGCCGTGAGCCCGATAGGCCTGCCAAACTTCATTTACTGCCTTTGCTACATCTTCGGGGTTGGCGACCACGTAACACCCTGGCATTCCTCGTAGTAGCATACCGGTCGCGCTATCGGGCTCAGCCACTGCAATTATCGGCTTATTGCTGATTAAATACTCGTAGGTTTTGCCGGGAATCTTCAGAATAAGACCCTGTGCGAGGAGTAACAGGCATGTACTCCTTTTTATTAGTTCCACAATTTCGCCTCTGTTTACCCGATTCTCGACCCGAACAATATCCGCCACACCATCATTCTCAGCCTGGAGTAGAACATTGTCTCGCGACATGTCTCCGTAAAATCGCAACTCAACATGGTTTCGTACCTCGGGTTTATTCTCTATCCACAGCTTCAGCCCCCGAAATACAACGGACGGCGACAGGCGCTGGTATATCGAGCCTAAGTAAGAAATCACAAAGCGTTCCGTCTTGACAAGCGGGATACTCTGCGACCACAATTCCTCGGGTATGCCGTTAGGGAGGGGGCAAAATTTGGCAGCATATTCAGGCATCCGCGCCTGCCAGAACTCGCAAAGCTTCTCGGAATTCATCGTGACCAGACTAACCTGCTCTAAGTGCCTGACAAGCATTTGTTCATACCGTCGCCTAATATAAGGACAGGACGGGTCACCCCAGCCCTCGATGTAATGTAGCCACGGGTCGCGCCAATCAGCAATCCATGGCAATCCATACCGCTTAGAAATCTCATAACCGATAATCTGCGCCGTACGCGGAAAAGAGGTTGACCAGACCGCTGCAAAAGAGATTTGTTTCAACAACTTATTGGCTGCACACACGGCAGGATGGTACCATCCAGCATACCAGTCTGGAAAGCTTAACCATTCCACAAAACATTGCCAGAGTGAGGGCGATGGCGAAACTACTCCTCCCGTAGTGCCAGCCTCTCCTATTACCAGCGTTGATTTCCTACGCGCCCCTTTGAGGAGCCTGCGGAGCCAGTAGGTCATGCGGAGATACTTGTCACGCCGAGATGGGAGTACCTCGGTACGAACAACTCGATGTTCGGGTACTCCATCCAATTGGTAAGTTGGGTCGGGGAAAGATGCATACTCCGGACGGACTGTCAGTATCCACGGCTCAATACCGTATTGTGGGAGTAATCGCGCGAATTGATAGGGACGTACCGCGCCAATAGCTCCATCTGGCGGGAAGTGATATGTGACCATCAGGATGCGCATTGCTAGGTTTCGTTCCTCCAATCACAATCTAACCGTTCCCGCAGGTTGCCGAAGTGGCGGTGCTCTTTCGGCAACAAGCCGTTTTGCGCGACTAACGAGGGATTCGTTTGCGCAGTGCGCATCCGGGCAGCGTAGCCCCCCACGAGCCCGATACAAAACACGATTAAACTCACCCGCATTATCAAATCACTCCAGAAAGCCTCGAGGGTCACCATGTTAGACATCATTGGCACAGCGGCGATCAATACAGCGATAGCTACTGCTGCCCAATCATGCCTTATAGGGTAAACACTTTGAGCGACGGCAAAGATCACAGTCGCCAGCACCGCGAATGATATCACGGTTGTCCATACCGCTCCCCACACACCATAACGCGGTATGAGCAGGAAGCTGAGCGCTAGACATGTCGCTGCGGAAAATCCATTCGTCATGGTCAGGTATTCGGTGCGCCTTGCCAGGCGTATACCCACGCTGAGAGGTGCCTGAGCAACGAAAAGCCAGTAACCGAACGCTAACGCAGGCACATAATCCGCGGCTTCCCAGAAAGACGGCGCCGACATCAGGCGAACGGCAGGCAAACTCATCAGGGCAATGCCGCTGCTGATTGCTGCAAAGGTCAACAAAACGAGTGCTGTTGCTCTACGTATATGCAATCCCCCGTCATCCATCTCTCCAACACGGAAAGCCCAAGGCCCCCATGCAAGCGATACAACACCGTAGAACGTACTGACCAGCATGGCAAAGCGGTATGCCAGCGAGTATAACCCAAGTTCCGAAGTGCTTGCATATCGTGTTAAAAAAAAGCGGTCACCGAAATTGAGTATAAACAAAGAAAGGCTCGCTGGCACCAATGGCAACCCATAGCGCAACACCGGCCTCAACCACCGCTTGTCAAAATAGCTGCCATACCTCAGACGAACCAGCACACCCAGCACTGCCGACCACAGCGCCGCGTTCAGGAAACTGCTCATGACGACTCCCCACACTGCCCATCGTAACCACACAACCAGAACGATGTTCGTACCAAGCTGGGTAAGGAGCTTGAGTAGAGAGATCGCAGTGAACCTCCATGCTTTGCCTTCCGCCCGCCACAGGGTTAGCGGTAACTCTATCAGACTGCCTATCATCATTGCGGCGAGCGACACAGCAACGTAATGCGTGTACCGGTCATGTCCGAACGCTAGGCGTGTCATCCATGGAGAAAGCGGATAGAACACCAGAATGCCACCAATTACCACAAGCAAATTCAGGTTCAAGACCGTCCCGATAAGTCGGTTGCGCTCTTCATCCGTCTTCGCGAGATAATAGTGCCGCAGCAACGCCTCTGCCAACCCCACAGACAACAATAAGCCAATAATATCCACCAGCCGCACGATAGTCTCAATGATACCGTAATCCGCAGGCGTTAGCACCCGCGTATATACGGGTATCATGATGAACCCGACCAGTCGACTGGCGATAGTGCCAACCGCGTAGACGGCAGAATCTTTGACCAGCGTCCGTAGCATTCGCTAATACGTCCTCACCCGGTGTATATCCCCGGTAAGCTCTCTCTTAGCCCGATAGAAGCGCTCTCCAGCTGCTAAAACGGCAGCCGGCACGTAGGTGTGGGTGTAGTAACTGAGCGCCACAAAGTAACTGGGTACGAGAAACACAAGGTAGCCCAACCATAGCCCTTCACCTAACCATTGCCGAACGATATTTTGTTCGGCACTTACCGCCCATCGCTTGCCCGTGCGCCAGATATGTAACAGATAAAGAACATACGCTGTCAGCCCTAAAAGCCCAAGTTCTCCCGCGAAGAGGTAGTAAGTATTATGAGCAACCATGCCCACCCCTGCGCCATAGTTCTGGGCAAACTCCGAAAAATTTCCGACCCCAATACCTGTGACCGGATTATGCTTCACCATACCTCGCGCGGCTTGCCAGAGCTGGGTGCGTATCACCGCGGACTCATCTTGCTTGTAATCCTTGATCGACAACATGCGGTCCCTCCAGGTAGACGGCGCAGAAAACCACACTGTCACAAACACTAAACAACCCACAATCACATAAACCACCTTGTGTTTGCTGCGGATGAGAAAAATGAACAAAAGCCAAAGGAAACCCAAGAATCCACCCCGCGACCCACTGAAAACCAGAGCTGCCAAGCTGGCGGGTATGGAAAGTCCGTATACTACCTTCAGAAGGATTACAGGCTCAAATCGAACGCCTAAAAGTGCTAAAGGGGCAAGCATGAGTACGTAAGACATAACCTCGTTGGAGTCACCAAGCGTAGAACCGGCTCCGTGTGCCCGGATGACCTCTCCGCCCCCTTCATAGCCCACATTACCAGCGAAGTAGTTCCATACAACAGTCCAAGACAACCACATAAAACTTAAGACCAGTAGACGGGTGAACCATAGAAGCTGACGTTCGGACTTGATACTATTCGCAATCAACAACACTGAGGTGATAATCTTTAGAAAATCGATGGACGCGTTCACGGAGTTTGATTTCCAAATAGACAAAGGAATGGACGCACAGACAGCCAAAGCGATGAACAAGATTTTCAGCTGTACTCCTCCAAACCACCAGCGGTCCCCAGATAAGAGATTGTGCACAAACAAAGAAGCACCAAGCAAGCCACTCAAAAGCATCAGGATTCGGTAATCCTGAAGCTGGGGTAGATATTCCAACAATCGTGAGTAGACTAAGCAGATATAAATCCCCCCGCCGACTGCAGGCTGCCAGAAAACGAGTGCGATTATAACTAAACCTACCAAGAGCGCAACGACATATATCAATGGCATAAACAACGCAGCAATACCCAGCGTGATCGAGGCGAACAGCACAACGCCCCAAACTCCGGTCGGCTGCGATATCCGGATTGCCACGCCGCTATGGGATGGTGTTTGCACCTAACATCTCCTCCTTGCTGCATCTTCTTCTGCTGCATCTTGCGGCCCACCGCTTGGCATCAAATAACGGATGCACTGGGAGAGTATACAAGCTCTCTGTGACACGACGAGCTCCATCTAGAGTAGAGTATACTTTCACCTTCAGGTGAGGCGAATCGATATCCGCCAGTACCGTAGGATACATTTTCTGGGCATGAATCCCCCGCTTTCTAAACCATCTCATGGCACGTTGTCTGTCCCGAGACAACACTGGCATCCGCAAGTAAACGACATTCATAGGCTCTTCCACCTGTGGTATTACACCCAAGACGGAATCGCGCTGTAACCACTCGCGCCAGAAATCCGCATTGCGGCGACGCCGGCTCGCCATTGATTCCCAATCGCGCAACAAGCGTAAGCCAAGTTGCGCCTGCCATCCACTCCACTGTATCATCGCGAAGTCGTCGTCAAAATAGGTCTCACCAATTCCTAGAAATGGCACTCTCAAGGCATAGGCATAGATATACGGATGTTGACCTATTATTGTAAACACCAATTTCAAAAGCCGCCTTACATGTTCACGTTGTGAAGGGGCAGGCAGTTCTCGCATTCTTTGCTCCAAGCGATAAGCGATCTCGCCTTCACCCACGCAACATATTCCTCCTCCTCCAAGATTTAGATGCTTACCCCGTCCAAAGCTAAAAATGCTGGCATCTCCTTCTCCACCGAGGAAATGTCCTCTATAGCGAGTATCCCAGGCCTGTGCGCAATCTTCTACGATGAAAATATGCCGATTGCTAATCACTCCCTTCACTGCACCTATACTACAAGGTTGTCCGAACGGATGCACCACAATAATGGCTAAAGTTCGCTCGTTAATGCTATCCTGCAGTGCCTGGAGCTTAAAACATAAATCAGACGGTTCTATGTCCACAGGCACCATTACTAGCCCGGCACGTGCAACCGCTGCTGCTACGGTATAGCACGTGTAAGCAGGAACAATAACTTCGAACCGCTCTGACCGCAGCCGATGTAACTCCTGCAACAGTATGGCCAGAGCAGTACGAGCTTGATTGAACGCAAATGCGTGCGGTTTACCTGTCCTGCTTGCGAGCACAGAGCAAAATCGTTCTATTGAGTCCGCGCTTTCTTTCCCAGAACGCCATGCCTCCCGTATGTCAGCAAGACGCACTGGACACGCCGACGGAGGTATTAAACTAGCAACCATCACGGTATCCCCCGTACTATTTTAGGCCCCAACCAGTTTGCAATTCGCACTGGCAATCGCTTCCAGAGCGAGACAAACATTGCATAGCGAGGGTCGCCGTGGTCCGTACGTGGCACACAAGCTCCGTCGGATAGTACGTACTCCCAGTATAACGGTATGGGGTTGGCACCCCACTGCTCCTTAAAATGCGTGGTACTAGCCCCTACGCTCGATTGCCCAAAATCTAAAACCTTGTAGCCCCTGCGGATAGCATCTCGAATAATAACCCAGTGCAAGAGAAAGTTCGCTCCCAAAGGTTTGAAAGGCTTAATAACAGACGCCCAAGGAATATGCAGGCGTTCCTGAAATCCCACCGTGATTGCTCCTCCTGCTACAGCGCCACCGGCATAGACTACGTATGCTCGTGAGCCGGGTAGTTTCTCCATCACTGCAGCGAACAGGCTCATCGGATATACGGGAGAACCCAGGTCGCGCATGTTGCGCGAGTAAGCGATATAAAAATCTCTAACCAACTCCAATCCCCCTGAGCGTACCACAAAACCATTCTTCTCCCCCTTCCGAACCCAGTTGCGAATCTTCTTGGGAAAGCCTTCCCACATTTGCCCCTCGTCCTTTCTCAAACTAAGATGGTAAGTTACTTTATGTGTGCGTACTGGGAGCGCCCCGTCCATCCTGCTTGTGTGACGGATTTCGGCAACAGGTGCATTCAGATGCCTCATTAGCTCGCGTATTTGCCCCATCATTTCCGCAACGTTTTCAGGACTACGATGACCGACGGGACCTCCGTAATTCGCAAACGCCACCGACACCAAGCGATCCCCAAACAAACGAGAACGAACGTGGATAAAAGGACAAAACAGAGGTTTTTCCCTACTGCACACCGCCAGCAGATAGTAAGGATGACCAAAAACCTCCCTGACCACTTCCCCCCAAGCAGAGAGATGGTATGCTGTATACTCGTCAGACTCCTTTACCCACTTGTCCCACTGGGCAGGTGGAACAACCGAGGCCGCGGGTCGCGCCGTGTTCAACAAACCCGAGTGTCCTTTCATCGTCGTAACTTACTCCGGATGTGACAACCTCCACAAGACCGATGCCACTCGATATCCCACAAGATTCTTTAGCGAATCATGGCATCCGCCTTTTATCTCATACCAGTGTCTGAAAGCCCCCGGTTTCCGGAGGCGGATTATGGCTTTTTGAATCCTGTTATCGCGCGCAACAATTCGTGGAACCAGAATAGTGCTTGAAGGCGTGTGGTAACGAATGCCAGTGCCATATCGTGATGTGAAGCATATTCTATAACCTTCCTCACTCGCTGCAAGCAACACACGGGTGTTATAAAAACCCTGCGGCAACGCTAATCCCCAAACAACCTGCCCAAGCCGTTCTTGAAGTTCCTCACGTGACCGCTTCATTTCCTCCTTTAACGAACCCCAGTCTAAGGACGTAAGCACACTGTGCGAATATCCATGACTTTGAACGCCGTAACCTTCATTGGCAAGATCACGTAATGCCGACCAACTGGCGTAACCTCTTTTGCCGACACTGCCAACGACTACGAAGACTACTGCACCTACACCCTTTTCCCTACCGAGTTTGCACAGGGTCTCAACCTGACTACTGTAGCCATCGTCAAACGTAAGCAAAACCTTGTCTCTATCCAGTTCATTCCCCCCGGCACAAAGCGAGAGATAGTCTCCACACCGAGTCACCACTTCCAACCCCGCATCAGAAGCCACTTGAAGGTCTTCCTCTATCTGGGAAATCTTCACATAATGACTGCCCAGCATATCCGATGATGTGAATTCCTCCACATCGTGATAACAAAATGTCCATAATACCCCTGACATGCTACCTCCTCGACGGCTCCCAAGTTGCCGGACTACCGTGCAGCAGACAGTGCACAACTCCTGCAAACACCGCATAATTGCTCATCACCAAAAAGAAGGGTATCCTGAGTAGCTTCACAACGGGAGAATGACCTCGCGCCATCCACCCCAGCAGGGCCGCGAAAAGAAAAAGGAACTCCATTACCACGAAGGCCCTGCCTATCTTGCTTCCTACCGCCCAGAGAAAACTTGATACGAACATCACCAGCGCAAGAAAAGGAACCGCCCATCGCAGAACTTTATGGCTCCATAGTTGCCAAGCTACTACACCACTACGAAGTGGGTTAAGGAGCTTGCGGTACCGCCACATGGCATAAACGCCACCCGCTACGATGCGCACCTTCCGACCGAACTCGCGATGCTCCGAAGCTGTCATTGGCACATAACACTTCGCATTTGGCTCAGTAACCACTCTAAAACCCTTTTCAATAACCGCTAAAGGCGTAGCAAAGTCGTCGATAAGCGAGGCATCTAGGCTTGGGCGCAGTGTACGTCTGACAGCATAGAAACAACCGCTACTCGCCGTCGCTGTGCCTATTTCGCTCTCTGCTTTTCGAATAGCCATTTCATACCGTACGTACAGACTTTGCCCTTCTACGGCGCTGTGATGAACTGTGTTTCTCCATTCATCTTCACCGGCAACCAATCCTACTGACCTATCCTGTAATCTCCTGACAAGAGCTAAGACTGACCTTGGCTCGACCAGTGTACTCGCATCAGAGAAAACAAGAACTTCTCCCTTCGCGTGCTCGACCGCCGCTTCCTGCGCTGCCGTTTTGCCCGCCCTCTTAGGTAGATAGAGTACACGAATACCCCTACATAGATACTTCTCAAGTATCTCATTGGTGCCATCGGTCGAGCCATCGGATACAAAGATAAACTCTATAAGGTTACCGGGATATTCAATTTGAAGGCAATTCTGAACCTTCGCTTCAATACTTTTCTCCTCATTGTAGACGGCGACGATGAAGCTCACATAGGGCAACATAGGTTCGTCTCCCCATGCTTCTTGGCTTATCCTCTTGCGACTGTTCCTCCAGCGCGATAGTCCGATGACAAAACTTGGGTAGACTATGTATGTGTACAAAATAAGTATGAGGCAAAACAGACTAATGAATCCCCACATCGGCATCACCTTAACGTGCAAGCCGACTGTATAATTGGCTGGTCAAAGTGTACACTGCGCAGTAGCTTGTCTAGCTTCGCGTCCAACCGCTCGATGCCCCCGTAACAACGCAACCGCTTTGGAAAACCACTTGCTATTTTCGGTTGGTCATTATCGATCTCCCATGGGTGAATATAAAATACCACAGGCTGCCCTTCGCGGTTTATCTGTCGAAAACCATAACGAACAAACCAAAACGGTAGCAACCGGAAATAGCCGCCCCCTGAGAAAGGCAGGTTGCGTCCAAAAACCCGCAAGGTGGAAATAGGTATCTCCCATATTGTCCCGTACGCAGTCTCAACTGGATAGGCGAAACGTGGAGCACTAGGGATACCGTATCGGTGGTGGCGGATTGGGAATACGCTTGAATCGAACTCGATACCATTGCGCCGGAGTATTTCAAAAGCCCATAACGACCGCTCAGTGATGGAGAAGGAAGGTGCACGGTAACTTCGCACCGCAACCGTTGGCACAGCCCGCTGAATGGCTTCAATGGACATTTGGAGATCCCTCTCAAACTCTGCCGGGGTCATCTCATATACAAGGCGATGCCAATAACCGTGACTTCCGATTTCATGACCCCCATCATATATGCGTCTTACGATGTCAGGATCCTTTTCTGCACACCAACCAAGTACAAAAAACGTTGCCCTAACATTGTAGAACTGCAAAAGCGAGAGGATACGCTCAAGGTTTCTTGGCAACCTCCACTCGTACCGATCCCAGCTGTCTCGGCTGACGTAGGGTTCCAAGTTTGCCACCTGAAACCAGTCCTCCACATCTACAGTAAAGATGTTATGCACCGCGCTCATTTAACACCCCTCCCGACGCTTCAATATCGTCCAAACGGTCAGGAGAAGAATCTTCAAATCAAGCCACAGAGACATATGGTACAGGTACATTAAATCGTAGCGCAGTTTGTCATAGACCGTC
>Ga0308391_1001011_pt1 | contig 11946 bp, 9 predicted proteins | sample Hotspr20Samplet1_FD_202363 | JGI IMG/M metagenome (GOLD analysis project Ga0308391, IMG submission 202363) | Hot spring phototrophic mat microbial communities from Octopus Spring, Yellowstone National Park, Wyoming, United States - 20050623_t1 ... | reverse complement strand
GGGCCGAGATCCGCGACCTGTTGAGCGCTTCGGCACTGCCGCCGCGGGTGAAAGAGCGGGCGCTGGCCGTTTTTCGGCGACTCGCGGAGGCGGAAGCGAGCGTCCACGGTGTCCCACTGGAGTCGGTGCACTTTCACGAGGTGGGGGCGGTCGACTCGATCGTCGATGTCGTCGGCGTGGTCTGGGGATTCGAGCTGCTCGGCGTGGAGGAGATCACTTGCGGTCCCCTGCCCTTGAGTCGTGGCTGGGTCGAAACTGCGCACGGGCGTCTGCCGGTGCCAGCGCCAGCTACGGCGCTCTTGCTTGCGCAGGCGGGAGCTCCGCTCGTACCGCTGGACATCGAGGCCGAGCTGGTCACGCCGACTGGTGCGGCGTTACTGGTCGAACTGGCTCGCTTCGTCCGCCCGGCGTTCCTCCCGGAGCGGGTCGGCTACGGATTCGGTACGCGCGAGCTTCCCTGGCCGAATGCCCTGCGTCTCTGGATCGGGGAAGCGTTCGCCGTACCGAGTCGACTGGACGAAGCGGAACTTCTCCTGGAGGCCAATCTCGACGATATGAATCCGCAGTTTATCGAGCCGCTGGTGGATCAGCTTTTCGCGGCTGGAGCCCTTGACGTGTATCTGACGCCGATCGTGATGAAGCGCTCGCGCCCGGCGGTGATCGTGAGCGCCATTTGTCGGGCTAAGGATCGGCCGGTGCTCGAGCGTGTGCTCTTCGAGCACTCGACGACGTTCGGCGTGCGAGCGATTCCGATCGAGCGGACTAAGCTCGCGCGCCGCAGTGTCGCAGTCGCGACCCGCTGGGGTGAGGTGGCGGTCAAGCTGAAGATCGTGCAGGATCGCATCGTCGATGCCGTGCCGGAATATCGCGACTGCTTAGCTATTCACCAGCGAACCGGGCTGCCGATCCGGGAAATCTGGAACGAGGCAGCGCGACTGGCCGCGGTGTGGATCGAACAGCGGGTGGGCGAGGAAGACCGGGAGGCCACGCTGCCGGAATAGGGCTTCCCTCGCAAGTTCTACGGTGCTTCCGCATCACGACAGAGCCTTCCGTTCGAAATTGGAGACCCAAAAAGGTTGAATCGTGGCTCCAGCTTCCGGCTCGATGGTAAATTTAGACAACACTAAATCAAACTCGTGTTGGAGCGATCTGGGAGGACGACGTGCTGGACTGGTTCTGGTCGCTCGACCCGATCCTGCAGGCGTTAATGGGAGGACTTTTGACGTGGGGTGCCACCGCGGCGGCGGCAGCGCTCGTGTTGTTGGGCCGGAGTATCCCCCGCTGGTTACTGGACGCGATGCTCGGCTTCGCTGCTGGAGTGATGGTCGCGGCCAGTGTTTGGTCGCTCCTGATTCCCGCGATGGAGGTCACTGAACGGAATGGTGGTATCGCCTGGATCCCGGCCGCGACCGGTCTCGTCGCTGGCGCGCTAGCACTGCGCATCGTCGACCGCTTCCTGCCGCATCTGCACCTGTTCCTACCGCGCGAGGCAGCGGAAGGAGTCTCGACGACCTGGCGTCGGACGACGCTTTTGGTCCTGGCGATCACGCTGCACAATGTCCCGGAGGGTCTGGCGGTCGGGGTCGCTTTTGGGGCAGCAGCATGGGTGACGGACCCTCTGCTCGCTCTTTCGCTCGCCAGTGGTGCGACTGCTCTTGCCATCGGGATCGCGCTGCAGAACGTGCCGGAGGGACTGGCGATCGCGGTTCCATTACGACGCGAGGGATTCAGTCCGTTTCGCGCCTTCTGGTACGGGCAGCTCTCAGCGATCGTCGAACCGCTGGCCGCGTTACTCGGGGCAGCGGCCGTACTCTTCGTCGAACCGCTCCTGCCGTATGCGCTGGCCTTCGCGGCTGGAGCGATGCTGTACGTCGTTGTCGAGGAGCTGATCCCGGAGTCGCAGCGCGGCGATCACGGAGATCTCGCGACGAGCGGCACGATCATTGGCTTCACGGTGATGATGGTGCTGGACGTGGCGCTCGCCTGACTGGCTGAGAGGATGAAGGAGCGAGTCGCTGCGAGGGGTTACCCGGCTCCTCTACTGCGTCTTTGGCAGTTCAGCGTGCTCGGACGAGCGTCTCGTGGTCAGGATGCCTGACGAGAAAACGATGATTCTCGCGGCATCTTGCTCGCGGCTCGGGGTAGGGACGTGTGTTCTCCTCGTCGGCGAGGCTGTGCTGGACCAGGTTCGCCCGGCGATCGAGAGTCGGATGCGTCCTCTTTGGAGAAGAGCATCGGCTGCCTACTGAGAGTGGTCATCCTTTTCCAGGTGGTACAGGCACGGTGTCCCGACGCGTGCTCAGCTGGACGAGGGGGCCGATCTTCCGACCAGCAGCCGTCCCGTACTGTGGTATCCTCTGGCGTTGCCCGCAACCCCTGTTCGGTCAGTCCGCCTCGTCTCCCGAGACTGTGTCGGCCACTCCTGCGCCTGTCCTCACGGGAGTCGGTGCCGGAAGGTCTTCGGGATCACCGGCTCCCTCGCCTTCCAGACGCAGATTGCCCGGCAGAGTGGCTCCGCGCAGCCGGAAAGGTGCCGCTCGTCGTCGACGTACCGTGTTCGGCTATGGAGAACGGCGTAGTTGCAGTACTTTACTCGTGTCGGCTAGGATCGGACAGGGCCAAAGAACCGAGTTGTGCTCGCGAACATGTCGTGGAGGGATCGATGGTTGAGACCCCGGGCGCGTCATCGGCTCCGACAGAGGCGCGCACTGTCGTGGTGAGAGTATCGGACGTCATCAAGCATTTCGTTCATGGAAAACGACAACTCCGAGCGCTGGACGGTGTGAGCTTCGAGCTCCCGGAGGGACGCTTTTTGGTTGTCGTCGGACCGAGCGGTTGCGGCAAGACGACGTTGCTTCGCATTCTGGCTGGTTTGGAGCAGCAGGACAGTGGCGAAGTCTGGATGCGTCCTAGTCGCGATGGGCATCCGCCGTTTGCCATGGTCTTCCAAGAACAATCGGTCTTCCCATGGCTGACGGTGCGTGACAACGTTGCCTACGGCCTCAAGCTGCGCCGCGTACGAGGGCGGCAGGTCGAGGAACGGGCATCGCACTGGATCCGCAAGGTCGGGCTGAGCGGATTCGAACGAGCCTATCCGCATCAGCTCTCGGGCGGAATGAAGCAGCGGGTCTCGATCGCGCGGGCTTTCGCGGTCGATCCTGATGTCCTTCTCATGGACGAGCCATTCTCGGCGCTGGACGAGCAGATGCGGACGATTCTGCAGCAGGAAGTCTCGAGTCTTTGCGAAGAGCAGCAAAAGACTGTCATCTTCGTGACGCATTCGATCGACGAGGCTCTCACACTCGGTGACGAGGTTTTAGTGATGACTCATCGACCAGGACGGGTCAAGCGGTTGATACCGGTTCCATTTCCACGTCCCCGCGACGTGGTCGAGGTACGAGCTGATCCACGGTACGGTGAACTCTATGAAGAGATTTGGGGGTTGATCGCCGAAGAGGTACGGCGTGGACCACAGGAGCATCGCTGATGGTCGAAGGTGGGGCATCAGTCGAACGGACGACCATGCAACGCGGGCGCTGGTTACCCCAGGCAGGGGTCAAGACCGAAGCGGCTATCCAGCTGCTCTCGCCTGTCGCGCTGCTTGCGCTCTGGGAAGCGGCGGCTCGGGCGGGATGGGTTGATCAACGTTTCTTCCCAGCGCCCAGTACGATCGTCGGTGCCTTCTGGGATGCGATCACGACAGGCGTGCTACTGCATCATCTCAAGATCACGTTGTGGCGGGTGCTGCTCGGTACGGTGATCGGTGGTGTACCCGCGGTACTGATCGGGCTCGCCATGGGCTTGTGGCGCTGGCTGCGGTTGACGCTCGATCCGATCATCGCGGCGACGTATCCGCTGCCGAAGAGCGCACTCTTCCCGCTGTTGCTCCTGATCTTCGGTCTCGGGGAAGGTTCCAAGGTCTCGATGGTGGCGATTGGGGTATTTTATCTCGCTGTCACGAATGCGATGGAGGGAGTTCTCGCCATCAATCCTGTCTACTTCGATGTTGCCAAGACGTTCGGCGCCAGGCGCTGGGATGTGATCCGGACCGTCGCGCTACCGGGGGCGATGCCGCTGGTCTTGGCCGGATTGCGCCTCGGCGTGGGTACAGGCCTGATTCTCGGAGTGCTCGCGGAGATGCTGGGGGCGCGCGATGGGCTCGGCTATCTCTTGTGGAGTGCCTGGCAGACGTTCTCCGTGTCGTCGCTCTGGGCCACGCTCTTCGTGACAGCCATATTGGGTTTTGCGAGCGTGCAACTGGTGGACTTCCTGCGCAGGGTACTCGTTCCTTGGCAACGAGGAACGGCTCGACGCTAACAGGAGCGAGTGCCACTGGGAGAGAACGATCCTCGGCTCTCTTGCCGGGTGTCGGCGATCCCCCCCTGCATGCCAGTGCGTCGCAGCTCTGCGCGAACCGCCGCTCGGCGCTGGCGAGGAAGCCCTGCGACTGTGCGGTAGCAGCGCTTTCGAGCGCGAATCGGCGATCGCATCAGATGTAAGGTGACCTGCTAACGTTGAGTCAGGTGACCAAATGGGTCGAGGATTCGACCTCAGCGACGCGGGAGCAGACGCGATCGGCGGAGGTCACGAGGGAGGGAGCCCGCTGGGAACCGCACTTCGGCCGTGAGGGGGACATTTCCACTGTCTCACCTGACGCCCGCGAGCACAGCGAGCGAACTTGACGGGGGAGGACGCAGCTGAGGGGCCTGGAAATGCGCTTTCGCCGGGCATTCTGGTGTCGACGACTCACCTCCGCCCGAGAGCTGCACGCGCCCGGTTTTCGTAGGCTGTTGGTGAGCGTCAAGATTCGGTCGCGTGAGTAGGTTGCGGGTTTCTGCCCGGACGAGGGCGGGTGGGCGCAGCTGGGCCGGACGGAGTGTGCAGGCAGGCTGGCCCCGTGCCGAGTGATCGAGTGTTCGGCTACGCGCGACCGCTGAGAACGCATCGCGTGGTAACTGGGTCAGCGTCAGCGCAGCTGAGCTGCGAGTAGCGGAACGGTCGTCCCCGCTGCGGCGGCTGAAACGCGGCGGTCGGTGTGGTGCTGACCTAAGAGGGCGAGATGCGGCGCAGCCCACTGGCTGCTGGGTACTGCTGCAAGTGCGGTTGGTTTGGCGGAGAGAGGGGCGGTCGCGCAAGAGTGAAGTGCGTGGGTGCCTGTGTGACGCGTTTCGGGATGACGGTCCTGACGGTACGAATTCGGCCGGCTACGCATCCTCGCAGGAAATCGGGTCGCGTGTGGTCGACCACGACAGGTAGGGTGTGCTGATTCCTGCGCGGAGGGGCAGAGCGACTGCACGATCGACGACGCGTGCAGGTCGCCCGGCGGCGTCGCGCTGCAGCTGGCTGCACGCCGTGGTTTCCAGGAGCCCCTGGGCGTGCTGCCGTCTTCGCCGGGCCGCGGCAGCGCGCCGCACGCGAGAGTTCGTCAGGAGACTTGGTCGCTGGCGCGACGATTCGGTTGCGGCGAGCGTACTCACTGCTTTTGTTTAACAGCGCGCGCGGCGCGAACCGTCGTTATTGCAGACGTAACAGCCCTGTCCGAGGACGATGCTTCGCCGCTGGAACAGGGGTCTGCCGTTCGGACGACGGTACGCAAGCGTTTTCCACCGAAAGAAGCAGCTGACCCGCCAGATGCGCGCTTGCTGCTCTCAGCGCTGCGCGACCGGTCAGGATGGTGCGTCGTTCAGTGCCGATGAGCATCCTCGGACGACTCGGCGGTGAGCAGATCGAGGCTCTCTTCGGGCCGCAGCTCGTAGAAGGCCAAGCGGAGTCGCCCGGGCGGTGTGCCGAGCACGCGGTGGAAGATCTCCACCGCTTCGCGGGCGAAAGCGCGTTTCTGGTCGGTCGTCAACGGTTCCTCACGAGCCACGACGATCTCGAGCATCGGCATCGTCCAACCCCTCTCGCTAGGCGCTCCGAGCGTACCATGCTAGGGTATGGTCGTGAACCAGTGGTCATGCTGAGGCCACCCGTCCCGCTCATCGAGCGGGACGGGTGGCCAGTTCTCGTTTCACTGGCGGGTCAGTCGTCGGCGCGGGCAGGTTCGGCAGCCTCGACCGGCGGGGTGCCGTAGAGGAAGAACTCGGCCGGCAGTGGGGAGCCAAACCAGATGATTCCCTTGTCGAGCTCCTCCTCCCCCCAGGTGATCGGCTGCCAGGCTGGGTCGAAGATCAAGTACCCGGCATCCCCGAAGAGTTCGACGCGGTTGCCGCCCGGCTCGATGACGTACATGAACATGGCTTGGGAGATCCCGTGCTTGCCGGGACCAGCTTCGATCTTGATCCCGACCTCGCTGAACACATCCGCGATGTCGTTGACGTGCTGCGGGTAGCCGTACTAGTAGCAGACGTGGTGGAGCCGCCCCTTGGCGCCGGACTGGTCCATCATGGAGGCGATCTCGTGCACCAGCGGACTGACCGAGAGCCAGGCGCCGGCCTCCCGGCCGTTATTGAGCTGGATGTTCTCGCGCAGGCGGAAGCCGAGGAGGTCCATCAGGAACTGCTTGTTCTGGGTCACGTCGCTGGCCAGGAGATTGACGTGATCGATGCGGCGGACCGGGACACCGCGCAGAGGGCGGCGCTGCGGCCGGTTGATGAGCTTGGTCTTAGCCTCGGCCGGGGTCTTGTAGTACTCGACCTCCCAGAGGAGCTCCATCGGGTGTCCGTCGGGGGTGTGGAAGCGGTAGGCCCGGCCATGCCCGCGGTCTCCCTCGATCCACCGCTCGCCGAAGCCGGCTGCCTCGAGGGCGCGGACGCGGCGCTCGAGCGCCTGGGGGGAGGTGGTGCGCCAGGCCACGTGCCCGAGGCCTGGCTTTTCGCGCTTGGTGACCTTGAGAGTGTGGTGGTACCAGTCCTCATCGGCGCGCAGATAGACCGAGTCGCCGACCCGCTCGGTCTCCTCCAGGCCGAGGAGGTCCTTGAAGAACCAGAGCGTGCCGTCGAGGTCCGGGGTATAGATCTCGACGTGCGCCAGTTGCGCGACCTCGAAGAGTGGTTCCGCATGCCCGTTCGTGCTCATGGGACTCCCTCCCATCGTGCCACGTCAGAAGACGACTTGCCTCGTGACTGGCGCGGGTGCCGATCCCATCGTGCGGCCATACCCTCCTTCCCGGCGGCCGCTCACGGGCCGGCGGGAGACCCGCCGGAGCTGCCGGCCCGACGAGCGGGGCCACGGTTACCCCTGCGTCTCCCGGAAGCGCCGGAGGACGAAGGAGACGTCCTCGTTGTTGACCAAGTCCGGGGTCAGCCATCCCTCCAGGTCGTATTCGGCCATGCACTGCTCGGCGAAGCCGCGCATCCGCTCGGCGGTGCCGACCGCTTCGGCGACGATCAGCGTCTCCAGGCGGATGTTCTCGTGGTTACCGGCGTAGTTCCGCTCGTAGAGTTCGTGCCGCCCGGCGAACTCCGAGATGGTCGCGTCGTAGAGGAGCTTCATGAGCTTGACCCGGTTGTGCGCATCCATCCCACCGGCTCCCCGCACGTACTTCTCGAGGTAGGGGCGCTCGGCCAGGTTCTGGAAGTCCAGGGCATGGCTCGGGATGTAGATGAGGCCGCTCGCGACATTGTCCAGGATGATCTGGCGGACACGCGACCAGGCGGTCGGGGCCAGCACGCGGTAGGCCATGCCGTACTCGAGGTTCGGGTGCACGTAGCCGTCCGTCCAGGGGATCGGGTTGCGGGCCATGGCGTCGGTGATGGCCCAGAACAGGTTGCGCCAGGCGATCACCTCGCCGACCTGGGCTTGCACGCCGCGGTAGTCCTTGGTGCCGGTGGCGGCGACGGCCTTGAGCAGCACCCCGTCGATGAAGTCGAGCTTGACGGCAAAGCGGGTGCAGCCGTGGAAGGTGAAACGCGGGATGAAGCCGGAGGCTGGGAAGAAGTTGTTGACCTTGTCCACATCGACGTAGACGAAGACGTTCTCCCAGGGGACGAAGACGTTGTCGAAGATAAAGACGGCGTCGTTCTCGTCCAGGCGACTGGAGAGAGGATAGTCGAAGGGGCTGCCCATGACAGCAGCGGTGTACTCGTAGCTGGGGCGACTGATCAGCTTGACGCCGGGGGCATCCATCGGGACGGTGAAGATGAGGGCGAACTTCTTGTCCTTGATCGGCAAGGGGCCGTAGTGGGCGATGAAGTTGTAGTGGGTCAGCACCGAGCCGGTGGCGACCACCTTGGCGCCCGAGACGTAGATCCCGCCGTCAGTCTCCCGCTCGACGTGCATGTAGACATCGCCGACCTCGTCGGGTGGGCGGTTGCGGTCGACCGGCGGGTTGACGATGGCGTGGTTCCAGTAGAGGACCCGTTCCTGACCGAGCTGGTACCAGCGGCGGGCGTTCTCGCTGAACGGCTCGTAGAAAGGGGGCGTTGGCGCCGAGGGTGCCGAGGAAGCTCGCCTTGTAGTCGGGGCTGCGCCCGAGCCACCCGTAGGTCATGCGGGCCCACTCGGCGATGGCGTCGCGGGCCTTGAGGAGGTCCTCGACCGAGCGGGGGCGCGGAAGAAGGGATGGGTGAAGCCACCGTTGCCGGTATCGGTCTCGACGGTGAGGATGTCCTTCTTGGCCGGATCGTGCAAGGCGTCGTAGAGCCGGGCGACCATGCGGGCGGCGTTGCGGAACGCCGGATGGGTCGTGACGTCCGTGACGCGCTCCCCGTAGACGTAGACCTCGCGTCCATCCCTGAGGCTCTCCAGATACTCCTCACCCGTAAACGGTCGGGTCGCAACGATCTGCGCCCTGTTCCACCTCCGCGGCCTGAGTACTCCGCGTCCTCTTCGACTTCTCCAGCGGGTCTCAGTGTGAAGTATAGGGTTTCTCAGACCACTTGCGCAAGAGGAAGGTTCCGATATGCTGAACGAGAAGCCGAATTGCTGTCCCAAAACGGTCGAGACGAGGACTTGAGTAATGAACTGTCTGCGCAGCGAAATCTGCTCCGGGTGACCGAATGGAGCGAGACCGAACTCCTTCGGAAGCGATCGCCTGTGGGGGGGAGGGCGGTGAAAACGCTCAGTCTTCGCCGAGGTTGGGAGCCAGGCGTTGCTGGAGGGAGGCGACATCGACGGTCGCGAAGTCTCGTCCGCTGAGCAGGGCGAGGTCAGCGGCGTGCGCAGCCGCGACACCCATGGCAGCGCACGGACCCATCACGCGGGCGCTCGAGAGCGCCACCGGATCGGCGTCCATGCAACGGCCGATCGCCAGCACGTTGCTGAGTTCCGCCGGGAGCAGCGCACCGTACGGGATCGTGTAGAGGTGGCCGTCCGGTAGTGGCTGCCAGCGGTAGTCGGTGGCCGAGTCGTGCAGCTCGACCGGCCAGGCGGCTCGGGCGATGGCATCGGGGAAACGTCGCCCGGCGAGGACGTCGCCTGCAGTGAGACGAGTTCGACCGACGATGGTGCGGGTCTGCCGGATACCAGGAGACCCCAGCCGGCGGAGGCGAGCCCGACCGAAAACGCTGGGGTACTGGTCGCGCAGGAGCTGGGTTGCTCGCTCGGCCTCAGCGCGTGCCGGCCAAGCAGCCTCCCAGAAGGCGACCGGGTGGAGCGGCGTCGGCAGGTGGGTCGCATTGAGGATCGCGAGACCGCGCTGCGGGAGGAGGAAGACGCGCGATTCGCGGCGAGTCAAACCGTAGTAGTCAGCGTACGTTTGCAGGAGCTCTTCAGCCCGGCGTGCGATGGCGGTCGCATCCTCATCCGCTGGGAACTCGACGTGCTCGAGGACGGCCATCTGCGTGCCGTAGACGGGTGGATCGCTGACGCGGTAGGGGGCTCCGGCGAGCCAGCTCAGGACGGCATCACCCGAGGCGTCGACGAAGAACGGTGCCTGGACCGTGAGCGGGCCGAAGCGAGTGGCGCAGGAGACCACGGTCACGCGGTCTCCTGCGCGTTCGACTGCCTCGACGACCGCTCCCGGCACGATCCGCACGCCGGCGTCGATGAGCGTCGTCTCGAAGACACGCTCGAGGTCTACCTCGTCGTAGACCACGATCAGGGTACGTGCTCTGCGCGAGTACATGGGCCAGGCAGCGGTGCGCACCTCGAGACGTCGGACCAATTCCTCACCGAACAGCGGGGAGAGGAGTCGCTGGTCCTCGCGGGGACCGCAACTGAATAGGCCAGCGATGGTGCCGATCGGCACGCCGACTGCCTGACCACCCACCCACGGTGCTGCGTCGAGCAGTGCGACGCGCCGACCGAGTCGTGCGGCCGTGACGGCGCAGGCCACACCGCTCATGCCGGCGCCGACCACACACAGGTCAGCCTCCAGGGCTACAGCAGCGGGAGTGGAACGACGTTCGATGTCTGTCCCGGTTCGATCGGTCATCCTGCGCTCCTGGCGGCAGTGCACTACACCTGGCGAGCCGCCTCGTCCAGATAGCTGAAGTCAACCAGCTGGTCGACCGGGAGCGTTTCCTTGATCTGGCCGAGTTCGGTCCAGAGCGCCTGGTATTCTTCGAGGAATTTCGGCTCGAAGCGGCCGTCGCGGGCGATCGGTGGCCACGTCATTTCTGCGTAGAGCTTGTCGTCCTTCAGCGGTGTGTATTTCTTGAGGATCTCGGCGATCTCTTGACGTCGCCCAGGATCACCGATTCGCTCCTCGTACCAGGCAACACCGCGCAGATACGCGGTGAGGAACGCGCTAGCCAGCGGCCGGTCGCCGAGCAAACGCGGCCCGAACGACAACACGTTGATGGGAAGCCCGATACCGGCGGTCCGGGCTAGTTCGGTGCCGTCGACCAGCGCGACTGCTGCCCCCAGCTGCTTGGTGGCGATGGTGACATAGGGTTCGATCAAGAAACCGGCTGCAACTGCAGCGTTCTGGAGCGCGGTCGGAACGTCCGGCGCACGCAGGGTCTGGACCTGCACGTCCTTCAGGGTGAGTCCATGTTGTGCGAGGACCTTCTTGGTCTCAAGGACGTCGCCGCCGGAGCTCGTCACCAGGGCGATCTGCTTCCCACGCAGATCGGCGACCGACTTGACGTCACCAGCCTCGAAGAGAGTCTTCGGCACACCGATCACATGGAAGTTCCCGAACGACTGCGTGATGACCGTCTCGGCGACAACGATCTTGAGCGCCACGCCCTGCTTGATCCCGTTGACGAGGGCTGCACTGATGCCGCCACCGACGAGGTCGAGCTGGCCGGCTCCCAGGAGCGAGATAGCCTGGCCGGGATCGAGCGTCGCGGTAATCAGGTCGACGGTGATGCCAGCAGCTTTGAAGAGCCCCTGATCGAGCGCGATCAGGAAAGCGGCATCGCTTGCGGTCAAGGCGATGCGCGCCTTGACCGTGCTCGCGGCTGCGGTCGTCGGAGTGGCGATTGCGACGGTCGGGGTGGCTGCGCGAGTGGTCGCGGTCGCTGCCGCGGTGGCCGTCGGTGAGGCAGCCGCTGCCGGCGGTGTCGGTGTGGCGGCAGTGGTCGGTGTCGGTGTGCTCCCCGTGCCACCGCAACTGGCCAGGAGTGCACTCGCCGAGAGGGTCACCGTGCCTATGACGAGCCCGAGCCATCGCCGTCGGGTCATGCGCTCCATCGAACGTTCCTGCCCTTCCCTTTTCGCGTACGCGCTCGAACCGAGTCTTTCGACATCCGGCCGTTCTCCCGTTCGGCCGAGCGCCGACAAGTATACGCGGCGATCGGTGCCCTGCGAAGGTTTGGACCGCTGATCCCGCACGGGGCGGGGAGACATCGACGACTCATGGGTGCAGCTCGGCGAGCCGAATGAAAGAAGAGAGATTCGTGGTCGTTCCCGCGGCGGAGACGGAGTGGAGACCGGAAGCAGCGGTGTTCTCCACGGAAGGGTTGACACGAGAGGGAGACCATGCTATCGTGATATCGCGATATCGAGGAGGCCGGGCCAGCGACGTATGGGTGAGTTGCTGATTGGCCGGCCGGCGCTCAAACTCGAAGTCGCAATTTCGGTTCCGCTCGATTTGACCTCGGTTATTTCGCTGGTCTT
>Ga0308391_1000998_pt1 | contig 12060 bp, 5 predicted proteins | sample Hotspr20Samplet1_FD_202363 | JGI IMG/M metagenome (GOLD analysis project Ga0308391, IMG submission 202363) | Hot spring phototrophic mat microbial communities from Octopus Spring, Yellowstone National Park, Wyoming, United States - 20050623_t1 ... | reverse complement strand
CCCAGGAAGGGCGCCTGCGTGCTGCGCGTGACGCCCAAAATCAACTACGGCAAAGACCGCGGCAAGGAGCCGCACCGGCCCAAGGAAGACTACCCCTGGTTCTGGAGTTGGGACGAACGCACCGACGACTTTCCCGGCGGCGAAGCCTTCGACGGCGCCCGCTGGAACGATTTGCATTACTCGCTGGCCGTAAAGAGGGCGGTGCGATCCGCACGGAAGGAGGGCCAGTGACCGCAAACAGGCAAGACTGGCAATATCCCGGCGCCCGTTGGTGGAAGTTTGACTTTCACGCCCACACGCCTGCTTCACGGGACACGGGCTGGTATGGGATCAGTGACCCGAACGAACGACTGACTCCTGAGGGATGGTTGCGGCGCTACATGGAGGCCGAGGTCGATTGTGTCGCGATTACGGATCACAACACAGGCGAGTGGATCGATCGACTGAAAGCTGCATACGCAAGGCTGCGCAACGAGCCTCCAAACTGGTTCCGGGAGATTCACCTGTTCCCCGGCGTGGAGATCTCAGTGAATGGCGGGATCCACCTTCTCGCCATTTTCGACCCTTGCCGGGAAACGGCACACATCTCCGATCTGCTGGCTCGGGCCGAATATGACGGCAATCGCGGCGATTCCGATGGGGTCACCAGGAAGTCCTTGCCCGAAGTCGTGGAGTTGGTTACGAAAGCCGGCGGCTTGGCCATTCCGGCCCACGCGGATCAAGAGAAGGGCCTCTTGCGCCTGCACCAGGGCGGCACAGACATTGCGGCGGTGGATGCGAATACCCTCCGCCAGGTGCTGGGGCTGGACCTGATCCTGGCGATGGAATGGGTGGACCGGAATAGGGACAAGCCTCAGGTCTACAAAGAGGCGAAGGCTCGCTGGACCGAAGTGCTCGGTAGCGACTGCCACAATTTCCGAACCGGACATCAGCCGGGTGAGAGGTTCACCTGGGTGAAGATGGCCAAGCCCTCGCTCGAAGGGCTCCGATTGGCTTTGCACGATGGCGCGGGCCTCTCTGTTCGGCGCGGCGATGAGCCGGGCGCTCTGCCTCCGAACCAGATCCCGGAGCACGTCATCGAATCCATCGAAATTTCCTGGGCCCGATATATGGGGCGCGGAAAGCCGGAGCGGCTCGAGTTCAACCCTTGGTTCAACGCGCTGATAGGCGGCAGAGGAACGGGAAAGTCCACCATTGTCCATGCGTTGCGGCTCGTTTACCGCCGGGACGAGGAATTGACGAAGATCCTTTCCGAGGAGGATCCGGTCCGCAAGACCTTCGAGCAGTTCATTCGTGCGCCAAGGGGCAGGCTGGATCCAATCGGGGCGCTAGATTACCAGTCCTCGAGGAAGACGAGGATTTCCGTGGTCGTCCGCACCGGACAACTCCGGCGCAAGCTCCACTGGAGTCAGGCGGACAATGGTGCGGCTGTCGAAATAGAACAAACCCCTGGCGCCGGCTGGGCCGCCGACCCAACACAGGTCATTTCACCTGAGAGGTTCCCGGTACGGATTTTCAGCCAGGGACAGATCGCGTCGTTGGCCGGCGAGAGCCACCAAGCCCTGCTGGCGTTGATCGATGAGGCGGCAAGGACAGGCGATGCCAAGCGGCGCCTTGAGGAAGAGAGCCGGAAGTTCTTTGCGCTGCGAGCGCAATTGCGGGAACTGGGGCAACGGCTGAGGAGAAAACCGGAGATCCTCGCGAGGCTCGAAGATCTGGGGAGAAAACTTCAGGTTTTCGAGCAAGGCCAGCATGCGGACGTGTTGAAGGAGTATCAGCTTCGCCAGCGCCAGAATCGCGAAATGGACCGGCAACTGGACGATGTGGCCAGGCTTGCGCAGCAACTCCGCAAGGAAGCTGAGAAGCTCGTGCTGTCCGAGCCGCCGCCCGGCCTCTTCGAGCCGGAAAGGGAGCTTGACGGCGAGCCGCTGGCGATCGTGACAACCCTTCAAAGGGCCGTCCAATCTGCGGCGGAAGGCATTCAAAGGATCGCTGACGGACTCGATGAGGCGGCCGCAGCGGGCCGGCAGCAGATGCAGGATTCAGAGTGGTTTCTGAGGAGCGTTGCAGCAAGAGTTCGTTACGAAGAGTTCAGGTCTCGTTTAAGCGAGCAGGGCGTCAGCGATCCGGGGCTCTACGGTCGGCTGGTGCAGGAGCGACAGGCTCTGGAAGATGAAAGAAAAAAGGTTGAGGAGCTCGAACGAAAAATGGAGGCACTGCGCCAGGAGTGCGAAAAGCAACGCGAGCACATTCTGGAGTTGCGCCGGCAGGTCACGCAGCTACGAGCAGGGTTCATTACGAGAACGCTGCAAGACAATTTGTATGTTCGGATCACTCTGGTTCCTTACGGAAACGATCCGAGGCGCATGGAGCGCGAACTGCGAGAGGTCTTGGATGTCAGGGATGACCGATTCGAATCGGACATTCTGACTATGGACGGGGACACGCCCCAGTCCGGGATCGTCGCCGACCTTCTGGCCCGATTGCCACCGGACCCCGACAAGCGTGCCGAGCAGGTGGAACAGCGACTGGGTCAGCTTGTGCACAGGATCGAGAGAGCCGCTCAAGGGAGAGGAAATTTTGGCGGTCATTTCAATAATTATTTGAAGAAAAGAGCAGAAACCTCACCGGAGCTGATCGACCGCATCTCGGTATGGTTTCCCGAGGATTCGCTGACCGTCGAGTGCAGCCCGAAGGGTGACGGCAAGGATTTCCGCTCGATTGCCCAGGCTTCTGCGGGGCAACGGGCCGCGGCGCTGCTTGCGCTCCTGCTTTCTTACGGAGAGGAGCCGCTGGTGCTGGACCAGCCGGAAGACGATCTGGACAACCATCTCATTTACGAACTGGTGGTGCAACAAATCCGGGCGAACAAGGCGCGCCGGCAGTTGATTATCGTTACGCATAATCCGAACGTGGTCGTCAACGGCGACGCCGAATATGTTCATGCGTTCGACTTTTCCGGGGGCCAATGCCGGGTGGTCAAGTCTGGATGCCTTCAGGAACGACCCGTGCGCGACGAGGTCTGCAAGGTGATGGAAGGCGGCCGTGAGGCGTTCGAGCGGCGGTTCTACCGGATCGGCAAGGAGGTTTAGCGGTGTTTGAGACCAAAGGGGAGTTGCTGGAAAAGATCCGGCTTGGCGAGGATTCGTTTCTGGAACTGAAAGAGATGCGTTTCTCCGGAGACCGGGTTACGGCGCCAAGCCGGGAGGATCTTGCCGATGAGCTGGCGGCGCTGGCCAATACGAAGGGGGGAGTGTGTGTTCTCGGGGTGGACGACACAAGCCGGGAGATCATCGGCATTCCCCAAAACCGGCTCGATTCGGCTGAGAGGTTCGTTCGAGATGTTGTGAACGACTCCATCAAGCCGCCTTTGGTGTGCTTGATCGAGCGGTTGCTGTTGCCATCGACACAGGGCAACGAAGCCTGTGTGCTGAAAATCTCCGTTCCCCAGAGCCTGTTTGTTCACAGGAGTCCCGGCGGCTACTTTCATCGAGTCGGCAGCAGCAAGCGCGAGATGCCGCCAGAATATCTGGCCCGACTGTTTCAGCAGCGCAGCCAGGTTAGGCTGATTCGGTTCGACGAACAAATTGTGACAAATGCCACTCTCGCAAACCTCGAGGAGGCGCTCTGCGAGAGGTTTCGCACACCGCTGAGCAGCAACGCGAGTCGCGAGGACCTGCTGCAGAAGCTCGGCATGGCTCGCCAGGATGACACGGGGACGTTGCGACCAACGGTCGCAGGGGTGTTGATGGCCTGCCAGGAACCGCATGAGTGGCTGCCGAACGCCTTCATTCAGGCTGTGGCTTATCGCGGAATAACCGCAGCTGAAAGTCTGGAATCGCACTCGTCGTATCAATTGGACGCCGCGGACATCACCGGCCCGCTGGACAAGCAGGTTGCCGACGCATGCCGATTTGTTGCCAGGAACATGAAGACGCAGGCCGTCAAGACACTGGGGCGAGTTGACGTCCCGCAGTACGACATGACAGCGGTTTTTGAAGCTCTGGTGAATGCGGTGGCGCATCGAGATTATTCGATTGCGGGCGCCAAGATCCGCTTGCGTCTCTTCGCCGATCGCCTCGAACTTTCCTCCCCTGGAGGACTTCCGAATACGATGACGGTAGACAGCCTTCCCCTGCGTCAATTTTGTCGCAACGAGACGATTGCAAGTCTGCTAGCCCGCTGCCCCGTGCCAGTTGGCCTGCCTGGAGTAGAGACGGAGCGGCGCACGCTCATGGACAGAAGGGGTGAGGGCGTGCCGCTCATTCTGGAGAGAAGCGAGCGATTGAGTGGGAGGAGGCCGGAGTACCGGCTGATTGACGACCAGGAGCTGTTGCTCATCATTTTTGGCGTGACTCGCTCAGGACAGAGAAGCCGGCGCGGGAGCCGAAGCAGGTAGCGGAGGTGAAACCGTGAAACTGATCGAGCGTCTGACGGCTTCGTTCCATGCGGCCACGCTCGCCCCCGAAGGCTACGCACCGCCGGTGGCGATCCTGTGGACCGACGCCGAGGCGCAATGGCTCCCCATCCTGGGCGCGGTGCGGGCTGTGTATCCGTGGGTCTACGTGCTCGGCAAGTACAATCCCGAGACCAAGACCGGGCCGGCCATTTGGCTCAAATGTATTGTGGACCGCACATTGCCCGAGGCGCCGCCGGAAGATGAAACGCCGATTCTTTACCTGCCGCACGTCCGCCGGCAGGAGCTGCGCGCCGCGGGGGATTGCCCCGCGCATTTGCAGCCGCTGGTCGAGCTCCAATACCGCGGTCGCGTCTGGCACCAGTCGAACGGGCACGACTGGACGGTGCGGGCATTCCTGGTTTCCGACGACGGCCTGGGCCTGAATGTGGTCGCGGACCGGCGCACGGAAGAGGCGATGCTGCGCGCCTTGCCGCTGCTGGCCGAGATCGACCTGAGCGCGCTGCGGGGCAGGCGTCTGGATGCGGATGACTTTGACAAGTTGTCGGTCGCCGACCCGGTACGGGACTTGCTGCTCTGGCTCAACCAGCCGGAGACCTTTGAAGCGGGAGCCGAAGGGACGCGTTGGGAGAGTTTCCGCTCGGTGGTGAAGAGCGAGTTTGGCTTGGATCCGGAAGAGACTTCGCCGTCGGAGGTCGCCGGCCGCCTGTTGCGCGCCGCGCGGGAGCTGGATCTTGTTTGGGAGCGGTTTATGGAGGCTCCGCAGCTTTATGCGGGGGTAGCGAAGCTGCTGCGAGATCCCGCGGGCACAGGCCAGGGCCACTTGACGCTCGACCCGGCGCGCGACCCGCGCATCAACGAGCGTGAAGAGAACGAGCTTCGGCAGGCGCTCGAAGCCGTGCCGCGCCTGAGCCAGCCAGCGGCGCGCGCGAGGGTGCTGGAACTCGAAGCCCGCCACGGCGTGCGGCGTGGCTGGGTGTGGGCGCGGCTTGGCTGGAGCGCGTGGGCGAAGGCGCTGGAACCGCTGGCGCGGCTGGCTCGGGCGGTCGAAGCGTCTGCAAGAGGCAGGACGCTGGCCGCCGCCGCCGCGGAGTATGCCGAGTCCGGATGGCGGTGCGACGCTGCGGCGATGGAGGCGCTCGCCTGTTTCCGCAGCGGGCCGGAGGCGGCGCTCGTGGAGCAGGTGGTGCGCGCGCTGTACGAGCCGTGGCTGGAGGCCTCGGCGCGGCATTTCCAGTCGCTCCTGGCCAGCGATCCGAAAGCCGCGCGCGAAGCTGTGACGGTAACGCTGGCGGAAGCCGAAACCTGCCTGCTCTTTGTGGATGGATTGCGGTTGGACCTGGCCGGAAAGCTTGCGGCGCTGCTCGAAGAGAGATCCATGAAGGTGACCCTCGGCTGGCGCATGGCGGCGCTGCCCACAGTGACCGCAACGGCCAAACCCGCCGCTGCGCCGGTGGGGAACGGGATTCGCGGCGGCGATGGCGCCGACTTCACGCCTCTGGTAGCGACCAGGTCCGGCTGGAAGCCATTGACCGCGCCGCTGTTGCGGGAACGGCTGGAGGCGGCGGGCGTCGAGGTGCTGGACCCCGAAGAGACGCGCATTCCGGCTGGCGCGGTGGGGGGCGGCTGGACCGAGTGCGGCTCCATCGACAGCCTGGGTCACACCCTGCAAGGGGAGCTGGCCCATCAACTGGAGGCGGAGATCGACAAGATCGCACGTCGCGTGGCGGCGCTGCTCGATGCCGGCTGGCGGCGGGTGCGCGTTGTAACGGATCATGGCTGGCTGCTGCTGCCCGGCGGGCTGCCCAAGGTGGAACTGCCCGCCTATCTCACCGAAACCAAATGGGCGCGGTGCGCCTTGGTTAGAGGCCAGCCGGATCTTGCGCCGCCCGTGGCCGCCTGGCACTGGAACGCGGATGTGCGCGTCGCCAGCCCGCCGGGCATCGCCTGCTTCCGCGCCGGCGAGGCGTACGCGCACGGCGGCATCAGTCCGCAGGAGTGCGTCGTGCCGGTGATCGACGTCGAGCGCGGGCTCGGCGCAACGTATGCGTCGATTCAGTCGGTGGAATGGCGCGGAATGCGCTGCCGCGTACGCGTCGAGACGAACGATCCGTCGGTGATGGTTGACCTGAGGACGAATTGGAAGCAGGCGGGTTCGAGCATCGCGGCAGCGGTGAAACAAGTGGGCGCCGGCGGTGAAGTGAGTCTGGCTGTGCCCGACGACCAATATGAGGGCGCCGCGGCTTCTGTCGTGGTGCTGGACCGCGACGGCAACGTGATTGCGTCGCAGACCACCTGCGTGGGAGGGAAGTCATGACCATCGTGATGGACAGTTTGGACCACAAGGCCGCCGAGGCCTTTGACGGCTACCTGGTCCGCAAGGACCTGGTGCGCAAGTACGCGCGGCAGTATCCGGTGCCGACCTACGTGGTCGAGTTCCTCCTGGGGCGGTATTGCGCCAGCGTGGATGAGCTGGAGATCCAGGAGGGCTTGGCGATTGTCGAAAAGCAGCTCCGCGACCGCACGGTGCGCACAGGCGAAGAAGAGCTGTTCAAGGCGCGCGCCAAAGAGCAGGGCTCAGTGAAGTTGATCGACATTGTGCGCGCCCGGCTCGACGCGCGGCGGGACTGCTACATCGCGGAGCTGCCGAGCCTGGCCTTGAACGACGTGCGGATCGCCGATGAGCTCGTGCGCGACAACGAGCGCATGCTCACGGACGGCTTCTATGCCGAAGTGACGCTCTCCTATGACGCCGTGGTGGCGCAGGAGTTCGGTGGGCGGCCGTTTGCGATCGACGCCTTGCGGCCGATCCAGATGTCGAAGTCGGATGTGCTGGAGGTGCTGGCGCGCGGGCGGGCGAAGTTTACCTCGCAGGAATGGATCGACCTGTTGCTCCGGAGCGTGGGACTGGAGCCGGCAAGCCTGAGCGAGCGCGCCAGGCGCGTGGCGCTGCTCCGGATGGTTCCCTTTGTCGAGCGCAACTACAACTTTGTAGAGTTGGGGCCGCGCGGCACGGGCAAAAGCCACCTCTACCAGCAGATCTCGCCGTACTCGCACTTGATTTCGGGCGGCAAGGCCACGGTGGCGAAGATGTTTGTGAACATGGCCACCGGGCAGCGCGGGCTGGTGTGCCAGTACGACGTGGTCTGTTTCGACGAAGTCTCCGGCATCTCCTTCGACCAGAAGGACGGCGTCAACATCATGAAGGGCTACATGGCTTCGGGCCAGTTCAGCCGGGGCAAGGAAAACATCCGGGCCGATGGAAGTATCGTCATGCTGGGGAACTTGGACGTGGACGTCCAGCAGCAACAGCGTGTCGGGCATCTGCTGAGCCCGCTGCCGCCAGAGATGCGAAACGACACCGCGTTCATGGATCGCCTGCATGCCTACGCGCCGGGCTGGGATTTCCCGAAGCTCAAAGTGGATGAGCACCTGACCGACCATTTCGGGCTGGTGAGCGACTTCCTCAGCGAGTGCTGGAACAAGCTGCGTACGGCTACGCGGGTGAACGCACTTCAGGGGCGGGTCTACTGGGGCGGCGCGCTGAGCGGCCGCGACATCGAGGCAGTGAACAAAACGATGAGCGGCCTGCTGAAGCTGATGTACCCGGACCCCGACATGCCCATTCCGGACGAGGACCTGGAGTGGATGGCGCGACTGGCCCTCGAGTCGCGCCGGCGCGTGAAGGAGCAGCAGAAACGCGTCTTCAAGAGCGAATTCCGCAACACCCATTTCAGCTACGTCCTGGGCGTGGACGGCGTGGAACAGTTTGTCTCGACGCCCGAGCTGCACAGCGACGAGGCGATTGAGAGCGACCCGCTGCCGCCCGGGCAAGTCTGGGCTGTCGGCATGGGATCGCCGGAGGCGGGAGTGGGACTGTATCGTCTGGAGGTGACCTCGGGGCCGGGCAGCGGGGTGAAAATCCTGAACCAGCCCGTGCCACCGGCGTTTCGCGAAAGCGTCCGGATCGGCGAGCAGAATCTCTACGCGCGCGCCAAAGAGCTCGTGGGCGACCGAGACCCGCGCGAGCACGAGTTCTCCATCCAGATGCGCGCCATCGACGCGGACCGCTCCGGCGCCGGCCTCGGTCTGCCGGTGCTGGTGGCTCTGTGCGGGGCGCTGCTCGGCAAAAACACTCGCGGGGGGGCCATCGTGGTCGGCGCGCTGAACCTGGGTGGCTCGATCGACCTGATCCCGAACGCGGTCCAGATCGCCGAGCTCGCCATCGACAAGCAAGCGCAGACCCTCCTGATGCCCGTCGCCGCCCGCCGGCAGTTGAACGACCTCCCCGACGACCTTTGGACCCGTATCAGCATCGAGTTCTACAAAGACGCCGCGGACGCGGTGTTCAAGGCGCTGGTGGAATAGGGAGGAAGCATGTCCACTTGGAACTGGAACGGCGCGCGCTGGTGGAAGTTCGATTTCCACACGCATACACCTGCATCGGAAGACTACGGCAAGGGGTCAAGTCAGGCGCAGCTTCGCTCGCGGACACCCCGCGAATGGTTACTCGACTTCATGCGGGCAGGCGTCGATTGCGTGGCGGTCACCGACCACAATTCCGGAGAGTGGCTCGATCGCCTAAAGGAGGCCTTAGAAGAACTTCGCCGCGAAAAGCCGGACGGTTTCAGAGAGTTGTTTGTGTTCCCTGGCGTTGAGATCTCCGTCAATGGCGGTGTGCACGTGTTGGCGCTGTTCGACCCAAGTGTAGCCGGCGCGAAGATCACGGCGCTCTTGGGTGCTGTCGGGTTCGGTGGCACCTTCGGGCGGAGTGACGATGTAACCACGAAATCGTTCGCGGAAGTCGTCTCTGAGGTCGTCCGGGCTGGTGAAATCGCGATCCCAGCCCACGTAGACCAAAACAGCGGTCTCCTCACGACGTTCACTGGCACGACTCTGAAGCAGGCGATCGAGTGCGAAGACATTGTCGCGATGGATTTGGTCGATCCCACATGGACCAAGCCCGCTCTCTACACCGACACCCAGGCCGCCTGGACCGAGGTTCTGGGATCCGATTCACACCATCCGGCGGGCAACGCCGGCCAGAAATACCCAGGTGGCTGGTTCACTTGGGTGAAGATGGGCCACCCAAGTCTCGAAGGACTTCGACTGGCGCTGCTCGACGGAAGCTTGTCTGTGAAGCGCTCCGATCAAACCTCGGATGACCCAAATGATCACGGGGCGTTGGTCATCGAGAAGGTCGAGATCGCGGAAGCGCGCTACATGGGGAGGTCACTCAGTGGGGACCGGAGTCGCAGTTTCAGCATCGCCCTGAATCCCTGGTTGAACGCCGTGATCGGTGGACGGGGTACGGGGAAATCGACGCTCGTTGAATTCATCCGCACAGCTCTGGATCGCGAACGCGAACTGCCGGAGGCGCTGAAGCCCGATTACGAGAAGTACAGAAAGCTGTATGAGAGTCGTGGCGACGAAGGACTCCTGACCCGAAATTCTCAATTCGATGTGATCTACCGCAAAGATGGAACGCGGTACCGAGTCTCCTGGGCCAGCGCCTCGAAGTCGAGCGGCATTCATGTGGATGACGGAGTTGGTGGATGGCGGGCAGAGCAAGGTGACGTCGCCCAGCGATTCCCAGTTCGGATCTACAGCCAAAAGCAAATCTTCGAACTGGCGAAGGATCCGCTGGCGCTCTTGCGGATTGTTGACGAAGCAGCCCCAGTGAACCGCTCGAAGTGGGAGGAGGACTGGCGAGTAGAGGAAAACCGCTACCTCTCCTTGCGGGCTGACGCCCGCAGGCGGGAAGCTGAACTGGGGGACGAAGGGCGGCTGCCCGGCGAACTGGAGGATGTCAAGAGGAAGCTCGAAGCGTTTGAAGGCACGGACCACGCTGCGGTCCTCAAGGAATATCAGCGCCGCCAACGCGAGGCCGGCGCGGTCAAGAGTTGGGAATCGACGTGGCAAGGCGCCGCTGGGCGCATCCGGGAGGCGGCGCAGTCGATCGTGCCGCAGCCCCTTGCGCCAGAAGTGTTCGAAGCGAACGACAACGCGGCCGAGGACCTCCTCGGCAAGTCGTCCAACCTTGTAAGTGGCTTTAGGCGCGTCCGAGAGCGCTTGGACGAGCTCGCCAATGAAGTCGAGATGATGTCTCAGCAGTGGTCGGCGGATCGCGACTCGTCACTGTGGAATGAAGCTGTGAAATCCGCGGCAGACGCGTATCATGAGTTACAAGAGTATCTGAAGGCCCAGGGTGCCGGCGATCCCTCGGTGTACGGCGACCTTGTGAAGCGCCGCCAAGAGGTGGAGAGTCGGCTGGCTGAGATTCGCAGAAGCCGCGAGGAACTGGACGACATCCGCAAGCAGGCCAGCGCCTGCCTGGACCGGTTGCTGAAACTTCGCCAGGACCTGACCAGTCGAAGGAAAAACTTCATCGAGACTGTTTTGGCGAACAATCCATATGTCCGCATTCGGGTCGACCCATACGGCGCCCGGGAGGCCGTGGAGCAGGAATTCCGAAAGATCTTACAAAGAGAGTCCGGGGGTTTTGAGAAGGACATCGGGTCACCAGAAGACCGCGACAGCATGCTAGGCAAACTGTACCAAGGGTACCCGGACGCTACCGAATTTGAAAGACGCCTTCAATCGCTGAAAGCCAACCTTCGAGCCATAGCCCTTGGAACGCACAATGCATTTGACCTGAAAGATCAACGGTTTGCGACGCATATAGGCAGACTCCCACCTGAAGCCCTCGATCGCTTGGACCTTTGGTTTCCGGAAGACGGCCTGCAAGTCCAGTACAGCACGGGGGCGGATGGTTCTTCCTTCCGATCGATTCAGGAAGGCTCACCGGGACAGAAGACTGCAGCCCTCTTGGCATTTCTCCTGTCCTATGGAGAGGAGCCGATCATTCTCGACCAGCCCGAGGACGACCTGGACAATCATCTGATCTATGACCTGATTGTTCAGCACCTGCGTACTATCAAGCAGCGCCGGCAGGTTGTGGTGATCACACACAACGCCAACATCGTAGTGAACGGCGATGCCGAGCTGGTCGTTGCGTTGGCGGCTCGGGGCGGGCAGACCCAGATCGAGGCTCAGGGCAGCTTGCAGGAGAAACGTGTCCGCGACACAATCTGCAACATCATGGAGGGAGGCCGTGAGGCCTTCGAGCGTCGCTATCGTCGCATCTCGCTGGAGCCGCCTGCACGCGGAGTGCGCCGATCACCAGGTCAGTTGGAATGTAATCCGAGGCCATCCAATCGTTGAGAAACCTCGACGACGGGTGAGCGGGGGAGCCGAGCGGCCCTTTGAAGACCCTCGTCGCCAGTGCGGTCTCGCGACCCGGGAGGTTTTCCGCCGGAGGCACAACACTACGTAAATTAAGGCACCAGACCGGCTCGAACGGGAGATCCAGCCCGGCGTCGCTCGCTGCGCCGCCGGCGTTGGTCTCTTCATTTTTCCTCCTGCCCCGCTTCGCCGGTTAGGCTTCTTGATTGACACGGGTCCTGGGCCGCCTCGGGCCGTAGCAATTCGGGCGAGACAAAGTATCGGACACAATTCCCGAATTTCCGGTAAATCGGACGGCCCGGCGCCGCAGAAGCTCGACCGGCTCTGCGATCTTGATAGCGCCAGTTAGCCAGTGTTTGGCGCGGGATGCCGGTCAACCGACTAAATTCACGGGGTGT
>Ga0308391_1000986_pt1 | contig 12153 bp, 11 predicted proteins | sample Hotspr20Samplet1_FD_202363 | JGI IMG/M metagenome (GOLD analysis project Ga0308391, IMG submission 202363) | Hot spring phototrophic mat microbial communities from Octopus Spring, Yellowstone National Park, Wyoming, United States - 20050623_t1 ... | reverse complement strand
TTGCCGGGGCGCCCGACAAGGCATGGTCTGGCTTCCCCGCGGGCCCGTGCTGCCGCCGGGCCCGGCCGAGGAGCTCGTCCGCTGGTCGCGGTCGCGCCTCGGTCTCTTCGGCATCACCCGCCTCGCCGACGTGACCGGCCTCGACCATCTGGGCGTGCCGGTCGCGGTCTGCTGCCGCCCGAACGGTCGGGGCCTTTCGGTGAGCCAGGGCAAGGGGCTCACGAGGGCCGAGGCCTTCGCCGGCGCGCTCATGGAGAGCATCGAGACCTGGCACGCCGAGACCCCGGCCCTGCCCGAGCTGGAAGCCGCGCCGGCGGACGTCGCGGGCGATCCGCGTTTCCTCGGCCTCGCCACGCTCACCCCGCCGCGCGGCAGCCGCCTGCGACCGGACCTGGCGATCCCCTGGCTCCCCGGCCGGGAGCTCGCGAGCGGCCGGGAGGTGATGGTCCCGGCCGAGCTCGTCGAGCTCGACACGACCCCCCGACCGCGCGCCGGCCGCGGCTGTTTCACCACGACGACGAGCGGCCTCGCGAGCGGCCGGACTCCCGCCGATGCGGCGCTCCACGGCCTCTTGGAGCTGATCGAGCGCGACGCGGTGACCCTCTGGTCCTTGCGCGACCCGTTCGTCCGCGCCGCGACCCGCCTCGACCTCGGCACCGTCCGCCGAGCCGAGCTCCGGGGGCTGCTCGCCCACCTGCGCGCCGCCGGGATGCTCGTGGCGGTCTGGGAAGCCACCTCCGATCTCGGCGTCCCGACCTTCTTCTGCCACCTGATGGCCGAGCGGCCGGGCCCTCACGATCCGGGCGGCTGGGAGTTCGGCAGCGCCTGCCGGATCGACCCCGAGGCGGCGGTCCTGGCGGCCGTCCTCGAATCGATCCAGGCTCGCCTCACGCAGATCACGGGCACGCGCGACGACATCGGCCGCGCGCGCTACGCGCCGATCGACCCGGCCCGCCTCGCCCGCCACCGGGTGCTCCTGCGTCGACCGGGCTGCCGGCCGCTGCCGGTGCCGCCCTGGGACCCCGACCTGCCCGCCCGTGAGCAGCTCGTCCGCCTGCTCGCCCGGCTCGCCGAGCGGGGCCTGCCGAGCCCGGTGCTCGTCGACCTCTCGCGCGTCGAGATCGGGGTACCGGTGGTCAAGCTCGTTCTGCCGCTCCTCGAGGACGGGCTCGAGCTCGAGGGTTGGGTCCCGGGACCTCGGGCGCGAGCACTCGGAGCCCGGCCGTGACCGCGGTGCTCTTCGTCGGGCCGAGCTTCCCGCGCCTGCACGCGCTCGAGCTCCCGGGCATCCGCGTCCGGCCACCCGCCGCGCAGGGCGACGTCTTGCGCGCGCTCGCCGAGGGCGCTCGCCTGATCGGCCTGGTCGACGGCGTGTTCGGCCACGAGCCCGCGGTCTGGCACAAGGAGATCCTGGCGGCGCTCGAGGCCGGGGTCGGGGTCCTCGGTGCCGCGAGCATGGGGGCACTCCGCGCCGCCGAGCTCCACCCTTTCGGCATGGAAGGGGTCGGCTCGATCTTCAGGGCCTACCGCGACGGGATCCTCCTGGCCGACGACGAGGTGACCCTCCTGCACGGTCCCGCCGAGCTCGGCTGGCCGGCGCTGAGCGAGCCCATGGTCAATCTCCGCGCGACTCTCGCCCGGCTCGCCCGGTTCGGCCTCATTGGCCCAGACGAGGCAGCGAGGGCGGCCCGCGCGCTCGCCGCGCGCTTCTACCCCGAGCGGACCCGGCCGGCGCTCGAGGCCGTGTTGGCCGAGATCGTGGGCCCACGCCGCGCCGAGACCGTGCGCCGCTGGGCCCGCCGGCTCGCCGTCGACGTCAAGCGAGCCGATGCCGCCCGCCTGCTGCGTCGGCTGCGCGCCCGGCTCGCGGGCGCGCCCGGGAAGCCGATCCCGCGCTTCGTCACGAGCCGGAGCCAGCCGTTCCGCCGCCTGCTCGCCGAGCTCGGCCCGCGACCCCCGGGCGCCGGGCGCGAGCAGCCGAGGCGAGCGCCCACCCGTCGCTCAGCACGCTCCCGCCGCAGCCGGCTCGGCGCTGGACCGTCGCGACCTTGGCAGCCGCCGACAACGACTTGGCCGAGGAGCTCCGGACCGACCTCGAGGAGCTCTTGGCCGCCCCGGAGCTCGCCGAGCTTTGGGTCGTGGGCGAGCTCGATTCGCCCGATCCGGCGCTGCGCGGCCGCTTCGCCGTCCTCTCCACGGCGAGCACCGGGCGCGCGAGGCCGCAGCTCGTGATCGAGCCCGCCGGGCCGCGCAACACGGGCGATCCCACCCTCCTGCGCGAGCTCCTGTGCTGGGCGAGCGCGACCTTCCCGGCTCGGTTCCGCGCCCTCGTGCTGTGGGGGCACGGCGCCGGCACGCGGATCGCGATCGACGACGGCTCGAGCGACGCGCTCACGATCGGCGAGTTGCTCGCCGCGCTCGAGGACGGCCTCGCGGGCACGGGCCCGCTCGACCTTTTGGTCTTCGACGCTTGTTCGATGGCCAAGCTCGAGCTCCTCGCTGATCTGGCGCCCTTCGCTCGGATCGTGCTCGCTTCGGGCGAGGTCGTGCCGGCGAGCGGGCTTCCCTACCATCGGGCGGTCGCGATCCTCGCCCGCGCGGGCGACCCCGAGGCGGCCGCCACGGCGCTGCTCGGAGCGTTCCTCGACGACGCGGCGGCCCGCCGCCAGAGCCACGCCCGCCAAGTCGCGGCACGGACCGACCTGGCGGTCGCGGCGATGGCCGCGGTCGGGCGGGTCGGCGATCGCCTGGCGGAGCTCGCGGCCGAGGCCCGCGGGCCGGTCCTCGCAGCCCGGCTGCTCGCGCGTACGGCCCGCCAGGGCGAGCTGGTCGACGCCGTCGATCTTTTGGAACGTTTGGCGCGGGTGCTCGGCGACCGTGGGCTCGAGGGCTCGGTCGGAGCCGCCGTCGAGGCCATCGAGGCCTGCATCCTGCGCTCCGAGGCGCTGTGGCCGCGCCGCGGGCCGATGCGCGGCGGGCTCAATCTCTGGTTCCCGACCCAGGCGGCACTGTTCCGGGCCGGTCGGGCGGACTATGCGACCCGACCCTCGCTGCGCGGGCCGGGTGCCGGCTGGCTGCGCTTCCTCGACCGGCTCCATGGCGGTAGCCCATGTGACGAAGGTCACAGCGGCGAACCACGCGGCTCGGTAGAAATGCGGATGCCTCCCTGAGAATCCCAAGCATCGCTCGTGGCCGGGTGGGAGCCCGGCCCCTTTTGTCCGCGAGCGGCGCGCGGGCTCATGCCGCGGGCAGGAGCGCCATGCGGACCGCGGGCCTGGCCGGTGAGGTTCGGCGTGCTAAGCCTCGCCGACAGGAAGGGTGAGGCGGGGAGCTCCGGATGAACGCGGCGGATTTGGTGATGCGGACGGCGGCGGCGGCCGGCGTCGATCTCTGCCTCGCCAATCCCGGCACGACCGAGATGCCGCTCGTCCAGGCCCTCGACCGCTTGCCCGCGATCCGCCCGGTCCTCGGCCTGGACGAGACCGTCTGCACCGGCGCCGCGGACGGCTATGCGCGTCTCACCGGGCGACCGGCGCTGGCCCTCCTCCATCTCGGCCCCGGTCTTGCCAACGGCTTGGCCAACCTGCACAATGCCCGCCGGGCCCGCTCGCCCGTCGTGGTCCTCGTGGGCGACCACGCCACCTGGCACCTCGACGCCGACGCGCCGCTCACCATGGACATCCGGGGCGCCGCGCGCACCGCTTCGCGCTGGTGTGCCCGGCTCGTGCGGGCGGAGGAGGCCGGCCGGCTCACCGCCGAGGCGATCGCCGCGGCGAAGTCCGGAGCGGGCGGGGTCGCGACCCTGGTTTTACCCCACGACCTCCAGGTCGAGCCGGTGGCCGAGTCCCCGCTCGCCATCGCCGCACCCGAGCCCCCGGCGGCCCCCGATCCGGGGGCGCTGGCGGCCGCCGCCGAGCTCCTCCGCGGTAGCGCGCCCGCGGCGCTGTTCCTGGGTGGGGCGGCCCTCCACGGCCGCGGCCTTCGCCTCGCCGGACGGATCGCCCGGGCCTGTCGTGCCACGCTCCTCTGCGAGACCGGCTTCGCCCGCCTCGAGACCGGGGCCGGCCTGCCCGCTGTCCGCCGGCTGCCTTATTTCCCCGAGCAGGCGCAGGCGCTCTTGGATGGCTTCGCGCACGTCGTGGGCATCGGCGCGCGGCGGCCGGTCTCGTTCTTCGGCTGGCCGGGCAAGCCCTCGCGCTATCTCGAGGATCGCGAGGGCGTGGTGTGGGTCGCGGGGCCTGAAGAGGACGCGCTCGCCGCGCTCGAGGTGCTCGCGGCCGAACTCGGCGCGCGCGAGGATGGTCCGGGTGCACCGCTCGACCCGCCGGACGTGCCGACCGGCGCGCTCGACGGCGGCAAGCTCGCTTCCGTGCTGGTCCGCCTGCTGCCCGAGGCGGCGATCGTCGTGCCGACCGCCGTGACCAACGCCTACCCCTTCTCGGCGATCGCCCATCGGGCAAGGCCGCACACCCAATTGGCCCTGACCGGTGGGGCCATCGGCGAGGGGCCGGCGCTCGCGATCGGCGCCGCGCCGGGCCGCAAGGTGATCAACCTCGAAGCCGACGGCAGCGGCGCCTACGCGCTCCAGGCCTTCTGGACCCAGGCCCGCGAGAAGCTCGACATCGTCACCATCGTCTGCGCCAACCGCGCCTATCGGATCCTCGGGCTCGAGCTCGAGCGGAGCGGCGAGGCGCCCGGCGGTCCGGCCACCCGGGCGCTCACCGCCCTCGAGGCTCCGGCGATCGATTGGGTCGCGGTGGCCCGCGGCCTCGGTGTCCCCGGCGCTCGGGCGGAAACGGCCGAAGCCCTTGCGCGGATCCTCGAGAGTGCCCTGCGCGAGCCGGGGCCGTTCCTGATCGAGGCGGTGCTCTGAAGGCGAGGGCCGGGGCCCCGGCGACCGTTCACGAGCGCCCGCCTCAGGGCGGTGGGCGCTCGGCCGAGGCGACTCGGCCCGCTCCGCCGACGTGACCGAACTTCTCCGCGCTGTGCGCCTGGTCGGCCGGCGCGAGGCGCAGCTCCAGCGGCGCTCAGCCGGTGGGCCCGGCCAAGCAGGTTGCGAGGTCGCGGCCGAGCTTGTCGAGGAGCGCGCGATACGCCCCGGGCCCCGGCTCGATCGGCGGCGCACCCACCGGGTCGAGCACCGAGGTCCGCGCCCCCGTTCCCTCGGCGAGGCTCGCGACGATCGGCGCCTTGAACTGCGGCTCGGCGAAGACGCAGACGGCGCCACGCTCGCGGATCGTCTTGCGTAGGGCGGCCAGCCGTTTGGCGCTCGGCGGCCGCTCCGGTGAGACGGTGATCGAGCCTGCCGCCGAAAGGCCGTAGCGCCGCTCGAAATATTGATACGCGTCGTGGAACACGACGAAGGGCCGGCTCGCCACGGGGGAAAGACGCGCCTCGAGCTCGGCGTGGAGGGCCTCGATGCGGGCCGCTTCGCGAGCGGCGTTCGCCCGGTAGCGCTCGGCACGCTCCGGGTCGCGCCCGGCCAAGACCTCGGCGAGCCCGAGCACGATGGCCTTGCCGTTCATCGGGTCGAGCCAGAGATGCCCGTCGATCCCCCGATCGTGTTCGCCCACACCTGCCGGCGCTTTTCCGTGCTTGTGACGGTGCCCTTGTCCGTGACCGTGATCGTGGCCGTGCTCGCCCCAAACGCCGCCCGAACGCGGGGGCAGGGTCTCGACCCCCGGCAGCTCGCCGACCGCGACCACGCGCGCCCGCTTGGGCAGCGTGCGCAGCGGCTTTTCGAGGAACGTTTCGAGGGTTTCGCCCACCCAGAGGACGAGGTCGGCCTCCTGCAGCTTCTTGGCCTCGGAGGGCTTGAGCTGGAAGGTGTGCGGGGAAGCACCCGGCGGGACCAACAGATGCGGGCGACCGACGCCTTCCATCACCGCCGCCGCCAACGCGTGGAGCGGCAGGATCGAGGCGACGACCCCGGGCGGCTCGCCGGCCCGTGCCGCGGTGGCACCGCAAGCGAGCAGCAGGACCGTGGCGAGCGTTCGCAGCAGGTGACGTGTCGACGGCGGCATGGCAGGATCCTCCCGGTGCTCGAAACGTTATAGGATACTGTCATGCTCGCGCAAGCACGGCCGACGATGCCGCGGGCGGAAGCGCCGGCCGCTTTCGAGCCGGCCCCGATCCTGGTCGAGCTGCACGGGGTGACGGTCCGGCGCGAGGAGCGAGCGATCCTCGAGGACGTCGACCTCGTGTTGCACGAGGGGGAGCTCGTCACCGTGATCGGCCCGAACGGCGCGGGCAAGACCACGCTCCTCAAGGTGGCCCTCGGGCTGATCGCCCCCTCGGCCGGGACGGTTCGGCGACGCGAGGGGTTGCGTATCGGCTACGCCCCGCAGCAGCTCGCGATCGACCGCGCCATGCCGCTCGACGTCCTGGGCTTCCTGGCCCTCGGTGGCCGCCGGCCGCGCGTCGAGCTCGAGGCGGCCCTCGCCGAGGTAGGTGTTCCCGGGATCGGCCGCCGGCAAATGCGCGCGCTTTCGGGTGGCGAGCTGCGGCGGGTCCTGCTCGCCCGAGCCCTCCTGCGCCGCCCCGAGCTCTTGGTGCTCGACGAGCCCTTGAGCGGGGTCGACCTCGCCGGCCAGCTCGCGCTCTACGAGCTGATCGGCTCGCTGCGCCGCCTACGCGGCTGCGCCATCCTGCTGGTCAGCCACGATTTGCACCTGGTCATGGCCGACACCGACCGCGTGGTCTGCCTCGATCGCCACGTCTGCTGCAGCGGTCCGCCGGAGACGGTGGCCCGCGACGCCGCCTTCCTGCGCCTGCTGGGTGACCGGGTGGCGCGGGTGGTGGCGCTCTATCAGCATCACCACGCCTGCCGGCACGACGGTTCCGACGAGCGCGGGGCACCGTGATCGACGCGTTCGTCCTGCGGGCGCTCTTGGCCGGCGTCGGGATCGCGCTCTTGGCCGGGCCGCTCGGCGCCTTCGTGGTCTGGCGGCGTCTTGCGATCTTCGGTGAGGCGCTCGCCCATTCCGCCCTGCTCGGGCTCGTCCTCGCCCTCCTCTTGGATGTCGACCCGACCCTGGGTCTCGTGGTCTTCGCCGCCTTGCTCGCTGCGGCACTCTGGGCCCTCGAGGAGCAGCAGCTTTTGCCGACCGACACCATCTTGAGCACGCTCGCTCACGGCGCGCTCGCTGCCGGCCTCGTACTCGCGAGCCTGCTCGACTGGCTGCGGATCGATCTCCTGGCCGTTCTTTTCGGCGACATCCTCGCGGTCTCCGACAATGACCTCGCGGTCCTCTTCGTCTTGCTGCTCCTCGTCGGAGTGGGGCTCGCACGGCACTGGCGGGGCCTTTTGTCCTTGACGATCGAGCCCGATCTCGCCCGGGTCGAAGGGGTCCCGGTGCGTCCGCTGCGCCTCCTGCTCGATCTCCAGATCGCCGCGGCGATCGCGGTCGGGATGAAGCTCGTGGGCCTCGTGCTGGTCGTCTCCCTCCTCGTTGTGCCGGCCGCGGCCGCCCGGCCCTGGGCCCGCACCCCCCACGGCATGGCGCTGCTCGCGGCCCTGGCGGGAACGGCTGCGACGCTCTCGGGGGTCGGCCTGTCGCTGCTCGTCGACCTGCCGACCGGGCCCGCGATCGTGCTGGTCGCGGTCCTCGGCTTCCTCGCGAGCGTGACGGCTGCGCGGCTGCGCGAGCTCCGGACGCGCTCGCGGCACGGCTCGGGCGGGCTGGCGGGCGAACCCGCTCGGCGCTAGCATCGGCGCCCGAGCGGAGTGCCGAGGTGAGCAGCGAGCCGGGCGATCCCTTCCCACGCGCGGGGCACGATCACGCGGTCTGCGTGCGCGAGGCGCTCGATCGCGCTGCTGCACTCTGCGCCGAGCGGGGCGTCAAGCTCACCGAGCTCCGTCGCCGGGTGCTCGAGCTGGTCCTCGACCGACACACGCCGGTCGGCGCCTACGACATCCTGGAGCGCCTGGCCGAGGAGCGCGGCCGCGTCGCACCACCGACGGTGTACCGGGCGCTCGACTTCCTCGTGAGCCAAGGGCTCGTCCACCGGGTCGACAGCCGCAACGCCTTCGTCGGCTGCGTGCGCGCCGACGGTACGCACCGGGCCTGTTTCCTGCTCTGCCGGGAGTGCGGCGCGGTCGCCGAGCTCGTCGATCCCGACCTCGATGCGGCGGTCGAAGCGCTCGCCCGCCGCGCCGGCTTCGAGATCGGCCGCCAAGTGATCGAGATCGAGGGGCGGTGCGCCGCCTGCCGCGCGCTCGAGGCGGCCGCATGAGCCGCGGCGCTGCCCTCCTGGCCCTCACCCTCGCGCTCGCTCCGGCACCACTCGCCGCCCACCCCCACGTCTGGGTCGTGGCGAGCGCCGGCTATCGGCTCGAGGCCGGCCGGGTGGTCGCGATCGAGGTGGTACTTCGCTTCGACGATCTCCTGAGCGCGTCACTCGTGGCCGACTTCGACCGCGACCGCGACGGCCGCTTCGACCCGGCCGAGACCGCCCGGCTCGAGCGGGAGACCTTCGCGGGCTTGGCCGAGCTCGATTGGCTGAGCCATCTGCGGGTCGCCGGCCGGCCGGCCGGGCTGCGCCCGCCGAGCGGCTTTCGCGCCGAGATCGCGGGCGGGATCGTGACCTATCGTTTCGAGCGGCAGCTCGAGACCCCGGTCGACCCGCGCCGGGGCGGGCTCGCGCTCACCCTGGTCGATCCCTCATGGTACGTCGACATCGTGCTCGATCCCGAGGCGCCGGCCGAGCTCGCGGGCGAGGTGCCGGCCGGCTGCGGGCTCTCCTTCGCGCCGGATACGAGCTTCGAGCGGCTCCTCGCGCCGGTGCCGCCGGTCGCCGTGCTGTTGGGATGCGAGCGGGCCTCGTGACCGTGCGCCGGCGGCTCGCCCTGCTCCTCTTCCTGCTCGGGCTCGCCGGCCTCCTCGGCGCTGCCGTCTCCGACGCCCCGGCCCAGGGCCTCGTGCGGACCAGCGGCGAGCCGGCCGCCACGGGCGGCCTCGCGGGTGCGTTCGCCGAGTTCCAACGCACGGCCAACCGCGAGATCGCGCGGCATCTCAAAGCGATTCGCGACGGCCAGGGGGCCGCACCCTTGGCGTTTGGGCTCCTCCTGGCCTTCCTCTACGGTGCCGTCCACGCGGCGGGTCCCGGCCACGGCAAACTCGTCGTGGTGGGCTACTTCCTCTCCCGCGAGGCGCGAATCGGCCGCGGCCTCGCGATCGGCGCCCAGATCGCGGCGATGCACGTGGTCTCGGCCGTAATTGTGGTGGGCCTCGCCGATCTCCTGCTGCGGCGGACCTTCGGTGGCGCCCCGGCCGAGGTGCCGGCCGTCCGGATCGCGAGCTACGGGCTGATCGTGGCCCTCGGCCTCGTCATGCTCGCCCGGGCGGTGCGCCGGCTCCTGGCCGGCCACGCCGCCCCGCCGGCCGAGCACGATCACGCCCACGCGCATCGCCATGCCCCCGGCTGCGGCTGCGGGGCGCACGCGCGGGCGGGCGAAGGCGGCCTCCTCGCCCTCGCGGTCGGCCTCGTGCCGTGCACGGGCTCGCTGCTCGTCCTGCTCTGGGCGCTCGCCAACGACATGTTGGCGACCGGCTTCCTCCTCGTGGGCGCGATCGCCCTCGGCATGGCGATGACGATGGGCGGTCTCGGTCTCGCGAGTGTGTGGGCCCGCCGCTTCGTCCTCGACCGGATCCGGAGCACGCGCCCCGCCCTCTTGGTGTCGGGCCTGCTCGAGCTCGCCGGAGCGGCGCTGGTCACCGCCGTGGGCGGGCTCCTCCTGGCCGGCAGCCTTTGAGCGTCCGCCGCCTGGTCGTCGGCATCAGCGGCGCCTCCGGGGTGATCCTGGGTGTGCGCCTGTTGGAGCTCCTGCGCGCGCTCGACATCGAGACCCATCTGGTCATGAGCCGGGCGGCGATCTTGACGATCGGCCACGAGCTCGGCCGGCCGCTCGACAGCGTCAAGGCGCTCGCCTCGGTGGTCCACCCACCGAGCGACGTCGGTGCGGCGATCGCCTCGGGCTCCTTCAAGACCGACGGCATGATCGTCGCCCCCTGCTCGATGCGCACGCTCGCCGCGATCGCCACCGGGGTGACCGATACGCTTTTGACGCGGGCGGCCGACGTCGTGCTCAAGGAGCGCCGCCGGCTCGTGCTGTTGCCGCGCGAGACGCCGCTCCACCTCGGCCATCTGCGCAACATGGTGGCGGTCACCGAGATGGGGGCGGTGGTCATGCCGCCCGTTCCGGCCTTCTACACCGGCACGGGCTCGCTCGAGGCGATCGTCGACCAGATCCTCGGCCGCGCCCTCGATCTCTTCGGGCTCGATTGCCCGGGCGTGGTGCGCTGGCAAGGGGGGCGGCCGTAGCGCCGCCGCGACGCTCGCCCGGGCGCACACCGCTTCGGGATTGACGGAGGCCTCGGGTGCGATCGAGATCGGGCCACCGCCTCGGTCGCGCCACCCCACGTCGGAGATCCGCGCATGCCCCGGGCCCTCGTGACCCGCCGTCGACTCGTCGCGTCCGGCCTCCAGCTCCTGGCGCTCCTCTCGCTTCCCGCGCGCCTCGCCCGCGCCGAGACCGAGAATCTGCGGCTCGGCGAGCCGCGGCCCTTCTCCTTCGACTGGCTCGTCGAGCACGCCCGCACGCTCGCCCGCCGCGACTACGTCCCACCACCGCGGCCGGCCCCCGAGATCGTCGACCAGATCGACTACGACGCCCACGGCAAGCTGCGCACCCGACCGGACTACGCACTTTGGGGCCGTTCGGGCGGGGTCTACCCGATCACCTACGTGCACAAGGGGCGGTTCTTCCCGAAGACGGTCCGTCTCCACCTGGTCGACGGGGCGGAGGCGCGGGAGATCCTCTACGACCGGGCCTACTTCACGATCCCCGACGATCACGTCGCGGCCAAGCTGCCGCCCGACGCCTCGGCCTTCGCGGGCTTTTGGATCCAGGAGAGCCGGCGGGCGGGGAGCTGGTGGAAGCGCGAGCCCTGGGTGACTTTCTCGGGCGCCTCCTACTTCCGCGCGGTGGGTGAGCTCGGCCAGGTCGGGCTCTCCGCCCGCGGCATCGCCGTCGACGTGGCCCATCCGGGCGGGCTGCCGGAAGAGTTCCCGGACTTCACCCATTTCTGGTTCGAGCCCTGCGCGCGCGAAGGCGACCCGCAGATCGTCTACGCACTCCTCGACGGACCGAGCCTCGCCGGCGCCTACCGCTTCGCCATGCAGCGCACGCGCGCGGTGATCATGGACATCGACTGCCGACTGTTCTTGCGGCGCGACATCGACCGGCTCGGCATCGCGCCGCTCACGAGCATGTTCTGGTTCGCCGAGTACCCCGCGCGCGACCGCTTCGACTGGCGGCCGGAGGTCCACGATTCCGACCATCTCGTGATCTGGAACGGCGCCGGCGAGCGGCTCGTCCGGCCGTTGAACAACCCGCCCAGGACGATCGCCTCGAGCTTCTTCGACGAGAACCCGAAGGGCTACGGCCTCGCCCAGCGCGACCGGAACTACGACCATTACCTGGACGGGGTGAACTACCATCACCGCCCGACCGGCTGGGTCGAGCCCAAGGGCGAATGGGGGCGCGGTGTCGTCCAACTCGTCGAGATCCCGACCAACGACGAGATCCACGACAACATCGTGGCCTATTGGCTGTCGGAGCGGCCGGCGCGAGCGGGCGATGCGCTCGCCTACGCCTACCGGCTCCATTGGCTCGAGTTCGACCCCTTCTTCCCGATCGTCGATTTCGCCCGGGTGGTCGCCACGCGGATGAGCCGCGGCGGCATCCCGGGCCAGCCGCGCCCGCCCGGGATCGTCAAGTTCTGGATCGAGTTCGACGGCGCGATCTTGGGCACGATCCCCTGGGGCGTGCGGCCCGAGGTGGTGGTCTGGGCCTCGCGCGGCGCGGTCTCGATGCGCCGTTCGGAGCCCGTCTGGCACACGCCGCGCTGGTTCGGCACCTTCGATCTCGCCGTCGAGGGACGGGATCCGATCGAACTCCGCGCCTTCTTGGCCCTCGACGGCAAGCCGATCAGCGAGACCTGGCTCTTCCAGCTCCACCCCGAGATCCTGCCGCCGCTCGGCCCTTGAGCGCGGGCGCCCCGGGGCCCGCGAGCGGACCGACGGGGCCGCGCTCAACGGTCCGTCTCCCGGTCCGGAAAGGCGGGCACGACGGGAGCACCCCGCTCGGCC
>Ga0308391_1000981_pt1 | contig 12189 bp, 16 predicted proteins | sample Hotspr20Samplet1_FD_202363 | JGI IMG/M metagenome (GOLD analysis project Ga0308391, IMG submission 202363) | Hot spring phototrophic mat microbial communities from Octopus Spring, Yellowstone National Park, Wyoming, United States - 20050623_t1 ... | reverse complement strand
GCGCTTCTGGCCCTGGCTGCGGTCGCTCAGAAGCAGGATACGCGCTCTGGTATGGGTACGGGCCGGAGCGTTGCCGGTGCGAATCAGTTGTTCCAGCTCGGTGCGTTCTTCACTCGTTCGTTCGATAGGTGTATGTTTTCCCATGTCGCACAGGATACCATCCCAGGCCAAAAAGCGCAAAATCTTATATAACGAGGTACTAGGATGTTGTTCTGGTGCGTGTCACAAAAAATACGGAACGCTAACCGCGCACGGCAGTCGGCGTTCCGTCGGCTGTCGAACGCAGGGTCGATGCTGCATCAACCTGCGCATCATCATTGACGCTCACTGCGCGATCATAGCACTTTTGTTCCTTCACGTCAATATACGTTATACGTTTGATACCGAACCAGGGCATTTCAAAGTGTTCCCCCGACCCGGCAGAAGCGAGGAGATGAGGAGAGAGACGTGATACCAATCCCTCATTGAAAGACCGTGTTTGGGATTGGGAGCTGAGCCACCGCTGCGCGTATCCACGGCCAACCCGTGCGGCGTTTCCTCTGCTCACCGTCCGCAGCTTCCTGTTGCAACTCGTGTGCGACGGCTGCTTTCTTCGCGTCTCATAACCCATCGGTGTTCCCTGCCGTCCTATTGCGCAGGGATGCACACCCGCGCTTGGCAGGATGCAGCACCGGCAAATACGCTGGGTGTTCAAGGCGCTGGACCGGAACCGTCGCAGCGGCGTTCCCGTGCTGCCCCGGCGCACGATCCCAGACCACCGCCGTGACCCCGCGTTCCCCCCACCGCCGGCGCGTCGCCGCCAGGGTCGCAGCAGTCACATTCGCACGCCACGCCCACTGCACCACGCCGCTTCCCCCATGAACGGCAATGGTCAGGCAGACCCATGTGCGCTCCCATACTCCCGGCTGTACGACCGTTCCCCCGCACGGCGCCCACGACCAGCGCACCTGCCCACGCCATCCGATGCGTATGTCGTCCCTCCCATTCCCGGCTGCGGGGTGCGCCCCGATCGCTGCTCCCGCCGTGGCACGCCCCCTGTGTTCCAGGCGTCTTGCGCTGCCACCAACGCCTTGGGGGTGAACAGACGCGGCACGTTCTTCCGTCATCCCGCACGCTGAACGAGCGCATCCATTCCCGACCAGGGGCACCCACGCCACGGTATCCTGCACCCGTTGCACCTGACCCGCAGCCGCCTGCGGCTTCAGCTCGGCGACCGGCGCATCGCGCAGGCGGCAGGCATGACCACGCCTGCCCGTGCGCTGGCGAAGCACGTTGTCGCGCCCCCCTTCCGATCCCACGCCACCCCATCCGGCACCGTCCGCAAATGACAGCCAATGGCGGCGGCTCCGTCGTAGAGAGACCGCCCGTTGCGCACCACCCACCACGCCGGCAGGCGCATCCGCAGTTGGCAGTCGTGCTCGTTCAGGGATCATCGTTGCCGTTCTTCGTCGCGCTTGTTCCATGCCACGTGCAAGCGTCGCATTGGTCTGTTTCCGTCTCCCATGGGGGGCCAGGTTGATGGGATGATACACGGTTTTCACAGGTAGAATTGGCATTAGAAGTGACACGACCTTGACAGCAGTCCTGCTGGAAGACAACAATACCGGTAAGACGATTCCAGGGAAAAGGAGGAAATATGTCTAAGCTCCGAAACTTTGGGTTACTTGTCGTCTTATGCAGTGTTCTGGTGACAACTGCAATCGCATTTGATCCGACGACGCAAACCCCAGCACTGTTGTATGACGAGGCGCTTACGGTGTACTACGGTAATCTGGCCCGTCGTGCAGCAGGACAGCCACCATTACGCTGGAATCTGCAACTGACGCATGCCTCGCGCTGGTTTGCCTGGGATTCAGTTGAGAATCGACCGATGCCGTACTGTGGTCACCAGGATACTAACGGTCAGTGGCCCAGTGATCGAGCGCCACGCTTTGGCTACCTTGGAAGCAGTGGTACCGAGAATGCGTATTGCGGCTATATGTTGCCACAAGATGCGATCAATGGCTGGTTGAACAGTCCTGGTCATCGTGCCAATCTGTTGAGTGATGCGCATCGTGAAATCGGGTTGGGTTATTACCGTCGTGTTAGTGATGGACGTGGGTATATTGGTCAGCTTTTTGGGAATGATGGCGCCTATGCGCCGGTCATCATCGAGAATGAAGCGATCAATACGTTCAATCCTGAGGTGGCGCTGTATATTCATCAGACTGCGAACCAGAATAGCTTTACCGGTGCCCGCCCTGCTACCGAGATGATGATCGCGAGCGAGCCATGTTTCGTTGACGCCACCTGGCAACCGTTTGCCACAGAGACGCGCTTCCAGCTTCCTGGCGGGCAAGGCTGGCGTACTGTCTATGTCAAAACCCGCGATATTGTTGGGGCAACGCGGGTGGTCAGCGATACTATTTATCTCGGCGCCGATCCACCAATTCCTGAACTGGCGGCTACGCTCAGTGATAGGCAGCCGACGGTAATGCTCACCGATCTTAGTCATCCGTTATTACCACAGGTACAGTTTAGTCCGGGTTGGTTCGTGGACGACACCTTCTCTACCTTTAGTCTGCTCTGGGGTGCTGGCGAACGGGTGACCGATCCAGATGCCTACGGTGGAAGCGCGTTTCGTCTCAATTTGGCAGGAATGGAGTCTTCGGCGTGGGTGTGGGAGTATCAGCCTACCGTGCTAAACAATCTTGCGCTGGTTGCGTATATCCGTCTGAAAGTTGCAAACAATACGAGCGTAAATCAGGTAGCGCGGGTAGCAATAAAGAGTGGTGATACCGAATACGGTCCGCTAGTGCTGCGCGGCATCGACTTTGCGGCTGCCAATCAGTATCAGGAGTTTGCATTACCGTTTGTGTACCGTGCGGGCGATCCGTTTTTAACCTTTCAATTCTGGCGTAGTGGATCAACCGAGGTGTTTGTTGATGGGGTGACACTGTTTTCAGCACCCCGACCGATCACGAACCCGTTCACGCTAGATATGTTCGGCGGTAACTACCGTGGTCAGGGAATTTGGGTGCGTTATACCAACGGTGTAACCTTTTCCGATTTCAGTGAGATTCCCGTCATACCATCTCAGCCGATAGAGACTCCTGTTCGATCAATACTTGTGTCACGTCAGAGCCAACCGTTCTCGCTGACCATCACGACTCTTTGTGCGCAAGCCGGGATGCAGGTAACGGCGAATCAGCCCTGGTTGACGGCAGTTGTTCAGCGTGGTACGTTGAGACTGGGTATCGATCCTGCCAGTCTTAGTACCGGTTCTCACGAGGGCCAGGTGACGCTCACGATGCCAGGATCAACGTTTCGTTTGACAATTCCGATCAGATTGCAGGTGGTTGATCAGATATTCACGACCTTTGCCCCATTAGTGGTGCGGTGACTTATGCGGCGTTGGTTTGTGCTCTGGTTGATTGTATTGAGTGCATGTTCACTCACGAATACATCATCAGTTTCAACTGCAACAATCGTTGATCCGCCAACGGTGTTAAGTGATTTCAGCTTACCAGCCAGTACCGGCGGTGAAGTGCGGTTGAGCGATTTGCGTGGTCAGCCGGTGTTACTCTACTTTGGGTACACACGCTGCCCTGACTATTGTCCAATAACGCTGAGCGAGTTTCGGCGGGTACGGGAAGAGCTCGGTGATGATGGCGAGCGGGTACATTTTGTGCTGATCAGTGTTGATCCGGTTTACGATACGCCAGAGGTATTGGCAACGTATCTGCAAGCCTTCGGCGCAGGATTCATCGGGTTGCAGGGCAATGATGCCACGCTCCGCCGGATCAGCAAAGAATACGGTCTGACCTACCGTCATGGTGGTGGTCATCAGCATCACGGGAGCGCTGGAGTTGAACACAGTACGGCGAGTTATTTGATCGATCAAAATGGCCGGTTACGGATCGTTTATCCGTATGGAACTGCGGCTAGTGTGTATGTGGAAGACATTCGCACTCTCCTGAAAGAAACGCCATGAACACTCGCCTGAGTAGACGTTCGCTCCTCTTGTGTGGCTTGCTTACGCTAGGTGGATCGGTTGTCCGCGCTCAAACCCCAGAGACGTACTCGATCTATCTTCCTATGGTCATTCGTTCGCCGCTCCCTGGAACCCTGCTCGGCCCCGCTACCGGTACGGTTGAAGCAGCGATTACCTGGCTTGCGCCCCGCAGTACGGCATACACTCCTTACGATGTCGGTGTTATTGTCAATGGCTATGCCAGAATTGGGGAAGCTGCCGGTTTAGACTGGTTTCTGGCTATTGCCCAGTGTGCTCACGAGACAGGCCATTTGACTTCGTGGTGGTGTCAACGACCACGGCGTAATCCGGCAGGAATTGGCGTTACTGGCGAAACTCGTGAAGCACCACCTGATCAACCGCCTGGTCCAGATTGGGCCTGGGATGAGACGATCCAGCGTTGGCGAGCGGGTTTGAGTTTTGCCTCGTGGGTTGATGAGTCGATTCCGGCCCATCTGGGTCGTTTGCTTGCCTATGCTTTACCTGCTGGTGCCGGTACGCCGTATCAGCAGCAACTGATCGACTATGCACTCTGGCGGCGTCCGTTGCCCGATCATCTTCGTGGTGTGGCAGTGACGATCACCGATCTTAATGGTCGGTGGGCGTGGCCGGGCACCGAGTATGGTCAACGCATCCTGGCTGTGGCTGAACGAATGCGTAGTGTAAGCAGCGGATAACAACTTGTATCACTGATTCGTGATGATTTGGTTCAGGTGTCGGCCACTGTTAGAGTGTGTCTAAGCATTTGCTACCTTTCAGTGTCTTCCCAGCCTTCGCCCGCTTCTTTTCCACCGTGAGAAAATGAGGTAGGTCTGATGAGCGCAGTTGCGCATTGGTTTGAGGTGTGCTATACAATTGTATCGGGTTGTCATATTCTGCGCAACTTTAGCAAAAAAAGCGCCTGTAGAAAGGTAAACATTGCCCTGGTGTTGATAGACCAAATATCTGCGATGTGCATAGAAGTAGGTTGTATGACATTCCCTTGGGAACCTGATGTGTCACAGCCAGCGATAGTGCGCTTAAGACGATAGTATACAAGGCCATGAATAACCAGTTAACGATCCGTGTAGTGCAGGGTGCATCCTTATCGGAAGCAGTGCGCAACCACATTATCGCTCTTTGTAACAAAGCTTACAATGAGGACCTTGCGCCGTTGTTTCATACGTTTGTTGGCGCCAGCCATGTGCTCGGCTACTACAATAGCCTTCTTGTCAGTCATGCCTTGTGGGTGAACCGCTATCTACAAGTTGGCAATGCTCCTCTTCTGCACACTGCCTACATTGAAGCGGTAGCAACAGACCCTGCTTACCGTCGTCGTGGTTTTGCGACAGCCATCGTGAAATATCTCGTCAACGAGATTCAGGACTACGAATTAGCAGCACTGTCGCCGTTCGATGTTGCCTTCTACGAGCGACTTGGATGGGAGCTTTGGCGTGGGCCATTATATATCAGGACTGAAAACGGTCTATTATCATCACCTGCTGACGAGCAGGTGATGATTCTTCGCCTACCTAAAACACCACCATTAGACCTGAATGCGCCACTTTCGGCAGAGTGGCGTGAGGGTGAGTTGTGGTGAAGACATCGCAACCTGATCTAGATGTATCTGTTAGTTCATTAGCCCTATCAATACGCACTTTAGCCGCACAATACATCATCCTATGACAGGTAAAACGACCTCCATTTTTCCGTTTTGGTCTGCATTAACTATTTATTGGTTGTTAACCGGTACATTGCTGATCGCGGCACAAAGAGCCTATCTGGAATACCCTGTCGCAGAAGAAGATCAGTTGGGGCACAGCGGCGCTGCGCCCGTACATCTATCAGGTTTCATCTGCTAGCTATAACATATAAAATCCTTGGTGTGAACATTTGGTCTCCATCACTCTTGTGTGGAACATTTTGAATCACGTAGTTACCGGTGGTGATGAAATCTCATTATTATGCGCCAGATAGTTCATCTGAGAACAGCTTGAGGAAGAATCTTGTTGACTTTTCCAGAGAACTTCCAGCAACGGTCATTCAATCTGGAAGCTATCTATCACCGTAAAACGCTGAACGAAACGTCTATGCACGTCAGAACTTCTATGGCAAACGGTGGACTAAGGTCAACAGATGTTAATTCTGTTGCGATCATGCTTGACGGGCAGCTTGTGTAGGTCGTATAATAAGAGCGTGTTAAGAACGGCAATACTCCCGCGATGGAGGCCGACTATGAAATCATGTATGACAATGCGGTTGAGTGGTGTATAGGGCGGTACAGACCGATGTCTGTAGCCGCCCTTGATGTTTTCCGGGCGCGCAATGAAGGAGGTTCCGTATGCACTCGGATTTGATCGGTAAAATTGAGAAGGCCCGGCGCTATGCGGCTGAACCGGAGCGGATCAAGTTCAGCGATCTGCGGGCAACGTTCCACGGTGGCAACAGTAACCATGTCGTTTCGCTGCATAATGGTCAGTGGGCATGTGACTGCTCGTTTTTCAAGATGTGGGGTACCTGCGCCCACGTTATGGCAATGCAGCGCATTCTTCACCCTATGCTGACTGAAGAGGCTCGCCAACCTGACCTGGCAGTGGCTCAGCCCGCTCTAGATGATTGACAACGTATCTCAAGGTGAGATTGACGCCGAGGCACGGCGCGGCGATACTGATAGCGGGGCGATTGGCGCCCCGCTATTGGTTATTTGGTGAGGTGATATGACACCGCTCATTATTGCGCATCGTGGAGCATCGGCTGATGCACCCGAAAATACGCTGGCTGCTTTTGAATTGGCACGTCGCCAGCAAGCCGATATGATCGAGCTTGATGTACAACTCACGGCGGATGGCGAGATAGTGGTTTTTCACGACGATACGACGATGCGCTGGAACGGACAGCCTGATGCGGTTGTCCATCTGACCCTGGCGCAACTTCGTCGACTCGATATTGGTGGTGAGCGAGTTCCTACGTTAGCCGAGACACTGGATTGGGCGCGTCATGCAGCAATGCCGCTCAATGTCGAGCTGAAACGTCCAGGCATGGCTGCGCGCTGTACGCAACTTATTCGTGAATTTAGATTGGCCGATCAGGTGATCATTTCCTCATTTTATGAACAGGCGTTACGTGAACTGCGGGCTGTCGATCCAACCATTCGGCGAGGCTATCTGATGGGGATTCGGAGTTATCGCCCCGACATACGTCTGCGCGAGTTCTGGCCGTTTCTGGCGTTGCGCCGAATTGAGGCGACGGCGTGGCATCCTTACCACGGCTTACCCGGTATCAACTGGGTTTTACCGAAGGTACGACAGGCCGGTTATCAGGTGAATGTCTGGACGGTCGATGATCCGGTGCGCCTTCGCGAACTGGCAACTCTTGGTGCGAGTGGACTGATCACAAACACGCCGGCTGCAGCACGCGCTGCACTTTCTTCAAGGATATCTGCTTGAAACGATTCTGGCTAGTTGTGCGCGGAATAGGGCCATTGCTAGCAGTGCTGGTTGTGCTAATCGGTGGGCCAGCACTGCTGGCCTGGTTGATCGGTGGCGGGCCGTTTGATTGGCGTTACATCCTGATCGGCCTTGGTGTGGCAGTGCTTCTGATCCTGGTCGGCGGCCTGATCTTAGGGTGGGCGTTAGGGAAGCGCCTGAAAGGTGACTAAGTGTCATCAATCGTGCGCTCGAGTGCGATCAGGCGGGGGACAACCGCACGTCGTATTTCGACATACTGTTGTGACAACCAGTGCCCGATCCTGCGTAGATGAGGTGCTGGCGCCTTGCGCAACCAGCGCAGCCCAAAACGACCAATCAGGTGCAAGCGGCGGAGCAGACGATCACGCCGACCGAGCAGGATGATCGCTAGCACATAACCGGGCCAACCGGGAATGATGGGGAAGAGCGAACCAATAATCCCAACAATGAGAAATATGATACCGAGTGTGCGGCGCACCATCGGATTAAAGCGTAAAAATCGAAAGACTGTTCTCATCATGCGCATATCCTATCCCGATTGATCAAACGACAGCGTGTTTTCCTATCTATGTATTGTACCCCGCTGGTGATACCATTTGTAGCATACAATGTTGACAGTATGCTACATTTTTGCTGAAATATTGTCATTCTGATTAGAGGAATAATCCCTCTTCTGGTGGTGGAGGTGAACTGGAATGGCAGAGCAATCATGGTGGCGACGGATTATAACAGCTATCGAACAAGAGTACGAACGTCGTCTGCGGCGGGCAAGCCTGCTTGGTGAGTACAAGCTGGCTGATGATCATCATGCGCATACCACGCCTACGACCACGTCCACCCATCCTGTGGACGAAGAGGAGGCGGTCATCGTTAATGTACCGCGTGGGACACGTATTGAGCGTCATGAGGCACGACACGAGGAGTAGTTTATTTGACATAATCACTACACGAGGAGAGAAAGGGGGGCGGGGCTGCCCTCACCCCCGTCCCCTCTCCCGCACTGCGGGGTACCCTCACCCCCGTCCCCTCTCCCGCACTGCGGGAGAGGGGTGATCTGGGTTATAAATGCGGTATCGTTGAGAGATACAGGATCGCCCCTGCTCCGCTCATCCCCCCCTTCCGCTCCCGCAGCGTGGGAGCGGAAGGGGGGCTGGGGGGGAAGGTGAGGGTGCCGCTCTGCTTACATCACATCATTGACAGGAAAGGCTAAGCAGCACCCTATAAATTTCCACGTCGGGCCTGTTCGCGTTCGATAGCCTCAAAGAGCGCTTTGAAGTTCCCCTTACCGAACCCGCGGCTCCCCTTGCGCTGAATAATCTCGATGAAGAGCGTTGGGCGATCTTGAACCGGCTGGCTAAAGATTTGGAGTAGATACCCCTCTTCGTCGCGATCAACCAGAATACCGCGCTCTTGTAGTGCCTGGCGGCTTTCATCAATCTTGCCTACACGCTCTTCCAGATCATCGTAGTAGGTGTCGGGAACGTGGATAAAGGGAATACCGGCGGCACGTAACGCATCGACCGTGGCACAAATATCACCGGTAGCTAGGGCAATATGTTGAACGCCAGGACCACCGTAGTATTCGAGAAACTCCTCGATCTGGCTCTTGCGTCGCCCTTCGGCCGGTTCGTTGATCGGAAACTTAATCCGGCCAGTGCCGTTCTGCATAACCTTTGACATCAACGCACTATACTCAGTGCTGATGTCGTGATCATCAAAGTGTACGAGCTGGCTGAAACCGAGTACGTCGCGATAGTAGCTGACCCAACGGTTCATGGCCCCTAGCTCAACATTCCCGACGATATGATCGATGGCAGCAATACCAGTTTCGGGCGCCGGCAGGTCGGTGGTCATCGGCTCGAAGCCGGGCATGAATGCTCCCCGGTAATCTTCCCGTTCGATAAACGAATGGACAGTATCACCATAGGTAGCAATCGTCGCTTTGATGATCCGACCGTGCTGATCGACGTATTCGGTGGGGGGTTGCACCGGAATACCACCGCGGGCGATTGCTGTTTCGTAAGCGGTAACAGCATCGCGTACCCGCAGTGCAATGTCTTTGACACCATCGCCGTGGTGGGCAACATGGTGAGCAATCGGGTGATCGGGGATGAGCGGTGCAGTTAACACAAAACGCACGTTTCGTCGCTCTAACACATAGCTGGCTCGATCACGCACCCCCGTTTCAAGACCGGCATACGCAACCGGTCGCAGACCAAGCGTCGTGCGGTAGAAATGAGCCGCCTGGCGGGCATTGCTTACGTAAAACTCGACATAATCAATTCCAAGAAGATCAAGCGGATCGGCAGCGCACATACGGCACCTCCATATCAGGGCGATGCGTCCACCCCGATTGTGATTTGGTTACCAATTGCGTGCCAGGCGTGGACGCATCACGCGCCGGCAACGCACGCAGCACTATCCTGGCTGGAACGGTTCTGCATCGCTCCAGAGTTTTTCAAATGCGGCCTGGAGAAAGAGACCGAAACTGGGATGAGTGACACACAGGGCAGTAAAGCTTAGTGCACCAGTCGTTGGGTTTTGCAGCGATAGGAGGGCAATGCGGCGGTCGTAGAGATTGACTTTGAGCGGTAACGATTCGATTAGTCGGGCCTGCTGACCCCATTCGACAAACTGCCTGACCCATTCACGCCGTTCGGCATCGTCGAGTATCGACCGTTCGTACAGTGCTCGATAGCGAACGCCACGCCGAAGTGGTTCCGCTACTTCGGCAAGATTGGCCGCACGATCACCCAGGAGTGGTAGTTTGAAACAGACACAAATTTCGCGTTCTGCATTCTGCGCCAGGGCCAGCGCTCGCTCAACGACCAGGCGGCGGTCGAGCAAGACATCAACATAATCGAGTGGGTCAATCTGATCATTACCAGCGGCAAACGTGGGGGTAAGCATCGCTAACAGAGTTTGCAAGCCTTCGGTCAGGGTGGCCTGCTCATGCTCAAATTGTTGACGCCGCTGTTCGATTAGTGCTGGCAGGGCAATGGCCGGATCGATCGCTACGTAACGTCGCTGACCATCACTATGGCGTTCAATGGCCAGACCGCGAGCACAGAGTGAAGCTAATACATCATAAATGCGCTGGCGTGGTACCCTCGCTCGCACGGCTACCTGCACGGGAGTGAAACCGCGATGTTCGAGCAAAGCCAGATAGGTGGCCGCTTCGTAGCGGTTTAATCCAAGTGCCATCAGTTGATCTTGCACACGATCAGTCATCGATCTCTATTTCATTGTCACCACTTATCAGTGGTGTTATTATACCATGTTACACTTTGAACGGCAACTCATGGTAAGCTAGAGCCGCAGCTTTTCCACATGTTTTTCCTTCCCGGCAGTGGGAGAGAAAGGAGAGGAGTGAGCGATGAGAAGGGGGCGGGTTCTCGGCCCAACCGCAGCGTGTGTAGAGACACGCCGTTTCCCGTTCTGTCAATGTTCTACGGCCAAACTCCTGGTGGTTCGCCGATCATGCCCTTCAGTGCACTGTCGGGGCATGTTCCGAACTCGCTGCAAGATTATCGTTCCCCTCTCGCAGCAAGAGGAAATAGGTCAGGCTCGTATCGTACAACACAGGCCAGCGGTCCGTGATCTCGGGCAAAAGGCATTTGGAAACGTTGAAAACTCCTCTGCTAGAGCAACGATGTCGTGGCGTTTATCATCATGAGTGTCATACGGTTATCACTATGTGGTATTTCACCCCCTACATCCTGTTCCCACTTACTGCGGCAATGCTGGCTATGATGGCCATGTTTCAGGCGTGGTCGTACCGACAATTACCGGTAGCGCAGGTTTTTCTCGGCATGATGGCCTGTACCGTCTGGTGGTCATTGTGTAATGCGCTGGAATTGTCACATACCACTGTTGAGGGCAAGATTTTGCTGAGCAGTATTCAATACATCAGTGTGGTTGGTGTACCGTTCTTCTGGCTCCTGTTTGCTCTGTTCTATACCAATCGTGCTCACGTGGTATCACGCAGGCTCCTGCTCGTTCTGCTCACGCTTCAGGGTAGTTTCCTCTTGGGTGCCTGGACAAACTCCTGGCATCGGCTGATGTGGCCAACTGTGGAATTAACCTACACTGCAAATGGTCTTTGGGTACTGACCGGCCCGAACGGGCCGTTGTGGTATGCAAGTGTGCTGAATGCGTATGGAATGGTGCTGGTTGGTACCGTGTTGATGATCTCCCAGGCTCGTCGTAGTCGGGCGCTCTACCGGGCGCAAGCCATCAGCCTCCTGATCGGTGCACTATTGCCGTGGGTTACGAGCATTCTCTTTGTTACCGGCCTCAGTCCGATTCCCTCTATCGATACGACACCAGTTGCCTTTGCGTTAAGTGGCCTGGTCTTCACAGTCGCGATGCGACGCTTCCGCGTGCTTGACATCTTGCCAGCCGCACGTGAGATGATCGTGGATCAAATGCCTGATGCGATCATCGTACTCGATACTGGCAATCGGGTCATCGACCTGAATCCGGCAGCACAATCGATTCTGGCTGTATCAGTAGATGTTCTTGGGCGTTCGTTAGCGGAGGTAGCGCCGTACTGGTTGGTAGATCAGGTACGTGATCGCTACGAAGGGCAGTTTGAGGTGAATCATACCCATGCCCTGGGGACGACTACCTATGATCTCCGCTGCACGACACTGCGCGATCGCGATGGTAACCCGACTGGACGGATTCTGGTGCTACGGGATATTACGCTCTTCAAACAGGCCGCATTGG
>Ga0308391_1000976_pt1 | contig 12227 bp, 13 predicted proteins | sample Hotspr20Samplet1_FD_202363 | JGI IMG/M metagenome (GOLD analysis project Ga0308391, IMG submission 202363) | Hot spring phototrophic mat microbial communities from Octopus Spring, Yellowstone National Park, Wyoming, United States - 20050623_t1 ... | reverse complement strand
GCCGTAAAGCGCAGCAAGCCGGTCACGAGGTCCCGCCGCGGCCGGTGGCGGAGGGGCCAGAGCAGCCAGGAGCGGCCCCAGTGCAGGAACGGCAGGAGGCCGAGATACTGGGCGAGCGTCCAGGCAGCGAGTGCGGCCTCCGCCGTCCGTCGCGACCATCCGAGCAGCACCAGCGCAAGAAGAACGAAGCCGATAACGACCGGGAGGTTGGCCACGAGGTTGAACCGCACGAGGCGGCCCTGGCCGAGGACCACCCCGTTCAGGCTGTTGCGGATGATGTTCGGCGGCATGAGCAGCCCTGCGAGCAGGCCGAGCCGCCCGATTTCGCCAGGGAGAAGAAGCCAGACCGCCGTCCCGCAGAGCGCTGATACCGCCGAGGCGACCAGCGACAGGACGAGCGCATGACCGGCGACCTCGTGGGGGTCCGTTTTTCGATTGGCCACGAAGTAGCCCGTGGCCGCGCCAAGGCTCGTGATCCCGCCCACGGCCGAAGTGAAGACAACGGCGGACGCATAGGCGCCCCGGTCTTCGACCGAGAGGGTGCGCGCTGTGAGCACCCCGATGACGGCCCAGAGGAAGGTCGAACCGAAGCGAAAGAGGAGCGCGACGAGACTGCCGGCTGCGATACCCACGCCGGCATGGTAGCGCCGGCCGCCCTTACGCTATGGCGGAGCCAGGGCTGCACACAGCAGGGGCGCAACTCTTGCGGGAGCGAACCGCTCGACGTTGTTCCAGCCCGCGCGACGCAAGCGCTCGGCCAGTGCCCGGTCATTGATCACAGCGGCAAGCGCCCGGGCGAACTCCGCCGCGGGCGCGGCCGACCTCTGCGGAACGACGATCGCGGTCTCGCCCGCGGTTTCCGGCAGTGCGCCGCCATCGCTGCAGACAACCGGCAGACCGCACGCCTGCGCCTCGATGACGGGGTAGCCGAAACCTTCGGCCACACTGGGCTGAGCCAGGACGTCGCACGCGGAATAGGCGGCCGACAGGCAGGGACCCGAGAGGGGACCAAGCTCAACGAGGCGGCCTTCAGCAATGAGCCGGCGCGCCTGTTTTCTGAGGCGGGGCCCGAACCGTTCCCCTGCGCGAACCAGGAAGGCGCCGTCCAGGGCGGGCTGCATCATCGCGTCGATGAGCAAGGGAAGGTTCTTGTACGCCACCGTGTGGCCGACTGAGAGGACCCGGGCGCCCGCGGGTAACGAATGCCCGGCCTGCGCGAGGACCTGTTCAGCCGCACCGCGTGGCAGGCGGGAAATCCCGACGGGAAGCGCGTTCGGCACGACGCGGATGCGGTCGGGCGGCACGGCGAGCCGGTCTTCGAGGTCTCGGGCGACGCAGTCGGATACGGCGAGGAGCCGGTCGGCCTCCAGCATCCGTGAAAGCGGAGCCCGCAGGGCAAGGGACTTCGTCAGCCGCTCGAGCCGCCCGGCCCAGTACCGCTCGGGGTCAAGGGCGAGGAGGCCGTGAACCGCCACCACTACGTGGGTTTTTCGAAAGAGCGGGGCGTGGTGCGCAAGCGCCACGTCGGCGATGAGGACGGTGTCGACGCCGCCGGCCATGGCTGCCCGAACAGCCGCCGCTCGCCGCCATCCCGCGGCGGACGGATGGCGCAAGACATACCACCCCCACCACGGCGCACTGGCCCGGGTCACGTCCACGCCGAAGTCGCTGAGAATTGCGGCCGTGGTCTCCGCGAAGCGGTGAATGCTGACCCACCGCCAGCCGGGGTACGGCTCAAGGATCAGGACGCGCACGTCTCCGAATCGTACAATCGGTGCAGAACGCGTGCCCAGGGCGCAGGTCTGGTAGCATCGTGGCGAGCGGACCGGGGAGTCCCGGCGTATGCGGGCGTGGCGTAGTGGCAGCGCGCGACCCTTCCAAGGTTGAGGTGCGGGTTCGATTCCCGCCGCCCGCTCCAGTTTCTCTTAAATCGGTCGCTTCCCAGCGGGGCAGGCAGATTCGGGGCGCGCTCGTCCGGCGTGCGACAGCCGCGGCCCCGCCTGGGTTGCCAAAGACCTTTCAGAGCCCCCTGCTGCCCGGGCCTTCCGGCGGCTCCAGGTGAGTTCCAGGTCCGGACCCTCAGACGAGGGCGAGGGCATCAACCGGTGTGCCACGCAGCGAGAACGGCCCGGCATGGTCAATCCGCACCCGGACGACCTCGCCGATGCGGGCCGGTGCGTCGAGATGCGTCAGTTTGCCGGTCCGGGTCCGGCCGAAAGGCTGCCCGTTCCGGATGCCCTCGACCAGGATCTCCTGTTCCGTGCCGACGTACGCGCGGTTCAGCTCCTCCGAGATGCGGGCTTCGAGCGCTTCCACGCGGTGCAGGCGCTCCGACTTGACCTCGGACGGCACATCATCGGGGAGCTTGCGCCAGGCGATGGTTCCGGGGCGCGGCGAGTAGGCCGCCACGTGCACTTTGTCGAACCGCACCTCTTCGAGGAGCGAAAGCGTTTGCTCGAAATCGGCCTCGGTCTCGCCGGGGTAGCCGACAATGACGTCCGTCGTGATGCCTGCCCCGGGCATCAGCTCGCGGACCTCGCGGATCTTCTCGAGGTACTCCTCCCGCGTGTACCCGCGGCGCATCGATTCGAGGACGGCATTGCTGCCCGCCTGGACGGGGAGCGAGAAGCACTCCATGACCTTCGGCAGCTCCGCGACGGCCTCGAGAATGCGGCGGGTCATGTCCTTCGGATACGACGTGAGGAAGCGGATACGGTCCAGCCGTTCGAGCTTCGAGAGTTCGCGCATGAGGTCACCGAGGTCCGGCTGGCCGGGGAGGTCGTGCCCGTATGCCTCGACGGTTTGCCCGAGGAGGGTGACCTCGCGCACGCCGTGGGCCGTGAGATAGGCCACCTCGCGCACGATTTCTTCGACCGGCCGGCTCCGCTCCCGCCCGCGCCGGTACGGGACGATGCAGTAGGTGCAGAACTTGTTGCAGCCGTGGACCACGGGGACGTACGCCGTGGGGCCTTCGGGGACGGCGTAGGTGCGCGGCCAGAACTCTCCGCCGAGGTCTTCGGCGGGCTCTTCGACGAGCGCCATGATGGGGTCGAACTGCTGGGGCCGGGCGAAGACATCGACCTGCGGGAACCGCTTCTCGAGTTCGTCGGTCTTGAGTCCGACCATGCATCCCATGACGGCGACCTTGATGCCGGGGCGCTCCGCCTTCAATTGCCGGATGCGGCCCAGCTTGGAGTAGGCCCGGTCTTCAGCATGCTGGCGGACGCTGCAGGTGTTCAGGACGATGATGTCCGCCCGCTCCATGCGGTCGACCTGCTTCAGCCCGAGGCGCAGAAAGCCGGCAGCGAGCTTTTCGCTGTCCGCCTTGTTCATCTGACAACCGACCGTCCAGAGGTAGAAGCGCTGAGTCATGGGCAGGGAGTGAAACGTGGCGGAGGGGGAGGGATTCGAACCCTCGACCGAGTTACCCCGGAACCCGCTTAGCAGGCGGGCGCACTAGACCACTATGCGACCCCTCCAGTGCCGCCGGAATTTCATTGTAGGGCGGCCCGGGGAGTACCGTCACCAGCAGCAGGGCAGACCGTTGCGCAGGCCGGGATACACTCCATCCGTGGCCGTTGCCGTCGTCGTCGTGATCTTCACGGTCCGACAGGACCGCCTCAACGTTCTGCTCATCGAACGGGCGGCGGAGCCGTGCAAAGGAGAATGGGCGCTCCCCGGCGGCCTGCTCCTGCCCGGCGAGACACTCGACGCAGCGGCCCGCCGGAAGCTGGAGGACGAAACGGGCGTTTCCGACGTCTTCCTCGAGCAGCTGTACACCTTCGACCGCCTGGGCGAAGGGAAGGCAGAGGTGGTCGTTTCGTATTTCGCGCTGGTCGACATTGGGCGGACACGGCTGCGCAGCGAAAGCGAATGGCGCCCGGCATGGCATCCGGTCCACCCGACGCCGCCGACCGCCTTCGAGAACGACAGGGTCATCGCCTATGCCGAGGAGCGGCTTCGCAACAAGCTGGAGTACACGAACGTGGTGTACAGCCTCCTCCCCGAGCGGTTCACGTTGACGCGCATGCAGCAAACCTACGAGGCGATCCTCGGCGAACGGCTGGACAAGCGGAATTTCCGGCGCCGTGTCGTAGGGCTCGGCATTGTGCGGCCGACCGGGCGGTTTGAAAAGCAGGGCGCGCACCGGCCCGCAATGCTGTACGAGTTCACGAGCCGGAAGCCGATGATTCTGTAGCGAATACCCGGACTCCGGGTATGCTGTGCCCGTGCAGAGCTGCCCCGACAGTCGGCTCTCCCCGGGGGAAGCGGCGGTGCTGGCCGCGCTGCTGCTGGGACCGCGGCACGGCTACGAGCTCGCGAACCTGTTTGCCGAGCTCGGCATTACCGAAGTGCTCCCGATGGAACAGCCGACGCTCTACGGCTACCTGCGGTCGCTCGAAGCAGCAGGGCACGTGGCGTGGCGCGAGGAGCGTACGGGCAGCAGGCCCCCGCGCAAGGTGTACTCGACGACAGAGCGCGGACGAGCAGCGGCAGAGGCGTGGCTCGCACAGCCGGTCGAGCGGCTCCGACAGGTGCGGCAGGAGTTTCTCGTGAAGCTGGCGCTCCTCGATGCGCTCGGCCGGGCGTCGCAGCGCCGCGCCCTCATCGCGGCCCAGGCCGACGCCTGCCGCGCCTACCTCGAACGGGTGAACGACGAGCGCCCGGCGTCGCCCGTTGCGAAGCTGAGCCGGTCTTCCCGGGCCTCCGCCGCGGCCGCCACCATCACCTGGCTCGAATCGCTCCTCGCAAGACTCGGGGTAGAGCCATGAGACGCCGGCTGGCGGTTGCGAGCCTGGCCGTTCTGCTCCTGGGCGCCGTGCTGACCGGCTGCGTCTCCGGGGACGAGGGCGCTGATCGGCCGGGCACGTACACGCGGGACGTCGAAGCCGGGGCTGCAGTCGGCGAAGGAACGTCGCCCCGGCTCACCATCGCCGCGGCGGCCGACCTCCGGTTCGCGCTCGAGGCGCTGCGGCCCGCCATCGAGGCACACTGCGACACGGTCATCACGACGACGTACGGCTCCTCGGGCCAGCTGGCGCGGCAGCTCACAGCCGGCGCGCCGTTCGACCTCTTCCTCTCCGCCGACACCACCTACGTGGAGGAGGTTCTCCGTGCCGGACGGGCGGCGCCGGCCTCCGCGGCGGTCTACGGGCGCGGCCGGCTCGCGGTCATCACGCGGGCCGGCGTGCCCCTGCCGGCAACCTTCGCCGAACTTGGCGATGGGGCCTTCGGGACAATCTCCATCGCCAACCCCGCCCACGCCCCGTACGGCAGGGCGGCGCGCGAAGCCCTCCGCAGCGCCGGCATCCTCGACCGGGTGGAGGGCCGCCTCGTCCAGGGTGAAAACGTCCGCCAGGCGGTGGAATACGTCGACAACGGGAGCGCAGATGCCGGGATTGTCGCCCTCGCGCTTGTGATCGACCGTGGCGCTGACCGGTACCTGATGGTCGACGCCGCCCTGCACGCGCCGATCACCCAGGCGGGGGTTGTGACCAGGGGCACGGGCGCCGAACGCACGGCCCGCTGCGCCCTGCAGTACCTGCTGAGCGAGGACGGCCAGAACGCCCTGTCGACGTTCGGTTTCGAGCCGGCGCAGGAGTAGCCGCATGGACGCATGGGCCGACCCGCTCCGCATCTCCCTGCTCGTGGCGGCCTCGGCCACGGCGGCGTGCGTTGCAGTCGGCACGCCGCTCGCCTGGCTGATTGCGCGTGCACGGCCGCCGGTTGCGCAGGTGCTTTCCGCAATCAGCCTGCTGCCGCTGGTGCTGCCGCCGACTGCAGTGGGCCACTACCTGCTCTGGCTCCTGGGCCGGCAGAGCCCCACCGGGCGATTCCTGCTGGACGGGCTCGGCATCCAGCTCGTCTTCACCTGGCCGGGCGCCGCCCTCGCTGCCGCCGTGGTCTCGCTGCCGCTCTACGTCCGGACCGCCACAGCCGGGTTCGAGCAGCTCGATGAGGAGCTCCTGCTTGCTGGTCGGACGCTCGCGGGGCCGTGGCGAGTGTTCTTCCTGGTGGTCGTGCCGCTGGCCTGGCCGGCGCTGGTGGCGGCATCGCTGATCGCATTCGCCCGCGCCCTGGGCGAATTCGGCGCCACCGTGGTTGTTGCGTCCAGCATCCCGGGCCGAACACGGACCCTGCCGGCGGCGATCTACGACGCGAACCTGGCCGGCGATGACCGGCTCGCGAATGAGCTTTCGCTCGTCGCGCTGCTCATCGGGTTCGTGCTGGTCACGCTGCTGACGGTTGCCCTCCACGCAGCAGTCCAGCGGGGGCGCGGCTGACGTGCTGGAGGCAAGCTTTCGGCTGGCGAAGGGGGCGTTCGTCCTTGAGCTGGACCTCGCCGCTGAACCGGGCATTACAGTCCTGTTCGGGCCCTCGGGCTCGGGGAAATCGCTCACTCTGCGGGCAATCGCCGGGATGGTCGAACCCGACGCGGGGCGCATCGCCGTTGACGGGGCCGCAGTGTTCGACCGCGCGGCGGGCATTTCCGTTCCCCCGCACCGGCGGGGCTTTGGGTATGCCGGCCAGCGTCCTGCGCTCTTCCCCCACCTGACGGTGCGCCAGAACGTCGCCTTCGGACTTCGAGACCACAGCCGGGCCGACAGGGATGCGGTGACCTCGGCGCTGCTGGCGCGGTTCGGCCTGGCCGGATTCGAACAGCGGCGGGTCGGGTCGCTGAGCGGGGGCCAGGCGCAGCGTGTCGCGCTGGCCAGGGCGCTTGCCCCCGGTCACCGGGTGCTCCTCCTGGATGAGCCGTTCTCAGCCCTGGACGAGGCGCTCCGGCAGGACCTGCGGGCGCTCCTGAACGACCTGGCCCGGGAGCGCGAACTGGTCATCATCTTCGTGACCCACGACCTGCGGGAAGCGCACCTGCTGGCCGACCGGCTGGCGGTCCTCGATGGCGGCCGGGTGCTCCAGGCAGGGCCCCGCGACGCGGTCTTCCGGGCGCCATCAAACCGGCGGGTAGCCGAGCTGCTTGGGGCGGTGAACGTTTTCCCGGCCACTGTCATCCGCCGGGACGATTCGACGCTGGTCTTCACCGCCGACGGCTGGGAGGGGCTGGCGGCGAGCTGGAGCAGCGACCCGGTGCTAGGCCAGGCGGTGGACGTGATGATTCGGCCAGAGCGCGTGGTGATGCGGCGCGGCGCTCCGACCGTCAATGCGCTGCCGGCGCGCATCGTGCGGGAGTTTGACTACGGGAACAGCCGCGTCCTTCATTTCGAACCAGACGGCGCAGGCCCGCGCCTCGTGGTCGAACTCGCCTCGCGGCCGTACGACGTGCTCGATGTCCGCTCGCGGAAGAGCTGGACGCTCGAGCTACCGCCGGAGGACCTCCACGTTATGCCGGCACTGGCTCGCGCTGCGCGATGACGCAATAGAGCGGGTCTGCACCCGGTCCGGGGCTGAGGTCAAACGCCCGGGGCTGCCCGAACCCCCCGGCATGGGCCAGGTAGAGCGCGATCAGCTCGGCGTGGTCGCGGTCATCGAGGGCGCGCCAGACCGCCACCGCTTTCGTCGGGAAGCATCGGTTCGAATAGGCCACAGCAACAATGCCGCCCGGGACAAGGACCCGGGCGACCTCGGCGAACACCTCCGCCGGTCTGGTGAGGTACTGGACCGAGAGCGAGCAGATGACGGCGTGGAAGGTGGCATCTGGCCACGGGAGCGTCGGCTCGCGGTTGAGGTCCTGCACGACCCGCTCGGTGAGGCGGGGGTTCTCTTCCAGCTCGACCCGATTCAGTCCGAGCCCGGCCACCGGACCGAGCTGGAGCTCCTCCGGAAGGTGGGAGACCCAGCTCGACATCAGGTCGAGCACCTGGCTGCCGGGCGGAATAATGCGCCCGTAAAACGCGGTGAGGGCGGCAGTGGCCGCGTCGTCGAGGTGGGTGACCAGCCGGGGCTCACGGTAGAAGAGCGCGTCGTCGGACTCGTCCTCGCGGGCGAAGTACTCGGGGCGCAGTTCGGGAAGTTCTTCGGAGACGTCAGGCACGGGAAGCCGCCAGCGGGGCACCCTGCTCCAGCACGGCCTCGTAGAAGCGGGCGCGCGGGTGAGTGGCGAGGATGCCGTCGGGCATGCCACCGGCGTGCGCCCTGCGGAAGGCGTCGGACTGGGTCCAGTTGACGAACGCCTGCCGCGATTCCCAGATAGTATGCGAAATATAGTCGCCCGGCTCGTCGCCCTTGAGCAGGGCGAAGTGGATGAAGCCCGGGACTTCGGAAAGATAGCTCTCACGGGTGCGCCAGCCGGCTTCGAAGTCGGCCTCACGCCCGGGGATGACCTTGAACTGGTTCATCGCGATGAACACAACGCACCTCCCAGTGCCGCGATGGAGCTAGTGTATCCCAAGGAGTGCGGCACAGTTCGCCCAGCCTCCTTCGCCGCCGAATCGGTCCCGCACCGTACGCAGCCAGAGCGCCGTCCGCAAATTGACCACCGGGTCGGACCAGCGGCGGAAGTCTTCGCCGGCGCGATCGAAGTGGTAGCGTTGTGTAGGACATCAGCGAGTCTTGGGCCCATGCGCCGCGGAAGTCTTCGCCGGCGCGATCGAAGTGGTAGCGGCCGTTGAGCTGGGCGAGGCCATAGCTGCCGCCGTTCGGGTCGGCGGGGTTGTAGGCCATTGTGTCGAGCGATGCCGTCTCGCACAGGATGATGCGGCGCATTTCGGGCCACCACCCCGGCTCATCAGGCCAGCCGGCCATCCGGCCGTAGGCATCGAGCAGCTCGGGTGTCAGGTAACGCGGCGACGGACCGACAGGAATGCTGTCACTGGCCGCCCTCTCGTCGGGAGGCGCCGGAGCAGGTTCGACCGACATCGCCGCCGAGACGGCCGCCGAGGCGAGCAGCACGCCGGCTGCGGCCAACCCCAGCGCGAGACGGCGGGCTCGGCGGACGCAGGCGTGCGGTCCCATCGTCCCGGAGTGTGGGCCGGCGCCCGGGCGTTTTCATCGCCTCTGCGTTAGCGTGACGTCAACTGTTCGTGAACCGCGCGGGCAACCCGCCTGACCAGCTCCCAGTTCCAATCGCCTTCGGCCATGACAGCGACCACGTAGGTACCGCGCCCGGTCTCGACGAACGCAGCATCGCGGGTGGCACCGGGCCAGGTACCGGTCTTGTTCCCGACGCGGCGCACCCCCGGCATGCCGTCGAGCGCGGCGGGGATGCCGGACCGCACCTCCTGTGCGGTGAGCAGCCCCAGGGCGTGGTCGCGCTGCGCCGCCGACATCCCGTCGCCGCGGGCAATGGCCGCTAGGACGAGCGCCAGGTCGCGAGCAGTCACCGGGAGCCCGGGGTCGTTGACCGAGAACAGCTCAGCCCCGAGCACGCGCAGTGAAGCGTCGATTTCCGCCGGGCGGAGGAGCCGCAGCAGGGCCACCGCGGAGGCGTTGTCGGAGAAGGTGACCATGGCCTCCAGCGCCTCACCAAGGGAGACGGTCCCATCGGGCGCAACGGGCAACCGGTCGATGGTGCCGAGGTCTTCAGCGCGGGCCTCCTCGGTGACCGGTACGCGGTCGGTGTAGCTGAGTGCGCCGGCGCTGACGCGGCGCTCGGCTTCCAGCAGGACAGCGAGCTTGAAGGTGCTGGCGGCGTACCCCGGCAGGTCGGGGTTGAGCCCGCCAAGCCAGTCGCCTGCCGGGGTCATCACCGCGACGCCGGTGGATGCCGCTTCTTCGGGCGCGAGGACGCCCCGGATGGCCGCTTCGAGCGCTGCAGCCTGGTCGCCGCTGGACGGACCAGCGCCGCGGGAGCCGTCAACCGAACTCCCGGCAGGCCGGCCTGTGCCAGTGGCGCGCACTTCGGTGTCGGCAGCGCGGTGCGCCGTGTGCCCGGCGACGACGGCGAGCAGGTAGACGAAGGCGGCGGTCGCAGCGGCTACGGCCAGCAGGAACTCCCACGGTGTCCGCTCAGCTGGGTCGCCCGGAAGCCAGGTACGGTTCACCGGCAGGGCCATGGTTCGCCCTCTGAAAAGCCCCCGCCGAGGGGATATTACCGCACCGGGCGCCGGAGCGCTGGCGATCCAGCGGAGGCGGCCGTAGCCTTCGGGGGCAGTGGAACCGTTGCCGCTCCAGTTCAGCGACGTCCTGCGCGCGTACGACCGGGTAGCGCCGGTCGTGCACCGCACCCGGGTCGCGACCAGTCGCCAGCTGGACGAACTGACAGGGCTGCGGGTGTTCCTGAAATGCGAGAACGAGCAGCGGACCGGTTCGTTCAAGATTCGCGGTGCATACAACCGGCTCGCGCAGCTCACGGCCAGCGAACGCGCCCGCGGGGTCGTGGCGGCCTCGAGTGGAAACCACGCGCAGGGAGTCGCGCTGGCCGCACGGCTGCTGGGGGTGCGGGCGACGATCTTTATGCCCGACGACGCCCCCGCAGCGAAGCTGGATGCGGCCCGGGCCTATGGCGCATCGGTTGAACGGTACGACCGCCGCACAGCGCTCCCGGCGGACCTCGTGGCGCGGTACGCAGCCGAGACCGGCGCGGTCCCGGTCCCGGCGTTCGATGACCCGGCAATTATGGCGGGACAGGGCACCGTGGCGCTCGAACTGCTGGCGGAAAGGGGCCCGCTTGACGCAGTTGTTGCCCCACTGGGCGGAGGCGGCCTCCTCTCCGGCGTCGCAACGGTCGTTCGTACGCTGGTCCCGTCGGCGAAAGTCTTCGGCGTGGAGCCGGCGGACGGCGACGACTGGGTGCGGAGCCTCTCCGCCGGCCGGCCGGTGCTCATCGACCCGCCATCGACCATCGCGGACGGGGCGCGAACCCGGCAGCCCGGGGAGCTGACCTTCGCCGTTGTCTCGGAGCTGGTCTCGGGGGTCGTGACCGTGACGGACGATGAAATCCGGTCGGCGGTGCGGTTCCTCGCCCTGCGCGCCAAGATGGTCGTGGAGCCGACCGGCGCGCTCGGCGTGGCCGCCCTCATGGCAGGCCGGCTGGCCATTCCGCGCGGCAGCCGGGTCGGCGTCGTGATCTCGGGCGGGAATGTGGACCCCGGTGCGCTCGGGGCAATCCTCGGAGGGAGTGGGTAAGGGGGAATCCGCCGCGAGACGGCGAGGATGCGATGCAGGTGGTACCCCCGGCAGGAATCGAACCTGCGCCTTCGGCTCCGGAGGCCGACACTCTATCCGCTGAGCTACGGGGGCCTGCGAAACATCCTAGCGCGTGGAACGTCTCCGCGCACGGGTCGCGGGGGCCTCGCGTCAGGCCTGCGCGAACGCGATGAGGGCGGCTGCCAGGAGGACCCCCTGGAGAAGCGCACCGCTGGCGAAGAGCCAGAGGCCGGCAGCCCGCTCGAAGGCGTGGAGCGCGGTCCCGGCAACGACGTTGCCGGCGTAGATGGCGGCGGCGAGGTAGGCGATGCCCAGGAGTTCCGACCGGTCACCCACCCGGACGATGCCGCCAAGGGCGGGGAAGGAGAGTTCGACGACCTCCGGGAGCCCGGGGTAGGAAGCGAACACATACCCGCAGACCACTGCACAGAGTGCGCCGCCAAGCCCGACAGCCCAGAGCGCAACCCGGTCCTGCCAGAGCGGGAGGGCAGCCGGCCCAACACGCAGCGACCGCTGTTCGCCCCGCTCCTCAACGGGCGTGAGCGCGGCGCGAGCCTGGATCGCTTCGGCAAACGCTGCCTGGTCCTGCACCGTGAGCCCGTATGCCTCGCCGTCGGTGACGACGTACAGCAGCTCCTCCGGCTCAGCGTGCGTCGAGTAGAACAGCGTGTAGCCGACACGCTTCACATCGCCAGCGCCGACGTGGCAGCCCCACCAGTTGAGCCCCTGTATCTCCGGCGGCTCAAGGGTCCGGCCGGGGACGAGCCGCTGGATGGAGGCGATGGGTACGACGACCCGGCGCCACCCCCAGCGGATTTCGAGGGCGTCGGGACGAATGGTGTAGGCAAGCGAACCTACCGCGTAGGCCCAGGCGGCGAACAACAACGCCAGCAGGAAGGCGCCTGCCGCCACGAGCCAGGCGAGAAATGTCTTGAACTCTGGCGAGGCGCCCCACGCGATGTTGCCGGCAATCACCGCGACGGCTGCCGCCCAGGCTGCGAAGGCGCCACCAATGATGACGCCCATTGCGCGGGGCGGCCGAAAAACGGTCGCAGTCAGTTCGCGACGCGGATGCGTGCCGGCGTGCACCATGCGCGGTACTTCGCGTTCTTGCCCCGGATACAGTCGTAGTACAGCTGGCTCAGCTTCTGGGTGATGGGGCCGGGCCGGCCGTCGCCAAT
>Ga0308391_1000970_pt1 | contig 12258 bp, 7 predicted proteins | sample Hotspr20Samplet1_FD_202363 | JGI IMG/M metagenome (GOLD analysis project Ga0308391, IMG submission 202363) | Hot spring phototrophic mat microbial communities from Octopus Spring, Yellowstone National Park, Wyoming, United States - 20050623_t1 ... | reverse complement strand
CAGCCCGCAGGGCTGGCCGCCGCCAAAACCTCTCTCTTTGATTGCAAATGGTATAGGAGCTTATCTCACTATGGCTCAAGGTGCGACTTGATCGCTATGAGAGCGGGGTTAGTCTTCTGGGATTTACTTACTCTCATCGCCATACCCACACCTTCCTCACGCCTTCGCTGGTGCGAACGACGTATAGGCCGCCTGGGAGTTCATGCCGGGCTTCTTCGCCTGCGGGTAAAACGCCATGCCCCCACCTACGTCCCCAGAGGTCGTATAGTTCGTAGAGCCCCTCTTTGGAGGTGTTATTTTTTAGACGAAGGAGGGAGGCTTCGGTGGCTATGAGCCATGAGTTGGAAGAGGGCATTTCAGAGAGGAGGGGGGTAGTGTTTAGTTTTCGGCCTAAGGCATACTCTCCGGGCAAAAGCGAGTCCGCAATGATGCGCCCTCGGTAGTCGGTCGGGGAGGTTCCGACGTCTATTTGGTAGTAGGGCCATTCTTGCCAGGCTGTGCCGGCATTAGGCCGCCAGTAGAGCGCCAGCGAATCCTCCCGGAAGTTTAGCCAGGTGGTATCCATGTAGGCTCCCGTTCCTGCTCCCTTGCCATTGTACTGAAAGATGCCTCGCATCGCCAGGGACTTACCCCACCTGCCATCTATCTGCCAATACCTCGTAGAAGAAAGCGGTAGCCCCACTGTATCATAAGGAGCTACGTAGTTAAGCGCGGCATGGACCCAAAGGGAATCATTAGAGGCCAGGCCTATGGTGCGTAGGGATAAGTAGAGATAGGGGAAGTTATAGTTGACATTCCCCCGATAAAGCCGCCGCCCGTGGATGGAGGCATCGGCTAATTCTCCATTAGGATGAAGTACGGCCACTTGTGGCGTAAAAGGCACCTGAATCCGAGCTACGCCCTGCGCCGAACCATCCGTGGAAAACTGCCGATAGGCTTCCTCGGCAGGAGTAGCTCCCTGCAGGTATAGGGTTAGCCGCGTGGGTGAAACATAACTGGGCTTATCCCGCAAGCGCATCCGCCAATACACCAAAAATGAATCGGGATACGCCGGGTCCGGCCGCACCGAATCAACCCGAAAATGCACTTCGCCCGGCTGTCGCACCCAGTCTGTGAAGAAGGACTCAATCGTCGGGTCGCCTGTGCTGTCTATAAGGACTTGCAGGAGGCTGTCGGTGTTAGCGACCCGATAGCGGTAGCGATTCTGATAGGCCCGAAGGCCCAAGAAGAACAAGCTATCCCCGAGCTGGTGGCGCAGGTTATGGACAATCACGGGGCCGCGCCGATAGGTAGCCGTCCCATAGGTATGTTCCAGTGGAATATCATCCAGCGGGAAGAGCCCCTCCTCCCAGCGTAGCGTACGGAGGGTCGCATCCCAGTACCCCCGTAGGTGATCATAATACCTATCCCGGCCGAAAAACTTCTCATAAAAGAGCGCTTCTCCGTAGGCGGCAAAGGCTTCTTTGAGCCAGATTTGGCGCTCGTTAGGGCCTGTAACGGCATTGCCAAACCACTCGTGCATAAGTTCATGAGCCCAGAGCCAGTCGTACATCTGCGTGCCATTCATGATGATAGCGGGGTAAGCGATATTGGTGGAATGCTCCATAGCCCCTGAAGAGAAACCGACCCCCACATATCCCACCCGTTCAAACGCAAAACGCCCCAGTTTAGCCTCCCACTCCCGAATCAGGGGCTTCAAACGGCTAAAAGTACCATAGACACCGGCGCTATCGGAGCGACTGACAAAAAACCAGATAGGCAAAGTGTCGCCTGGGGCCCGAATGAGGGTATCCCGAGCTATGACATACTTCCCAATCGCAATGGAAGCCAAATAGGCTGGAATGGGTTTCTCCATGCGCCAATGCCATCGCTGCCAGCCCCCACCTAAAACTTCTACGCTGTCTAAGATTCCATTACAGGCGGCTTTGAGGCTATCCGGCAGACGAATGTGAAACCGATAAGGACGCTTGATCCCGAAGCTATCCACTACGGGATGCCACGCCCGCCCATAACTGTGCCGCTGAATGTACAACGACACCCCAATGTTGAATACAGCGTTTGTGCCCCAATAGACGCCCCCAAATCCCCCTGGGTCCAGCACACCTGCACCGTGATATGCCACCCATAGGGTATCCCCTACGGCCATTCCCCCAGGCAAGGTGATGATGAGCAGGCTATCAGCGGTATAGGTAAAGCTCAACGGCCCTCCAGCCCACCACACGCTATCTATGGTGTAGTTCATGAGCTCCAAGGGAAGGTTGGAGGCGCTCTGAGGGTCTACGACGATGCCCGCCCGCCAGTACCAAACCCTCGGCCCAAAAGCTAAGCTGTCCATCCAGAGATCGTAGCTCAATACCCGCTGCGCCCAGAGAAAGCCCACTAAACCTATCACTAACCGAACCATACAGCAAATATAACGCTCTTACCTCTACCCTCGACTATCAGCAAACGCAAAAGCCCCCGTACCCTACCCTCCCAGAAAGGCCAGCCCCCATCCCATAAAACCTACGCCGCATACCACCTGGTGCGCATGGCTCGGTTTTCATGGAGAGTCTCTTCAACCTCCTACGGTCAAGAAAAAAGCTGTACTTTTATGCCATGACTTGCATAGCCTGGTTCCTCTCAGGGAGGGGAGAATGTAAAGATACGTAAAAACATGGAGATGGCACCCGAAATTAGCGAATTAGCAGGGATACTGAGAAGTGTTTTTCAGATAGTTTTTGATAAGCTAAAAAGCAAGAACATAACTGAAAAATCGTTGGATGAAGAAGTACTCAGGGTTTTGAGGAACTATGTTATTGCTAAAAAACACTTAAAGCTAAATTTTTCGGAGCCTAAGGATGAGATTTATAAAGTAGAAAAAGGAAGAACGCCTTATGACATACTCTGTTATGGCAATATAGTCAGGAAAGATTTTAGAATACTCATTAATAACAAATTTGGTAACTTATACAGCAAAAACCTAAATGATATTACGACTTACAATAATCTTATAAGGTTATATTTAGATATTAGGCAGCAGAGATTGAAAGGCAAAGTGATCATTGATGGAGATAAAGTTTATAAGAGGGTCTTAGGAGAAGAGATCATATCCTACGGAGTTTTTGTTTTTGATGCCCGAAAAAGAGGCTTTAACTTCTTCCTTCTGGAGGAGATAGACGATGATTTTTATGTTAATCCTCGCAATACAATGTTTCAAGCAAGGTATAGTCCTCAAATATCTAAAACGCCTTTAGACTACTATTCATTTATAACTAAGTTGATAGATGCTATCGTTGACTCATTAAAAAAGAGCAAAGCCTCAATAGAAGCGGAAGTACTTATTCTGCAAACTATAAAGCAGCAGATTATGTCAATAAAAGAAAAAAATGAACAAGAGAATCAGTTTTATTGAAACACCAAAAGATATTGCCAGATTAATGGTGAAATTATCTACGATACAAAAGGACGAGTTGGTCTTAGATACAGGATGCGGTAACGGGATTTTTCTTGAAGTCCTGAGGGAAAAAGGATATGAGAACGTTTTAGGGATTGAAATAGATGAAGAACTATATAAAACTTGTACGTCAAAAGGATTCAAGGTATTACTTGGAGACTTTCTAAGTTACGAATTCAAAGAGCGGTTTGGCTTAATTGTAGGAAATCCCCCATATGCTCATTTTAACCAGTTACCGAAACAAATATCAGAAAATGTCAGAAGAATTATTGGAACATCGGAAGGAGATATATACTATGCCTTTATAGTAAAATCAATAAACCTTCTGAAGGAGGGGGGAGAACTAATATATATCGTTCCGTATCATTTCTTTTATAACACGTACGCAAAGACCCTCAGGGAATACATTTTAAGAAATGGAAAAATAGAACTAGTTATAGACCTTGATGAAATTCGCTTGTTCAAAGGGGAAAGCCCGGAGACAGTTATTTTTAAGTTCAGGAAGGGAATCTTCAATCTAAGTAGAGAAAAAATAAAAATATTGAATATAAAGGCAAAAAAAGTAACGTCCTACGAAATAATGCTGACTGCGGATGAGGCATTGAAAAATAGAAGTTCTAATAAGATATGGGATTATAAAGAAATAAATCATTTTACTACTCCTGCAATTTGGTCATCTTATTTACCAAGTTCGACCTCTCTATTCCCTCCATTTCCTTCGGTTAGACTCAATCAAATTGCAAAAGTCGGGGTAGGTCCTGTTTCAGGATTTGATAAAGCATTCCTAATATCAGAAGAAGAGCTTTTGAGATTAGAAGAGAATGAAAAGGCGCTGGTGAAAAAATTTGTCAAAGCAAAGAACTGTATTCGCTTTATAACGCAGGGGTGTCATTACTATATCTTGACTGAAGATAGAATAAATGAAGACGATTTGAGAAGTAAATACCCAAACATATACCTAAAACTATCGAAATTCAAGAATATCTTATCTGATCGCTACCTTCCAGTGGGAAAAAAATGGTTTCACTGGCAAGCTCTGAGAAATTACAACTTTCTAATTTCAAATTTACCAAAAAAGCGAATCTATGTTCCGGCACTAGATAGAAAACCGTACAATCGTTTCAGCTTAGGGGAAGAAAATTCTCTCCCATCCTCTGATGTAATTTTCATTCAGCCATATGCTGAAGACGATATTTTTTTCCTCTTGGGCTTTCTAAACAGCAAATTCTTTAGAGAATACTATCTCTCTAATGGAGGAAGAAGGGGAGGGAGGGTGGCTTTTACACAAAGAATTTTAGAAGAAACAAGAATCCCATTATTTTCTACTGATGAAAAGGAAAAAATTGGAAACATAACGAAAGATATAATAGACAAGTTAAGGAAATGCGAGAACACTGAAAAAGAAGAAAGTAAAATAGAGCAAATAATCTATGAGAGCATCAAGTATCAAAAATTTGAGGGCACACTACTTTTCTAATTATTTGCTATTGTAGAATGTTTCTAAGCGCCTCCGCCAAGGGAGAATGTAGCATAGATGGAGCCGCGCCATCCGCCCGGACCGTGCCTATAAAGCCCCGCCTCAGCTGCCGCCAATCCACCCCCCCACTCCACCTACCGCCCCCTCACCTGATGAAGACCTGCATACTCGTAGCTCGTTAGATAGGGAGGAAAAGTTACCATCAGCTCTATGCACCCCTCAAGTGGAGGAGGGCCCGCATATCGTCAAGGTAAGAATGGGCGGGGACACAGAGGGTGCCCCGCTCCTAAAGCAACCGCCCCAAACTCCGCATTGCCCCGGGCCATCCGCCGCACCTGCGGAAAAAACACGGTATAGTAGGTTTCTGCCATGTCAAAGCCTTCCCCGATGGGGGAGTGGAGGATGGTGATCGGGGAGGATGGGCAGGCGAGTTTTTAGTCGTTTTGAGCGTTTTGGAGGCGGGTGCGGAAGTCAGCCAGAACGTTCATGTAGGTTACATAGGCTTCGTAGGGGCTGTCGTAGGGGTTGAAGTACTTATGCACATCGCCGTCGGCGAAGAATTTGGTACACATGTAGTAGAAGTGGTCGCTGGTTTGGAGACGTAGCCAGTCGCGGTGAAGGTCGGGATGCTGCTCGGGGGAGAGGTTTTGGAGGAGGGGTTCAAGGGCGTAGAGACTTTCAAAGGCATCCAGCTGCATGTCGTTGCCGAGCCAAGCGGTGAGGTCCCGCTCCGAGTCAGCCCAGGAGAGGGGCTTGGGCGCTTCCAGCTGACCGATGGGTTCATGGTAGGCCAGGGCAGTTTGGGGAGTGATGTAGCGCACTTCTTTATCTTGGAGCATATTTTCTACCCAGGCTTCAAAGAAACTGAAGATGCCTGTTTCGGCCCACTGATGCTCGCCAAAGGTTTCGTAGTCCATGAAGAGGTTGATAAGGAGTTCATGTTTGGGGAGGCTGCGAAACCACTGGGCAAATTTTTCGGCGGTGAGGGGATATTCGGGCCAGGTGGGGTCGGAGAAACGGAAGGCGATGTCGTCGCTGAGAGGGTAGTTACGCAGGAGGATGCGGAGGGAGGGAGCGGCGGCAGCGGTGTAAAGGAAGTTGGGGCTACGCCAGCCTAAGAGAGTGGAAGCCCCTTCGGCGAGGATAGCGGTATAACCCATGTCAGCCACCCACGAAGCCAGCTGATCAAAAAACACCAGCTCCGTATTGCGAAAAGTTTTGGGCTGGGCGGAAAAGAGCTTTTGGAGGGTCTGGGCATGGAGCTGCACCTGCCGCCGAAACTCCGTTTCACTTTTGAGAGAGGCCAGACCATGAGCGTAGGTTTCGGCTAAAAGTTCCACGCCCCCTGTGGCATATAAATCTTGAAAACTTTCCAGGGCCTCTGGGGCATAGAGCTGCATTTGCTCCAAGGCCGTCCCGCTAATAGAAAAAGCCACAGAAAACCTTTCAGGCGTGTAGCGGGTGATGAGTTTTTTGAGGAGGGCATTCATGGGGAGGTAACACTTTTTGGCGATACGCTGCATGAGTACGCGGTTATTGAGCTCGTGATAGTAGTCGTGCAACTCCCCAATGTCAAAAAAGCGATAGATACGCAGGCGAAACGGCTGATGAACTTGGAAGTATAAGCAAATGTGCCTCATGTTAAGACGGATTGGTAGGCTTGTAAGACGCGGGCGCTGGACCTTTCCCATTGGAGCTGGGAAAGTTCTTCCTGAGCAAATTTTCTAAAAAACTGCGTGATGGCGGGGTATTGGAGCACGCCATAAATGAGGTCGGCCAGTCTTTCTACATCCCAGAAGTCGACTTTGAGGGCGTAGCGGAGGACTTCGGCGACGCCGGACTGTTTGGAGATGATGACGGGGACGCCAGCCCGCAGAGCCTCCAAGGCAGAAATCCCAAAAGGCTCCGAAACCGAAGGCATCACATAGACATCGCTTAGGTCAAAGAGACGTTCTACTTCGGCGGGGGGCAAAAAGCCCGTGAAACTAAATCGGCTCCCTAAGCGCAGCTCCGCCACCCGGTGGATAATAGAGCGGAGCTTGTCGCCTGTGCCGGCGACCACGAAGTGGGCTTCGGGGACCTTAGGGGCCAAACGCGCCGCCGCCTCTACAAAATACTCAGGGCCTTTCTGATAGGTAACCCGACCTAAGAAGGTAACGACTTTTCGTTTGTGAGGTGGCCGCTCCACAGGCTGGCGGTCCTTCGGTAAAACCGCATTGTGAATGGCCCAGACTTTTTCGGGGGGGACGCCATACTTCTCTATGACTATAGAACGGGTGTAAAAGCTCACCGCAATAACCAGGTCGGCCTCCGCAAAGCCCTGCGCTTCAATGTCTCGGATGATGGGGTTGGGGTTTTCTCCGCTGCGGTCGTATTCAGTGGCGTGAATGTGGACTACTAAGGGTTTGCCCGTCAGGCGCTTGAGTGCTATGCCTGCGAGATAAGTCAGCCAGTCATGGGCATGAATGAGGTCAAACTCTTCTCTCTGCGCTAAGAAGCTCACAGCATAAGCGTAGCGATAGACTTCGTCCAGAAGGTCGGCGCCGTATTTTCCCGTAAAGAAGAGGCGGAGGGGAGCTGAGGTGGTGGTTTCGGGGAGGGTTTCGGGGACGGCTAGGAAGGTGAGGATAGGCCGTTCCAGCTGCTCTAAGTAGGGACCGAGGTAAGTTTCCACGCCATAAAAGCGCACTTGTTTCCAGAAGGTGGTGGCGGGGGTTTCTTCGGCGGGAGTCTCTATTTCGTTGGCGCCGAGGAGGCGGTAGGAGTTGGGGGGTTCTTGTCCGCTGCGGAGAGGCATGACGAAGGTAACAGAGACCCCATGATGCACAAGGCCTTTGACGAGACCATAGCAGGCCACGCCCAGGCCGCCCGCAATACGGGGTGGAAACTCCCAACCTAACATGAGCACTTTCATAGGCGCAGGAGGTAAGCGATTCGGAGGAGTTCCGCTATGCTCCAGGCTTGAGCGGGGGCTCCCCGAGGGAGGTGCGGGGCATCACCTTCGTAGATTTCGGCGAGATAGCCCCAGCCGTACTGCCAGAGCGCTTCTGCAAAAGACTCATAGAGCTTTCGGATTTTGGGTGCGGCGGCGTCACCGTACAAACCTAAAAGCGCATCCGCATAAGCTCCCAGAAGGAAAGGCCAGACGCTGCCATTGTGATAGGCGCGATCCCGGGTGGGCTGATCCCCCTGGTAAGTGCCAAGGTACTGTGGGTCCATGGGGGAGAGGGTTCGCAGCCCCCGCGGCGTCAAAAGGTGCGTCTCAATCGTATCTACCACTAACTCGGCAATCTTATCGCTAATAGGTCGGAAAGGAACGGCCGCCGCCCACAGCTGATTAGGACGGATCTGCCAGCTTACGGAGGGCAAATCCATCCAGTCGGCTAAGTAGCCTTTAGCTTTTTGCCAGAAGGTGGGTTTGAAGTGGTTGATGACCCGGTGGGCGAGGAGGTTCCATCGCCAGCGGATGCCTTCCTGGGGAGCGGCTTCGCCGACCCAGCGGAGAGCCGCATACCAAAGGGCATTCAGTTCCACAAGGGCCCCTGCCCGATAGACGCCAGGATTTCCATCCACTACGGCGTCCATCCAGGAAGGAGGCGGCATAGCCCCCACCCGTAAAAGCCCATCCTCCCCCGCTATCCGATGCAAATAACTCACCAAAACCGCCTGAATCGCCTCCCCATACCGCTCCCAGAGGGTTTGAGAGTCCCTCCTCAAACGGCTATACTGCATGAGGGCCCAAAGCCACCAGAGACCTACATCTTCGGAGGTAGGCTCACCGGGTATCGTATTAGGAAAGCGGCCATCAGCCGAAAGGTGCGATAAGTAACTTTCACAAACCCGGTGAAAAAGGTCTTCCCTTTCCCGGGCCAGAGTCAGTCCAGGCAAACTGATAAAAGTATCCCTTCCCCAGATTCCAAACCACGGATGACCCGCCAAGATGTAGGTTTTTCCGCCCGACTCTAAGAAGAAGTTTTCGGCCTGCGCATGGAGGATGTCTTTTAGGGTAGAGCCAGCAGGGGAGAAAGAAGAGGGGATTTGGAAAGTAGGGGGCGACTCGAGGGGGGAGATTTGGATTCGTAAGTTGGTGGGCTGGTAGAGGTTCCACTCAAAGAGTTCGGTGGTATGGAGGTTTTCTTGGTGGGGGTAGCCGCGCTGGGCTTCTTCGGGGTAGGAGATGGCTTCGTAGAGATAGTTCCATGGGATGGCGCGGGGGGCTGGGGAAAAGGCGAGATAAAGGGTGATGCCAAGCTCTGGGAAAAGGAGGCGAGGTCCTTCGTGTTTGACGGGGGGGTGCTCGTAAGAGAAGCGAAGGGTATGCCAGGGGCGCACTGCCCAGAGCGGCGCCCAGCGAAAAAGCACCGGAAAACCCTCCCCCGTAAAGCTATACTCCAAGAGCCAGAGAGGTGGGTCCTCCGCAAGGAAAAACCGCTTTTGCACATTCAGCCGCCCAAATCGGTAGGTCCAAATCCAGGGATGCAGACCCCGGAAGCCTTCTAAGTAGCGGTAGCCCGCCCACGCCAGCTGATCGCGCCAATACTGAGTGGTCAGGCGAAAGAGGCCTTCTTCGGAGCGGAGTTCTTCTTCTATTTGGGGGAGGATTTCGTAGCGCTGGCCATCTATCCACAGGGAGAGGTAGCTGTGGTACTTTCGGGTGGCGCAGCCCCAGAGAGTGGTAGCGGCGTAGGCCCCCCACCCGGTCTGCAGGATGAGTTCTACCTTAGGGGCCCACGCTTCCCGCAGCAGGGCTATGCGCTCCACCGAAGCCACCCTGCAAAGATACACGCCAGCTGGGTAGAATATGCAATGCCTTTGGCGACACAAAGAGAGAAGTGCAATCTAAACTCCTAATCAAGGTAGGACTTTGAAAAAGCCTCCGCTCTCCCGCTAAGAAGAGGATAGCCGGGTAGGACTAAAAAGAGGATGCACTTTTTCTTGCCAGTAGATTTCCACGATGCGGGGGTAGAGCTCGCGCTCTAAACTTTGGATGAGGGTTTCTACGGCTTGGGCGGAGAGGCCGGCGATAGGCACCTGCACTTGGTAGAGAATGGGGCCTTGGTCATATTCCTCATTGACGAGGTGGATGGTGAAACCGGATTCGGTGGCGCCGCTTTGGACGACGGCTTCGTGGACGCGGCGGCCGTACATGCCCTTTCCGCCAAAAGCGGGGAGCAGCGCCGGATGGCTATTCAGGATGCGCTGGGGATAGGCCGCCACTACCGAAGGGGGCACTTTTCGGAGGTAACCCGCTAAGACAATCAGTCCGACTTCTCGTTGGGCTAAGTACGTTTCCCAGCCTGCTGCCGTCGGAGAGCCTTCGTACACCACTATGCCTAAACTCTCTAAGGCCGATTTACAAGCGGAGGGTCTATCTACAAAGCCCTCAACGGGGATATTTCGGGATTGAAGGTGTTGGGCTACGGCCGCGGCTAAACGCCCCCGTCCAGAGTAGGCTATAACGCAGATGGGCATGGGTCTGGCTTTTTCCGAGCTAAGTCAACCTCTTCAGAAAGCCCCATAGCCGCCGCAACCCGCTCATACAGACGCCACAGCTCCACCACATACGGGTCTATATCCAACGCCTCCGAAATCCGCTGATACGCCGCCTCCACCTTACCAGAGTCCAGCTCCATCTGGGCTAAAACTACATGCGCCGCTGGTAGCGTAGGAAAGACCGCCAGCGCCTTTTCAGCGGCTGATCGCTTGTCAGAGGAGGAACCGTACTGCCCTACGTAACCCAAATAGCCCTCCCACCACCGCAAACTATCCTCCAGAGTACGGAGGTAAGTTCGGGCTGAATCCAGAAGCCTTCTAGCGCTATCGGCTTTTCCTTGGGCTGAGAGGATTTGCGCCCACAATAGGCGAAGGCCAACGCTGGACGGGGAGCGCTCCATGCCCGCCTGAATGTTTTCAATGGCTCCAGCCGTGTCCGCATAGGATAAGAACATCTTAGCGACGGAGATGTAAGGTACGTCGTAGGGAGCGCCTTTATCTACGAAGGGGCGCAGGATGATGACGGCTTCGTTGAGGTTTTTGGTGTGGTGCACGAGGTGGGCAAAGCGGAGGTAGTCTAAGTCTTGCCATTCGGATGGGGGGGCGTAGAAGGGGGCTTCGGAAAGACGGCCGGCAGCCGAAAGGAGGATAGCGGCCTCGCGACGGGCGGGCTTTTCCAAGGAAGCATAGAGGGCTCCCAGACGCGACGCAAGCTGGAAAGACGCTTCCAAGCACCCCGCATCCCCATAGGCATAAGCGGCATATAAGCTGTCCGTAGGCGTTTCCGCCGCTAAAAAGGTTTCGCCAGCCCGGCGAGCATGCCCCGCCTTCCAAAAGCCCAGCCCTAACAGCCGAAAAACCGCCGAGCGCCGATCCGGGTCCTGCTCGGCTAAGTATTTAGCGAGACTCTCCGCTAAACGTAAATCCCCCTTTTGAAGCGCTTGGAGGAAACGAGAGACGAGCGTAGTGTCGGTGGCTTCGCCCAGCCACTGCGCATTAGAAGAAGCGCAGGAAACTTCCCCAGGCACCGAATAGCCCAAAAGCCTGAGATAGAGCAGATTATCACACAGCCCCTCCGGAAGGTCACCAGCTACAGGGAGACTCTCTAATACTTTACCAGCCCAAGTGGGTTTGCCATGACGAGCGTATAAGAGCGCAAGGTTGAGGTAGTAGAGGGGGTCAGTAGGGTCAGCCGCAATAGCAGCCTTCCAATAATAAGCGGCCGAATCCAGATACCCCAGCCGATAAAAAGCATAAGCCAGCATGTTGTAAGCAGGCGCTGCAGGGGGTGCATGCTGAATATATCGCTGCAGCGCCTGGATGGCAGCCACCGGCCTATCCCCAGCCAACCATATGAGAGAGGCCTGCGAAGCCGCAGGTAGAAGCGGCTTCTGCGCAAAGGCTTTCTCGTAGCGATCGGTAGAACGTTCCACATCTTTGAGGCTGCGGGCCTCCAGCCGGGCTAAGTTGTAGTTGGCCTTAGCCTCTTCGGGTACGACGATAATGGCCCGCTGATACCACGCTAAAGCCTCGTCTATGTTCCCAGCCAAAAGAGCCCGATCCCCCCGCACCGAAGCATAAAGCCGCAAGCCTATCTTAGCCGTAGGCCAATCATTACGCGCCTCAAAAAAAGTCAAGAGCGCCAGCAGCCCAAAATAATACACAGCCAACCCCATCCGCAGGCTTTTCGTGAGGTCCCAGTAAAAACCTTTCTTCATCCGCCACAAAGGCCAGAAGTTTAACCCCAGATACACGCCCATGAGGGGTAACCCCATAGATAACGTCAAACGGGCGATTTCCCCAATGCGGTACAAAAACATGTACTCATGCGCCGCGCTATGATAGATCAGAC
>Ga0308391_1000969_pt1 | contig 12269 bp, 13 predicted proteins | sample Hotspr20Samplet1_FD_202363 | JGI IMG/M metagenome (GOLD analysis project Ga0308391, IMG submission 202363) | Hot spring phototrophic mat microbial communities from Octopus Spring, Yellowstone National Park, Wyoming, United States - 20050623_t1 ... | reverse complement strand
CTTGCTCTAGATTGGACAGCAGCACGCGCACCCGGCCGCCGTATTCGGCCGTCACCGCGAGCAGATGCATCTTCGCCCAGGCCGGTGTCCGCTCGGAGACGGGCGGCGGTTCGCCGAGCACCACGCGCGTGCGATCGATGGCCAGCGTCGAAAAGACGGCCTCGAGCCCCCGCTCGACCTCCTCAGGCAGCGGACCGAGATTGGACTCGAGCAGGATCCGAGTGAGTGCGGCGAAGGGCGGCCTTTGTCCCCGCACCAACCCGCCGGCCCAGCCGTCGCGCCGGAGCTCGAATCCTCCGGTGCGGTATCCCTGGGCCCGCCGGGCCGACTCGAATAACACGACGCGGATCGGCCAGACGGAGCCGACCTCCTCCTTGCCGGTCACTTGCCGGAAGCCATTTCGAAACTGTTCGAGATCGGCCAGCAACTGGCGCGCCGCGCGCCCCCCGGCGCTCGTGTAGACTTCGAACGGCCCCGCGCGCGCCACCACCCAGGTTTCGGCCGCCTCGAGCACCGCGGGCGCAGCCAAGAGGGCAACAAGCAACAGCATCCTACGTTTCAGGTTAGGATATCCGCGATCGAAACGGGCCGCGCTCGGTGAGCTTTTTCGACCCCGTGCGGGATTCCCCTGACCAAGTGCGCCGGCTCGCGGCCGATTCAATAAGCGATGATCTATCGGCGGCGCTCCCGTTTCGGACTGCCGTGCGGCTACTACCGCTTCGAGAACCAGCTCCGGCGCTGCGTCAAGGGCTACGGCGAAGGCGACTACGTCCGGCTTCGCGACGAGCACGGCCGCCTCTGGCACGGCCAGGCCCAGATCCTTGAGGATCGCTCGTTGCGCCTGGTGTTTCGCGCGCCCGACGGCGGCCTGGTTTCCGGCATTTCCGACGGCTACGGCATCATCCTTCGCGACGAGGCCGGCGCCACCTGGCGCGGCTACATCGACTGAATCGGCACGCCGTTCGCGCGCTCAGATCAAACCCTGTATCATGAGAAATCGAAGCTCGGAATGCCCGCCGCGCCCACCCTCCGCTACAAAGACGCCGGCGTGGACATCGATGCGGCCGAGCAGGCTTTGGCCCGCATCCGGCGCCACATTCGCGCCACACAGAACGCCCGCGTGCTCACCTCGATCGGAGCCTTCGGCGCCGGATATCGCCTGGCCGGCTTCCGCGAGCCCGTGCTGGTAAGCTCGGCCGACGGCGTGGGCACGAAGCTGAAGATCGCCTTTCTCACCGGCCGGCACGACACCGTGGGCGAGGATCTGGTCAACCATTGCGTCAACGACATCATGGTTCAGGGCGCAACGCCGCTTTACTTTCTCGACTACCTGGCCATGGGCAAACTCGATCCCGGCGTCGTCGAACAGGTGGTCAAAGGCATCGCCAGGGCTTGCAAAGCCAACGGCTGCGCCTTGATCGGCGGGGAGACCGCGGAGATGCCCGGTCTGTATGCGCCCGGCGAATATGACCTGGCGGGCTTTATCGTCGGCGCGGTCGAGCGGCGCCGGCTGGTAACCGGGAGCCGCATTCGCGCCGGAGACGCGCTCCTTGGGCTGCCCTCGACAGGCTTGCACACCAACGGCTACTCGCTGGCGCGCAAGCTGCTGTTTGAGATCGCCGGCTACCGCCACGACACCTTCCTTGCCGAGCTCGGCTGCTCGGTGGGTCAAGAGCTGCTGAAGATCCACCGTTCCTACGCCAAGCCCCTCAGCGCCCTGTTTGAGGCCGGACTGGTCAAAGGCGCGGCGCATATTACCGGCGGCGGGCTCACCGACAACCTGCCGCGCATTCTCCCGCGCGGTCTGGCCGCCCGGATCGAGACCTCGAGCTGGCCGGAGTTGCCCATCTTCAAGCTGCTGCGGCGGCTGGCCGACATCCCGGAGGCCGACTGCCGAAGGACGTTCAACCTTGGCATCGGTCTGGTGGTGGTCGTTTCCGCCCGGCGCCTCGGGCAGGCCGAGCGGCTCCTCGGTGGCCTGGGCGAGCCGTTTTATCGAATTGGGGAGGTGGTGCGCGCGCCGCGCGGCGCCTCCCAGAGTGTGATCTACGAATGAAGCGCCTGGGCATTCTTCTTTCCGGCCGGGGTTCGAATTTCGAAGCGATCGCCGACAACGTCGCCGCAGGCAAGATCCCGGCCGAGATCGCCGTGGTGATTTCCAACCGCCCGGAGGCCCGCGGGCTCGAGGTGGCCCGCGAGCGGGGCCTCCACGCCGTCTGCATTCCCTCGAAGGGCTTGGACCGGGAGGCCTACGACCGGCTGCTCATCGAGGAGCTGAAAAAGCACCGGGTGGACCTGATCTGCCTGGCCGGCTTCATGCGCCTGCTCAGCGCCATGTTCGTCCGCGAGTTCCCGTTCCGGATCCTCAACATCCATCCCTCGCTGCTGCCCGCCTTCCCGGGTCTCGATGCGCAGCATCAGGCGCTCGAGCACGGCGTGAAGATCAGCGGCTGCACGGTGCACTTCGTCGACGAGAACCTCGACGCCGGCCCCATCATCGTGCAGGCCGCCGTTCCGGTGCTCAACGACGACACCGTGGAGACGCTTTCGGCGAGGATCCTCAAGGAGGAGCACCGGATCTACACCGAGGCCATCAACATCGTGCTCTCGGGCAAGTTTCGTATCGAGGGCCGGCGCGTGATTCTGGAGGATTGACCCGATGCTCAAACGCAGAAGCTTTCTGGCGGCGACGGCCGCTTCCGCCTCGCGCGTGCTGGGCGCCAACGAGCGCCTCCGCGGCGGCGTCATCGGCAGCGGGGGCCGCGGCCGCCTGCTCACCGCCGAATTCAAAGAGATCGGCGTCGAGATGGCGGCCGTCTGCGACGTCTACAAGCCCCATCTGGAGCTCGGCTTGAAGCAGGCCTCGAGCCATGCGCGCGCTTACGACGACTACCGGCGCCTGCTCGAGGACAAGTCGATCGACGTCGTCATCGTAGCGACGCCCGACCACTGGCATGCCCAGATGACCATCGACGCCGTCGAGGCGGGCAAGGACGTCTACCTGGAAAAGCCGCTGGCGCACACCATCGAGGAGGGCTTCCGCATCATCCAGGCGACCCGCCGCACGCGCCGCGTCGTGCAGGTGGGCACGCAACGGCGCAGCGCCGAGCTGTTCCAGCAGGGCCGCAAGCTGATGGGAGAGCTCGGCGAGGTGCGCCTGGTGAACTCCTGGTGGCTGAACCGCCAGGAATCGTTGCGAAAGGGCAACCTCGAAGGCGAGCTCGACTGGCAGAAGTGGCTCGGGCCGGCGCCGAAACGAGAACTCGACCCGGTTCGCTTCTTCAACTGGTACTACTTTTACGACTACTCCGGCGGTCTGCTCGTCGGCCAGGCCGCGCATATCGTCGATTGCATCAACTGGTACATGAACTCTTCGTTTCCGCTGGCCGTCAACTGCACGGGCGGCCGCATCAACCTCGAGGGCGCCGAGATCCCCGAGACGGCCACGATGGCGGTGGAGTACCCGGAGAACTATCTGGCCGTATTCACCCTGGGCTACAAGGCGATGCGCTATCACCCGCACAACGATCAGCTTCAGCAGTACCACGGCGCGCGCGGCCGGCTGGACCTCGGGCGCGAACATTACGCGCTCTATCCGCAATCGAACGAAATCGAGATGAAGCCCGTCGTCGCCGAGCGCCGCCCGGGCAGCTTCGCCCAAGCCACGCGCGCCCACATCCGCAATTTTCTGGAATGCGTCAAAAGCCGAGAAGATCCGAACGCCACCGTCGAGATGGGTCAGTGGACCAACGTCGCCCTGTGCATGGCCATGGAGTCGTTACGCAAGGGGCGGCGCGTCGAGTACGACCCGAAGACCCAGCGGATGCGGGCCTAAAGAGTTAGAGCGGCGGGCGGATGCGCGCCAGGGCCTCCACCGCCGCCCGGGCGACCTCCGGGTCGGCATCGTTCACCAGTCTGCCAAGTAGAGGGATCGCCTCCGTGTCCCGCCGCACCGCGATCGAATTGATCACCCCGACGAGCAATCTGCCCTTGAGCTTGCCCGCCGCCTCGCGCAGCGCCTGATCGGCGGCGGGCGCCGGGGCGGGCTCCAAAGCGAACCGGGCGTAATGGGACAGTTGCGGGTCCTCGAGCAACGGCCGGATGGCCTCGACGGTGAAATGATTGCCCACTACGGCCAGCCGCTGGCAGGCCTTGGCTTTGGCAAACACCGTGGCGTCAGGATCCCTGACGATCCCCATCAGCCGCGCCCAGTCCAAAGCCATGATCTCGGCCGCCGTGCCGTATTTGGGATCTCGCATGACCTCGCCCATGGTTGACCTCCTTGGACTCACAGCCGCCATGGCTCACGCATGGCGCGCGAGCGCATGCGATTGGCCTCTTCGTCGGCGATGAAGGTGTCCGTGGCCGGATCGAACTCGAGCTTGCGATCGAGCTGAAAGGCGATGTAGGCGGCGTGACAGGCGATGTGGGCCTGTCCTGCGGCCAGCGCGTGGGACCGGGGTTGGCGCCGGCTTTTGACGCAGTCGAGGAAGTCCCGCACGTGGTTGGCGGTGGCGCGTGCCGCCTCGTCTTTAGAGATCGCCGGCACAAGCGAACGCAAATTCTCCGAAACCCGGATCTCGCCGCCGTCGGCCGTCTCCACCCAGCCCTCCTCGCCTTCCAAGCGAATATGGCAGCTACCCAAGCCGAGGAACCCGCTGTCGCGCAACAGCAGACGCAATCCGTCGGCGTAGCGGCACTCGATCGAGTACGGCGTGTCGGCGCCCACCCCGTGCGGGACATATTCGACGGGCGCGGTCTCGTCCTTGCCGGCCGCCCACTGACACAGGTCCACGGTGTGGGAACCCCACTCGAGAATGCCGCCGCCGTGAAAGTCGAAAAAGCCCCGCCAGCGTCCTTTCACGTACTCGGAGTTGTACGGCCGCCAGGGGCAGGGCCCGAGCCACCGGTCCCAGTCCACCACCTGCGGCGAGGGCTCCGGCTCGGCCGGAAGCCAGTCGTGCCGCGTCAGCGGCGGCCAGCGGTTGCCCGGCCCGGCCTCGGCGTGGAGCGTGCGCAACTTGCCCAGCTTGCCGCTGCGCGCCAGCTCGCACGCCCAGACGAAATTGGCGCCGTTGCGCCGCTGCGTGCCCGCTTGATAGACGCGCCCCAGCCGCTGGAAGGTGTCGGCCAGCGCACGGCTCTCGGCAATCGTCATCGAACAAGGCTTCTCACAGAAGACGTCCTTGCCCGCCCGCGCCGCCAGCACCGACAACAAGGTATGCCAGCGATCGCCGGTGGCGATGAGCAGCGCATCGATGTCCCTGCGCGCAAACAGCTCCTCCTGATCGCGGTAGGCGGCGCAATCCCGGTTGCCGTACTTTTCATCGGCCATCGTCTTGATGGCCTCGCGCCGTTCGTTGCGCACGTCGCACACCGCCAGGAATTGGACGTCGGGCTGCTCCAAGAAGGCGCGCAGCACGGCCGTTCCGCGTCCGCCGATGCCAAGGCCGCCGAGCGTGATGCGGTCGCTCGGAGGAACGGCGCCGTTCTTTCCCAACACGGAGCCGGGCACAACAAGCGGAGCCGCAGCCGCTCCGCTCAGCAAACGCCTTCGTGAGATCGATCCCGTCTTGCTCATCCCGATTTTGCCTTCCTCAACTTGGGCGGTTCGCCGGCGTGCGCCGGGGGCTTGCGAGCTTCCTCGAGCCCGGCAAGCTGCGCCTCGGCGGCTGCCACCACCGCGGCCATCTCGAAGGGCTGCCTCAGTACGGCCGCTCCCGTCGCCCGAGCGCGGCTCTCGAGCTCCTGAGCGGCAAGCGACCTCGAGAGAAAGATCGCGCGCAGCGTCGGATAGCGCCGCCGCAGGCTCTCGACCAACTCGAGTCCGTCGGTCTTGGGCAGGTCAAGCTCGGCAACCACGAGGTCGATCGGCTCCTGCCGCGAGCCGGCCAAAGCCAGCGCGCGCCGGCTCGAGCCCGCCTCGATCACCTCATGCCGCCGGCGTTCGAGCGCCACACGCAAAAGCGTTCGCGAGATCCGTTCGTCGTTAACGAGCAGAATGGTGGCCACCGGCGCGACCCTCCGGACGATCCCCTATGATACAGCAGACTAGGCGGCTTCGACGAGCCCGAGTCCGGGCCGGCGCGGCAGGATCAGCTTGCCGCGATCGACCTGCACACCCGAGTAGGGGTCGTTGGCGATCAGGAGGTTGCCGTCAAGGTCGGCATAGTCGACCAGCGGGGCCAGGTGCGCCGCCGCCGTCACCGAGACCGAGCTCGAGATCATACAGCCGAGCATGGTCTTCAACCCGAGCGCCCGAGCGATCTCGATCATGCGCCAAGCCGGCAGGATCCCGCCGCATTTGTCCAGCTTGATGTTGACGCCGTCATAGGCCGTTGCCAGGCGCGGAATGTCGGTCGGGCGCAGGACGGCCTCATCGGCAAAGATCGGCATGCGGACACGCTCGCGCAGCCAGCGCGTCTCCTCGACCATCGCCGCCGGCAGCGGCTGCTCGACCAACTCCACGCCCTGTGTTTCAAGCCACCGAATCTTCTCGAGCGCCTCCTCCTTCGTCTTCCAGCCCTCGTTGGCGTCTACGCGCAGAGGCTTGTCGGTTTCGCTGCGCACGGCCTCGATCGTCTCCTCGTCGTTGGCCAGGCCGACCTTGATCTTCAAGACGGGAAACGGCTCGGCTTCGCGCACCTTCCGGCGCGTCACCTCCGGCGTATCGATGCCGATCGAGAAGGTCGTTATCGGCGCATCGTCGGGATCGAGACCGAAATACTGATAAAGCGGCACACCCAGCTTCTGGCCGATCCAGTCCCAGAGGGCGATCTCGAGCGCGGCCTTGGCCGCGTACTCGCCGGCGACGAGCCGATCCATCTCCGCCCCGAGCTTGTGGAAGCGCCACGGGTCGGTGGCGGCCGCCCGCGCGCACAGGGTTTCTAAAGCCCGCCGGGCGCTTTCGGCGCTCTCGCCGTACCGGACGATCGGCGCACCTTCGCCCCGCCCGGTGATTCCGTCCCGCCGGTAGGCGACGTGGACGGTATCGCGGAACTCGCTCGAGGCCATCGTCGTGGTCCAGGTGTGCCGCAAATGAAGGCGAACGATGCGGACCTCCACGGCAGCTTTCTCCCGCCCTGCGGCCGGCAGGGCCGCGGCGCCGAACGATCTGATCCAGTCCCGGCGGTTCACTTTCCGCTCGCGGTCTTCAGGCGGCGCGAGCCCACCAGCCGCTCGCTCCAAGGCGACTCGTCCAGCCGGCTGATCTGGACCATCGGCCGGCCCTGGGAGGTGGCGTGAATGAACTCGCCGCCGCCGAGGTACATGCCGGTGTGGTTGACCTTCTCCGGCGAGTCGCCGAAGTAGAGCAAATCACCCGGCCGCAGATCCTGCGGCGCCACGGGCTCGGATCCCTCCCAGCGCGACTGCGGCAAGGAGTCCCGCGGCATGAGGACGCCGCGGCGCCGCGCGAGCATCTGCGTGAAGCCCGAGCAATCGAAGCCGAAGGTCGATGTGCCGCCCCACAGGTAGGGCAATCCCACGAATCGCCGCGCCAGCGCCAGGGTTTCATCGAGCGAAAGCGGGCGCTCTTCGAGCCAGACGTCGCCCCGCTGAACCCAGGCCTGGCGCCCGTCAACCAGGCGCACTTGCACCCAGCGGTCCTCCGCCGGCGATCCTTCGATGACCTCCAGGCGCGTTTCAAACGCCAAGGTAAGCTCGGGGCGGCGCCGCCGGATGTCCGGCTCACGGTAGATGTTGGCAAACAGGCTCGTCACAAGCGCCACGCGGCCGTTTGCTGCGTACGGGCCCTCGCGGCGCTCCACGAGCGAGTCCCGGCTCATCCAGCCGGAGTAATCATCCGGCGTGCGCACGCGAGCCCAACCGGTGACCTGCTCGAGGATGGTAACGTTGACGCCGTAGAGGGCCTGTGAGACGACGTCGGCCTCCTCCGAAGGCCGGGAATGCATGTCGGCGACCGGGACTTGGACGACCCATGCCGCTTCGAGCGCCGCCGCCAGCAACCCGAGCGCACCCACAGCCACGGCCATCTTCAGGATGCGGCGCCGGCGGCGCTCGCCTGGCCGCAGGGGAACCAGGGGCTCACTCCACCGTTACCTTGACGGGCTGCTCGATCAACTTCGGATCGTTGCCGCCGGTGAGAATCATCAAGCTGAACCGGCCCGGCTTCACATCGGCCGGGATCTTAAACTTGATGCTCGTCGCCGTCTGCTCGGTGATCTCGGTTTTGTAATCCGTCTTGCCGTCCGTCAAAAACAGGGCTTTCACCGTGGAGGCCTCGAGGTTCTCTCCCGCGACAGTCAGTACGTCACCTACCTTGCCGGTGTCGGGCGTGACTTCGTTCAATTTCGGAAACGCCGCCTGGGCGGCCGCCGGCATGGAGGCGACGGTGGCAATCAAAAGGACCAGCACTGCCGGGATTAAAGAGCTTCTCATCTCGAACCACCTCCCAACACGATGCTATCCCGAATCTCGACCGAATGCAAGCCGGAGCAACACCTGAGTCCGGCGCCGCCGGCAACGCATCTTTTTAAAATAGGGTAGTAAGGCTTGCGGTACGGATTGGCCGTTTCGGGATCGCGGCGCGTCGGGTCGATGAACTGGACAAGACGGGCTTGGCTGGCAGGATTGGGCGTTGGCGGCGCGGGCATCCTCGGGGCGATGGCCTACCGCACGGCGCCGCGTTTCTGGCACCAATATTTTCGCGAGATGCGACGCCCCGTAGCGCCGCCTCCCCTCAAGCCTGACTTGAGCGCGTGGACCGAATCGGGACTCCACCTGGCCTGGCTCGGTCACGCCACCCTGCTGTTACGGCTGGACGGGTTCACCATTCTGACCGATCCGGTCTTTAGCGAGCGCGCGGGGATACACCTCGGGCCGGTGACTCTCGGCGTGAAACGCCTCATCGCCCCGGCGCTGGGTCTTGAGGAACTACCCCGGCTGGACCTCATCCTTGTTTCGCACGCCCACATGGATCACTTCGACATTCCTTCGCTGCGGCGGCTGGAAGGACGAGCCCCGGTGGTGACCGCCCGCCAGACCGGCGACTTGCTTCGGGCGCAGCGCTACCCTCGCGTCTACGAGCTCGGCTGGGGCGAGGTTGTGCGGATCGGACCCGCTGTCATCCGCGGGATTCAGGTGAACCACTGGGGAGCCCGGATGCGCACCGACACCTGGCGCGGCTACAACGGCTACCTTGTGGAAGTCGGCCGCTGGCGAGTTCTCTTTGCCGGCGACACCGCCGACACCGACCTGTTCCGCCGGCTGCGGAGCGGCCGCGGCATCGATCTAGCGGTGATGCCCATCGGCGCCTACAACCCGTGGATCCGCTACCACTGCACGCCCGAGCAGGCCTGGCGGATGGCGGGCGAAGCAGGCGCCGAGTTTCTCGTCCCGGTCCACCATCGCACCTTTACCCTGAGCAGCGAACCGATCGACGAGCCCATCGAGCGCTTGCGCGCCGCGGCCGGGCGCCACCAGCACCGAATCGCTCTCGAGCACGTCGGCCAAGAGTTTCGCCTGTAATCGGCACGGCCCGGCGCCGTGCGAATCCGTCTATAATCCTGGTTTCTTGCGCGGGAGGCGCCGGCTGATGAAACCGCTCGTCATCGCTCTACTGCTCTGTGCGCTTTCTGAGGCCGCCGTGGTGGCGCGCTGGGAAGCGGGCCGAGGGGGCCGCCGGGATCGAGCTGGTTCGAGGACCGGAATCGCCCTGGAAGCTCGAAGCGAGCCTCCACGGCCCGGTAGCGGCACTCGAGCCGTCCCGCGACTATTACCGCCGCGCCGCATTCCACCTCAAGCTGCCTGAGGCGCTAGCCGGGCCGCTGTGGCTCTCGGTCCAATACGTGGACGAAGGCTACGGCCTCATCACCGTCGAGCCGGGCACGGCGCAGGCACGTCAGTGGGGTGTGGCTCGCCTGGCGACGGGCAGGCTCCGCCGCGCCGTCTTCGGCTACGGCGCCGGGGAGCTCGGCGGCCGGCTGCGCCTCTACGGCGTGACGCGGCTGCGCGCCCTCGCCCTCAGCGACGCCGAGCCCGAGCGGGAGCCGATTCCCGACGTTCAGCCGGCGGTGCGCCTGAAGCGGCCGGTCCAGCTCGTCACCACCGCGGGCGCCGACGCCCGTACCCCCGAGGGCCTCGAGGAGGCGCTCGCCACCATGCGCAACCTCCTTCCGCTGGTTCGCGCCCTGGGCTTTGGCGGCATCGAGAGCTATGTCAAGTGGAACTTCGTCGAGCGCTCGCCCGGGGTCTTCGACTGGAGCTTCTACGACGCCGTCAACGACGAACTGGACCGGCACGGACTGCGCTGGTTTCCCTTGCTCATCGTCGGCTCGGCCTATACCCTTCCGGCCTGGTTTCACGATTCGGAGGAGAACGCGGGCTTCGAGTGCCTGGAGCACCGGATGCGCAACGACATCCAGTCGATCTTCTGCGGCCTTCAGGATCGGTATGTCGAACGATTCCTTGCCGAGTTCGGCCGCCACTACGGGCGGCGGAAGACTCTTTTGGGCGTGCGCCTCGGCCCCAGCGGTAACTACGGCGAGGCGCCGTACCCGGCGCGCGGCGACTGGGGCTACCGATGCGGCCCGATCCACACTCACATCGGCTACTGGCCGCCGACGCCTGCGCCCAGCGCCGTTTCCGTGAGTGGCTCCGGCAGCGCTATCGCTCGATCGGAGCGCTCAATCACGCCTGGGGCGAGCGCTACGGCTCGCTCGAGGGAATCACCACCTTCCTGCCGGCCACAGCGCTTGCGCGGCGCAAGCGCATCGACTTTGCCGACTGGTACATGGACTCGATGAGCCGCTGGTGCGAACGCTGGGCGGAGTGGGCGCGCCAGGCGATGCCCGAGACGGTGATTCATCAGTCAAGCGGCGGCTGGGGACCGGTCGAGATCGGCACCGACTACAGCTTTCAGGCGCGCAGCATGGCGCGGCTCGGCGGAGGCATCCGCCTCACCAACGAGAGCGACAACTATGCCGACAACTTCGCCATCACGCGCATGGCCTCCTCGGCGGCGCGCTTCTACGGAGCTCCGCTCGGCTACGAACCCGGCGGCTTCGGCAGCGCGCGCGGCGTCATCGCGCGCCTCTACAACATGCTGACCAACGGCGGCGAGCACCTCTTTTATTACCATGCCAATCTGTTCGGCAACGACCAGGCCATCGACGCCTGGCTCGAGGCGGCTTCGCTTCTGGAGGACCGCGCCAAGCCGGCCATCGACGTCGCGGCCTTCTATCCGGATACGACGATCAAGCTCGACGACGAGCCGCTGCGGTTCCGCTGGGGCTCCGTCTTCCTGGTGAAGGCGCAAGCGCTGCGCTCGGCTCTGGATTATGACTTCGTGAGCGAGCAGATGATCGACGACGGCGCGCTCGAGCGCTACCGGGTGCTCGTCTTCCTTTGGGGTTACGTGACCGAGCGCCGGATTCTGGAACGGATCGACCGATGGGTTCGGGCGGGCGGCACGCTGATCTATCCCACGCAACCCCGCGGACTGCTCGAGACGGTCGAAGGCGACCAGAGCATCTCGCAGCGGTGGCGGCAGGGTGAGACGGGCAAAGGAAAGGTGATCTTCTATCCGGGCGACCCGGTGCCGGGCGAACACTACGCCCGGTTTGTCCGGAACGAGCTGCGGCGCCTGGGCTCATTGCGGCCCCAAATTCGGCGGGCGCTCGAGATCGACAAACCCGAGTTCGTCTACTGGAGCGTGCTCGAAAACGGCCGCCTGGCCTTGCTCAACTTCGAAGATGCGGGGGCGGTGATTCGGCTGGCCGATGGAGGCAAAGTTCGGCTGCCGCCGTATCGGATGGCGCTGGTCGGCGAATAGGCGCCGACCGGCCGGGATTCGCCGCCCGGGCACGCCGCCTCCTCCGTTCCCTTCGCTCCAGCCGCGTCCGAGTTTCGATCCGAATCACCCAGTCCCATCGAAGATTAGGGCCGGACGGTCATGAGCTCGGACTGCGGCTTGAATGGCCTATTCCATCGCGCCGGGGCCCTTACCGGCGCGCGCCCGCGCGTAATCGCCATACGTGCGGAACACCATGATGTGGAAGGTGGGCTGGGAAAACTCCTCCACCGCGTAGATATAGCCCTGCTGCTTCAGGCGGTGCAGTACGACGCGCATCCACTCGATCTGCTCCGGACTCATGCCCGCTTTCGAAATATCGAGCGTGGCGCCGGTCAGGTGGGACGACCGGCGCGGGCCGTCCGCGTCGGCGGCGTTGATGTTGCGCGCGCCCAGACGCGCCTGCATCGTCGCCGTGCGGACCATGCTGGTGACGCGCAGAGGCTTCCTGAAGCGG
>Ga0308391_1000965_pt1 | contig 12274 bp, 9 predicted proteins | sample Hotspr20Samplet1_FD_202363 | JGI IMG/M metagenome (GOLD analysis project Ga0308391, IMG submission 202363) | Hot spring phototrophic mat microbial communities from Octopus Spring, Yellowstone National Park, Wyoming, United States - 20050623_t1 ... | reverse complement strand
ACTGGCTCGGCATCGACATCACCCACCTCGCCATCGCCCTCATCAAGTACCGCCTCAGCGATATGTTCGACCTCAAAGAGGGCAAAGACTATCGCGTCGTTGGCGAGCCGACCAGCGTGGAAGACGCCCGCGCCCTCGCCCAACACGACCGCGACGAATTCCAAAAGTGGGCCATCGGTCTCATCCCGCGCGCCCGCCCCTACCAAGACAAAAAGGGCAAAGACACAGGCATCGACGGCGTGCTGTTTTTCAAGGACGACCTGAAAGACCCCAAGCGTGCGCTGATACAGGTCAAGAGCGGCAAGGTGAGCGTGAAGGATGTGCGCGATTTTCGGGGGGTGTTGGAGCGGGAGGGGGCGACTTTGGGGTTGTTTGTGTCGTTGGAGCCGCCGACGCGGGAGATGGTTCAGGAGGCGGAGCGGGCAGGGTTTTACACGACGCCGCTGGGCAACCTGCGGATACCGCGTTTGCAGGTGCGGACGGTTGGGGAGTTGCTTGGGGGCAAGGGGTTTGCGGTTCCGAGCGCGGCGTTGTTGCTGGGTGTGGCGCAGGCGGAGCGCGTCGCGCCGTCTGGGGAGCAGGGGGCGCTGGAGATGTAGGGTCAACCTTTCCCGCAGGAGCCCAAGCTCGTATAATTACGCCATGCCCGACGCGAAACCGATACCGTTCGACAGCCTGAGCCTGTACGCCGTGCTGCATGAGCGCGGCTTTTTTGCGGGCGCGCGCATCCAAGACATTCGCCAGCCCGAACCCCTAACAATAGTGCTGCACCTTTACTTTCAGCGCGTCGAGCATCGGCTGCTGATAAGCGCGGACGCGCAGTTCGCGCGGATGCACTGCATTCGCCACAAGCTGCCCAACGCGCCGACGCCGCCGCCTTTTTTGCAGAGTCTGCGCAAGCACATCGAAGGCGGCATCGTGCGCACGATGCAGATGCTGGGCTTTGATCGAATCGTGCAGGCGGAGATACAGACCCGCGAGGGCGTCTACTGGCTGATGATTGAACTGATGGGCAAGCACTCGAATATTATCTTGGTGGAGCCGACGGGGCTGATTCGCAGCGCGATGAAGTGGGTCTCGCCGCGTCAGAGCGAGGCGCGTCCCATTCGCGCAGGCGAGCCGTATCGCCTGCCCCCCACGCGCGTGGAGGGGCTTCGCAACCCGCTTGCGCTGAGCGATGACGACTGGCGTGCGCTGATTGCCCAGATGGGCGCACCGCGCGACTGGCAAGCGTACCTTGAAGGGTTGAGCCGCTTTACAGCGGACGAACTGGAGGCGGTCTACCGCGCACAGGGCATCGAGGGCGTCGTGGCGTGGGCGCGACGGCTGCGCGAGGGCGCATGGGAACCCGTGCTGATACGCGACCCGCAGACCCGCCGCGCACTCGGCGCGTACCCGTTCCCCAGCCTGCGCTTCCCCGACAGTTGGCAGCATGCGCGTACCAGCGTTAGCCTCGCGTGGGAGCAGGCGTTCAGCGAGCGCATCCAGCACGCCCGCACGGACGCGCTGCGCCAGAGCTTGCTACCGAACCTGCGTCGTGCGCTGCAGGCGCGCGAGCGCGCCCTTGCCGACCTGCAACGCGCCCTGCACGAGAGCCAAGACGCCGACCGCTGGCAACTCTACGGCGAACTCATCCTCGCGTTCGGGCACGGCTTGCCCGCAGGCGCGACCATCCTGCATGCGCCCGACTATACGCAGCCCGACGCGCCCGAACTTGCCATCCCGATCGACCCCAGCAAGACGCTTGCCGAGAACGCCGAGCGGTACTTCCACAAGGCGCGCCACGCCCGCGAAAGCCGCGCCGAACTGCACGCCCGCCTGGAACACCTGCGCGACGAGACAGAACACCTCCGCGACGCGCTGCTCCAGGCAGAGCATGCCGACACGCTCGAAGCGTTGCAGCACCTCCATGCGCAAGCGAAAGCGCACGGCTGGCTACGCGAGCCGCGCCCGCCCGCCCCTGCCAAACGCGCCGAGAAAGACCCCTTCGAGGGGCATAAAATCCGCGCGCACCTCAGCCCCGACGGCTACCAGGTGCTGGTCGGCGAGAACGCCGCCGCGAACGACTTCCTGCTGACCCGCATCGCCAAGCCGAACGACTGGTGGCTGCATGTGCGCACGGGCACAGGCGCGCATGTGATTATCCGCACAGAGAACCAGCCACAGCGCGTGCCGCGCAGCACGCTGGAGTTCGCCGCGCGGCTGGCAGCGCAACACAGCGCAGATAAGCACGCCCGCGTCGTGGAAGTGGACTACACCCTGCGCAAGTATGTGCGCAAACCCAAAGGCGCGCCCGCTGGCTTCGCCCTCTACACCCACGAAAAGACCCTGCGCGTCGAACCCAAAGCGGGCTGAAGCGTCTACAGGTATACTACCGATGCCTATGAAACCTGTTATCGAGGTACGCAACCTGAAAAAGGACTATAAGATGGGTTCTGTGGTGGTGCATGCGCTGCGTGGGGTGGACTTGACCGTAATGCCTGGCGAGTTCGTGGCGATTATGGGACCGTCGGGGTCGGGCAAGTCGACCTTTATGAACCTTATCGGCTGCTTAGACCGCCCCACAGAAGGCGAGTATTACCTCAACGGCGAGCTGGTAAGCGCGATGAGCGACTCGCAACTGGCGCAGATTCGCAACCGTTATATCGGCTTCGTGTTTCAGACCTTCAACCTGTTGCCGCGCGTGAACGCGCTGCGCAATGTGGAGTTGCCGCTGCTGTACGCGGGCGCGCGCGACCGCACAGAACGCGCCAAGCGCGCGCTGGAGATGGTCGGACTAAGCGACCGCCTGCACCATAAGCCCAACGAACTCTCAGGCGGGCAGCAGCAGCGCGTCGCGATTGCCCGCGCCATCGTCACGAACCCCGTGCTGATTTTGGCGGACGAGCCGACAGGCAACCTCGACTCGCGCTCCAGCGAGGAGATTATGGCAATCTTCCAGCGGCTTAACCGCGAGGGGCGCACGATTCTGCTGGTGACACACGAACGCGATATTGCCGAGCATGCGCAGCGCATCGTGCGCTTCCGCGACGGCAGAATCGTTGCGGACGAGCCTGTGCGGAACCCGCGCGACGCCGCCCGCGAAGTGGAGAAAATCCCCGTGCTGGATTAGGAAGCACAGAGAAAAGCCTACCCTGAAGGCAATCGCGCATATCTCGCGTGGCGCGGTGGCTAACTTTCAGGGCGACCGTTCACAAGCAATTGCTGACTGGTCTGCCGCGCTTGCAATCGGGCGAGGGGGATACGGAGTGCAGAAGCGGAGCTTCCGCCCGATGCTGAAGCTGACGCTTTAGCACTCCACAGAGTCGGCACGCGGCTCCCCTCTCCCACAGCGTGGGAGAGGGGCTGGGGGTGAGGGCTACAAAAATCCGCATACCCCGCAAGCAGCGAACTCAAGCGGCGTACCCTTATCAAACGAGTGAGGGGGGATTCGCTACCGCCTGCGTCGGCGCAACGCCAACCCTGCCAGCCCCGCGCCCAACGCCAGCAGGCTCGCGGGTTCGGGGATGGTATCCAGCAGGTAGCCTTCAAAGCGCCCCGTGGCGGCGTTGTAGCCATACCCCACAATATAGCGCCCATTGGGGGAGATGGCTCTCGCTTCCACAAGATACGAGTCAGGTGTCAGCAGGTCGGCATAAGTGATGTTCAGGTCTTCCATTCCGTCCGCAGCCGTCCAGCGAAAGGCACGCAACCGACCTGCGGCGTCTTGAGCCCGGCCGACCACCACATCCCCGCCAGCGGAGACGCCAAAAGCGACGCTCTCGATGCCGCCCAGTGTGCCGAGATCCTGCATCACGCCATTCTCCCAGCGAAAGGCACGCAACCGACCTGCGGCGTCTGCAGCCCCGCCGACCACCACATTCCCGCCAGCGGAGACGCCAAAAGCATAGCTATTTCTGCCGCCCAGTGTGCCGAGATCCTGCATCACGCCATTCTCCCAGCGAAAGGCACGAAACCAACCTGCGGCGCCGTAAGCCCAGCCAATCACTACATCCCCGCCAGCGGAGACGCCATAAGCCTCGCTCTCGAAGCTGCCTGGCAGCGTGCCGAGATCCTGCATCACGCCATTCTCCCAGCGAAAGGCACGCCGAAAACCTGCGGCGTTTCGAGCCCAGCCGACCACCACATCCCCGCCAGCAGAGACGCCATAAGCCTCACTCGTGCTGCCGCCCAGCGTGCCAAGATCCTGCATCACGCCATTCTCCCAGCGAAAGGCACGCAACCGACCTGCGGCGTCTCGAGCCCAGCCGACCACCACATTCCCGCCAGCGGAGACGCCATAAGCCTCACTCAAATTGCCGCCCAGTGTGCCGAGATCCTGCATCACGCCATTCTCCCAGCGAAAGGCACGCTGCTGGAATGCGGCGTTTCGAGCCCAGCCGACCACTACATTCCCGCCAGTGGAGACGCCATAAGCATAGCTATCTCTGCCGCCCAGTGTGCCGAGCCAGGTGAGCGACTGCGACCAGCCCGTAGTGATCGCCAACACCGATAGAACTGCTGCGCTCATCAGCATGCTTAGTCCAAAGAGACCGCTTCGTTTCATCAGCGTTCCTCCTCTGCAGGGTTTAGATTGGATTCCGCTTGCCCTGCAGGTCGCTCCTTTCCGAGCCGATTCCCCTGCTGGCAGCTCCACAGCGACGACGCTGTGTCAACCGATTGTTTCGTTTCCGTGCGGCAGAGTCAAACTCTCTGCACGGGGGTTGTCCCCTTACGGTCAAGAGCTTCTGCCCACCTTCTGGGACATCCGCTGTTTAATGACTCACTGAAGGGGCGAAAATCGGACAGAGGGGGACGCCGAGTCCTCAAAAGGGTGGTTTTTTTCTAAGGGCGCGGAAATCTACCCCACAACCCATACAGGATCAGACCTTACGGAGGGGGCAGTTGTGAACTCTGACTGCGCAGTTGGTATCGCACACTCCTTACGCGCGAAAATCCAGCGTATAAGCAAGCAGGAATCTCCGCGCCTACGCCGAACCGCATGTTTCGCCATGCTAAACACGATTTTCGGCTTCGAGATGCCGACGCGCCTGCTGTTTGGGCACGGCGCGGTGGAAAACTTAGGTTTCGAGTGCAGTCTAAGCGGTTGGGCAAGCGCGCTGATTGTTACGGACGCAGGCGTCCACAAGGCGGGTCTGACGCAGCCTGTGGAGGCGCAGCTGCAGGCGCAGGGCGTGCGCTACAGCCTGTATACGGGCGTCGTGCCCAACCCCACGATTGAGAGCATCGAGGCGGCGGTTCCCGACGCGCAGGCGGTCGATGTGGTGATTGCTGTCGGCGGGGGCAGCGTGATGGACAGCGCGAAGCTGATTAACGCCATCCGCACGCATGGCGGGCGCGTGCGCGACTACGAGGGCACGGATACTGTTCCCGCGCCGTGCAAGCCGCTGGTTGCTATCCCGACCACTGCAGGCACGGGCAGCGAGGTCACCTTTATCGCGATGTTCACCGACACGGCGAAACGCCAGAAGATGCCCGTGTTGAGCCGCTACCTCGCGCCCCACTTGGCGATTGTGGACCCTGAGATGACGCGCCACCTGCCCCCTGCTGCTACGGCGCAGACGGGGCTGGACGCGCTCACGCACGCCATCGAGGCGGTTGTAGACCTGCAGGCGAACCCGTTCTCGGACATGCTGGCGTTCGAGGCGATACGGCTCATCACGCGCTATTTGCCGCGCGCGGTCGCCAACGGCAGCGAGGATCTGGAGGCGCGTGGGGCGATGGCGTTCGCCGCCACGATTGCGGGCGCGGCGTTCAACAACAGTATGGTCGGGCTGGCGCACGCGATGGCGCACGCGCTGGGCGGACTGTACGACCTCCCGCACGGGCTGTGCTGCGCGCTCGCGCTACCCGTCGCAATGCACTTCAACCTCGAGAGCCGTCGCGAGCGGTTCGAGGAAATCGCGCAGGTGATGGGCTATGCGCATATCCAGTCGGAAGTCGTGCCGATGCCTGGCGCAGTGGTGCAAGGCGGCGTGTGGGACAAGACCTTCACCGCCGAAGACGCGATTTTGCGCGTGCGCCAATTGATGAGCGAGGTCGGCATCCCTGCGCACCTTATCGATGTCGGCGTCGAGGTCTCCGAGAGCGACCTGGAGACGCTTGCCGACCTGACCCTATCGGACGGCTCGATTCTGTTCAACCCCGTTCAGCCGATGCGCGAGCAGGTGAAAGATCTCTTGCGCCACATCGCCACCTACACGGAGTGAACATATGCTACGGAGGGAGATTCTGGGCATCCCGCTTGGGATTTGGCTGGGCAGCGTCGTGTACGCGCTGCTGTGCATCGTGTTGCGCTCGTACTATATCGACTACGAGGGGCTGCGGCAGATAGCGGCGGTTTCGGAGGGCATCAGCCGCGCTTCGACGACTTGGTGGAGCGGGCAAAGCGCGCTGGGCGTGCTGCTGCTGTGGCTGGTCACGCTGCCGCTGAGGTGGTGGCTGCCACTGGTGGACGCGGCGCAAATCGTGGGCGCGCTCAGCATCTGGGCGTCGGGGCTTATCCTGTTCCGAATACTGCGGATGACAGGGTTGAGCGTCGGGCTGTGTGGCTGGCTCACCTTCCTATTCTACGGGACGAATGTCGCGTGGGTGGGCGCGACGATGTTGCCTGTGGCGGCGCTCTCGTTACTGCTGATGGCGTGGTGGGGACTAAGCGCGATTCGGTGGCTCGCAGAGCGCGAGTTGGACACAGCGTACGGAACACGGTTGGGCGCGTGGGCGGGCGCGCTGGCGCTGGTGAACCTGTTCGCGCTGCTGCCTGCGCTGGCGGTTGGCGCGTTGGCGTTGCGTCGGGGCGGCGGTGCGGGGCTATTGGGCGCGGCGGTCGGCGTCGCGCTCGTGGGCTATCTGGTCGTCTACTTCGCCGTGCTGCCAGGCGCGGTACAGGTCGGCGGCGCAACGCGCCCCAAGCCTTCGATCATCGAATGGTTCTGGACGGGCGAGGGCGCGAGCCAAGCGGACATCCCGCGCTTTTCGGGACTCTATTGGCGCGCGATGGGCGAGCAGGCGCAAAACGCAGTGCTTGCAATCGGACAGCCGTTCCGCGTGCGCGATGTGTACCAGTATTATGTGCAAGGGCGATTTGTGACCCTGATTAAGATACTGTTTCTGCTGTTGGCGCTCGCATTTGTGATTGTGTTGCTGGTGATTCGGTTTTCGGGCGAGCGCGTGCCGACCGAGCGGCTGGTGAGCGTGGTTCGGGGCGTGGGCGGGCTGACGCTGCTGCTCGCGCTAATCGTGCTGGTACTGTGGCAGGGTGACCGTCAGGCGTTCTACTTATGGACGCTGTTTTGGGCGATTGTAGGGCTGGGCGGCTGGCTCGGCAGTTATGTGGACGAGGATGTGCGCCGTCTCAGTCTGGCGGCGCCTGCACTGGTGGTGGTGATGCTCGTGTTCGGGCTGATGAAGGTCGCGACCCTGCGGGACAGGGCGCACGACACCGAGCGTCAGGAGGCGGAGGCGTTCGCGCCTGGCATTCGCGCGGGCGATGTGATGGTCGCCTCCACGCGCTTGGCGGAATGGCTGCGCTACTACGGCGCGGGCAGGGCGCGCGCCATCGACGCCAGCTGTTGGCTCAACCCCGAAACGGAATTCCAAAACTTACTGCAAGACGCGGAGCAAGAGGGCTATCGCATTATCCTGTGGAACTACGCGCTCGATCCCAACCCCTACAAAGTTGCAGGACTGACCTTCAACACCGCATGGCTCGAATCGTTAGGCAAGGCACAGGCGCGCGCGCTCGAGGCAGGCGGCGCCTACCGACGGCGGTATGTGGACATGGTAGTCTATCCGACGCTTCGCCCGTATACAGGCGAGGCGCATACTTTCGGCAAACCGCGTACTCAGGAAAATGAGTGAAGAGACCTATCTACTTGAGGCTGCCAAACAAGGCGACACGGAGGCGTTCGATCGGCTCTGGGCGCGCCACCGCGACAAGGTGTTCCGCTCGCTGCTGCGCGCCTGTGGGGGCGATCCCGACACGACGCACGATGTGTTGCAAGACGCGCTGCTGAACGCTTTTCGGGCGTTGCAGCAGTTTCGCGGGGACGCCAATTTCGCCACTTGGCTTTATACCATCGCGCGGCGGCTGTGCATCCGCGCCCGACGCGACTTAGACCGCTTCTACTCGCTGGATGACCCGCTGAACTCGGAGGAGGGGCAGGCAATCCTGCGCCAACTGATAGACCAGCACGCGCAAGACCCCGAAGCGCTCGTGATTGAGAACGACCTGCGTGAGCGCGTGCAGCAGGCAGTGGCGGAGTTGCCCGACTCGCTACGCCCTGTGTTGGTGCTGCGCGATATCGAAGACCTTTCCACTGAAGAGACCGCGCGGCGACTGGGCATCACGCAAGCGGCGGTCAAGGCGCGCCTACACCGCGCTCGCAAACTGCTCCGCCAGAAACTGGAAACCTACCTCCAGCAGGAGTGAGTCGGAGGCGTCCGACGGGTACACTCCTGCGTATGCGGCTGGTGGGCGCGGTTTTGAGCCTGTTGCTGGCGGGGACGCTGGCGGCGCAGCATCCGACGGTCTTTTTCGGGGCGCGGTTGAACCTGCAGGCGCGCGCGGATGCGCGCACGACCGCCCTGCGCTGGTATGACGACCTTGCGCGCCACTCGGTGGTCTATCTCCAGCTTTACCATGAGGCAGGGTACGGCGCGTATGTGGCGCAACGGCTGCAAAACTTGGGCGGCGACCGCACGCGCACCGCGCTGGACGAAGCCTACCTCGAACGGTTGGAAGGTTGGCGCGTCGGCAAGTTCTACGCGCCGTTTGGAGCGGGGCTGCTGCTCAACGAAAGCGTGCTGGCGGTGCAGTCGCCTGCGCAGTTCGCGATAGGCGACCTGCCGATGCGCGTGGCGTACCTGTACAACGGCGCGGATCGCCAGCAGGGGGTCTATGTGCGGGTGGGCACGGCGCGCGGCGGCGTGTCGGTCGGCGCGGGACGCCATTTCGGAACCGACCCGCACGCTTTTGCACTGTGGGAACTGCCCGAACGCCCCCGCTCGCCCGATGGCTACGAGACGCTCTATGGCGCGGACTATGTACTGGATCTCGGCGGCGCGCCGATTCAGGTGGAGTGGCTCTACAGTGAGGGCAAGCGCGCAGGGGCAGCCCACTGGTTCGCTGCGCGGGTGCAGATGCGCACCCTAACGCTCCAACCTGAACTTGCCGCCGCGTATCAGACCGCTGAAGGGCGACTCAGTTGGCGCGTCGCGCTCCAGCAGCAGGCAGGTGAGCGCGCCCGCATCCACTTCGCCCTGCGCGGCAAAGCGGGTACAATTGAATTCGTCGCGCTTGGACTGCAGGGGGAACTCTAATGGCGTTGGGACGACGAATCACACGCTTGATGAAAGCGCACTGGGGCGAATTGGTGGAGCGCGTCGAGCAGGTCATCCGCGAGGAGACGGCGGAGTCGGCGGCGGCGCAGGAGCTTCAAGAAGCGTTAGATCCGACGCGCCCGCGTGTTGCGCGCCCTGCGCCGCCCGCCACAGCGCAGGAGTCGGCGGTCAGCCGCGCCTATCGCGTGCTGGGGCTGCCCGACGGCGCAGCGTTAGATGAAGTGCGCCGCGCCTACCGCGAACTCATCGCCCGCAGCGACCCGAACCGCTTCCCCGAAAACTCGCCCGAACGCGCTAAAGCCGAACAGATACGCCAACGCATCGAGCAGGCATACCAGACGCTGCTGCTGCACTTAGACCACACGGCGCAACGGTTCCGCAACCTGCAGACCGACTAACGGTGCTGCGCGGCGCGCTCGAACAGGCTGGCAAGCAGCAGGGGCGCGTAGGGCGTCTCCAGCAGGCGGAACCAGAGGTAGCCGACCGCCGCGCCGTTGGGATAGCGCACCCAGACCGCGCCGTCGCCCCAGTTGCGTCCCTGCGCGTCGTAGAGCGTTGCCAGCGGGGTGTAGTCGGCATCGGGGCGTGCCAGCGCGCGCAGGGCAGGGCGCCAGCGCGTGTCGCCGCCTGTGGGGAACGCCAGCGGCGCGTCGCCCATGCGCGGCAGCGCGGCGCGGTTCCAGCGGAACTGCATGCCTGGCGCGGGCGGCGATTCGAAGCCTGTCTTGCCCGCTTCGGCGCGCGCCGCGCTGGTCGCCAGCGGCAGCAAGAACTTGCCTGCGCGGTTCGTCGCCTTGCCGTCGGCGTAATAAAACGGCATCGGCGCGCTGGGCAACGCCAGCAGCACGCCGCCCGCCTGCAGGTACGCCTCCAACGCGCAGTCGACATCATCGGGCGCGTTCACGCTCGCGCGGTAATGCTCGCTGCCCGCGTAGACCAGCGCCGCATAGCGCATGGGCGTGAGCCGATTCAGGGCGACGACATCCGTGTATTCCAGCGCCTCAACGGGCAGCCCGACCTCCAGTAGCCAGAAGAGCGCCTCCGACTGCGCGTCGGGCAAGATACCGATGGTCTTGCCTTCCCACGCGCGACGCAGGGCGGCGACCGCCTCGCCCGTGAGCGCGGTCAGCGGCGGCGCCATGCGCGGGCGTTCGGGCAACTGCTTAAAGCGCGGGGCGTACTCAGCGGTCGTGCGCAACTCGCGCATGCCGTGTTCCACAGACGGCTCAATCTCGCTGCCCTCGTGCCACTCGTTAAAACTCGTGATGAGTACCCAATCGGGATTGAGCATCAGCGCAGCGTCCCACTGCTTACGGTACGCCTCGCCGCCGTAGCGGTCAGTGCGGATGCCTGGCTTGCGTATCTTGGTGTCGTCGTAGGCGGGGATAATCGTCGCGCAGGCGATTCGTCCGAGTTCGCCCGCCGTCTGTATCGCCTCGCGGTAATGCGCCTCCAGCGTCGGCTGGATGGCGTTCAGGAGCTTGCCCTCCAGCACGCCGACGGGGTTGTAGGTGTGGATGCCGTCGAACACACGCGCCGCGCTGCGCCCCAGCGAGTCGCCAATCGCGCAGAGACCTTCGGGGAACTCCGCGCGGATGGTCTCCAGCACCCACGCCCACTGCGAGAGGCTCAGTTGCTCCATCGCGCGCCCGTATACAAACAGCACGGGTCGCCCCTGCAATTTCAGATAAGCGGGATGCTTGGCGAACTGGCGTAGGATGTGGCGCAGGTCGGGCAGCACGCTGCGCGGGTCGCTTGGCTGGGGAACCCGCTCGTAGTAGAGGCACACCTTCAGGTTCTGTCGCTGCGCTGTGTCCAGCAGGCGCGGCAGGGGCTTCTCTTCGTAGCCGTCGATGCCCCACCACGAGTAGATGAAGCCGTCCAGCCCCGCCCCGCGCGCCCAGCGACAATGCTGCTCGATGACCTTCGGGTCGTTGGAATCATACGCGCCCAGCACAGGGTAATGCGTGGATGTTGCGATTTGCTTGCGTTCGGCGTCGACGCCGTCCCAGTGTAGCCATTTGCCCGACACTTCGGGCGCGCCGTACCAGCCGTAATAGAACGCCAGCACGAGACGGGGCGGCGGGCTATGGCGTACACCCGCGCGCGCTCGCAACGCCTGCAGCAACTCCGCTTGCGACGGCTCGCGAGTTCTCATGAACAGACTACTGCAGCGCCGCCGTCGTTAGGTCGCTCTCGCCTGTGGGGGGCAGATTTTCGCCCTTGACGAACACGATTTCGTTGTTCTCGTTGAGGCGGGCGACGATGGTATCGCCCTCCTCGAAGCGTCCGAGCAGCAGTTGCTCCGAGAGCGGGTCTTCGATCATCTGCTGCACCACGCGGCGCAGCGGGCGCGCGCCGTAGTTCGGGTCGTAGCCCTTCTGCGCCAGCAGGTCTTTCACGGCAGGCTCCAGCACCAAGCGCATATTATGTCCTGCGAGTTGCTCTTGGATGCGGGCAACCATGATGTCCACAATCTGCAGGATTTCGTTGCGCGTGAGCGGGTGGAACACAATCACCTCGTCCACGCGGTTGAGGAACTCTGGGCGGAAGAGTTTTTTCATCTCTTCCAGGATGCGGTTGCGCATCGCTTCGTAGGCGCGCGGGTCTTCGGGGTCGGTCTGCTTGTCGCGGCGCAGCCCGATGCCTGCCTCTTCCACGACGGAGCGCACGCCCACATTGCTGGTCATGATGATAATCGTATTGCGGAAGTCCACCACATGCCCTTGCGAGTCGGTGAGCCGCCCGTCTTCCATCACCTGCAGCAGTAGGTTGAACACATCGGGGTGCGCCTTTTCGATTTCGTCCAGCAGCACCACGCTGTAGGGCTGGCGTCGCACCGCTTCGGTCAGCACGCCGCCCTCTTCGTAGCCGACATAGCCCGGCGGCGCGCCAATCAGGCGGGAGACATTGAACCGCTCCATGTATTCAC
>Ga0308391_1000961_pt1 | contig 12312 bp, 5 predicted proteins | sample Hotspr20Samplet1_FD_202363 | JGI IMG/M metagenome (GOLD analysis project Ga0308391, IMG submission 202363) | Hot spring phototrophic mat microbial communities from Octopus Spring, Yellowstone National Park, Wyoming, United States - 20050623_t1 ... | reverse complement strand
TGACGTCTTCCTCGAGCGGTTGCAATGTGCGGCGCGGCTCGGCTACCTGCCGGAGAACGGCCCGCTGTACCCGGACATGACCCCGCTCGGCCTGCTCAGGTTCTTCGGGGAGGCTCGCGGCATGGAGCGGTGGCGCCTGAGGCGGCGCATCGACGAGGTGGTTGCGCAGTGCGCCTTGGAAGAGGTGCTTGAAAAGCCCATTGCCAAGCTCTCGAAAGGCTACCGCCAGCGCGTGGGCATGGCTCAAGTGCTGCTGCACGAGCCGGACGTGCTCATCATGGACGAGCCCACGACTGGGCTCGACCCCAATCAGATCCGCGATGTGCGACACCTGATTCGGGAGATCGGCCGCACGCGCACGGTGCTGCTTTCCACGCACATCCTTCAGGAGGTGGAGGCGGTGGCCGGGCGTGTGATCCTGATCCACGAAGGACGCATCATCTTCGACGGCACGCCGGTGCAGATGAGGAACGGTTACGCCAGCATGGATGAGGCCTTTTTCGCCCTGACCGGGGGCGCCCGTCCGATGGAGGAACCATGCCAGGCTCCAGCCGCCGAGTAGTCCTGGCCGTCTTCAAGCGCGAGTTCTTCAGCTATTTCCAGAATCCTACCGGCTATGTCTTCATCACGCTGTTCGTCTTCTTAAGCGCCGTCGCCGCGTTCTGGCAGGAGGACTTCTTCCTGGCCAACTTGGCCAACCTGGATCAGTTGAACCGTTTCTTCCCGTACTTGCTGATCTTTCTAGCGCCGGCGATCACGATGGGGCTCTGGGCCGAAGAGCGCAAGCAGGGCACGGAAGAACTGCTGCTGACGCTGCCGGCGACCGAGGCGGCGCTCGTGCTGGGCAAGTACCTGGCCGCGCTCGCCATCTACACTGTGGCGCTCATCTTCTCGCTCAGCCATGTGGTCGTGTTGCTTGTGTTGGGAAACCCGGATCCCGGCCTGATGGCCGCCACCTACTTCGGCTACTGGCTGATGGGAGCGGCGCTGCTCGCCCTGGGCCTGCTGGCCAGCCAGTTGACCGACAACCTGACCGTGGCCTTCATCCTGGGCAGCGTCTTTTGCGCGCTGCCCGTCTTTGTGCGGCACGCCGGCGCGGTGACGAGCGGCGCCGTCCAGAGGCGGGCCGAGCAGCTTTCGGTGGTAGAGCAGTTTCGGGACCCGGCTGCGGGCGTCGTCACCGCTTCAAGTCTGGTGTACTTCCTCCTCGTGGCGCTGTCGGTGCTTTACCTCAGCGTGAAACTGGCGGGGCGGCGCCGCTGGCGTTCGGGATCGGAGGCGCCGCCGATGAGGCTGCATCTGGCCGTCCGGGCCGCTTCGCTGGCCGTCATCACCGGAGCCGCAACGATCCTGGCCGGACACTGGGGCGGCCGGCTGGACGTGACCTCCGAGCAGATCCATTCGCTGGCGCCGGAGACGCTGGCTCTGATCCGGAGCCTCGATCCGGCGCGTCCGGTTTTCATCCACGCGTATCTGAGCCCCGAGGTGCCCCGGACCTATCTGGAAACGCGGCGGAATCTGGTGACATTTCTCCGCGAATTCTCCGCCGTGGGCAAGGAACGCATACAGACGCGTATCGTCGAGACGGTGAAGTATTCGCCGGAGGCGCGCGAGGCGCGCGAGCGGTACGGCATTCAGCCCTACCGGGTGCCGGCAGGCGAAGAGAGCGCTTCGGCGGCCAACGAGATCTTCCTCGGGCTGGTCTTTCGCTGCGGCACAGAGGAGTTCGTCATTCCGTTTTTCGACCGCGGCCTTCCCGTCGAGTACGAGCTGGTGCGCTCCATTCGCGTCGTCTCCCGAGCCGAGCGGCGCAAGGTGGGGGTGCTTGAGACGGCGGCGGCTTTGTTCGGCGGCTTCGATTTTGAAACCAAACGCCAGCGCAACGACTGGTCGATCGTCGCCGAGTTGCGTAAACAGTATGAGGTCGTGCGGGTGACGCCGGACGCCGACTATCCGGAAGATCTCGACGTGCTCCTGGTGGCGCTGCCCCACACGCTGAACGCCGGCCAGCTCCAGCGTCTGGTGGCCTACGTCAAAAGCGGCCGGCCGGTGCTGATTCTGCTCGATCCGCTTCCCGCCTTCAACGTCAATCTCTCGCCGGCGGCGGCCGGTCAGCCGACCGGCGGCCTGTTCGAGCAGCCTGGCACGGCGCCGCCGGCGGCGAACCTGGCGCCGTTGCTGGAAGCGCTGGGCGTGCGCTGGTCGTCGGACCGGATCGTCTGGGACGGCTACAATCCCCACCCGCAGCTTCGGCGGTTGCCACAAGAGGTGATCTTCGTCGGACCGGGCAACCAGGCGCCGATGCCCTTTCAACAGAGCGAGGAGATCACCTCGGGGTTGCAAGAGGTGGTGCTGCTATATGCCGGAGCGCTCAGTCCGCGAGGGGATCCTGCGGTAGAATTCATACCCCTGATGACGACGGGCCCGAACTCGGGCACCTTGCGCTGGAACCAGCTGGTCGAACGAACGCTGTTCGGCACGGTGATCATTCAGCAACCACGCCGGCAGCCAGACCCGGAAGTCTACACGCTGGCGGCACGCCTGCGGCGCGACGGAGGCCGCTCGCTCAACGCAGTGGTGGTGGCCGACGTCGACTTGATGGGCGAGCAGTTCTTCGAACTGCGGCGCCGCGGCGTCGAGCAGCTACGGTTTGACAACGTCACGTTCATCCTGAATGCGGTGGATGAGCTCGCCGGCGACCGCTCCTTTATCGCCTTGCGCAAACGCCGTCCCCGGCATCGGACGCTTGAGGCGCTCGAAGCGCGCACGCGGGTCTACGAGGAGCAGCGGATCAAGCAGACCGAGCAGGCCGAGGCGACGGCCGCGGCGCGCCTGGCTGAGGCGCAGGCGCGGCTAGATGCCGCCGTACGGGAACTCGAGCGCCGCACCGACCTCGACGAGCGCACCCGCGAGATCATGATTCAGAACCTGCGCAGCGCCGAGGAGCGCCGCCTCCAGGTGGCCCGAGCCAACATCGAAGACGAGCGCAACCGCGAGGTGGAAAACGCCCGTATCGCCATGGAGGCCTCCGTCAGACGGATCCAGAACACGGTGAAGCTGCTCGCGGTGGCGCTGCCGCCCGTGCCGGCGTTCGTGATTTTCCTTTTCGTGTCGGCGCGGAAGCTGCGGCGGGAGCGCATGCGGCTGGCCCGCGAGCGGCTCATTGTGCGGCAAGCAACATGAGGCGGGAACTCCTCACCACGACCGTCTTCGCTGTCACCGCCCTGGCTCTCCTGCTCGCAGCAAGCTGGATCGAGCCCGAGGCGATCCGGCCGGAGGTGTTCTCCGATCAAGGCGAGCCGCTGTTTCCGGGCTATCGCGATGTGCTCGATGTCAAGGCGATCGAGGTGGTCGACTACGATGAGGAGCAGGCCGTGGCGCGTCCGCTCAAGGTGGAGTTTCGGCGAGGACAGTGGGTGCTCAGCTCCCATTACGATTACCCGGCCGAGGCCCGCGACCGTCTGGCGAAAACCGCCGCGGCGCTGCTCGATCTCAAGAAGGATTTGGTGGTGAGCGATCGCTTGGAGGATCACGCCGCCTACGGGGTCATCGATCCACTGGACATGACGGTGGCCGGCTTGACGGGGCGTGGCAAGCGCGTCACGCTCCGGGATGGACAAGGACGCATTCTGGCGGATGTCGTGCTCGGCAAGCCGGACGCGGAGCGACAGGGCTACCGCTACCTCCGACTCCCGGGGCAAAAGCGCACCTACAGCGTCAAGACGGAGGCCGACCCCTCGGCCGAGTTCGCCGACTGGATCGAGAGCAACCTCTTGCGCCTCAACGCTACCGACATCCGGCGTGTGGTCATCAATCGCTATTTGATCGACGAAGGGCTCGGCCGGCTGACGAACCAGGAGCGGATCACACTCAGTCGGGAGGGCAACGATTGGAAGACGGAAGGCCCGCGCCGGCTGAGTCGCGCTTCGGTCGAAGCCCTCCTCGGAACGCTGGCGCGGCTGCGCGTGGTGGGCGCGCGTCCGAAACCGAAACCTTTGGCGGAACAGTTGAAGAGCGGCCAGCCGCTTGCGATGACCCTGGAAACGGTGATGTCGCTGCGCCAGCGAGGCTTTTTCATTACGCCTGACGGGCGCCTGCTCGCCAAGGAAGGCGAGCTGTTCGTCGAGACGGCCCAGGGGCTCGTCTATACGTTGCGGTTCGGCGAAGTTGCGGCCTCTGTCGCCGGCCCGACCGTTACCTCTGGCGAGCTGCCACGAGCCGCGGAACAGGACCGCTTCCTCTTCGTCACCGTCCGCGCTGAGCCGCCTCGTGGGGACGGCTCGGGCGCCGACGGCGAACGCCTCGCCCGCAATTTGGCGCAAAAGTTCGCCGACTGGTACTACGTCATCTCAGGTAAGGACTTCGTGCGGCTCCACCCCCGCTCCTGAGCTGAGCGCCGGCGAGCTGGCGGCGCTGCCCCTCAAAGTATCCGGTGAAGCGACCGCCACTAACCTGTCGCGCCGGCTTCTTTGTCGTGGTCGGATGCGGCGGCGACCCCCGAGAGGGCGCGGGCGGTCTTCGACTACGCCCGGATGTGGCGCACCGGCTTTCGCCTTGTGTCGGACTCTGAAAAAGAGAGTCTGGATAATTGCACCTGTCGTTAAAGAGTCTCTGAGCATTCCGGGCCGGCGCGAGCCGCTATCGCGTATCGGGCTGCACGGGGCTGAAGGTCTCGGAAGTCAGCTTCGGATGCATGATCACCAGCGACATCAGCGTGCTGGAGCGAGCGCTGGATTTGGGCATGAACTACTTCGACACGGCGCGGGTCTACGGTTCGGGGAACAACGAGCGGATGGTCGGCGCCGCATTGAAGGGCCGCCGCAAGGATGTTATCATCGCGACCAAGACCTTCAAAACCAAAGACAAAGCCGGCGCCTTGGCCGATTTGGACCGCAGCCTGCGGACGATCGGCACCGACTACGTCGATATCTGGTACCTCCACGACAAGTCCGAGGCGGAGGAAATCGCCGACGAGCTGATCGACGCGCAACAGACGGCCAAGCAGTCGGGCAAAATCCGCTTTGCGGGAGTCAGCGTGCACAGCGGCCACCGCGAGGTGATTCCAGCCGCGATTCGCTCCGGCAAGATCGATGTGATCCTGACCACCTACAACTTTGCCATGGACCCCTCCATCGAGACTCTCATCGCGCAGGCGCACCAGGCGGGCCTGGGCGTCGTGGCGATGAAGGTGATGGCGGGGAGTTTCCGGCTCCCGGATCAGGACTACTATGACAAAGGCAGGGCTTTGCTAAAACGGCCCGGAGCGCCGGTGGCTGCTTTGAGATGGGCTCTCCGGAACTCGAACGTGGACTGCGCCATCGTCAGCATGGTCGATCACGATCAGCTGGAGGACAACCTACAGGCGATGGCTGCGCCGTTCGGTCCCGCCGACCAAAAGCTGCTTTCCATGCGGTTGGAGCAAATCCGGAACCGCTACTGCCGGATGTGCGGATATTGTGCGGGCCAGTGCTCCCGGGGGCTGCCCGTGGCCGATATATTGCGTTATCTCATGTACGCCGAAAGCTACGGCCAGTTTGCGCTGGGAAGGGCCCATTATTTACAACTGTCCGCGCAAGCTCAAGCCGTGCGATGCAGCCAGTGCCCGACCTGTACCGTGCGGTGCCCTCATCGAATTCCGGTCGCCGCCCGGCTGAGCAGGGCTCAGGAACTCTTTGTTTAGCGGCCTGTAACAAGAATTCCTTTACAAGAAGCAGCGTGCCCGACAAGAGGCCCGAGGCGGGCCGTAGCATCGCCCGCGACCTTGTTCGGCGACATCGCAGTGTAAGGAAGTGCTGCTGGCCTGTGAGGGGCGGACGTAACGGCCGTTGTCGAGGAAGATCACGCCCGCAATCCGACCAGCGAATAAGGACTCCGAGTAGGACAGCCAGAGCTCAGATGGTTGCGGCGGTACGATCCGCATGGCGGAGAAGAGGCTGTACGAGCCGTCGCGAAGGAGAACGACCGTGTCGACCGCGGAAACATTTGCAAGTGACACTTTCTCCTTTTTCCACCGATAGGGGAACGCCGCCGCGCGGTAAAGACCGATCTCCCGCTGCGTGGGCACTCCGGAATCATGAGGGTCTCGCCCTCGTGGCGGAACAGAAACGGGGAGGAGAAATGGTGTTTCTCTTCCAAGACACCCTCGCCAAGCGAGAGCCTACCGTCGGGCAAGGTTTCCGCGCACGCGGTCACCCCACGGTCCTCGGAGTAGAAAGTCCTCAAAGAAAATCCCGACCCGGACGTCGCCGTCAACGAGAAGCCCAACTCGAAGCTTGGGTCGCGCGCTGCGCGATACCAAGAAATCGATCCTGGCAAGGGAAAGCTCTCTGAGGCGGCTGTGAGGCTCTTCTCCAGAAACTTTCCTCGAAGCCTCGGGGAAAAACCGGCTTGGTGGCAGGTGATCGACCGCCGATGTGTGTCCTGACGGCTATGGTCTTTCGTCCGCCTCACCTCTGGAATCCGTCTTTGGTTTTTCGGGTCGCCGCCGGCCTCGCGCTGATGGGTCTGGCCACCGGCGGGCAGCCGACCCCCACGGTGACGCTCGAGATCTCCTCCTACTTTGGCGGCGTCAACAATGACTGGGTGCGCGACGTCGCGTTTGACTCGGCGGGCAATTTCTATTTGACCGGCGGTACGGAGCGCCCGGGCATCAGCTAGACAACGGCGATCCTTAACCCGGGTACCAAGGAGTCCACCTCGGTTCAGGAGCTTGACGTCTTCGTGGCGAAGTTCGACCGCAGCGGCCGCCACCTGTGGACGACCGTCGTCGGCGGGCCTAACTACGACCGCGCCTACGCCATCGAGGTGGACGCCCAGGGTTACATCTACGTCGCGGGCCGGGCGGGAAGAGGTTTCCCGGTGACTGCCGGGGCCTTCCAAGCCGCGTTCATGGGGGGGGTCTCGGGGCCTCGTTTTACGGTCACCAGGACGGTTTCGTTTTCAAGATGGCGCCCGACGGCCGGAGCCTGGTTTGGGCAAGCTATTTCGGAGCCTCCGACGACGGCATGATTCGCGACTTGGCTGTGGACGCCGCAGGAAACATCTGCGTGTCGGCACAGCGCAGCACGGGCTCCTCGTTTCCGCCGGAAGTGCAGGCAGTCTTCAATCGCGGGCCGTATCCGACGCCCGCCGGAGGACTGGACATAGTCGTGGCGAAGATCTCCACCGACGGCTCACAGCTTCTCTGGGCGATGAATCTCGGCGGAAACAGCGACGAAGCGGGGGAAGGATCGATCCGGGTGGGTCCCGACGGCCATCCCGTCGTTTTGACGGCGACAAGCTCGACGAACGCGCCGACGACGGCTGGCGTCTACAGCCGTTCCCTGCGCGGCAGCACAGATTTCTACCTCGCCAAGATCCGCTCCGACGGCGCCGCGCTGGTCTGGGCGACCTACCTTGGTGGCACAAACGCTGAGGCAGTCGAAACGCACCATCTCGCTGTCGACGCTGAAGGCAACCCAGTGATTGCGGCCGGAACCTTGTCCACCGACTTTCCGATCACTGCCGGCGCCTACGATGCTACCTACAACGGCTCGGGGGGATCGGGGACAGGCGCCGGCACAAACTATCCCGGCGACATCGTGGTGGCCAAGCTCTCGGCCGACGGCGCGCGCCTGTTAGCCAGCACCTTTTTGGGCGGCCGTTACGGCGATCAGGCCGAGGGCGTCTGGCTGGACCACAACGGCAACGTCTGGATGGTCGGAGGCACTTACTCGGATAACCTCCCGCTCACCCCCGATGCTTTTCAGACGAGCCGGCGGGGCGCGGCGGACGGCTTCATCGCTCAGCTCTCTCACTCGTTGGATCGGCTGCTTTTCAGCAGCTACTACGGCGGCAGCTCGATCGAGTACCTGCGATGTGCGGCTGTCGATCCGGACGGCTACGTTTACTTCGGAGGCCAGACCCAGTCGAGCGATCTTCCCCGGCAGAACGCCCTCCAGACGAACCTCGGTGGTAAGATCGACGGCGTCTTCGGACGGTTACGCCTCAGCCTGCCGAACGCCCCTCCCGAGGTGCAGTCGGTAACGCCCTCCGCGGGCGAGGGCATCCGGCAGAGCTTCACGGTGGTGGTATCGGACCCGAATGGCGCCTCCGATGTTGCCTCCGCCCACCTGCTGATTCACACGGGTCCGTCCGCTGCTGGAGGCTGTCATGTGCGTGACTTGCACGCCTCGGGCGGCGTAACCCTGCGAAGCGACGACGATACGGCTTGGCTCGGCCCGATCCCGGTGGGCGTGCCGGGAACGCTTAACAATAGCCAGTGCCTGGTCGATGCCGGCGCCTCGACCGTTTCCGCCTCCGGCTCGACCTTGAGCCTGACGCTGGCCCTCCAGTTCCAACCCTCCTTTTACGGCACCAGATTCGTCTATCTGTCCGCCGAAGATCGGCAAGGGCTTTCCACGGGCTGGCAGCAAAGAGGTAGCTGGCTGCCGGCGCGCAACGAGCCTCCGGTGGCCGTGGCGGTGGACCCCTCATCCGGTGAGGGTCTCCAACGCCGGTTCCAATTCACGGTCGCCGATCCGAACGGCGCCCGGGACCTGCGCTCGGCGCGCCTGCTCATCCATCACGCGCTTTCGGCTGCCGGGGGCTGCTATTTGAATTACCGTCCGGCCGAGGGATCCTTTTGGTTACGTGACGACACCAACCAGAGCTGGCTTGGTCCGGGTCAGCCGGGTGCTGCTGCCGTGCTGAGCAACAGCCAGTGCCGCCTCGACTTGGCCTCCTCTTCGGTTTCCCAATCCGGCGCGCAACTGGTGGTCTTTGCCGCGCTCAGCTTTCCAGCCAGCTTTGTGGGACCGAAAAGCCTCTATGTGCTCGCCGAGGATGCCAATTCGACCAACAGCGGCTGGCAGCGGCTGGGCGTCTGGACTCCGATCGCCAATCAGAAGCCTGTCGTTGAGGCGGTCACGCCCAACACGGGGGAAGGTATCCGTCAGGTGTTCGAAGCCATCATATCGGACCTCAATACTGCGGCTGATTTGCGCGCGGGGCACATTCTCATCAACGGGACGCTGTCCTCCGCCCGGGGCTGCCACGTGATCTACCGCGTGTCGGAGCAGAGCTTCTGGTTACGCGACGACGAGGGTTTGCTGTGGCTCGGGCCGCTGCGCCCAGCGAGCCCTGCGGCGATCGCCAACTCGCAGTGCACGCTCGAGGGATCCGGTTCGGCCGTGACAGTCAGCTCAAACCGATTGACGCTTGCCGTCTCCGTCCGTTTCTCACCGTCGTATTACGGCCGCAAGAACATATACTTACTTGCGGAGGACAGAAGCGGTGCAAATTCCGGCTGGCAGGTGCGGGGAGTTTGGACCCCTCTATCGAACCAGCCGCCGGAGACGCGCTCGTTGACTCCCTCCTTGGGCGAGGGGCTGGAGCAAACATTCCGCTTCGTGGTCGCGGATCCGAACGGATCCGACGACCTTCGCGCGGCGCGGTTTCTGGTGAACTCCGCGCTGACGGCTGCCGGTGGCTGTTACCTTCTGTATCGTTCAAGCGAGCGCGCCTTCTGGCTTCGCGACGATGCTAATCAGAACTGGCTGGGTCCGGCCACGCCTGGCACGGGCGCGGTCTTGGCCAACAGCCAGTGCCGGCTCGAGCTGGCCGGCTCCACCGCCTCCACGGCCGGCTCCGAGCTCAGCGCCGCTGTCCTGCTTCGCTTTCAGGGGAGCTTCTTTGGAGCCAAGGGCGTTTGGGTGCTGGCCGAAGACGTTAACGGGGCGAGCAGCGGCTGGCAGCGGCTCGGGACATGGACGCCGATCAACAACCGGCCACCCGCGGTTGAGTCCGTCACGCCGGCCTCGGGCGAAGGGATTATTCAAGTGTTCGAGGCTGCCTTCTCCGATCCGAACGGAGCGGGGGATTTGCGCGCGGGCCATTTGCTGGTGAACGACCGGCTTTCGGGCGTTGGAGCTTGCTACGCCCGCTACCAGCCTGCAACCGGCCTGTGGCTGCGCAACGATGCAGGCGATGGCTGGCTGGGGCCTGCTGCTCCGGGCTCGGGGGCGACGCTAGCCAACCGCCAATGCAGGGTCGGCCTGGCTTCGGCAACCGTGGACAGCTCGGGCAATCGGCTCGCGGTTTCCGTCAGCTTCCAGTTTGAGACAGGCTTTGTCGGGACAAAGAGGCTGTACCTACTGGCCGAAGACAACGCACTACAAAACAGCGGGTGGACCGTTTTCGGCTCCTGGACGGTGCCGGCACCTCCGCGCACCCTCCATGTGCCGGCTGGCGGCAACCTTCAAAATGCCCTCGACGATGCTCGGCCGGGCGATACGATCACTTTGGAGCCCGGGGCCGTTTACATGGGCAATTTCCTCCTGCGCCGCAAAACGGGCACGGGCATCATCACGATCACCAGCGCCGAACCCGGCGGTCTGCCACCGCCGGGCACGCGCATCCGCCCCGCTGACGCACCGCGGCTGCCGAAGCTGGTCTCACCGAACCGGAATCCGGCCGTGGCCGCCGAAGCCGGAGCCCGGGGGTATCGGCTCGTCGGGCTGGAGGTATGCGCCGCATCCGGAGTGGCTCCCCGGGAGCTGGTCGCAATCGGCTCGGCCGAAGCGACGAGTGTCGCTGAGATGCCTTCGGAGATCGAGCTCGCCCAGCTGTACATTCATGGCGACCCGGTCGCCGGCGCCGGCCGCGGCGTTGCACTTCATAGCGGCGCTACGATCATCCGAGATTGCTGGATCTCGGAGGTCAAGAGCGCGACGGAGCCGGCCGAGGCAATCGGCGGCGGTAACGGAGTCGGCCCGTACACCCTGCTCAATAACCGCCTGGAGGCCGCGGGCGCGGGGCTTGCCTTGGGCAGCGTGCCCGTCCGGGCGGCAGGGCTAGTCCCGGCCGACATTTTGATACGCGGCAATCACTTCACGCGAGCACCCGACTGGCAGACGGCTGCCTGGCAAGTGCGCCACTTGCTGGCGATTCATAACGGCCGGCGCGTGCTGATCGAGGGCAACGTCTTCGAGTATAACTGGGCCGGGAGCGAAGGGGAGGGATTTGCTGTCCTTTTCGCTGTCCAAACGCACGGCGGGGCGGTTCCGTGGGCGGTGATCGAGGACGTGACATTTCGCCACAATCTTCTGCGGCGCTCCGCCGCGGGCGTCAAAATCGTCGCGCGGGACGGCAGCGGCGGGAACGTCCGCCGCCTGCTGGTCGAGAACAACGTCCTCTACCAGATCGATCATACGAGTTGGGGAGGCGAGGGCCTCATCTTCGAGCTCTCCGGGGGACCCGGCGAGGTCACCATTAACCACAACACCTGCATGCAGTCGGAATCCGGAAGGCGCTTGCTTGGTTTCTCGGGAGAGCCGGCTCCGGGGTTCGCCTTCATCAACAATCTGGCCGTGCACGGACTGGAAGGCGTTGTCGGTGCGGGGCAGGCTCCGGGCACGGCCACGCTTGCCGCCTACGCGCCCGGTTCGCTGTTCCAAGCCAACGTGCTGGTGAGCGGCGCGGCAAGCGCATATCCGCCCGGAAATCACTTTCCGGCGGACCTTGACGCAGTCCGTTTTGTCGATGCGGCTAACCGGGATTACCGGCTCACCAGTTCCAGCCCTTATGCTGGTGCGGGTACGGACGGAAAGGACATCGGCGCCGATGTGGAGGCCGTTCTGGCGGCCACACGGGATGTCGGACAGTAGCTCGCGGACCTCGATTCGGACGGTCACAAAGGATTGCGCCAGTCGTAGCCGACTTCGCACCGGCCCTCGAAGTGCATGAAAATACAACGATTGCCCGCTGTTGACGGAGCTGTATCAGGTGAAGTTGAATCCTCATCGCTGGCCGGACTTGCGCGCTCAGGCGTTTAGAATCGGATCGACACTGGTTCAGCTTGTGAGGCATCGCGATGAACATCGTTTCTTTAGGCAAGATTCGTGTGATGAATCCGGGCACGCCGGTCCCGCTTTCGCCTACGCCGTTGCTAGTGTCCTGTAACACAAATATCTTGACAACTAGGCGGATTCTGTGACATACTAACTCTAAGTATGTGGAGACCCGCCGAACCCATTGCCCTGACCCCGAGCCAGCGTCGCCAGCTGGAGCAGATCGCCCGCCATCCGCGCACCACACAGAAGGTGGCGCGGCGCGTGGCCATCATCCTCGGCGCCGCCGAGGGACTCTCCAACCGGGAACTGGCCCGCCGCCTGGGCACCACGCGCCCCACCGTGCTGCTGTGGCGAGAACGCTTTAGGGAGACTGGGGTGGAGGGCCTGCTGCGGGACGCCTCCCGACCGGGCCGGCACAAGCAGCTGCGCCAGGCCACAGTGGCCAAGATCGTACGGCTGACCTTGGAGGAGCGGCCCCGGG
>Ga0308391_1000960_pt1 | contig 12322 bp, 13 predicted proteins | sample Hotspr20Samplet1_FD_202363 | JGI IMG/M metagenome (GOLD analysis project Ga0308391, IMG submission 202363) | Hot spring phototrophic mat microbial communities from Octopus Spring, Yellowstone National Park, Wyoming, United States - 20050623_t1 ... | reverse complement strand
ACGATGCCGGCCGGGTCCACGAGCGGCTCGCGATGCTCGAGGCGCGGGTCGATCGGATCCTCGCCCAGGCGGCCGCCGAGGGGCGCGCGCCGCTCGCGATCGTCGAGGCGCTGGTGCAGCGGCTGCGGGCGGCGCGGCTCACCGCGACCGGGCGCCGCGCCGACGGCAGGGCCCGGTCGCGGCCCGAGGCGGAGCCTGCTAGCCTCGGCTGAGGGCGGGAGCCGGCCGCACCCCGGTGGCCGAGCCCGCGCCGCTTCCCCCGAGCGCGGTCCCATGTCGCACGTCCTGGTCCTGATCGCCGATCCCGCGCGCGTGCCCCTCGCGCCCACGCTCGTCCGCGAGCTCGAGGCCGCACTCGCCGGCCGGGCCCGCTGGCTCGCCGAGGCCCGCGCGGTCGAGATCGCGAGCCCGCTCGAGCCTGCGGCGATCGCGGCCAGAGCGGTCCCGCTCCTCGACGGCCGGCCGATCGACCGGGCGATCCTGCCGGCCGGCGGGCGGGAGAAGCGGCTCCTTTTGGCCGACATGGACAGCACGATGATCACCGTCGAATGCCTCGACGAGCTCGCCGATTACGTCGGCTGCAAGGCCGAGGTCGCGGCGATCACCCGGGCGGCGATGAACGGCGAGATCGAGTACCGCGAGTCGCTGCGCCGCCGGGTGGCCCTGCTCGAGGGCCTGCCGGAACGGGTGATCGCCGAAGTCATCGCCGAGCGGGTGCGGACCACGCCCGGGGCCGCCACGCTGCTCGCGACGATGCGGGCGCGGGGGGCCAAGAGTGTGCTCGTCTCCTCGGGGTTCCGCCAGTTCACCCGGCACGTGGCCGAGCTCTTGGGGTTCGACGAGGAGCGCGGCAACGAGCTCCTGGTCGAGGCCGGGACGCTCACCGGCCGGGTCGCCGAGCCGATCCTCGATGCCGGGGCCAAGCTCGCGACGCTCGAGGAGCTGCTCGCCCGCGAGGGTCTGCCGGCCGAGGCCGCGCTCGCCGTGGGCGACGGCGCCAACGATCTGCCGATGCTCCTGCGCGCCGGGCTCGGGGTCGCCTTCCGCGCCCATCCGCGGGTGCGCGAGCGGGCGCCGGTGAGCATCGTCCACGGCGACCTCACGGCTCTGCTCTTCCTCCAGGGAATCCCCGCGAGCGAGCACCGCCGGGCCTGAGCCGGCGGGCCGCCGCGGCCCCCGCCTCACTCCTTGAAGCGCGGGGCCACGAAGCGGACGTCGCCCTGCCGCTCGACGAGGAGGAGGGCCGCCTTGCGACCCGAGCGCTTGGCCGCCTCGATCTTGGCCACGAGCTCGGCCGGCGCCTTGATCTCCTCCTGCATCGCCTCGACGATCAGGTCACCGGGCCGGATCCCCTCTTGGGCCGCGGGGCCGTTCGGCTCGACCTCGACCACGACCACGCCGCGGGCCTTCTCGGGAAGCTGGAACTTCTCCTTGAGCTCGGGGGTGATCGGGCTCACCAGGATGCCGAATTCGGCGATCCGGGCGGTGGCACCGGGCGCCGGCTTGCCCGGCTCTTGCGGCTTGCCGAGCTCGGCCACCTGCTCGTCGTCCGGCAGCTCGCCGAGCTTGACCCGCACCGTCTTCCTCTCGCCCTTGCGCCAGATCACCACCTCGACCTCGCGGCCGACCGGCGTCTCGGCGACGATCCGCGGCAAGGAGCGCATCTTGTCGATCTTCTTGCCGTCGAACTCGAGCACCACGTCGCCCGGCTCGATCGCCGAGCTGGCGGCGGGGCCGCCCGGGGTCACGCTCGCCACGAGCGCGCCCACGGGCTCCTTGAGGCCGATCGACTCGGCGATCTCCTCGGTCACCGTCTGGATGCGCACACCCAGCCAGCCGCGCGCCACGCGCCCGGTGCGCTTCAAGCTGTCGATCACCGGCTTCGCCAGGTTCGAGGGGATCGCGAAGCCGATGCCGATGTTGCCGCCCGAGGGTGAGAAGATCGCGGTGTTCACCCCGAACACCTTGCCGTCCATGGTGAAGGACGGGCCGCCCGAGTTGCCGCGGTTGATCGCCGCGTCGACCTGGATGTAGTCGTCGTAGGGGCCGCTGCGGATGTCGCGCCCCCTGGCCGAGATGATGCCCGCGGTCACCGTCGAGCCGAGCCCGAACGGGTTGCCGATCGCGAGCATCCAATCGCCCACGCGCACCTGATCGCTGTCGGCCCACTCGACGAACGGGAAGGGCTTGTCGCCGTTGATCTTGAGGAGTGCCAAATCCGTCTTCGGATCGCGTCCGACGACCTTGGCCGGAACTTCCTTGTCGTCGTTGAAGACGACCGAGATCTCGTCGGCATCGGCGATCACGTGGTTGTTGGTGACGACGTAGCCCTCCGGGTCGATGATGAAGCCCGAGCCCAAGGAGAAGCTGCGCCGCTGCTGCTGTTGCTGCTGCTCGCGGTCGCGATCGAAGAACTCCTTGAAGAACTCCTCGAAGGGCGAGCCCGGCGGAATCTGCGGGAAGCTCGGTCCCTGCGAGCGGGCACTCGCGACCTTGCGGGTGGCGATGTTGACCACCGCCGGGGCGACCTTGGCGACCAGGTCGGCGAAGCCCGGTGGGCCCGCCGGTGCCGCCTCGACCGGCCCCGCGGGCGCGAGGACCAGAGCCAGGAGGAACGCGGCGGCCCGAAGCGCCGCGCCCCGGCGCCGGACCGCGCAGCCCTCGCGGCGAGATTCGTGCCTCGTCATATTGCGACCTCCTGGGGGCCGTCTCGAGCGGGCCCGGTCACGACCGAAGAGCGGCCCGTGCCCCGGGCGGCCCCGTCGACGAATGATGTCACCCGCCCGGCCGATCCGGCAAGACCGGCCGGGCCGTCAGGGCGCTCAGCCACGGACCAGCCACAGGACGAGCACGCCCGCGGCTGCGGCCAGGAGACCCGTGAGGCGCAAGGGCTCGTCGGCGAGCTCCTGAAGACGCCGCGCGAACCGCTTCATGGCCCCGGGTGCCACGGCCCAAGACAAGCCCTCGATCACGAGCACGAGCGCCAGACCGGTCGCCAAGTCGCGCACGTAGCGCGATCCCACGAGCGCGGAGGCTCGGCGTGACGACCGGCTTCAGCGAGCGGCAGCCGGGGGCTCCGCCGCGGCGGCCGCCGCCGGCCGGCCCGCGAGGTCGGAGCCGGCAGGCCGGCCGGGTGTGCCGTCGACCAGACCGGGGCTGCCGAAGAAGCGGAAGAAGTCGCTCTCCGGCGACATCACGATGCTCGTGTTGCCGTCGCCGAGCGCCTGCCGGTAGGCCTGCATGGTCCGGTAGAACTTGAAGAAATCGACGTCCTGGCCGAACGCCTCGGCGAAGATCCGGATCGCCTCGGCATCACCCTCGCCCCTCAGGATCTCGGCCCGCTTCTGCGCCTCGGCGATCAACACGCGCCGTTCGCGGTCGGCCCGGGCACGGATCCGCTGGGCGATCTCGGCACCTTGGGCGCGCAGCTCCTTGGCCTCCCGCTCGCGTTCGGTCTGCATGCGGCGGAAGATCGCCTGGCTGTTCTCGGCCGGCAGATCGGCCCGCTTGATCCGCACGTCGACGATCTCGACGCCGAACCGGCCGAGCGCCTTGTTCGCCTCGTCACGGATCCGGTTCATCAAGAGCGCGCGGTCCTTGGAGAGCACGTCGATCAGCGAGGTCTCGCCGAGCACGCTGCGGAGCGCGGCGAAGACCGTGGGCTCGAGCCGCTGGCGGAACAGGGCCTCGCTCCCCGCCGCCTGGCGGAAGCGCAGCGGATCGACGATCCGGTAACGGGTGAAGGCGTCGACCACGAGCCGCTTCTGATCGCCCAAGATGAGCTCGACCGAAGGCGCGTCGTAGTCGAGCACCCGTCGCTCGAAATACTCGACCTGCTGGATGAACGGCACCTTGAAGCCGAGGCCCGGCTCCTGGACCACCCGGACCGGGTTGCCGAACTGCAGGATGAGAGCCTGGCGGCTCTGGTGCACCGTGTACACCGAGCCCATCAGGAGGACCACGGCGAGCGCGGCGAATGCCGCGCCGATCATCACCAGGCGCTGGCTCATTGCTGGCCTCCCTGCGGGGTCGCGGTGCGGCGCTGCTGCAGCTCGGGCAGCGGCAGATAAGGTACCACCGAGCCGACGCCCGCCTGCGCCTCGACGATCACCTTGCTCATGCCCCGGAGCACCTCCTCCATCGTCTCGAGGTAGAGACGCTGGACGGTCACGTCGCGGGCCTTGGCGTACTCGGCGAGGATCGTCTTGAAGCGCTGCGCCTCACCGGTCGCCCGGGCGACCACCTCCTGGCGGTAGGCCTCGGCGTCCTGGAGGAGCCGTTCCGCCTCGCCGCGGGCCCGCGGGATGATGTCGTTGGCGAAGGCTTCGGCGATGTTCTGCTCGCGCTCGCGGTCGGCCTGCGCCCGCTGCACGTCGCGGAAGGCGTCGATCACGTCGGCCGGCGGGTCGGCCTTCTGCAGCTGGACCTCCTGGATCTCGATGCCGGCGCCGTACTCGGCCATCAACTGCTGCAAGGCGGTCCGCACGCGCGTCTCGATCAGCCGACGGCCCTCGGTGGTCGCCTGGACGATCGGGGTCTGGCCGATGATCTCGCGCATCACGCTCTCGGCCGCGGCCTTCACCGTGGCCTCGGGGTCGCGGATGTTGAACAGGAACTGGGCGGCGTCGGCGATCTTCCACTGAACGACGAAATTGATGTCGACGATGTTCTCGTCTCCGGTCAGCATGAGCGCCTCTTCCGGCAGCTCGCGCCGGCCGATCCGCCCGCCGATACCCTGCCCCGCGGAGGTGAAGCCGATCTCGATCCGGTTGACCCGCGCCACCTGCGGGGTCAGCACCTCCTCGATCGGCCAAGGCAGCCGGTAATTCAGGCCGGGACCGGTGAGCCGGTCGAGCTTGCCGAAGCGCAGCACCACACCCTGCTCTTCGGGGCCGACCCGGTAGAAGCCCGAGGCGAGCCAGAGGCCGAGGGCCGCGAGGGCGACGATCACCGCCGCCCGGCCGGAGCGCCCCGCGCCACCGCCGCCTCCCGGGAACAGTTGCTTGAGCTTCTCCTGGCCGCGCCGCAGGACCTCTTCGAGGTCCGGCGGCTGCTGGCCGCCGCCCGGCCGGCCGCCCCACGGGCCCTGCCCGCCCTGCCAGCCGCCACCGCCTTGCGTGTTCCAGGGCATCCTGCTTCCCGTCGCTCGCGAGGGTGAACGCACGAACCGGCGCGGGCCTTCTCGCCTGCCCGCGACGCCGCCACTATATCGCGCGGGTCGGTGGAGGGATCAACGGTGAGCGCATTAACAAAAGAACAGGTTCTCGACGCACTGCGCACGGTCCGCCACCCGACGCGGGCCCGTGACGTCGTGGCGCTCGGCATGATCACCGGGGTGGTGATCAAGGGCTCGAACGTGGGCTTGTCGATCGAGGTCGAACCCGGCGAGGCGCAGGCCCTCGAGCCCTTGCGGCGGGCTTGCGAGGCGGCGGTGAAAACTTTGCCCGGCGTGACCTCGGTGACCGCCGTGCTGACCGCCGAACGGGCACCGGCCGGCCGCGCGGGCCCGCCGCCGAGCTTGCCGGGCGAGAACCGCGCGCCCGGCAAGCCGCTCGTCCCCGGTGTGCGGGCGATCGTCGCGGTGGCCTCGGGCAAGGGCGGGGTCGGGAAGTCGACCACGGCCGTCAACCTCGCGATGGGCCTCGCCGCCCTCGGCCAGCGCGTGGGCCTGTTGGACGCCGACATTTACGGCCCCTCCCTGCCGCGCATGACCGGGGCGGTGGGCCGGCCCACGAGCCCGGACGGGCAGCGGCTCCGGCCGATGGAGGCCTTCGGTGTGAAGGTCATGTCGATGGGCTTCCTGGTCGACGAAGATGCGCCGATGATCTGGCGCGGGCCCATGGTGCAGAGCGCCATCCAGCAGATGCTCGGCGACGTCGAGTGGGGCACGCTCGACGTCCTGGTCGTCGACCTGCCGCCCGGCACCGGTGACGCCCAGCTCACCATGGCCCAGCGGGTGCCGCTTTCCGGTGCGGTGATCGTCTCGACCCCGCAGGACATCGCGCTCTTGGATGCCCGCAAGGCGATCAACATGTTCCGCAAAGTGGACGTGCCGATCCTCGGCATCGTCGAGAACATGTCCTATTATTGCTGTCCGAAGTGCGGGCATCGCGCCGAGATCTTCGCCCATGGCGGGGCGCGCGAATGCGCCAAGCGCTACGGCGTCGATTTCCTGGCCGAGATCCCGCTCGATCCGGAGATCCGCGAGCTGAGCGACGCCGGCCGGCCGATCGTGCTGGCCCGGCCGGAGAGCCCGCAGGCCCAAGCCTATCTCCAGCTCGCCCGCAGCGTGGCCGACAAGCTCGCCGAACTCGCCGGCGGCAAGGCGCGCCGCTTCCCGCGGATCGTCTGGAGCTGAAGACCGCTCAGCGCAGCAGCGCCACCGCCCCGGCCCCGTCGAAGCCCGGCGGCAAGGCGGTGCAGGTTGCCCGATCGACCGTGACGTCGATCCGCGCGTTCGAATTGAACAGCAGCGTTCGGCCGACCACGGATAGGCAAGGCGAGCTCGAGGCCGCGTTGCTGTTCCATTCGATACGGCTCGCCGGGGCGTAGATCATGCCCTCGAGCCGGTTGACGTTGTTGCTCCTGAACTCGAGGCCGGGCGTGCAGCTCACGGCCTGCGGCTGGTGGATCAGCAGCCCCTTGTTGGGACCGCTCGAGGGGGCCGTGAGCGTGATCGTGGTGTTGCTGTGGAACCGCAAGCAGGCCGCGGCGTCGGCGAGGTAGATGGTGACCCCGTGCCCGGTCAGCTGAACGTTGCTCCTCACCTCGAAGGGGGCTTGGGTGATCACGTAGGTGCCGGGCGCGAGCGTCACGCTGGCGTTCGAATCGATGGCCAAGCCGCATTAGGTGCCGGGGGTGAGCGTGCGCCTGTCGGTGATCGGGCTCGGTATGCCCGCCTTGCAGGTCCCGGCGACGGCGTCGACCACGGGCGCGGGATCGGCGGCCGGCGTGCAGCCCGTCTCCGGCGTCGGGTCGATGGCGCCGATCCCGTCGCGACGGTAGGTCGCCGCGGCGATGCAGGTCCGGTCGGCGGCCACTCGGCTGTTGCTCTTGAGCCAGAGACCGCGGCCGTGGGTCGAATGGCCGTGCATCTCGCACCCGCGCAAGTTCAGCTTCGCGTTCGAGTCGAACATCAAGCTGCCTTGAGCGTTACGGTCGAGCGCGACGATGCAGGCGGGCGTCCGGCCGGCCCCGGCGATCGCCTCGACCGAGACGTCGATCGAATCGAACCCGAGCAGGCGGCCGAAGGAGGTGGGCACCGCGTTGCCGCGGGCCGCCGCGCGCTTCGCCACGACCCGGACCGCGCGCGGGTCGTTCGGATCGACGACGAACGCGTCCGCCTCCGCGTCGTAGCGGCCGAACGTCACGTCGCCCGCCTCGGTCACGATACCGTGCCGGGCGGCCGCGGCATTGCGGGCGACGTAGTCGCGGGCGGCGGCGACCGCCGCGGCCTTGTCGGGCAGGCGGCGATCGCCGTGAGGTCGACCGCTGCCTGCAGTTCGGCGCGCACCGCCCGCGCGTGGCCGAGGTCGACCGCGACCGCGGCGAACCCGGCGAGCATGGGCAGAGCCAGGGCGAGCATCGCCGCGACCCCACCCCGACGATCCTCGCGCAAGCGGCCCGACCAGCCGATCGGGGCACGCATCGCCAACCTCAGGGCTTGACGGTGCGCAAGCTCGCGCGGAGCGAGCCCAACGCGTCACCCAACGCCGGCGACCGGAGAAGTTTGCGCAGCGGGATCTCCAGCTCGACCACAACGGCATCGCCCTCCTCGTAGATCGCGTAGCTCGGCTCGACCGGGGTCTCCCCGGCCTCGGGGGCGGGCGGCAGCAGCCGACCGAGCTCCGTGCGCAGGCGGGTGCGAGCGGTCGCCAGGTCGAGCCGGCCGAGCGAAACGGCGCGGGCGACGTCGCGGGCGACATCCGTGGCTGCGGTCCGGTACATCACGACCAAAGCGACCTGGGCGATGCCGAGCAGCAGCGCGATCAAGATCGGCGCCACGAGCGCGAACTCGACCGCCGAGGCGCCACGCTCGCCGAGCCGGTCGATCCACCACCGCGCCCGCTGCCGCGCCCCGCGCCCGGGCATGCCACCTCCTCGCTCGTGTCGCCGACCCTACGTCGGTCCCGCCGGAGGATGCCCGAAAACGCCCAACGAAACGTTAACGGCCGCACGATCCGGCACCCCGGCGTGGGGCTTGACCCGGGCGGACATCCGCTCCATGGTCATGCTGCGACGCAGCATCCTCGCTGCGACGCACAAGGGTCGGACCTGCGATGCCGTGCCCGCGTCGGGCCGGCACGGTCCGGTTCCGCCGTCTCGACGCGCGGGACCGGACCGCCCGGCTCGCCCACATCGAGCGCCTCGGCCGCGAGGCGCGTCGCGCCCGCTTCCTCGGAACCGGCCCGCCCGCGGACCTGCCCGAGCCGCGCCTCGCGGTCGGTGCGTTCGTGCACACGCGGCTCGTCGGCCTCGGCGAGCTCTGGGCACTCCCCGACCGTTCGGTGGCCGAGCTCGCCTTGAGCGTCGAGCCGGCCTTCCAGAACCGCGGCATCGGCCGGCAGCTCTTCGAGCGGCTCCTGGCGCACGCCCGCAACCGCCTGTTCCGCGAGGTCCGCACGCTCTGCGCGGAGGAGAACGGTCCCGTGCTCGCGCTCCTGCGCCGGCACATGGCGCGGATCGTGGTCGCTCCGCCGGAGGCCCACGCCCGCCTCGCGCTCCTGCCGCCGACGCCTGCCACCTTGCTCCTCGAGGCGCTCGACCTCGGCGAGCTCCTGCGGGAACGCCTCTTGCCGGCACCGGGCGCCGCAGCGGCGCTCGGCCTCGCGGTGCGGCCGAACGGGGATCAGGCCTGAGGCGCGGTCACCGCCTCGAGCCGGGCGCGGGCGATCGCCACCGCCCGCTCGAGCCGGGCGCGCTGCTCCTCGCTCGGCTCCTTGGCGTCGGCGAGGTCCTCCTCGGCGTCCTTGAGCGCCCGCTCGACCGCCGCCCGGTCGAGCTCCTCGACCGGCTCCGCCCCTTCGGCGAGGACGGTGCAGCCCTGCTCGGAGACCTCGACGAAGCCGCCGGCCACGAAGAACCGCCGGGTGACCTTGGCCCCCTCGTAGAGCGCGATCACCCCGGGCCGGAGCAGCGAAACCAAGGGCGCGTGGTTCGGCAGGACGCCGAAATCACCCTCCACGCCGGGCAGGACGACCATCTCGACGGCCTCGCTCGCCAGCACCCGCTCCGGGTCGACGAGCTCGAGGGTCAAGGTCTCGGCCATCGGCTCAGACCTCGGCTGCCAGACGCTTGGCCTTCTCGACCGCCTCCTCGATCGTGCCGACCATGTAGAAGGCCGCCTCCGGCATGTGGTCGTAGGCGCCGTCGCAAATGCCCTTGAAGCCCTTGATCGTGTCCTCGACCTTGACGAACTTGCCGGGCGAGCCCGTGAACACCTCGGCCACGTGGAAGGGCTGGGAGAGGAAACGCTGGATCTTGCGCGCCCGAGCGACGATCAGCTTGTCCTCTTCCGAGAGCTCCTCCATGCCGAGGATCGCGATGATGTCCTGCAGCGACTTGTAGCGCTGCAGGATCTCCTGCACGCGCCGCGCCACCTGGTAGTGCTCCTCGCCGACGATCGAAGGCTCGAGGATCCGCGAGGTCGAATCGAGCGGGTCGACCGCCGGGTAGATGCCGAGCTCGGCGATCTGCCGCGAGAGCACGGTCGTGGCGTCGAGATGCGCGAAGGTGGTGGCCGGGGCCGGGTCGGTGAGGTCGTCGGCCGGCACGTAGACCGCCTGGACCGAGGTGATCGAGCCCTTCTTGGTCGAGGTGATGCGCTCCTGCAGCGCCCCCATGTCGGTGCCGAGGGTCGGCTGGTAACCGACCGCCGAGGGGATGCGGCCCAGCAAGGCCGACACTTCCGCGCCCGCCTGGGTGAAGCGGAAGATGTTGTCGACGAAAAAGAGAACGTCCTGGCCTTCCTGGTCACGGAAATATTCGGCGATCGTGAGGCCGGTGAGGCCCACCCGGGCGCGCGCCCCCGGCGGCTCGTTCATCTGGCCGTAGATCAGCGCCACCTTCGACTTCGACGGATCCTCGAGGTCGATGACCCCCGATTCGATCATCTCGTGGTAGAGGTCGTTGCCCTCGCGGGTCCGCTCGCCGACGCCCGCGAACACCGACACGCCGCCGTGCGCTTTGGCGATGTTGTTGATGAGCTCCATGATCAAGACGGTCTTGCCGACCCCGGCCCCACCGAACAGCCCGATCTTGCCGCCCTTGGGGTAGGGGGTGAGCAGGTCGACGACCTTGATGCCGGTGACCAGGATCTCGACCTCGGTCGACTGGTCGACGAAGGCCGGGGCCGGGGCGTGGATCGGCGCCGTGGCCTTGGCCGCGATCGGGCCCTTCTCGTCGACCGGCTCGCCGATCACGTTGAGGATCCGGCCGAGCACCTCGCGGCCGACCGGCACGGCGATCGGCGAGCCCGTGTCGATCACCTCCTGACCGCGGGTGAGCCCGTCGGTCGAGTCCATGGCGATCGTGCGGACCGTGCTCTCGCCCAGATGCTGGGCGACCTCGAGGGTGAGCTTCTTGCCCTGATTGTCGGTCGTGAGCGCGTTCAAGATCGCCGGCAAGGCGCCGTCGAACTGGACGTCGACGACCGCGCCCATGACCTGCGCGATCCGACCGCGCGCAACGTTCCCCTTGACCATCGCTCGACCCCTCTCCCGATCGCCCGGCGCCGGCTCAGACGGCCTCGGCACCCGAGACGATCTCGATCAGCTCCTTGGTGATGTTGGCTTGGCGCTGGCGGTTGTAGCGCAGCGTGAGCCGGTCGATCATCTCGCCGGCGTTGCGCGTGGCGTTGTCCATCGCGACCATCCGCGCGCCCTGCTCGCTCGCCGCGTTCTCGAGCAACGCCCCGTAGATCTGCACGGCCAGGTTGCGCGGCAGCAACTCCGCCAGGATCCGCTCCTCGTCGGGCTCGAACTCGTAGATCGCCCGCACGCCCTCGCCCGCGGCCGCCGCTTCGGGCGGCTCGACCGGGACGAGCTGCTTGAAGGTGACGACCTGCGACATGGCACTCTTGAAGCGGTTGAAGACCATCGTGGCGACGTCGAAGCCGCCGGCCTCGTAGAGCTCCAGGATCTTCTGCGCGATCCGCTCGGCGTCGGCGAAGGCGATCCGCCGCTTGCCGGCGATCCCGTCCACGAACTCGACGATGAGATCCCCGTACTCGCGGCGCAGCATGTCGCGGCCCTTGCGGCCGACGCAGATGAGCTTGACCGCCTTGCCCTGTTCCTCGAGCTCCTGGATCCTTCGCCGGGCGGCGCGGACGATCGAGCTGTTGAACGCCCCGCACAAGCCGCGATCGGCGGTCGCCACGACGATCAGGTGGACGTCGTCCTTGCCGGTGCCGGCCAGGAGCGGCGGGGCCTCGCCCTGATCCTTCACCGCGCCGGCGAGGTTGGCGAGCATGGCGGCCATCTTGGCGGCGAACGGCCGGGCCGCCTCGGCGTGCTCCTGGGCCCGGCGCAGCTTGCTGCCGGCCACGAGCTTCATCGCACTCGTGATCTTGCGGGTGGCCCGGACCGAGTTGATCCGGGTCCGCATGTCCTTGAGGCTGGGCACGGGCGTTCGCCCCCGCGATCAGACGAACTTCTTGGTGAAGCCGTCGAGAAGCGCGCGCAGCTTCTTCTCGGTCTCGGCGTCGAGATCCCCGCTGTCGCGGATCGCCTTCAAGATGTCGGCCCCCTTCTCGCGCAGCTCCTCGAGGAACGCGCGCTCGAAGCGCTGCACGTCGGCCACCTTGATGCCGTCGAGATAGCCGTTGACGCCGGCGAAGATCGAGCAGACCTGCTCTTCCATCGGCATCGGGCTGAGCTGCGGCTGCTTCAAGAGCTCGGTGAGCCGCGCGCCGCGATTCAACAGGCGCTGGGTGGCGAGGTCGAGGTCGGCGGCGAACTGGGCGAAGGCGGCCATCTCGCGATATTGCGCGAGCTCGAGCTTGATCCGCCCGGCGACCTTTTTCATGGCCTTGGTCTGGGCTGCGGAGCCCACGCGCGAGACCGAGAGGCCCACGTTCACCGCCGGCCGGATGCCCTGGTAGAAGAGGCCCGTCTCGAGGAAGATCTGGCCGTCGGTGATCGAAATCACGTTGGTCGGGATGTAGGCGGAAACGTCGTTCGCCTGGGTCTCGACCACGGGCAGTGCCGTGAGCGAGCCGGAACCGTGGTCCTTGTTCATCTTGGCCGCCCGCTCGAGCAGCCGCGAATGGAGGTAGAAGACGTCGCCCGGATAGGCCTCGCGTCCGGGCGGCCGGCGCAACAGG
>Ga0308391_1000957_pt1 | contig 12352 bp, 8 predicted proteins | sample Hotspr20Samplet1_FD_202363 | JGI IMG/M metagenome (GOLD analysis project Ga0308391, IMG submission 202363) | Hot spring phototrophic mat microbial communities from Octopus Spring, Yellowstone National Park, Wyoming, United States - 20050623_t1 ... | reverse complement strand
AGATGGCCCGTCTCGTCCGGCCCAGCGCTGTCTTTCGGATGACCTACAATGGTCGGGCGATCGGCGAGGAGACGGCGATCTCGGTGATGGCCTTCTTCTTCCTCTTCGCGCTCACCTTCACCGTCGTGGCCGCTGCGCTGGCGGCACTCGGTCTCGATTATCTGACGGCGATGTCCGCCTCGGTCACGGCGCTCGCCAATGTCGGCCCGGGCCTCGGTCCGATCATCGGGCCCGCGGGCCATTTCGGTGACCTGCCGGAGGCCGCCAAGTGGGTGCTCTCGGCGGCCATGCTCTTGGGCCGGCTCGAGCTCTTCACCGTCCTCGTGCTCTTCACGCCGCTCTTTTGGCGGGGATGAGCGAGGTGCCGTCGGCGGGTCCCGCGGGGAGCGCCGGGGGCTAAGGAGCGACGGGCCCGCTCAGCCGACGAGCACGGGTTCGGCCTGCAGCCTACGGTACAGCGCGGGATCCCGGGTGAAGACGAAATTGTTGGCGTAGCGCCCGATCCGTCCGGGGCCGTGGCCGAGGTTGCGCGGATCCTGGTGGACCGCCGGGTCGAATTCCTCGATCGGCCGCATCGTCTCCCCGGCCCGGAACAGGCCGCGATAGCCGTAGCCGGCGAGCAGCCCGGCGACCTCCGCGACGGCCCCCGGCCGATGGCGCTCCTCGGCCTCGATCAAAAGGTTCGGCCCGTCCTCGCGGAGGACGCGATCGGCGCCGCGCAGCACGGCGAGCTCGTGGCCCTCGACGTCGATCTTGACGAAGCCGACCGGCTCGTGGGCACAGTCGTCGAGGCGCGCCAATTCGACCTCGTAAAGGTGTGCCGGACCCTCCATTCTCTCGTCCAGACTCGCGCGGGAGGTTCTCTCCTGTCCGTCGACCAGCGGGACCCGGAGCTCGGCCGTGCCCTTCCGGTCGGAGAGCGCGCAACAGAGGACCGCGCACCCGGGCGGAAGTGCCCGGCGCAGCAACCGGGCGAGTTGGGGGTTCGGCTCGATGGCCAGCACCCGGGGCGCGTGGCGGGCCATGATCATGGAATAATAGCCGCGGTTGGCGCCGACGTCGACCGACAGGCGATCCGGCATCGACAGGGCGGCCACGAGCCGGAGCTCGGGTTCGCCGCTCCGCAGGTGGCGATAGGCCCGGAGCCGCGCGGCGAGCCGCGGCAGCAGTTCCTCGAACGCGCCCAGAAGGCCGGAACGCAGGCGGCGGAGCGACCCCGCTACGCTGCCGGACGCGGCGGCGGAACGGGCCGGTCGTCGCACGGGTGGGGACGTCATGGAGGCCTCGTTTAGGGGTATTCGAGCTCCTCGTCGACGACAGAAGAGCGTGCGTCGCGGGGCGAGCCTCACGCGACGGCGGACGCGGCTGGGCGCGCGGGGCCCCTCGAGCGCAAGCCCCGCCGCCTCTTGGTCCGTGGGCGCGCGGGTCGGGCGGCATCGGCCGGGATCCTTCGGCCGTGGCCGAGCCTCGCGTCAATGCCCGACCCGACCGGGCGGCACCTCGAGGTGCGGTCGCGGGCGATCCGCAGGCGTGCCCGACCCGCCGCTTCTGCGCCGGCCACCCGCGTGCTAGCCCCGTGCAGGGGACGGACCGCGGAGGTCGCTTGGACGAGGCCTTCTCCTACCGCGAGAGTGCGCTCTGCTGCGAGGCGGTGCCGCTCGCCGAGCTCGCTCGACGGTTCGCCACCCCGCTTTACGTCTATTCGGCGAACGCGATCCGCACCCGCTACCGTGCCTTGGTCGAGGCTTTCGCGCCGGACCCGCCGCTCGTCTGTTATGCAGTGAAGGCCAACCACAATCTGGCCGTCATCCGCACGCTCGCGGCCCTGGGCGCCGGCGCCGACACGGTCTCCGGCGGCGAGATCCTGCGCGCCCGCCGCGCCGGGGTGCCGGCTTCGAAGATCGTCTTCGCCGGGGTCGCCAAGACCGATCAGGAAATCCGCCTCGCCCTCGCGGAAGGGATCTTCCAGCTCAACGTCGAAAGCGCGCAGGAGCTGGAGCGGATCGCGGCGATCGCCTCGGCGATGGGGCGCCGCGCACCGGTCGCGCTGCGGGTCAACCCGGACGTCGCGGCCGCTACCCACGACAAGATCGCGACCGGCCGCAAGCACGACAAGTTCGGCATCGACCTCGCCGACGCCCCGGCCCTTTACGAGCGGGCGGCGGCACTGCCGGGGGTCGAGCCCGTCGGGGTCCATCTCCACATCGGCTCGCAGATCCTCGATCTCGCCCCCTTCGAACGGGCCTACGGCCGGGCGGTCGAGCTGATCCGGGAACTGCGCGGGAGGGGGATCGCGATCCGCAGGCTCGACCTCGGCGGCGGGCTCGGCGTGCGCTACGGCGAGGAAGAGCCGGCCGATCCGCGCGCCTTCGCCGATCTGGTGCGTCGCGCCACGCGCGGGCTCGACCTCGAGCTGGTCCTCGAGCCCGGCCGCTATCTCGTGGCCGAGGCGGGTGGCCTTCTCGCCTCCGTGATCTACCTCAAGGAGGCCGCGGACCGGCGCTTCCTCGTGCTCGATGCCGGGATGAACACCCTCGTTCGACCGGCGCTGTACGGCGCCAGGCACGCGATCGCACCGGTACGCGCACCGGGGCCGCGTGACGAGCTCTTGCGGATGGACGTGGTCGGCCCGATTTGCGAATCTTCGGACGTCTTCGGCCGCGATTACCGGCTGCCGCGGCTCGGCCCCGGGGATCTCGTGGTGTTCCGCACCGCCGGCGCTTATGGCATGGTGATGGCGTCGGACTACAATTCCCGCCCGTCGCCGGCCGAGGTGCTGGTCGACGGCGAGCGGTTCGCGCTGGTCCGTCCGCGGCGCGAGCCCGAGGAGCAGATGGCGAGCGAGCGGATCCCGCCCTGGCTCGAGGAGCCCGGGTGGGTGGACGAGCGGGAGAGAGGTAGATGAGCGACGACCCGAGGTTGCAGCGTGGCTTCGAGCTGCGCGTCCGGCTCGCCCGGGTGGTCGTCGCCTTGGAGCGGGCCTGGCCCGCGATCTGGCCGGCGGTGGGGGTGGCCGGGCTCTTCCTCGCGCTGAGCCTGCTCGACCTCTGGCACAGGCTGCCGCCGCTTCTGCACGTGGCGGGCCTGCTGGCGTTCGCGGTCGGCTTCGCCCTCACCCTCTGGCGGGCCCGCGGCGCGTTCGGCGGCGTCGGCCCGGAAGCCGCACTCGCCCGGCTCGAGCGGGACAGCGCGATCCCCCATCGGGCGCTGCGCGCGCTGGACGACCGGCTGCCCGAGGAGGTCGCGGACCCGGCCACCCGGGCCCTCTGGGAGGCGCACCGGGCACGGCTCGCCCGGCTGGTCGGCCGGCTCCGGCTCGCCCCGCCGCGCTCGGCGCTCCCGGCGCGCGATCCCTGGGCCTTGCGCGCGGCGCTTCTTCTCCTGCTCGTGGTGGCGCTCGTCGACGGCCGCGGAGAGTACGGCGCGCGGCTTCGGGCCGCCTTCTCGCCGGCCGTCGCCGAGACGGTGCCCCCGCCCGCGGTCACCGCGTCGCTCTGGGTCACGCCTCCCGCCTACACCCGCAAGGCGCCGCTCGGGGCCGACCAGACGCGGAGCACCGACCGGCTCGTCGTGCCGGCCGGCAGCGAGGCGCTCGGCCAGCTCCACCACCTGCCGGAGGGGCTCGACCCGACCGCCGCGCGCCTCGCGGTGCCGGGGAGCGAGCCGCTGGCCTTCGCCGCATTGGGGCCGGGCAGCGGCGAGGCCAAGGCGACGCTCGGCGAGTCCGGCCGGCTCGCGATCCTCGGCCCCGACGGGAAGGAGCTCGCGGGCTGGACCCTCGAGGTGGTGCCCGACCTCGCGCCCACGGTGAGCTTCCTCGACGGACCCAAGCAGACCCACCGGGGCGTGCTGCGGATCGCCTTCGAGGCGGCCGACGATTACGGGGTGGCCGAGATCGCCCTCGAGCTCGCCACCGCGAGGCGGCCCGACGAGACCGAGCGGCTGCCGCTCGCCAAGACCCAACCCAAGCCTGGCAAGTTCGCTTCGGCCGCGTACAGCGATCTGTTGGCGCATCCCTTCGCCGGGTTGCCGGTCCGGATGCGCCTCGAGGCGGTCGATTCGATCGGCCAGGTGGGCAAGAGCGGCCCGCTCGAGGTCATCCTGCCCGAACGGCAGTTCCGCAACCCGCTCGCGCGCGCCGTGATCGAGCAGCGCAAGGCGCTGGTCGCGAGCCCCGAGCAGCAGCCGCAAATCGCCGGCCGACTCGCGGCACTCGCCGAGACCCAGGCGGCCGCGGCGATCGGCGCCACCGTGCCGCTGAGCCTGCGGGTCGCGGCCTTGCGGACCCGCGACGCCGAGACCCGCGAGCAGCGCCGCGCGGTGATCGACCTCTTGTGGGAAATCGCGCTCTTCATCGAGGAGGGCGCGCTCTCGCAGGCCGAGCGCGAGCTGCGGGCTTTGCAGGAGCGGCTCGAGCGGGCGCTCGCCGAGCAAGCGAGCGATGCCGAGCTCGAGCGGCTGATGGCCGAGCTCCAAGAGGCGCTCGACCGCTACCTCGAAGAACTCGCCCGGCAGGCCTTGGCCGAGCAGCAGGACCCGGCAGCCCGCGAGCAGCAGCCGATGCAGCCGGTCGACCCCTCGCAGCTGGTCGACCGGCAGGATCTGCAACGGATGCTCGACCGGGCCCGCGAGCTGATGCGCTCGGGCCAACGCGACGCGGCCCGTCAGCTCCTCTCGCAGCTCCGCGAGATGCTCGAGAACCTGCAGGTGGCGCGCGGCCAGCAACGCCCGTCGCCGGAGCAGAAGGCTTTGTCCGACCTGCAGAAGATGATCGAACTGCAGCGCAACCTGCTGGACCGCAGTCACCGGATGCAGCAGGGGGCCTTGGGCGACCAGCAGCGTCGGCAAGAAGGCGCCCAGGGGCAGCAGGGCCGACAGGGGCAGCAAGGTCTGCAGGGTCAACGTGGCCGCCAGCCGGGCCAGCAGCAGGGTCAACGCGGCCAGCGTGGCCAGGGGCAGCGCGGCCAACAGGGGCAGGGGCAGATGGGCGAGGGCCAGCCCATGGAGGGTGGAGAGGCCGAGAATGCGCTACCCGACTCTCCCGGCCGCGCCGCCGCCGAGCAGGAAGGCCTGCGCCGTGCGCTCGGCGAGCTCATGCGGCGGATGGGCGAGCAGGGGATGCCCATCCCGCGCGAGCTCGGCCAGGCCGAGCTTTCGATGCGCAGCGCCCGCGACGCGCTCGGTGAGGGCGACCCCGGCCGCGCCGCCCCGCCGCAGGCGCAAGCCCTCGATCTCTTGCAGCAGGGCGGCCAGGCGATGCTCGAGCAGATGCAGCAGCAGATGGGCCAGGACCAGGGCCCCGGCCCCGGCCGCGAGCCGCTGGCCCAGGGCCGCCGCTCGCGCGATCCGTTGGGCCGCTCGCAGTTCAACGACGGGGGCTGGGATCCGCGCGGCGAACTCGTCCCCGAGGAGGCGGATCTGGGTCGCGCCCGCGAGGTTCTCGAGGAGCTCTACCGGCGCTCCGGCGAGCGCAACCGCCCGCCGATCGAGCTCGACTATTACAAGCGGCTCTTGGATCGGTTCTGATCGGTTTCGTGCGGGTCCGCCGCTCGCCCAACCGCGACGCGCGGCCGGCGGCGGCACGGATCGAGCTCGTGATCCTGCACTACACCGGCATGGCAGGCGGTGCCGCAGCCGCCCTCGATCGGCTGTGCGATCCGGCGGCGGCGGTCAGCGCCCATTACCTGATCGAGGAGGACGGCACGCTCTGGTCGCTCGTGCCGGAGGCCGAGCGGGCTTGGCACGCCGGGCGCAGCTTCTGGCGCGGCCGCGAGCGGCTCAACGACGTCGCGATCGGCATCGAGCTCGTCAATCCGGGCCACGCCCACGGCCTCCGGTCCTTCCCGGACCGGCAGCTGGAGGTGCTCGAGGCGCTCCTCGCCGAACTCTTCGCGCGCTGGCCGATCGGGCCCGCGGGCGTGCTCGGCCACAGCGACGTGGCCCCGGAGCGCAAGCTCGACCCCGGCGAGCGGTTCCCCTGGCGGCGCCTCGGCCGCGCCGGGCTCGCGATCTGGCCGGAGCGCGCGGTGCCGCGACCGCCCGATCCGGCCGTCGCGAGCCGGCTTTTGGCCGCCATCGGCTATCGTGAGCCGGCCGATGCGCCGGCGCGTCGGGCCTCGCTCGCCGCCTTCCAGCGCCGGTTCCGGCCGTGGCGGGTCGACGGCCGGCTCGATCCCGAGACGATGGGCCTGCTCGAGGCGGTCGCGGGCTTGTCGAGCGGCTCGCGAAGCAGCATGTGAGGGGTGCGGCGCGAGGCGGCCGGATGGCCGCTCCCGAGTTCGCTCGGGGGAGGAAAGTCCGGGCTCCACGGGAACACGGTGCCGGGTAACACCCGGCGGGGGTGACCCCAGGGACAGTGCCACAGAGAACAGACCGCCCGCCGGGACGGGAGACCGTCTGCGGGTGAGGGTGAAACGGTGCGGTAAGAGCGCACCGCGCCCCCGGCGACGGGGGCGGCACGGCAAACCCCACCGGGAGCAAGACCGAGTAGGGGCGACGGCGTCGGCTCCGGCCGACGCGCGGCCGGTTCCCGGCCGGTCGCCCGGGTGGGTCGCGCGAGGCGCCCGGCGACGGGCGTCCCAGAGGAATGGCCATCGCCCGGGCTTCGGCCCGGGGCACAGAACCCGGCTTACAGGCCGCCTCGCCGCCGCCCCGGGGCGGCGGGGAGGCGCCGTTGCACAACCTGAGGTTGATCGCAAGACTTTTCCCGGACTTGTCCACAAAACTTTTCTGTTGCCTTGAATTTCGCCTTGACAGAGGCTTGCCGACAACCGCGCAAGCGGCTTGACCCGAACGGAAGGTGCGGGTACCTTGCAATGAAGACCACAGATCCGATGCTTTCTTCCTTGCCCGGAAAGTAATCGGATCGAGACCGTTCCGAATTCTCTGTCCCGAGGTCGACGTGACGGGGCGTGAGCAGCTCGACCTTCGTGGGCCCTCGCTCGGGGGTCAAAGGAGAGCCATTGTCGGCGACGCACGCGCGCGCCGCGTTGCAACGGACTCGGCCGGGTGGCGACCGTTCGTCTTGCCACCGAACGATTTCCGCTGGCAGAGCTCTTTCGGTCCGACGGTGTCGTCCAGCCGAGGACGGTGCGCGCGGTTCCGCGACCTCCGGCGGGTCCGGGGGTCCGCTCTTCCGGAGGTTGAAGACCGCCTGTGGAAAACGTGGTGAACGAGCCCCGCCACGTCCCCGTCCTGCTCGCCGAGGCGATCGCCGCGTTGGACCCCCGGCCGGGTGGCACCTACGTCGATGCGACCTTCGGCGGCGGCGGCTACAGCCGCGCACTCCTGGCCCTACCGGTCGGGCGCGTGGTGGCGGTCGACCGCGACCCGGCGGCCGCCGCCCGGGCTCGGGAGCTGGCCCGCGAGGAGCCCCGTCTCCTGCCCCTCGAGGGGCGTTTCGGCGACCTCGAGCGGCTGTTGGGGCAGGCCGGCATCGCCCGGGTCGACGGGATCGTGGCGGACCTCGGCCTCTCTTCCGACCAGCTCGACGACGCGGCCCGCGGCTTCTCCTTCCAGGCGGACGGCCCGCTCGACATGCGGATGGATCCGCACGGGCCGACCGCGGCCGACCTGCTCGCCCGGCTCGACGAGGCGGCCCTCGCCGAGCTGCTCGCCCGGCTCGGCGACGAGCCGGACGCGCGACGGATCGCCCGGGCGATCGTGCGCCGGCGAGCCCGTGCGCCGTTGACCCGGACCGGCGAGCTCCGGGCCCTCGTGACCGCGGTCAAGGGCGGGCGGCCGGGCCGCCACGATCCCGCGACCCGGACCTTCCAAGCGCTGCGCATGGCGGTCAACGACGAGCCGGGCGAGCTCGCGCGGCTGCTCGCCGCGGCGACCCGCTTGCTGGTCCCCGGGGGGAGGCTCGCGATCGTCGCCTTCCATTCCGGCGAGGACCGTCTGGTCAAGCGCTGGGTCGAGAGCGACGGCGGCCGTCGCCGGGCCGGCTCGCGCCACCGACCCCCGATACCGGACGCGGGGCCGCCGCGCCTCGTTTGGGCGGTGCGCGGCCCGATCTCGCCCACGCCCGCGGAGATCGCGCGCAACCCCCGAGCCCGCTCGGCCCGGCTACGGGTGGCGTCGCGCACGGAAGCGCCCGCCGAGACGGATGGCGAGCCGCGGTCCCTCGGGAAGGCAGCATGAGCGTTCGGCCGGCCCTGCCCGTGGGGATCGCAGCCTTGCTCGCTGCGATGGGCGTGTTCGAGCTCAAGCGGGTGGTCCACGAGCGCGAGCGCGAGCTCGCCCGGCTCGAGCGGGCGATCGCCGAAGAACGGGGCCGGATCCGCAGGCTGCGCGCCGACCTCGCCTGGCTCGCCCGGCCGGAGCGGCTCGTCACCCTCGCCCAGCAGCTCGGCCTCGAGCCGGCGCGGACCGACCGACTCGTGCGCACCGAGGATCTGCCGGATGCCACCGCCCTCTTGTTCGCCGGTCGGAGTCTGACCGTCGAGCTCGACGCCGGCGAGGCGATCGAGCTGCGTTTCAAGCCGCTCCCCGCACCGCGGCTCGGGCCGGCGCGGGCCGGAGGTCCCCGACCTTGAGCCGGTCCGCTCTCGACCCCTCGCTCGAGCCGCCCGATCCGGCGCTGCGCAGCGGCCGGCGGCGGCTCGCCTTGGTCGGTGGGGTCTTCGCCCTGCTCTTCGCCGGCCTCGGCCTGCGGCTCCTCCATCTCGCCCCCGAGGAACGGACCGCCGAAGCCGCCGCGGAGCCGCCCGTCGTGGCGACGACGCACCGCCGGCCGGATCTCCTCGACCGGCGCGGTGAGCTCCTTGCGACCGATGTCCCCGTACCCTCGCTCGCCGTCGATCCGCTGCTCGTGAGCGACCCGCGGCGGACCGCCGAGCGGCTGGCGCGGATCGTGGGCGGCATCGATCCGAGCGCGCTCGAGCGGCGGCTCGTCAAGGCCAAGGCGGCCGGCCGAAGGTTCGAGTGGGTCGAGCACCGGATCACCCCGGCGGTCCAGCTCGCGGTCCTCGAGGCCGGGTTGCCGGGCGTGCTCTTGCGGACGAGCGAGCATCGGGTCTACCCGAAGGGTCACGCCGCCGGCCATCTCCTGGGTTTCGTCGACATCGACAATCGCGGGCTCGCCGGCGTCGAGCACGCGCTCGACCACGGTCGGCTGAGCGCCCTGCGGCAGGCCCGCGAGCTCGCCTTGAGCCTCGATCTGCGGGTCCAAGAGGCGCTGCGCGCCGAGCTCGCGCGCGCGTTCCGCGAGTTCCGCGCGGTCGGCGCGTGCGGCATCGTGCTCGACATCCGCACGGGCGAGCTCCTGGCGTTGGTGAGCCTGCCCGACTTCGATGCCAACGCCGGTGGCAAGGCCCGCTCCGAGCAGCGCAAGAACCGCTGTACCGGCGGCACCTACGAACTCGGCTCGGTGTTCAAGGTGATCGCGCACGCCGCCGCCCTCGACAGCGGCCGGGTGCGCGTGGGCCAGCGCTTCGAGATCCCGCCCGCGCTGCGGATCGGCCGGCACACGATCCGCGACGTCCGCGCCGCGCGCCGGCCCTACACGGCGGCCGAGATCTTTTCGCATTCCTCGAACATCGGCACGGCACAAATGGTGTTCGCCGCGGGCGGTGCGGAGCCCTTGAAGTCCATGCTCGGTCGGCTGGGCCTGTTCGAGCGGGCTCCGCTCGAGATCCTCGAGGTGGCGCGCCCGCAGGTCCAGCGCGCCTGGCCCGACGTGGTGACGGCGACGGTCTCGTTCGGCCACGGCATCGCCGTTTCGCCCCTGCGCTTCGCGGAAGCGGTGGCCTCGCTCGCGGGTGACGGCACCCTCGTGCGGGCGACCCTGCTCAAGCGGCCCGAAGGCGTGCCGTTCGAGCCGGGACCGCGCGTGGTGAGCCGCCGCACGGTGGAGGATCTGCGCTGGATGATGTGGCTCACGGTCGCCGAGGGCACCGCCAAGAAGGCAGCCGTGCCCGGCTATCTCGTGGGCGGCAAGACCGGCACCGCCGACAAGCCCGGCCGCGGCGGCTACCGGCGCGGTGCGGTGCTCGCCTCCTTCGTCGGCGTCTTCCCGCTCGATGCGCCGCGCTATCTCGTGCTCGCGATCGTCGACGAGCCGAAGGCCACCGCCGCCTCGGGCGGGACCCGCTACGGTGGCCAAGTCGCGGCACCGGTGGTCGCCTCGGTCATCGCCCGGATCGGCCCGCTCCTGGGCGTTCCTCCCTCCGATCCGGCGGTCGAGGCCCGCTTCCGCGAACGTTGGGCGGCCATGCGGCCCGCTGCACAACTCGACACGGGAGGCCCGCGCCTTGCGGCTGTCGATGCTCGCCGCTGACCTCGCCCGGCTCCACGGGCCCGACTGCGAGGTCGAGGGCCTCGCGCTCGATTCGCGTCGGGTGCGGCCGGGCGACCTGTTCGCGGCCCTGCCCGGCTCGCGGGCCGACGGCCTCGCCTTCGCCGAGGCCGCGGTGGCGGCCGGTGCGGTAGCCGTGCTCGGCGATCACCGCCTGCTCGAGCGGCCGCCGGGCGTGCCGATCCTGGTGGCCGCGGACCCGCGCGCCGCGCTCGCCCGGATCGCCGCCCGGTTCTTCGGCGCGCAGCCGGCGATCGTGGTCGGGATCACGGGCACGAGCGGCAAGACCTCGGTCGCGGGTTTCACCCGCCAGCTCTGGGAGCGGCTCGGCCACCGGGCGGCGAGCCTCGGCACGCTCGGGATCGTCGCGCCCGACGGCGTCCGCCCGGGTGCGCTCACCACCCCCGACCCGATCGAGCTGCATCGCGGGCTCGCGGCACTTGCCGCCGCGGCGGTCGATCGGCTGGCGATGGAGGTGTCGAGCCACGCCCTCGACCAGCGTCGGGTCGACGGTGTCCGCTTCGCGGCCGCCGCCTTCACCAACCTGTCGCGCGACCATCTCGACTATCACGGCACCATGGAAGCCTACCGCGCCGCCAAGCTCCGGCTGTTTTCCGAATTGGTGCCCGAGGGCGGCGGCGTGGTGGCCGACGCGGACCTCCCCGAGTTCGCCACGATCGCCGCGATCGCCCGCGATCGAGCGCTCGTGCTCGTCGATTACGGCACGCGGGCGCGCCGCTTGCGGCTCGTCGGGCAGCACCCCCGGGCCGCCGGTCAGCACCTTCTGCTCAAGCTCGACGGTCGCCGGGTCGAGGTCGAGAGCCGGCTCGTGGGCGCCTTCCAGGCCCGCAACCTTTTGGCGGCCCTCGGGCTCGTGGTCGTCACGGGCGCGCCGCTCGAGGCCGCAGCGGCGCAGCTCGGCGCGCTCGAGGGGGCTCCGGGCCGGATGCAGCACGTGGCCGATCATCCGCGCGGGGCGGCGATCTACGTCGACTACGCCCACAAGCCCGACGCGCTCCGCCAGGCCCTCGACGCCCTCCGCCCACACTGCTCGGGCCGGCTGCATCTCGTCTTCGGCTGCGGCGGCGACCGCGACGCCGGCAAACGCCCGCTCATGGGTGCGATCGCCGCCGAACGGGCCGATCGCGTGATCGTCACCGACGACAATCCCCGCCGCGAGGATCCGGCCGTGATCCGCCGGGCGATCCTCGAGGCCTGCCCGGGTGCACGCGAGATCGGCGATCGTCGGGCGGCGATCGCCGCCGCCCTCGACGGGCTCGGCCCCGGCGACGTCCTCCTGATCGCCGGCAAGGGCCACGAGACCTACCAACTCGTGGGAGAGGAGGTCCTGCCCTTCGACGACGCGGTCGTGGTCCGTGAGCTCTTGGGAGCCACGCCGTGAGCGCGCCCTCGTGGACCGCGGAAGCCGCCGCCGAGGCGACCGGCGGCACGATCACGACGGCGTGGCGCGCCAGCGGTGTCTCGATCGACAGCCGCAGCCTCGCCCCGGGCGATCTCTTCGTGGCGCTCCGCGGCGAGCGGCACGACGGCCACGCCTTCGTGGCGGACGCGCTCGCCCGCGGCGCGGCCGCGGCGATGGTGGAGCGTCGGCCCGAGGGCCTCGCGGCCGATGCCCCGCTCCTCCTCGTCCGTGACACGCTCGAAGGGCTCTGGGCCCTCGGCCGGGCCGGGCGGGCGCGCAGTGCGGCCGGGGTCGTCGCGGTCACCGGCTCGGTCGGCAAGACCGGGACAAAGGAGGCGCTGCGCCACGTCCTCGACCGCCAGGGCGGCTGTCACGCGAGTGCCGCGAGCCACAACAATCACTGGGGGGTGCCTTTGACCCTCGCGCGGCTGCCCGAGCGCGTACCCTGGGCGGTGGTCGAGATCGGGATGAACCACGCGGGCGAGATCCGCGCGCTCGTCCCGTTGGCCCGCCCCCGGGTCGCGGTGATCACCGCGATCGCGCCCGCGCACATCGGCAATTTCGCCGACGGGATCGAAGGGATCGCGCGGGCCAAGGCCGAAATCCTCGAAGGTCTCGAGCCCGGGGGCGTG
>Ga0308391_1000955_pt1 | contig 12385 bp, 8 predicted proteins | sample Hotspr20Samplet1_FD_202363 | JGI IMG/M metagenome (GOLD analysis project Ga0308391, IMG submission 202363) | Hot spring phototrophic mat microbial communities from Octopus Spring, Yellowstone National Park, Wyoming, United States - 20050623_t1 ... | reverse complement strand
GGGGCCTTTGGCCGAACAAGCCGGTCAGGATTGGAGCAAGTTCCAGAAGGAACTGAAGAAAGCAGACAGGTGGCACGAAGAAACCTACTGATCCCTGCTTGTGATCCCTGCTTGTCGGTTTGTCAGCGCCAATAGGGATCCCGTTCCTTGCTTGAGAGCACTGGCGTGGGGAGTATGTCAAAATGCTTCTATCTCCCAGCGTGAGCGCTTTTTTCCCAGGAGCATCGAACCGTGGACGCGCGCTACAATCCCCAGGCCATTGAGAGCAAGTGGCAAGCCCACTGGCGTGAAATCGGGCTGGATCGCACCCCAGAGCTGAAGGACGGGAGCCGCAAATTTTATGCCCTGTCTATGTTCCCCTACCCCAGCGGCAACCTGCACATGGGGCATGTGCGCAATTACACCATCACCGATGTAATTGCCCGCCACAAACGAATGCAGGGATACGCGGTGTTGCACCCGATGGGCTGGGATGCCTTTGGCCTGCCGGCGGAGAATGCCGCCATCGACCGGGGGATCCCACCGGCCAAGTGGACCTACCAAAACATTGCCCAGATGCGGGAGCAACTGCAGCGGCTGGGGCTCTCCTACGACTGGGAGCGGGAGATCACCACCTGCGCCCCCGACTACTACAAGTGGACGCAGTGGCTCTTCCTGCAATTTTTCAAGGCCGGCCTGGCCTACCAGAAGGAAGCGCCAGTGAACTGGGATCCGGTGGATCAGACGGTGCTGGCCAACGAGCAGGTGGATGCGGAGGGGCGTTCCTGGAGATCCGGCGCCCTGGTGGAAAAGCGCATGCTCAAGCAGTGGTTTTTCAAAATCACCGCCTATGCCGACCAACTGCTGGCGGATCTGGAAAAGCTCTCCGGCTGGCCGGAGCGGGTGCGCACCATGCAGGAGAACTGGATCGGCCAATCGGTGGGGGCTAAGGTGATTTTCAAAACCGAGGCAGGGGACGAGCTGGCAGTGTTCACCACCCGGCCCGATACCCTCTGGGGGGCCACCTTCATGGTGATGTCGCCGGAGCACCCCTTGGTGGACAAGCTCACCACCGCCGAGCAACTGCAGGCCGTCAGAGCCTATCAAGCCCAGGCCGCTGCCCGCAGCGAGATCGAGCGCAGCGCTGAAGACCGGGAAAAGACAGGGGTTTGGACGGGATCCTACGCCATCAACCCCGTTAACCAAGAGCGGATCCCCATCTGGATTGCCGACTATGTGTTGATGGGCTACGGGACGGGGGCCATCATGGCTGTGCCTGCCCACGACCAGCGGGATTTCGAGTTTGCCCGCAAGTTCGGCCTGCCCATCAAGCGGGTGGTGCAGCCGCCGGAGGGTTCTCCGGCCTCAGCGGATCGCGCCAGCGGGACGGAGTCCTCAGAACTGCAGGCTGCCTGGACGGGGGAAGGGGTGATGATCAACTCTGGCCCCCTAGACGGGATCCCGGTGGGCAAAGGCCCAGGGCAAAGCGTGGAAAGAGCCATCGCCTGGCTGGAAGCCCAGGGGCTGGGGGAAAAGCAGATCAACTACCGCCTGCGGGATTGGCTGATCTCGCGGCAGCGCTACTGGGGTTGTCCCATCCCGGTGATCCATTGTCCCCACTGTGGCATTGTGCCGGTGCCGGAGAAGGATCTGCCGGTGCTCTTGCCGGAGGATGTGGAGCTGACGGGGCGAGGGGGATCCCCGTTGGCCCAGTTGGAGGACTGGGTGAAGGTGAAATGCCCCACCTGTGGTACGGAAGCTCGCCGGGAAACCGATACCATGGACACCTTCATCTGCTCGTCGTGGTACTTCCTGCGCTTCAGCGATGCCCGCAACGACCGAGAGATCTTCCGCAAAGACCGGGTGAACGCCTGGCTGCCGGTGGATCAGTACGTGGGCGGCATCGAGCACGCCATCCTGCACCTGCTCTACTCCCGCTTTTTTACCAAGGTGTTGCGGGATCGGGGGCTGCTGGATTTTGACGAGCCGTTCTCGCGTCTGCTCACCCAGGGGATGGTGCAAGGGCGCACTTACTACAACCCCAACAAGTCCGGCAAGGATCGCTGGATCCCGGCAGCTCTGGTGCAGGATCCCAACGACCCGCGGGATCCGGAAACGGGCGAGCCCCTGCAAGTTATCTACGCTACCATGTCCAAGTCCAAGGGCAACGGCGTGGATCCTGAGGAGGTGCTGGCCCACTACGGGGCAGATACGGCCCGCATGTTTATCTTGTTCAAGGCCCCGCCGGAGAAGGATCTGGAGTGGGACGATGCCGACGTGGAAGGGCAATTTCGCTTTCTCAACCGCGTCTGGCGGCAGGTGTACGAGTTTGTCGTTCGCGGTGGCGGGACGAAGTCCTGGCGGGGCAGGGTCTCAGAGCTGTTGCCGGCCAAGGTCGAGGTGGGATCCCTGACCAAGGCGGAAAAAGATCTGCGCCGGGCCATCCACACCGCCATCAAGGAAGTCAGCGAAGATCTGGAAAACGATTATCAATTCAACACCGCCATTGCCGAGCTGATGAAGCTGAGCAATGCTCTGGGGGAGGCCGGGATCCTGGATTCGCCGGTCTATGCAGAGGGGATCCGCACGCTGGTGTTGCTGATGGCGCCTTTTGCCCCCCATATTGCGGAGGAGCTGTGGCAGGCGCTGGGGGGCGCAGACTCGGTGCATCGGCAGTCTTGGCCCAGCTATGACCCGGCAGCGCTGGTGGCCGACACGGTGACCATTGTGATTCAGGTGAACGGCAAATTGCGCGGCTCGTTTGAGGCCCCTGCCGAGGTGACGCCGGAGGAGCAGGAACAGTTGGCCCTTCGGTCAGAAGCAGCGCAGAAATACCTGGAGGGGGCAACACCCAAAAAAGTGGTGGTGGTGCCGAAAAAGCTGGTTAACTTTGTCCTCTAACGGCGGGCCTGGCCAAAATGTTCCGCACTGCTGACACGAACGGGATCGGGGCTTTCACCAAATTTTCGGGCTGGAGGCCCGCACCATAGCCGCAGGCTTGGTGTCGGGAGGAAAGCCCGCCTCCTTATAGGTTTGCTGGTCAAAAGTCTGGATGAACTACAATAAGCCCATGAGCCAGACTATCTCTGTACGTTGCAAGCTGATAGTCCCACAAGAGTTGCATCAAGAAATTGACCGCACTTTGCAGGGCTTTGCGAATGCTTGCAACCAGATTCTCGACACCGCCAAACAAAAGAACTGCTGGAACACCGCCAAGCTGCACCACTTGGTCTATCGGCCGGTAAGGGCAGCAACGGGGCTGAAAGCCAACCACGTCTGTCAGGCGCTCCGTCGGGTGATTAGCAATGCCAAGGCGGTGAAGCAAGTCCACAAGTTCCGCCCCACCAGTCTGACTTTGGACGCTCGTACTTTTAAGTACCGAGAGTCCGACCAAGCCGTGGGCGTGACCCTGATGAGCGGACGGGTTTGGCTCAAGCTCAAGATTGGCGGTTATCAAATCGCTTTGCTGCGGGGGCAAACACCCACCAGCGCTACTCTGTCCAAGACCAAGCAAGGGGACTACTACATCAACATTGCTGTTGAGCTGGACACTCCCCCGACTGGCAAAACTCCAAAGGTAATCGGAGTTGACTTGGGCAGGCGGGATATCGCCACCGCTAGTAACGGACGCTCTTGGAGTGGAGAACACATCCAGGCCGTCCGTGACCGGTTCAGCCGTGTACGCGCCAAGGTTCAATCCAAACGCACTCGCAGCTCTAGGCGGCTGTTGAGAAGGCTCTCTGGGAGAGAACGGCGCTACCAGACATGGCTGAACCATAACATCAGCAAAACCTTGGTCAGGGATGCCCAGGCTATTGGTGCGGCACTGGCTTTTGAAGACTTAACAGGCATCAGAGATTGCTTGAATCAGAAGTCTCGAAGTAAGGCTGAGCGGCGCAGGACTAACAACTGGGCGTTCTACCAGCTCAGGATGTTTGTAGCCTACAAGGCTGCCATCGCTGGAGTACCTGTGGTGCTGGTGCCGCCTGCCTACACCAGTCAGACCTGCCACAAATGCCTGCACATCCACCCTGAGCGGGGTAAGTCCTACCGCAATGGTAAGTCGTTCAAGTGTGGACACTGCGGGTGGGAAGGGGATGCTGACCATAACGCTGCTCAAGTAATCTCTCTCCTTGGGGCGACTGTAAACTCGCCTGAAATTCCGAAACTTAGCTGTCCTCTGGGGCCGCTAGGGATTGGGATAAAGCCCGCACCCTGCGCATAGCGCGGGTGCCGGGTAGTTTACTCGGCGTGGCAGCTCATCGACTTTCCAGGATCGGGCTATGCTGGACTGAGGACTACACCCATCTCCCTGTTGCTATGCGAGACCTTCTGCGCGACATCCTTCGGGACTGCTCTGGCTTTGTGGAACTGCGCTACCACAGCAAGGTGTTCCGCAGCGTCACTGCCGAGAAGGGCCGCCTTGAGCGCACCGCGGTTCGTCGCCGTTCCGGAGTGGGGGTGCGGGTGTTGGAGGCCGGCACTTGGGGCTTTGCTGCCACCGGGGATCCCTCGCCGGCTGCCATTCGGGAGGCCATCGCTGAAGCTCGCCGTGCCGCCCAAGCCAGCGCCGACTACCGCAAACAAAAGCTGGGATCCCTGCCCAGTGTGCGGCTGGCCCAAGGGGAGTTCTGCGAGCCCGGTGTGGAGGAGGTGTTGAACAAACCGCTGGAGGCGAAGATCCAGTTGGCTTTGGAAACCGAGGCGCAGGCCCGGCAGGCCTCTCGCCAAATTAGCTCCGCCAGTTGCACCTACAACGAGATCTACGAGGAAAAAGCCATTGTCACCACCGATGGGGCGGATGTGGCCTTTCGTCTGGTGCGCCCCGAGCTGCGAGTTCAGGCGGTGGCCGAAGCTGCCGGCCAGCTCAGCAGTGGCTCCGAGGCCATTGGGGTAACAGGGGGATGGGATTGCCTGTTCCGCTCGCATCCCTTGCAGATGGCGGAAAAGGCGGCTGCTACCGCGGTTGATTTATTGTCCGCAGGCTACGCAGAAGGGGGATGGGCCACGGTTATTCTGTCGCCTTCCATCGTGGGGCTGTTGGTGCACGAGGCCATTGGCCACACGGTCGAGGCGGATTTTGTTCTGGCGGGTTCTGTGGCTGCCGGCAAGCTGGGGCAGCGGGTGGCCAGCGACTGGGTTACCCTCAAAGACTCCGGCCATTCGGAGTTTATGCCGGGGGCAGGGGGAACCCTTCCTGTGGACGACGAGGGCGTTCCTACCCAAAGCACCACCATCATCCAAAACGGCATTCTGGTCAGCTATCTCCACAACCGCGAAACTGCTGCCCACTTTGGCGTAGAGCCCACCGGCAATGCCCGCGCCTGGGAATATGCCGATGAGCCTTTGATCCGCATGCGCAACACCTTCATTGAACCCGGATCCCAAACGCTAGAGGAAATCATCGCCAGCACTCCCGATGGCTACTTCCTGGATGGGGCCAGGAACGGGCAGGCGGACTCCACGGGCGAGTTTATGTTTGGGGTAGAGCGGGCCTACCGCATTCGCGATGGCAAGCTGGCGGAGTTGCTGCGCGGTGTCACCATCACCGGCAATGCTTTTGAGGTGCTGCAATCGGTGGATGCCGTCTCGCGGGACTTCCTGTGGGACTTGGGATCCGGCCATTGCGGCAAGGGTCAACCGGCCAAGGTGGATGCGGGCGGCCCCTACATTCGCTGTCGGGCCATTGTAGGTGGGCAACAACCTGTGTAGTTATTCCCTTGGCGCTCCACAGCTAGCCCAGAGGTGAAGCCTACAGCTCGCTCTGTAAAGGGGACTGGCAGGCCAGCTCCAGGACTACCGAAAGCTGCTGGCCAGGAGCTACACAGAAACTCTGTCCTGCCGGCACGACTGACCGTGGGGGAGTTCACAGAACAGCCAATCCGTCCGCAAAAATTAGGGATCCCCTCACCTGCGGGGATCCCAGATGGGGTACTGGATCAAACCTTAGCGAGGGAAAACCACCTGGGCTCGCAACTCGCCCGGCGGGTTGGCCTGCGTGTGAATGTTGATGTAGTAAGCTCCGGCCAAAAAGCTGGAGACTTGCTCAGGGGTGAGGTTGGCTTCCAGTCGGAAATTCCCCGACTGATTGCCTGGATTCGGCAACATGTTCAAGACAAAGGCCACCGGCCCTGTGGCCTGGGCGAAAGATTGTCCTGGCTGCGGCTGAGCAATGTGAATATGTCCAGGGCCAAAGTTAGCAATGGGTAGAAGTGGGGTTGTGAGATTTGTAAAGCTTCCTTAACCGCTGAGAAACAAGACAGCAACCAGGCAAAAGCCGCAAAAAACCTCGAAAATTGAACGAGGCCGAAGGGAAAAACCGATCAACAACATGGAAAAAAGCTCCTCGGTCAGAGAACAGGCTAAATAAGGTACGTATCAGGCCAAGCTTCGGATTCATCTCTGGGTTTAAAAGACGGCGACATCACTGCTACCGAGAGACAAAAATCCCCACCCTGTGGGGGGCGGGGGATGGTGTAGACTGCACGCGGAGCAGAAATCTCTGACCGTACCTATAAAGTTGCGGAGAGGGGGAGAGGGTTCACCCAGGCACTTTCCCCAAGCTCGGTTCAGGATAGATCTGTCTATCCTCTGGCCGAGGCAGCCAAGGCAGAGTTCATAATCGGCCAGAACCAGTGGGGCCGCATCAGGATGACAGTGTCGATGACGTGGATGATGCCGTTATCGGCTTCGATGTCCGCTTGGATAACAGTGGCGTTATTGACCTCGAAAACGTCCCCTTCGATCAACAAGTCGATGGGGGATCCCTCTACCGAGCCCACACTTTGGTACTTGGCCAAATCCGCCTTTTTCAGGCGACCGGGCACCACGTGGTAACACAAGATGCGGGTCAGTTGGGGGATGTTTTGCACCAGAGTGGTGATGGTGCCAGGGGGCAGCTTGGCAAAAGCCGCATCGGTGGGGGCAAAAACGGTAAAGGGGCCGGGGCTTTTCAAAGTATCCACCAGGTTTGCCGCTTTAACGGCAGTTACCAAGGTGGAAAAGCCCTCAGCAGAGACGGCAATATCGACAATATCGGGCATGGCCGGGATCCTTTTGCTGTGAAGTTGTTGCTAACTGGATTGCTGCTCGAAAGGCTTTGGGATCATTAAAGTTGCCACGGGCTAGCGATAATTCTGATCCTGAATGTAGGCGAGGCGGGCTGCTTCCCGGATCCCATATTCCGGTCGGGTGAAGCGATTGAGTTGTCCCTCAAAATAACGGCGGTTCATCATCAAGTGCCGTGGATTTGGATCATCAAGGGGATACAAGAAAGCGGCCCTTCCCGCCTGAATCACGGCTGAGGTGACGTTGTACATGGAGCGCTGGAAGCTAACCCCCAGTTGAATCAGCATGTCCTCTTCGCCGCGGCAATGCTTGCGATAATACTCCACCAAATACTGGGGCAAAAAGTGGTACATATCCTGGTGCAAGAGCGTGGGCGGGATCCCGGCGGTGCCCACCGGAAACTTATCGGCGTAGAGGATCCCGTAGTGGAAGTCCAACTGGTTGGTGGGAACTTCGTTGGCCTGGGCGTTGTAGGACTTAGTGCCGCGGAAAGGAGAGGTGCGATAAAACACGGCCTCTACATAGGGGAAGGCAGCCTCATATAGCCAGGTGAATCCTTTGGATTTGGGCACAATATCGTACCATTCTCCCCGAATACGCACGCGGTGGTAGATGGGTCGTCCGGCAATGGCGAAGATCCCGTTGACCAGAAAGTTCATCGCCTCCGGCACGCTGGTAATTTTGCCTTCATCGTAGAGATCGCTCATCTCAAAAAAGACCGGAGCCATCACCTCCCAAAACAGGCCCAACACCGAGTACATGGTGGCCTGGCGGCACAGCTCCAAAAACATATCGGGGAAGAGCTTGTATAGCCCCATCAACAAGGGGTTGCCCTGGCAATAGGCGCGGATGGCGCGGTCGGCATTTTGCTTGTATTCTTCGGAATCCATGTAGGGATCCAGCAAGCCCCCCATATCCCGGTGCCAGAGCATGGCCCGCATACATTCTTCGGCAAATTCCATGTTGATGCGGTCATGCCAGAGGTGATGCAAAATCCTGGGCAGCTTGCGCTTCAGCTCCCCCTTTTCCATAAACTCCAGCAGCTCGGGATGGGCCGTAGCCTGGCCTCGCCAAATGCGCAAATCCGCGTTATCTCCCGCGTAGTGGTTGGCCAGCTTCAGATACTCTTCAGGAATGATGAACTTGAAAAAAGGCAAGGGATCCACAAACACCTGCTCGGCAATGTAGAGCAGATCCCGCCAGTAGAAATCCATCGGCACGGCATAGGCTTTGTAGAGGCCGATAATTTGCATCAGGTTTTCCGGCGTATCTGGCAGCATGGATCCCCCTGCCTCCAGGCGGTGGACTATATCCGCAAAAGGATGGGTAGAAGGGGGCAGCTTGCGGGCTGTGAGGGTTGTCGTCATAGAAGAAGTCTCCAACTCTTCAAAAGTTCTGGCTCCTTGAGGTCATTCCCTGGGATCTCAATTCCTGGAAGTTTCCCGCTTGCCTGGATCGGCTCCAGAGAGGGTGATGGGGGCAAGGTCACCGGCTGATGCCAAGATAAGCGTTTGGGCCTGAGCCACCTGGGTGGATAGGGTAAAGGCCAACGGTTGCGGCCATTTCACCAGGTTCATGGGCTGGATCCCAAACCAAACGATCAAGGCCGTCAAAATCAGCCCTGGGATCCGCTCCCAGCCATGCACGCGCGGGTAGTAGGCGGTGCGGTTGTCCAACCTGCCAAAGCAGGTGCGGTTCAGCAAAATCACAAAGTACACCGCCGTCAAGCCGGTGCCACAGATGCTGATCAAAGTGGGCAGAGGAAAATCTTGGTAGCTGCCCTGGAAGATCAAGAACTCCGCCACAAAGCCCACCAGGCCAGGGATCCCGGCGCTGGCCATCCCCCCCAAGATGAGCAGGGCGCTCACTGTGGGCAAGCCTCGCAAGGGGTTGAGCAGGCCGTTGAGTACGTTCAGATCCCGCGTTCCCACTTTGCGCTCCACCAAGCCCACCAGATCAAACAGCAGCGCCAAGATGAGACCATGGGAGACCATCTGCACCATCGCCCCGGTCAGGCTAATGGGGGTGGCTGCCGCCATGCCCAGCAAGATGTAGCCCATGTGGCCAATGGAGCTGTAGGCCACCATGCGCTTGATGTCTTTTTGGGCGATGGCTGCCAAAGCCCCGGACAACACGGCAATGGCTCCCCACCAGGCTAGGATCCCGCCCAGGTCGGCCCAAGCTTGGGGAAACAACTGCAGCCCAAAGCGAAACAGACCGTACGTGCCTAACTTGGAGAGGATCCCTCCCAGGAGGATGGCCACTGGCGGCGACGACTCCCCGTATGCATCAGGCAACCAGGTGTGGAAGGGGATCAGCGGCATCTTAATGCCGAAAGCCACGATCAAGGCCAACAGCGTCAAGGTCTGGGCAACAGGGCTGAGAGAGGTGATGCGGATCTCCAGCAGCTCAAAGCTATGGGGATCCCCCAGCCAGTAGATGGCCAAAAAGGCCCCCAACAGAAAGATGGCGGAAACGGCGGTGTAAATCAAAAACTTGATGGCAGCATAATCCCGCTTGGGGCTGCCCCAAATGGAGATGAGCAGGTAGATCGGGATCAGCACCAGCTCGTAAAACAAGAAGAACAAAAGCAGGTTCTGGGCAACAAAAGCCCCGTTGACCGACCCGCTCATGAGCAAAATGCAGCCGTATAAGAGGTTGGGCCGCTTCACCTCTGGCTCAGCTGTCAGCACCGCAATCAGCGTGAGCAGCCCATTCAAAGCCACCATCAGCAGGGAAAACCCGTCCAGGCCCAGGGAGTAGCTCAGCCCAATTGCCGGGATCCAATCCCACCGCTGCACCCACTGCAGCCCTTCCGCTTGCAGGTCAAAGTTGGCAAACAGCAGCAGCGAGATCCCCAGCAGGATCCCGGCCAAGGCCACCGCCAGCTTTCGCCCCCCCAAGCCTAAGAACAGGAGCAGGGATCCCAAGATCGGCAACACAATCAAGGCACTCAGCATGGTCTTTTCCCTCTTTATCTAAGGACTCCGTCCCGCTACCTTGCCCAAGCCTAGAGAATCAGCCAGCCCAGCAGGGCCACCCCCACCACAATCGTCAGCACGTAGGCTTGCAACTGGCCAGAGGTGGTGTATTTCAAAACCTGTCCACCCGCCAATACCGCCAAGCTGGTCAAATTTACCAAGCCGTCTACCACATAGCGGTCGAACAAGGCTGTAACCTCAGAGATGATGCGTACCGCAAACACCACACTGGCCCGGTAGAGCTTGGGGGTGTAGAAGTCGTTGGCCAACAAATCCTGCCAGTCGGCCAAGAAGGCCCAGTCCACCGGCTGCCGCTGCGGACGCAGATACAGCCAGGCTCCCAAGGCAATGCCTGTCAAGCTGGATCCCGTCATTACCCCAACAGGGATCCCTTCCAGAGCGGGAATCAGACCCAGTGCCGCTAGGATCATGGGCATGTGCAGCGTTACCCCCATCATGGCGGTGCTGGGCAACATCATCGGCCAATGCACCTCTGGCGAGCGCTCGCTCATCTGCTGCGGTTTGCCCCCCCAAACAAGGCCAAATACCCGCGTTAGCCCCAGCGCCGTCACCGCATTGGTAACCAGCACAACTGCCGCCCACAACCCCTGCCCCGGTTGCACCAACTGCTGCCAGAGATCCGTCAGCACCCAAAAGGAGCCGAAAGGCGGCAAAGCGATGATTCCGGCCATCCCGGTCAAGAAGCACAGCCCCGAGATAGGGCGCCGCGACCACAAGCCTCCTAGATAGCGCAGATCCTGGGTAATGCTGTTCCAGATCACCATGCCCAGCGCCATCACCAACAGGGCCATCGCGGGCGCATAGGTCAGCAGCAACCCATAGGCTTGCTGGGGATGACCGGTGCCCACCGCCACAAAGATCAAGCCCATGTAGGCGCTCACCAGATAAGACAAAGCTCGCTTGGCGTCGATCTGGGCCAAGGCCACTAGGGATCCCCCCACCGCCGTCAAGCTGCCGATAGTCAGCATCACCTTCAGCACCGTTGGGGAAAGCTCATAGAGGGGTTGCAGGCGAATCAACACCCAGGCCCCCGTGCCCACCACCACTGCATTGCGCAAGATCGTCGAGGGGATCGGCCCTTCCATCGCCTCATCCAGCCACAGGTGCAGAGGAAATTGGGCACACTTGCCCACCGGGCCAGCCAGCAACCCCAGCCCTACCAGGGCCAGCAGGGTGGGATCCACAGTGACAGATCCTGCCTGCACCGCCTCTGCCCAGGCCGCCAAATCCTCAAACTCCCAGGAGCCGGTCAGGGGATAGATGGCGATTACCCCCATCAAGAGCAACAGGTCGCCGATGCGCTTGGTTAAAAAAGCATCCCGCGCTCCCGTCACCACCAGCGATTGGTTGAACCAAAAGCCCACCAACAGGTAAGTGCCCAGGGTCAAAATCTCCAGGATCACGTAGCTGAAAAAGAGGGAGTCGCACAAAGCCAAGGCACACATCCCCCCCTCAAACAGGCCCAGCAGGGAGAAAAACCGCGCCCAGCCCCAGTCCATTTCCATGTAGCCAAAGCCGTAGATCTGGGCCACCAGGTTCAGCCCCGTCACCACAGCGCAGGCCCCCAGAGTTACCGATGACACCTGCAGCGGCAGCTCTAACATCAGATCCCCCACCTGTAGCCAGGGCAACCGAATGACCTGCGCCGGCTGATCCCAAATTGCCACCAGCGCTCCCACGCTGTGCAGGAAGGCCATCAACGTCAAGAGCGCATTCAGATAACCTGCCGGACGTGGTCCCGTGCGCCGGGTGATTCCTGGGGACCAGATCAGCGCTCCCGCCCACGCCACCAAGGCGTAGAGGGGAATCAGCCATGCAGTTGTGACCAGCCCGTTCAAGCTCATAATCCTCCTTCGGCCAGGGATCTTGGCCAAACTGGAACACTTGCTGAGATCCTGTAAAAAATCTTAAGCAGCATCTTAGCTGCGAACTAGGATAGATAAAAATTGAACTTCTCGATGAAAGCTATAGACAAAAGTCTATAGCTTAAGAAGGAGCAACAGCATAACCTCTGTTGTTGTCACCACTCCCCTCTCCAAAGCGTGGATGGGAATAAACTCCTTGGGAACTCAGGATCCCCGGCTGCGCAGATACCGTGAATGGCTCTAGGACATCCCCGAAGTTCTGCTGCCCTACTTCCGGTCTTCGATAGGCTAACGCAAGCAGGATCCCATTCACCTCTTCATCCCAAGGCTACCATCGTAAGTCCCTGTGAAATTGCCAAGAAGATGAAGACTGAGAACAACGACTTAGAAGGGCGTCTTGACTTTGGGTTGCTTGACCTTTAGCTCGCGAAGCCGTTTCAACATCTTCTGGAAATACTCCGCTAGGTAGTC
>Ga0308391_1000935_pt1 | contig 12504 bp, 14 predicted proteins | sample Hotspr20Samplet1_FD_202363 | JGI IMG/M metagenome (GOLD analysis project Ga0308391, IMG submission 202363) | Hot spring phototrophic mat microbial communities from Octopus Spring, Yellowstone National Park, Wyoming, United States - 20050623_t1 ... | reverse complement strand
ACTGCGCTTTGGGTATTCTACTCAAAGCTTTGCGGGATACCGCCATTCTGTTTGGAAACAAACAGAATGCTATCGCTGCATAGTTGAACAGTGATGTTCAGCAGTGTTCAGCGTAAATGTATCAGGAACGAGCCAAGTTCAAAAAAATATCCTGGGTGAGATCTTCGGCTTCGGCAGTGTTGCCCAGCATTTTGCAGGCAGTTCCGTACACCAAGCCGGCATGTCGGTCGTAGAGAATGGCCAGAGCTTGTGACCGGCCTGCTTTTAGGGCTGCAAACACCTCTGCATCGGTTTTTTCCTGCAGGGATCCCTCAGCTTTGTCGCCCTCGATCTTCATGAGTGGGAAGAGGAAACGGGATGGAAAAGAGAAAGAAACTGCAGAGGCACAAGCATCGCCCAGAGTAATCCAAGCAGGGCAGCGGCTCTCATAATTTATCGTCTGCATAGGCGGAGGTCAACCCCGAGCTAAGGGGAGATAGAAGGCCCAATCCTGAGCTGGGATCGGGCCGGGTCAAGGATCAACAGCAGCAACGATCTCAAAACGATTCCAACAATTGGTTCCAAATCAATGAATCCAAAACATTGATTAATGTTGATTAACCTTGATTTAGATAGGCAAATGGGAATCGGCTTTCCTAGAGGGCGGCCAAGCCAAAGAACGGCCCACCCGGCAGGGTGCCCAGGGATGTGGCCCGACCGGTGTTTAGGTCAATTCGATACAAGGTGGAGCCGCCGATGGCAAAGCCGGTATCCACTCCATCAGCAGTACGGATGTCAAACCCGCCCACAGGGCCGAAGTTCACCCCCAGGGGGCCAGTGGGCACCTGAACCCCATCGTTGGGGGGATTCTGCAACACCAGCAGGTTCCGTTGCCCGTCGATGTTCAGCAGCCGCGTGGATTGGGCACCCGCCACATTGTTGGTGTAGGCGGCGGCGGTGATGGCCCGCTGGGATCCCTGTAGTTCCATTGGGCCAAAGGCCAAAGGTCTATCTTGGATCACTTCGCCCGTATCCACATTGATGCGGAAGTTCTGGCCATTGGCTCCCACCAAGCGCAGCCGATCCGGAACAGGGTTGAAATCCATGCCAGAAAGCGTGCCCGCGGTGAAGGGAACCGACAGAGTACTGGCTACGGTAGCGGCACCGGTCTGCAAGTTGATGGTGTAAAGGATGCTGGTGTCGGTGAGTCCATAGAGCAGTCGGTTGGCAGGGCGCACATCGATACCAATAAGGCTGCCGTTCACTCCTGTTACCGTCAGGGATCCTTGCACAAAGGCATCGGCGGAGCGGATGAAGGTGAGGCGGTTGCCGCTGCTCAAAGCCACCAAATCCGCTTGGGAAGGCATCATCGAAGACGAAGTGCTGCTGCCACAGCCCAAGAGAGCAAAACTGCCGGCTATCACAGATGCTGCTACAAAGCTTGTGTGTTTGTGCATTGAACAGGCTCCTCAAAAGATCGACAAACCATCAAAACCACTGACAGACAAGCCCCCCTAAACCACAGAGCCTGTGGCTGCAAAGCGCTGCAGTGAAAACTTTTTTGCCCTCAACCCAGAGAACTCTGCGATTCCCTCTGCCTTGTACTGAAGGCAGTTGTTCTCCGCGATGTCAGCGCGTGGGGCGCGTCTGTAGAAATTACTCAACTCCTGGAAACTCGGATGCGTGGGATCCAAGCTTTTTGGCCCAGACTTTAACTGGAAGCGCTGGTGTAAAAGCGCAGGGCAAAGCGCCAGAAAAGATGGGATCCCCACAACAGCCCTGCCGCCAGCAGAGCGGATCCCAGCAGCCACGGCCATTGGGCTCGCCCCAGCAGGGTCTCCGCCGGGATCGTTGTCAAGAAAGCCACCGGCACGACGAAGGTGAAAAACACGCGGTAGGCCACCGGATAGGCCACTATCGGGAACCGCCCTGCCTCTACCAAGCCCCGTAACACCTCGGTGACGTTGTAGATTTTCACAAACCAAATGCTGGTGGCTCCCAACATAAACCAGAGGCTGTAGAGGATGATCAGCCCCAGCAGCAGAGGCAGCAGCCCCAGAGCATAGGCCCAAGCAGGCAAATGGAGCTGGATCCCGGCGTAGAGAATCAGCAACAGGCCAAAGCCGATATCCACCAGGCCCCAGGGGGAAAACACCCTGGCCGACAGCCAAAACTGGCTGCTTATTGGCTTTAGCAAAACAAAATCCAAGGTGCCTTCCTGCACCTGCTGCACAATGCGATTGAGGTTGACGTTAAAGAGACTGGCCGACACCCCCTGCAGAATGGTGAACACACCCAACACGATGAGGGCTTCCGGCCAACTCCAACCGCCCAGCCGGTGCCCCTGCTGGTAAAACAACGACAGCCCAAACAGAGCGGATCCCAAGCCACCCAGACTGCTGAGGCTGGAAAAGAAAAAATTGGCACGGTACTCCATTTCTGCCGCGATTGAGGTGCTCCAAAACAGCCACAATATCCGCAAATAGCGCAGCACCTTGGTTTTCTCCAATCTCAGCTTTTATCCCACTTGCGGTAACAGCGGGCGGTAATGAAATAGGGGTGAAACACCTCCAAAAAACGGCTTTGCAGCACCTGAAAGAATTGCTCTACCTTTTGCGGGTCGTCCAGGTGAAAAGGAAACTCGCCGTTAAACCCCTTGAAAAAGTACCAGTTGATCAAAAGCTTACCTGACGGCTTGAGCCAGTCGTAAAACTGCCGCAACTGCGCTGCCGGATCCGCCAGATGTTCCACCACATCGAAGCAGATGACGGTGTCAAAAAAGATCTCTTCTGGGAAGTTTTCTGGACAGTGGATGCGCTCGGTTAAGCCCAGCTTTTCCGCCCGCCATTGCACAAACTGCCGATGGATGGGGTTGATATCCCAGAAGATCACCTGATCCACCGCTGCGCAGAGGGCCGCCCCGATAGCATGGGTGCCGATGCCGCCGCCAAAATCCAACACCAACCCGCGGGCATGATCCGCCACCAGGCGTAAGGTATCGCCGATGTAGTCGGTGCTGCTCAGGTGCCAAGCCGCCAAATCCAGCAGATAGGCGGATCTCACCTGATCCCGATAAAACGCATCTGCCCGATCCCAGCCAAAGTCTCGCCGGCCCAACTCCGCCAATTGCTGCTGCCCTGCCCGCAGTTTCTCCCGCAGATCGGCAGCCCCAAGGCCCAGGAAGGATCCCAGATGGGCTTCTAGGTCAAAGGCATTTTGCCAGTAGCCGCTCAGAGCAGGTGGGATGGGGGGCACAGGAGGATTCAGAAGACTGGTTGGGTTGGCTTAGGCAACAGTGAAATCCTCTTCCTCTGGCTGAGCCAGGTTTTCCGGGTTCGGCTCCGTGTCTTTATTAAAATCAAAGGTGGATGGGGATGTAGAGCTAGCAGCATCCAGAGGCTGCAATAACTTGGCTAGGGTTTCCGGGCTGAGTCGATCCGTTGTCTCCACAATTGCTGTTACGTTCGGCCCAAACCTTATCTTATCTAGGAGCTGAAGGCGATGGGACAAAACCCGTTTTCCGTTGACGAATAGGCCATTGGTGCTGGGCCTGGATCCCGGACTGCCATCGAATACCATGTAGCTGTACTGCAGGGATCCCTGTGCAGTTGGCCCTGAACCTGGGATGCGGATGAGGGAAGCGTGTTTCCGAGAGACGCAGGGATCGTAAAGGCGAATATGATTGTCTTTAGACCGTCCCACTGAGTAATAGATACTATCCAGAACAACCCCCCTCTGCCCCAATCGATCCCTGAAGATCAAGACCCAGTGAACAGGGACAGGCTGAGTACTGCAGCGAGCAGAAGAGGCCATGATGAATCAAGCTGCACCTAGAGTCGCTGGTGTCAACAAAAGGGAAACTCAATAAAGGTGGGTAGTCACTTAGCTCTTAAAGGCCAAAGCAGCAGCTGCTTTCCCCATTATAAGTAGCCATCCCCCTGAGTCCAAAAGCCCAAGTTCAGCTAGGAGTAAGGGTGTTGCCGAAACAGAAACCGGCCCAGAAAACCCATTCTTATTGGTCTAAGATGCATCCAGAGTTACCCCGTTTTGGGGAAGAACCCTGAGAGCTCAACTCTCGGCAGGCTGGCGAGCAGTCTAGCATGCCCAAAGTCTTTTAGACTAGAGCGCAGGGAGGTAGGTTGCAGGTTTGGCTTGGACAGGAGATCATAGAGTTTCGTCGAAACCCAAAGCTCCCACTGACAGCGTGACGGTGGAACACAAGCACATTCAGTTAGACAGTCGGCCCGTTGGCCTGAACACAGCCACCGGTACCATCAAAGCCCAGTTGGACTTGCTACTGCTGGGGTTGGAGTCCCTGAGCGGAGAAAGTTCCGAAGCGGTTCTGGCCGCAGCCAAAGCCCTCAACTTGGAAGAGCAGATTGGCGACCGGGTGACCCTCTGGCGACTGCGCAATGCTAACCCCTTGCGCCGCAGCAGCGGTGGGCGCAAAAAGGTCGATATCGAAGAGGCCCGCGCCCTGGTGATGGTGATTGCCTATCTGGCTGCTCAGCAACAAGCCCGTATCCGCAGCACCTTGGAGCAACTGGAAGCCGCTGTCGATCAAGAGCTCAGCCCCTTCCGTCAGCCGCTGGTGGGAGATTACTTGGATGAATTCCTCTCTCACTACCGCAGCCGCATGGTGGATGGGGACGTGCGCGATGAGAATAGCCTCACCGAGCTGGCCCTGCGCATCTTGATTGAGCTGATGTTCTACAGTAGCCCGAAAGGCGCTCAGCGCCTGTGGAAAGCCTTGCTCAGCCGTCCTGAGATGGATTTGCCTGCCGGCAGCGATCTGGAAGAAGAGGGGGTAGCCCACAGCTCCGGCCCCGATGCCTCACCCTCTTCTTGAGGCAGGTTCGTCAATTATCACCTCTGTTATCGCCTCTGTAGCCCTCTACCCGTGTTGTTCGCCCGCAGTTGCCATGCCCAACCTTACCCTGGTTAGCCACACCTATCAACAGCCCACTTCTACGCTGACTGTACGGGGAGAAGCCCCTGCCGATTCCAATTCTTCAGACTCCTCTGCAACGCCGCCGCTGCAAGCCATCCAGCGCAGCTTCGAGTGTCAGTTGGAAATCCGCCAGGGGGAAACGGTCAAAACCTTACACGGAGATAACCTTTGGCTCAACGATTTGATCACCGTAATCGACCGCTACGTGGGATCCCACTTGAGTGGGGAACCCAAGGGAACCTTCAGCGGTACCGTGGCCATCCGTCCGCTTGATTTTATTTTTCATCGTCTCACGGTGCGCCAAGGGGAAGATCGCATCGCGCAGGTGGATCTGTCGATGACGCAGTTGTACGACCTGCTGGAGAACCTCTCCCAGGTGGCGGATGACATTCCCCAACTGGCCAATCTGGGAACTCCGGTGACGCGGGCTTGGTATCGACAGCCCACTGGGATCGCGGCCCTGCTGGTGGGCGGGATCGCAGTTGTGGCCGGTGTTGGGATCTGGGCCAGTCGCCCCCCTAGGGATCCCACAGCTTCCCCTTCCCCGCAAGAGCAGCTCACCATCCCTGCCTTGACGGGTCAATCGCAGCCTTTGGCCACATCCCTCCAAGAATCTGACCCCACAGCGGGAAGAGAGGCAGCAGGGGCGGATCCCCTTTCCCGTCTGCGAGACATTTTGGCAGAGCAGTGGCAGTCTCCCCCCGATTGGCCAGAGAGCTTGGTCTACCGGGTAACGGTGGATAGGACGGGATCCCCCCTGGCCGCCGAGCCGGAGGATGCGCTGGCCCGGGAGCGCCGAGCCGAAACCCCCTTTGCCAACCTGCCCGATCTGACACCGGATCCCTTGCCAACAGGCGCACAACAGTTCCGCGTCAGCCTAGAGCCGGGCAACCAGGTGGAAGTAACCCAGGACAGGTAGGCATCCCGACAGGCCAAGCTGGGGTGGGTCAGCACTATAGTCTACCTAGGGATGTTATCGATAGTCACTTCAGGTTAGGGTGAGACCCGTGGGCCACTGAGAACAGCTCTCTGGCCCCCTGCGTTCAACGTTTTAGGTGTTGGGTGCATTGTCCCAGTTTGAATCGAAATAACCCTACTTTCAGGGCCGGGGGATTAGAGGAAGCAATCTGACCCTGAAGAGTAAGCCAGAAAGAGAGAGGCCGCCGAGTTGGGAGAGCCAGGGCCACACTGGCGACGCCGCCAATGCCGAGGCGCAAAGGCTCTACTGATCGCATCTGAAGGGTTTAATCGGCTTCAGACAGCTAGGGCAATGAGGACAAGAGGATAAAGTGGAAGAGTTCCCTCTATATCGGATCGCTGCCACTCTATGACCGCAACCATCGAAGTGCCTAAGCGAGGCTTACCTGTCACCATCATCACAGGTTTTTTGGGCAGTGGGAAAACCACCCTTCTCAACCACATCCTCAACAACCGGAAAGGGATGCGCACAGCGGTGCTGGTCAACGAATTCGGCGAGATCAGCATCGATGCGGAACTGATCGTCTCCAGCGAAGAAGACTTGGTGGAGTTGAACAACGGCTGCATTTGCTGCACCATCCGAGATGACATCGCCGAAAGCGTGTTGCGGTTGATGGAACGTTCCGACAAGATCGACTACCTGGTGGTGGAGACTACGGGATTGGCGGATCCCTTGCCGGTGGCCCTCACCTTTTTGGGGCCAGAATTGCGAGATCTGACGCGGCTGGACTCAATCATCACCCTGGTAGATGCCACCAACTTTGCCCCCGATCTGTTCAACAGCGACGTGGCCTATAGCCAAATTGCCTATGGAGATGTGATTCTCCTCAACAAAATCGATTTGGTCGAGGAAGCCGAGATCGAGCGTCTGGAAAAACGCATCCGCGAGATCAAAGAAGATGCCCGCATTTTGCGCACTGTCAACAGCGCAGTCCCCCTGGAGCTAATCTTGGATACCGATTTGTTTCAGGCCAGTTCCTTGCCCCGAGAAGAGGCCCACGTTCACGACAGTCACGACCACCATGACCATGAGCATGATCATGACCACTGCGAGCACCCTGACCATCACCACTCCCATCCCAGCCACATCGAGGCCGACGGCTTTAACTCCCTAGCCTTTGAGAGCGATCAGCCCTTCTCTTTGGATGCTTTCCAAAATTTTCTCAACGAGTTGCCCGATGCAGTCTTTCGTGCCAAAGGGGTGTTGTGGTTTGAGGAAAGCCCAGAGCGACATATCTTTCACCTCAGCGGTCGGCGCTATACCCTCAGCAGCGATGATTGGCCTCGCCAGCCCAAAAACCAGTTGGTGCTCATCGGTCAGCGGCTCGATACAGCCCAGCTGCGGAAAAAACTCCAAGCCTGTCTTGCCCGCCCGGCCACGCGGGGTCAAGGGTTTGGTCACTGAATCAGGACTTGGCGGCAGTCCAGGCTAAAGAAAGTCGGGCTACATTCCAGCACCCTTGATCATAAACCCCTGAGGTGATGGCGCACCCTCCATGTCCGACATCTTCGTGATGATCCGCAACCAGGCCAACAACGCGCTCACCTCCATCGATGGGATCCCTTTTCTCAGTTTCCTGGAGCGAGAGGGGCAGTTGATTGCAGAAGAAACCATTGAGTTGATCTATGCGGACGCTGGATTTGATGACCTGCCAATTGGAGAATACACTGTGGGGGTACGGCATGAACGGGTGGAACCCCCGAAAGCCACCTGCCCGGTAAGCATTACCTCTGAGGACGAGGTTGTTTTGGTAACATTTGTTTACCTTGAGCCCGAGCGGGTTCTGCTGACTATTCACGTCTCTGTGGAGAAGAGGTTGTAGCCATGACTGTCAAGGTCATCCCATCGCGCTCGATCAAAGCCTTTCGCTATCGGGTGTTTTGTTTGGGACAGGATCTCTGGAATGCCCGGGATCCGATTAGCCGTGCCAACCTTGCTCTGCAACTGGCGGATGCCGCTACGACTTTGGCCCGAATGGAAGTCCAAGCCGCTCAGCCCTTCAGCTCAAGCCCTTCCTATTCCCTGCCGGAAGCTGGCCATAGGTAGCCATCGATCCAGCCGGGAATCGAGGCCAGACGCAAGGGATCCCGCCTACTCCCACTCGATGGTGCCAGGGGGCTTGGAGGTGATGTCGTAAACCACGCGGTTGATGCCGGGCACCTCGTTGACGATGCGGTTGGAAATGGTGGCCAAGAGGTCGTAGGGAACTCGCGCCCAATCGGCGGTCATACCGTCTTCGCTGGTAACCAGCCGCACCACCACCGGGCAGGCATAGGTGCGCTTATCCCCCATCACCCCCACCGACCGCACCTCTGGCAGCAGCACGGCAAAGGCTTGCCAAAGTTTGGGATAGTAGCCGGAGCGGTTGATCTCCTGCCGCACGATCATGTCCGCTTCTCGCAGGGTTTCCAGCCGTTCTTTGGTAACCTCGCCTACAATGCGGATGGCCAGCCCCGGCCCCGGAAAAGGATGGCGGCCCACAATCTCTTCCGGCAGACCCAAAGAGCGGGCCAGTTGCCGCACCTCGTCTTTGAAGAGCTTGCGCAAAGGCTCTACCAGCTTAAAGCGCAGATTTTCGGGCAGGCCGCCGACATTGTGATGGCTTTTGATCTTGACGGCAATGCGTTCTCCAGTAACCGGATCCACATGGGTATTGGCAGACTCGATCACGTCTGGGTAGAGAGTGCCTTGGGCTAAGTACTCAAAAGGACCCAGCCGCTGGGATTCTTCCTCAAACACGCGAATAAACTCTGCCCCAATTCGTTTGCGTTTTTCTTCGGGATCGGTAACCCCCTGCAACTGCCGGAGAAACCGCTCCTGGCCATCCACGTAGTGGACGGGAATGTGAAATTGCTCTTGGAAAAGGCGCAGCAGCCGCTGGGGCTCTTCCTTGCGCATAAACCCTTGGTCGATGAACACGCAGGTGAGCTGGTCGCCGATGGCCTTGTGCAGCAGAAAAGCCAAAGTAGAGCTGTCTACCCCCCCCGAGAGGGCCAACAGCACCTTCTTATTGCCCACACGGGCACGTACCTCTCGAATGGCTTCCTCCAGAAAAGCTGCCGTTGTCCAGGTGGGCTCGCAACCGCAGATGTGATAGACAAAGTTGCGGATGAGAAAGGCGCCAGCCTCTGAGTGGGCCACCTCCGGATGAAATTGCACCCCGTAGAGACGACGCCTTGGATCGGCAATGGCGGCACAGGGGGTGTTGTCGGTAGAGGCCAAGGTGTGAAAGCCCGGCGGCAGTTCGGTAACCGAATCCCCGTGGCTCATCCACATGATGCTGTTTTCCGGCAGGTTGGTGAGCAGGTCGGTGGGATCCAAAATGTGCAGAGCGGCACGGCCATATTCCCCCTTCTGGGCTGCCTCCACCTTGCCCCCCAACTGTTGCACCATGAGTTGCATGCCATAGCACACCCCCAGAACCGGGATCCCCAGGTTCCAAATCTCGGGGTCACACACCGGAGCGGCTGGCTCATACACCGAGTTGGGGCCCCCGGAGAGGATAATGCCCTGCGGTTGCAGTTGCCGCAGTTGCTCAGCAGTGGTGCGATAGGAAAGGATTTCCGAATAGACGTGGGTTTCGCGAATGCGGCGGGCAATGAGCTCAGAGTACTGGGATCCAAAATCGAGAATGACGATCATCTGGCGCTGCACTTCGAGGGGGGAAAGGCCGGAACTGGGAGGAGATGCAGAAGGGATCACAAAACCTGGCACAGTGCACAATAAAAAAGCCGGTCCAAGAGACTAGCTTGGCTATGGATACGATGGATACGAAAGAAACATTAAGGGCTCTTCCATGGTAACAGGGGTGGAGAGCTTGCACGCGGCTGCCTGCTCTAAAAAGCCTCTGTCAGGCTTGCCGAGAAAACAGCGCTTCTCGGAGGAGTCTCGCCGAAAAACCGCCTGATGAGCCCCTGAAAAAGCTGGCCACCGGCTGGGCATGACTCCCGCCAACAACGCAATACAGAAGCCAGATGACCTAGCAAAGTTAAGACTTATGATCGTGAAGGAGCGCTCCAGGCCGGTGGGGGTATTGGTAGGGATCCGCAGTGCCATTTTTTTATGTCGATTGTTGCCGAGTCCTTTCAAACCTATCTGCGCCGCCGCCGTCGTCTTCTAGCCCGCCGTCTCAAGCGACAGCAGGGCTGGGTCGTGGTTTTGGCTCTGCTGGCTTTGTACTTGCTCAGTTGGGATGCGCTGGGCGAAGATGGGTCACTATCGCACCTGTGGAGGGGACAACCCCTGTGGCTGGTGTTGATCCCGCTGTTGGGGGGAGGGCTGTACAGCTTGGGCGCCGGGGTGATCTGGATGCTGCGCCAGCGCTGGTCTGCCCAGCTGTTGGCCGAGATGATCAGCTTGCCCCATTTGACTTTGGCTGCCCTGATCTGGCTGGGGTTAGCCGTTTGGGGAGAGCACCTTTCGCCTTTCCTGTTGCGACAAAAAAACCAATTGTTGGCGGGCCTGTTGATCAGTTGGCTGTTGGCCCAGGGGTGGAGTTTTTTCCAGACAGGTTGGGTAGTAGAGGCTGGGCAACTGTGGGCCGACTATCTGCAGGAGCTGCGCGGTTCTGTATTACAGCCCTGCTACCAGCGCCTGGAAACCTGTCGTCTTTCGCTCCATCTTTACCACGCCATTTGGCAAGACCTGCAACTGGAAGAACTGGAGGCCCAGCACCTGATTCAACTGTTGTCTGAGTCGTTGCTGCCGCTGACCCTGCCGCTCAAGGTCTATGCTCAGCGGGTTCACCATTGCTGTCAGCAGTTGGCAGCCCTGCTGGCGCAAATGCAGGAGCGGGTAGAGCGGTTGGAGCAGGTGCTTTTGAATGTAGAGCTGGAGTTGGCCTCTCATCAGTTGCTTCAGGCTCAGCCGCAGCCGATTAACTTGCTGGCGGAAGATTGGGCCAGCTGTCAGGAGCTGGATTTGCAGGAGTTGGTTTGCTTAAACCAAGAGCTGCTGGGCACCGACCGTTCTTTGCAGGGCTTGACCCAAGAGCTGAAAGGCTGGGCCGACAGAGCCATCCCCGCTGGATTGAAACTGGGATCCCTGGGATGAAGAAGGCTGACGCTTCTTCCTCTGAGCCCCCACAGCTCAAGACGCTGTGGGAAAGCTGGCTGGCGGAGCTGGGTTGGCAGCCTTCTGAACAGCAGCAGCAACAACTGCAACAGCTCTATCCGCTGGTGATGGCCGGAAACCGAACCCAGAACCTGACCCGCATCACCGATCCCATCGACTTTTGGGAGAAACACCTGTGGGATTCGCTGCGGGGCCTACGCCTGCTGGGATCCTGGGAGGCAATCCAAGCTCAGCCCTGGCGGGGGATCGACATCGGCACCGGGGCAGGGTTTCCAGGGATCCCGGCCCAAATTGCCCTGCCCCAAACCCGCTTTACCCTGCTGGACAGCACCCAACGCAAGATTGCCTTTGTGCAGGACACCTTGCAAAGGCTCTCCCTCACCCAAGCGCGGGCAGTGGCTCAGCGGGCCGAAATTTGGGGGCAAGACCCGCAGGAACGGGGCAGCTATGATATTGCTCTGGCCAGGGCCCTGGCCTCGGCGGAGACCTGCGCCGAGTATTGCCTGCCTCTGCTCAAGGTGGGGGGACGCGCCATCCTCTATCGCGGCCATTGGACCGAGGCAGAAGCCCAAACTTTGGAGCAGGCCCTTGAGCTCCTGGGCGGAAAACTGATCCATGTAGAAGCCTTCACCACACCCCACAGCCGTGGGGTGCGCCACTGCCTATTGCTGGAGAAAGTGGCCCCAACACCGCCTCCTTATCCCCGCTCTCCCGGCACTCCCAAACGCCAACCGTTGGGCCAAAGCAATCGCCCATGAAGGTTAGGATCCTGAGTTTCCATCTTGCTACAAAAGCTTCTCCCAATTCTCGGACAAAAAGCTGCAAGGATAGCTTTGCAAATGCCATTGGGAAGACTAAGATGTGGTTGGCATGAGGTTCGGATTGAGCGAATGGTTTAACCAGGTGAGCCTCCGAACTGAACGCTAAAGGGTAAGGTTCGGAGTTTGCTACACCATGACCATTTTTGTGGGTAATTTGTCCTTCAAGGCCAGCGAAGAAGACCTGCGACTTGTGTTCGCCGAATACGGCACCGTTAAGCAAATTAAGCTGCCGGTGGATCGGGAGACTGGCCGTAAGCGAGGTTTTGCCTTTGTGGAACTGGAAAACGAAGCCGATGAGCAAAAGGCCATCGACGAGCTGGACGGTGCTACTTGGATGGGCCGGGATCTGAGGGTCAACAAGGCGTTGCCTCGGCAGACCAGCGCAGGCGGTCGGGATGGCCGCTCTTCCCGCTTTTGAGTTAACATGCATCTACCCTTCCTCAGATGAGGTTTGAGCCAGGGATCCCAACCCGCGATCCCTGGTTTCTAGCGCGTTCCTGAGAACACTCTGCCCAGAAAGGCCAGGCTAAACCAGGCGGAGGCCACCAGGACGATGGCTGGGCCGGAGGCGACGTTGAGGTAGTAGCTGGCGTACATCCCCAGCAGGCTGGCGCTCACCCCAAATAGGGATCCCAACAGCATCACCTGGTGCAATCGAGGCACCACCAGATAGGCGGTTGCCGCTGGCGTGATCAGCATGG
>Ga0308391_1000918_pt1 | contig 12623 bp, 11 predicted proteins | sample Hotspr20Samplet1_FD_202363 | JGI IMG/M metagenome (GOLD analysis project Ga0308391, IMG submission 202363) | Hot spring phototrophic mat microbial communities from Octopus Spring, Yellowstone National Park, Wyoming, United States - 20050623_t1 ... | reverse complement strand
ATCGCCCGCCAGCCCAGCGCCGGGTTCTCCTCGGCCGGCGCCCGCCAATAGGGCAGATGCTTGTCGCTGCCGATGTCGAGGGTGCGGAAGACCACGCGGCGGCCCTCGGCGAGGTCGAGCACGCGGCGGTAGACCTCGGTCTGCTCCTCGACCGAGGGCCAGCTCGGCCGGGTCATGAAGCCGAGCTCGGTGCGGAACAGGCCGATCCCCGCGGCACCGCTCTCGGCGAGCGCCGGCAGATCGGCCAGGAAGGCGGCGTTGAGCCCGACCCAGACCTCGATCCCGTCGCGGGTGGTGGCCGGCAGGTCCTTGAGCGCCGCGAGCTGGCGGAGGCGCTCCTTGCGCGCCTGCACGGTCCGGGCGAAGGCCTGCAGCACGTCCTCGCTCGGCCGCAGGAAGACGACCCCGTTCTCGGCGTCGAGGGCGACCGGGTCGCCGGGCTCGAATAGCGCCATCGCCCCGCTCACCCGACCGACCAGCGGCACGCCCAAGGCGCGGGCGACGATCGTCACGTGCGCGGTCTTGGAGCCTTCCTCGAGGATGATCCCCTTGAGCCGCCGGCGGTCGTACTCGATCAGCTCGGCCGCCGACAGGTTGCGGGCGATCAAGATGCAATCCTCCGGCACCGCCGCCGGGTCGTGCGCGCTGCTCCGCCCGGAGAGATGCAAGAGCAGCCGGTTGGCCAGATCGTCGAGGTCGAGCAGCCGCTCCTTGAGGTAGGGGTCGGCGGCGTGGCCGATCCTGAGCCGGGTCTGCTCCTGGATCCGGCGGACCGCCGCCTCGGCCGAGAGGCCGGTGTCGATCGCCTCGCGGATCCGCCGCAACCATCCGGCGTCGTCGGCGAACATGCGATAGGCCTCGAGCACCTCGCGATGCTCGCCCGAGGCGAGGTCGGCGCGCGCCAGCATCCGGTCGAGCGAGGCGCGCAGCGCCGCCATCGCCTGCTCGAGGCGGGCCCGTTCGGCCGCTGGATCGTCGGCCAACAGTCGGTCGATCTCGATCCGCGGCGCGTGCAGCCAGGCGCGGCCCACGGCGATCCCCTCGACCAGCCGCAGCGCCTCGAGCCGCTGCCGCTCGGGGACGAGCCCGCCGAGATCGCCGTAGCGCTCGCGGTCGACGATCCCGCCCGAGGCGAACATCTCGGCGAGGACCGAGGCGATGATCTGCATCGCGTCGATTTCGTCCTCGCTGTACTGGCGGCGGGCGGTGTTCTGGATCGTGAGGACGCCGACCACCCGGCCCGAGCGGACGATCGGCACGCCCAGCATCGAATGGTAGATCTCTTCCCGCGTCTCCGGCCGATAGACGAAGTTGGGATGGCTCTGGGCGTCCGCGGTGTTGATCACGTCGCCGGTGGCGGCGATCGTGCCGACCAGCCCCTCGCCGACCCGCAGGCGGGTGCGGTGGACCGCTTCCCGGGCGAGACCCTCGGTGGCGAACAGCTCGAGGACGTCGCCCGCCCTTTGCACGTAGACCGAACAGACCTCGGCCACGAGGTCGGCGGCGATCATCTTGACGATCTTGTCGAGCCGTTGCTGGGGACTCGTGGGCTCCGCCACCACGGCCACCAGCCGCCGCAAGAGCCGGCGGGCCGGGATCACCTCGGCCGGCCGCCGGCTTTCCGGGGCGGACTCGCCTCCCGCCCAGCCGCCGATCGGCGGACTCACCCCGCGATCGCCACCCGGGGGCGGCGCTCCCCGAGGCGGCCGAGGGCGTCGTTGGCCTGTTCGACGAGCTCGGCCAAGATCGCGGCCACGGGCTGGATGCGGGTGACCATCCCGACGCTCTGCCCGGCCATCAGCGAGCCGTTCTCCACGTCGCCGTCGATCACCGCGCGCTTGAGCGCGCCGGCCCAGAAATGCTCGATCGCGAGGGAGGCCTCCTCGAAGGAGAGCTCGCCGCGACGGTACCGGCCGATCACCTCGTGCTGGGTCTCGACGAACCGCCGGGTCCCGGCGTTGGCCAGAGCCCGGACCGGGATCACCTTGAACTGCGGGTCGACCTGCACCGAGACCACGGCGTCGCGCGCGGCCGCCCGCACGAAGGCCTGCTTGAAGGCGGGGTGGGCGATCGACTCGGTCGCGCAGACGAACACGGTGCCCATCTGCACCCCGGCCGCCCCCATCAGGAGATAGGCGGCGATCATCCCGCCGTGGCCGATCCCGCCGGCCACGAACACCGGGACCTCGCGGACCACCGGGAGGATCTCCTGGGCCAGCACCGAGGTGGCGACCGGGCCCACGTGACCGCCGGCCTCGTGGCCCTCGACGATCAGCGCGCCGACCCCCTGCCGGACCAGCTTCTTGGCGATCGCCGCGGCCGGCGCGAAGGCCATCACCTCGAGCCCGGCGGCCTTGATCCGGGCGATCGCCTCGCGCGGCGGCAGGCCGCCCGCGAGCACCACGTGGCTCACTCGACGATCGATGCAGACGCGCACGAGCTCGTCGAGGGCTGGGTGCATGACGATCAGGTTGACGCCGAACGGCCGGTCGGTGAGCGCCCGGGTGGCGTCGATCTCTTCGGCCAGGGCCTCGGGCGGCATCGAGCCGCAGGCGAGCACGCCGAACCCGCCGGCATTCGAGATCGCCGAGACCAGGTGCCGCTCGCTGACCCAGGTCATCGCACCACCCATGAGCGCGAGCTCGCAGCCCAGGAAACGGCGGCCGCGCTCCCAGAGCGAATCGAGGAGCGCAGAGGGGCGGCCGGTCGGCACCGTCATCTCAGGTCGCGTCGAGGCCGTAGGCGCTGTGCAGCGCCCGGAGTGCGAGCTCGGTGTACTCGTCGGCGATCAACACGCTGATTTTGATCTCCGAGGTGGAGATCGCTTGGATGTTGATACCCTTGTCGGCGAGCGTTTGGAACATCCGATGGGCGATGCCGGCATGGCTGCGCATGCCCACCCCGATCACCGAGATCTTGACCACGTTCGGGTCGGCCACCAGGCGCTCGAAGCCGATCCGCTCCTTGACCCGGGCGAGCACCGCCTCGGCACGCGGCAGGTCGGCCTTGCTCACGGTGAAGGTGATGTTGGCGAAGCGGCCGTCGCGCGAGACCGACTGCACGATCATGTCGACGTTGATGTTGGCCTCGGCCAAGGGGCCGAACACGGCGGCTGCCACACCCGGCCGGTCCTCGACCTGCTGGACGGTGATCCGCGCCTCGTTGCGGCTGTAAGCGATCCCGCTGACGATCTGGCTTTCCACGATCTCGTCCTCGTCCACGACCAGGGTGCCCGGCCGGTCCTCGAAGCTCGATAGGACCTGCACGCGGACCCGATGCTGCATGGCCAGCGCGACCGAGCGGGTCTCCAGCACCTTGGCCCCGACCGAGGCCATCTCGAGCATCTCCTCGTAGGTGATCCGCTCGAGCTTCCGTGCCTTGGCGACGATCCGCGGGTCGGTCGTGTAGACCCCGTCGACGTCGGTGTAGATGTCGCAGCGCTCGGCCTGCAGGGCGGCGGCGAGCGCCACGGCGGAGGTGTCCGAGCCGCCGCGGCCGAGGGTGGTCACCCTTCCGTCCGGGCCGATCCCCTGGAAGCCCGCCACCACCGCGACCTTGCCCTCGGCGAGACAGGCCTGCACCGCCTGCGGCTCGATCGCCAGGATCCGGGCCTTGCCGTGCGCGCCGTCGGTCCGCACGCCGGCCTGCCAGCCGAGGAATGAACGGGCGGGCACGCCGAGGGTCTGCAGGGCGATCGCCACGAGGCCGATGGTGATCGGCTCGCCCGAGGAGACCACCTGATCGTACTCGGCCGGATCGTAGCCCGCCGGATCGAGGCCGTGGACCCAGGCGACCAGCTGGTTGGTGGTGCCGGCCATCGCCGAGACCACGACCGCCACCCGATGGCCTTCGTCGACCGCGCGCTTGATGCGCCGCGCCACGTTGCGGATGCGGTCTAGATCGGCGACCGACGTGCCGCCATACTTCTGGACGAGCAGGGCCAAGGGATCGTCTCGCGCTCCGCCGCGTCGGGCGGCCGCAGCCGCTCCGGGGACGCAGGCTTCGAAGTCGCGGTTCTCGTACAAGCGGACGAACCCGGGGGCAAGGCCGAGGAGTCCGCGGTGGCCGGCACCGTCGATCGAGCCGAACTCGACAAGTTCCAGGCGATGGCGGCCCGCTGGTGGGACCCGCAAGGGCCGTTGCGGCCCCTCCACTTGATGAACCCGGTCCGGATCGACTGGCTCTTGCAGCAGTGCCGTGCGCATCTACCTTGGGCCGGTGGCCGACGTCCACTCGGCGGGCTCACGGTGCTCGACGTCGGCTGCGGCGGTGGGCTCTTGGCCGAGCCCTTGGCCCGGCTCGGTGCCACGGTCACCGGCATCGACCCGGCGCCGGCCAACCTCGAGGTGGCGGCCGAGCACGCCCGCGCCGCGGGACTGGCGATCGAGTACCGGGCGGCGACCGCCGAGGAGGTCGCCGCCGAGGGCCGACGCTTCGACCTCGTGACCGCCCTCGAGGTTGTCGAGCACGTGCCCGACCCGGATGCCTTCGTGCGGGCCTTGGCGGCGACCACCCGACCGGGTGGCCTCGTCGTCTTGTCGACCCTCTCGCGCACGTTCGCCGCCTGGGTGGCGGCGATCGTCGCGGCCGAGTACCTGCTCGGCTGGCTACCCAGGGGGACCCACGAGTGGCGCCGGTTCTCGAAGCCCTCCGAGCTCGCCGCCCGGGCGCGTGCGGCGGGCCTGCGACCGGTCGGGCTCACCGGTCTCGCCTACGAGCCGGCCTACGAGCGGTTCACGACGCGCCGCGATCCGGCGGTCAACTACATGCTCGCGGCGGTCCGCGACCCGGTCGGCGGCAGCGCGTAACCGAGGGAAGGATCGAGCCGCTCGGTCACCAGTCGGTCGAGCCGCGCCACGACCTCGCCCGGCAGTTCGTCGCCATAGCCGCCGACCTTGCCGCGCCGGACTTTGAAGCTCGCAGGATCGGCCGGGTCGCGCGCCTGGAGCTTCTCGGTACGGAAGAAGCCCGAGCGCTCCTTCTCCTTGAGCGAGTCGAAGGAGGCGAAGGCGACCGCGCGCTCGAGGACCTCGGGCGGCGCCGGGAGACCGAGGAACTCCATGATCCGGGCGAGCTCCTCGCTCGTCCGGGCGCGCAGGTCCTCGTAGCGGACGAGGAGCGAGCGGGGGTGAGCGCGGGCGATCGCCACCCAGCGCTCGAGGAAATCGACCACGCTCGGCAGGCCGAAGTTCGGGTCGGTGGCGAACGCCGCGAGGTCGACCCCGCCCATGTCCTCCGGCAGGCCAAGCCGGGCGCGGGTGCGCGGGGTCGAGCGGCGGGCGTGGTGATGGTACCAGGAGACGATCACGTCACGCGGATCGCGCACCAGGAGGAGGAGCCGGCGGTCGCGGACCAGCTCGGGGAGACGGCGCCGGATCGGCGCGGGCTCGTTGCGCTCGTGCGTCGCGAAGAGCTTCGGGATCGCCGGGTCCAAGCGGTGGAAATTGTCGCCCTCCCACAGCTCGTCCGCCGGCACGCCACGGGTCAGGTGGAGGACGTGGGAGATCAGCGCCACGAGCCAGGTCCGGCCCGACTTGGCGTGGCTGACCAGCACGAGATCGGCGGCCTCGAGCTCGGGCAGCCGCTTGCGGGTGCGCCGGCGCTCGTCCTTGTACCGCCGCCAGAGCTCGAGCAGGCCCCTCACGCGGCGGCTCCCTGGGCGGCGGCCCCGGTCAGGAGCGGCAGGCCCGTGCGTTCGTGGACCACGGGCTCGCTCGTCCAGAGGTCCGAGCGCAGCGTGGCGAGCCGCCGGAGGATCGCGAGGTCGGTCGGGGCGTGCGCGCTCGCGGCACTGCCGCGCTCGGCGATCAAAGGGTTGTCGCCGTAGGCGTGGGTCAAGGTGAAGTCGAAGCCGGCCATCACCACCCGGCTCCAGCGGCCCTCCCCGAGCCCGAGGGCGACCGCGAGCAGCCCCGTCGAAGGCTGCTTGCGGGCGATCGCCGCGGCGACCTCGGGATCGCCGGCGCAGAGCTCGAGAACGAGATCGTGGTAGAAGCGGGCGGGTCGGCTCACGAGCTCCTCGTAGCGATAGTCGAGCGCGCGCAGCCGGCGGCGCAGCTCGCCGACCGACATCTTGCGCATCTTGAAGGCCGCGATCAGCCGGGCGAGCGGCCCACCCCCGTCCGCCTTGGGTCGACGGACATGGTAGAGCCGACCGGTCGCGAGCCCGGCGAGCCGGCGCAGCGAATGCTCGTCGGAGGGCTTGCCGGAGGTCAGGACGGCGGTCACGACGGTGAAGACCGGGTCGGGCAGCCCCAAGGCCCGCGCGGAGAAGCCCGAGGCGTTGGCGCAGGCCACGGCGTCGATCGCCGCCCGCGGCGGCAGGACGGGCGCGGGCTTCGAGCCGAGGACCAAAAGGGTGGCCACGGCGGAGGCTCAGCGACCGGCCGGCCGGCGGGCGGGGCGGGCCCGCTCCTCCGCCAGGACCGCCTCGGCGAGCTCGAGGCCCCTGGGGCCACGGCAGACCGCCGGTTCCGGGCGCTCGAGATAGTCCATCACCTCGAGCGGACCGACGCCGAGCGCCATCGGGAGGCGTCGCTCGGCGCTCGGTAGCCGCGCCTCGGGCTCGGCCGCGAAAACGTGGAACCGCCTCGGCGGCGAGGTGGTACAGTCGGCGATCGGCGAAGCCCGAGCGAAGCCGATGAGGGCGCGACGGGTGGGACGGTGGCTCATCGGTGGGCTCCCGGACGGCCGCGAAGAAGGGTTTCGGGGTTGCGCCGGAGGAGCTCGGCGACGCTCCGCAGCGCCCCGGCCCGTCCCGCCCAACGCACGCCGAGAAGGGAGGGACCGAGCGCCCGGAGCGTGGCGAGCATCTTGGCGAGTGGGAAGAGCAGGCTCGCGGCGAGCACGATCGTCGCGAGGAGCGGCATGCCCTCGCGCCAGAGGCGGGCCACCCCGCTCGCCAGGACCACGGTCTGGCCGCGCCCCTCGAAGCCGAAGGCCAGGAAGGGGTGGAGGTTGGCGATCGCGAAGAGGACGAGGGCCGCGAGGTTCAAATGGACCGCGCGGCGCAACGAGCCCGGGGCGATGCGCCGCAACACCGCGCCGCAGCGCCGGCAGAGCACGAGGACCGGCCCGGCGAGGGCACCTTGGACCTGCGCCAGGCCGCATTCGTGGCAAACCAGGAGCGGCGCGAGCCACGGGCCGCGATCGGGAGCGCTCATCGACCGAGCCTAGCGGGGCGCCCGGCGGTCACCAATGGCGGGTGGCCGACCGCCGCCCGGCGGGCTCGCCCCGCGGGTTCAACGCTTGACCACCCAGCGCCAGAGGAACTGGTTGTCCGCCCGTTGGACCAGCTCGATGCCTTCGCGCACGCCCCAAGCGAGCGCCTGTTGGTGGAGCGGCACGTAGCCCGCGTCCTCGTGCAGGAGGCGCCACGCCTCGCCGATCAACCGATCGCGCCGGGCGAGGTCCGTCTCGGTCAAGATCTCGCGGGAGAGCGCGTCGATCCGCGGGTTCGAATAGCCGCCGAGGTTGAACGCACCCGCACCCTTGCCGTCGCGGGTGACCACGAGATTGTGCAGCGCGTTCCAGGAATCGAAGCTGCCCGGGGTCCAGCCCAAGAGGTAGAAGCTCGTATCGTAGCCCCCGGCGGCGAGCACCTTGGCGAAATAGAGCGACTTGGTCTGGGCGTTGAGGGTGACCTTGATGCCGACCCGGCCGAGCATGCCGACGATCGCCTGGCAGATCTGCTCGTCGTTGACGTAGCGGTCGTTCGGGCAGTCGAGGGTCACCCCGAAGCCGTCCGGGTAGCCCGCCTCGGCCAACAAGCGGCGGGCGGCCGCCGGATCGTGGGGCCAGCGGACGAGATCCTTCGGAAAGCCCTGGATCCCCGGGGCGACCAGGGCGGCACTCGGCGTCGCCCGACCGCGCATGACCTTCTTGGCGATCGCGTCGATGTCGATCGCCTGGTAGACGGCGAGGCGGACCCGGCGGTCCTTGAACGGGTTCTTGCCCTTGACCGTGGCGTAGAGGAGCTCGTCCCGCGACTGGTCGAAGCCCAAGAAGATCGTCCGGAGTTCGGGGCCGGTGAGCGCCTTGACGCCGGGTGTGCGGGCGATCCGGTCGATGTCCTGGATCGGGAGCGAGAGGATCAGGTCGAGCTCGCCCGAGAGAAGGGCCGCCACCCGGGTGGCGTCGTTGGCGATCGGCCGGAAGACGACCTCCTGCAGGTTGCCCGGGGCCTGGGCCCAGCCCCACCAATCGGGATGGCGCACCGCCACGGTCCGCACGTCGGGTTCGCGCCGGACGACCTTGAAGGGCCCGGTGCCGTTGGTGTGGAAGGCGGCAAAGCTCGACCGCGGGTTTTTGATGTCGACCGGCTCCGCCGCGCCGTGCGCGAGCGACCATTCCTTGTCCATGATGTACCAGGTGTCCCACTCCGCGAGGAGGATCGGGTTGGGGACCTCGGTCACGAAATCGACCGTGTGGTCGTTGACCTTGATCACCTCCACGACCGAGGCGAGCCGGCTCTTGAGGTCGGAAGTCGGCCGCCGCACCCGCTCGGCCGAGAACAGCACGTCGTCGGCGTCGAACGGGCTGCCGTCGTGGAAGCGCACGCCTTGGCGCAGGTGGAACCGCCAGCGGTCCTTGGCGATGAGCTCCCAGCGCTCGGCGAGGCCGGGTCCGATCGAAAGATCCGGGCCGCGCGTCGTGAGGCCCTCGTAGACGTTGCCGAGATAGCCGAGCGTGAAAGTCTCGTTGAGGCCGTAGGGGTCGAGCGTGCCGACGTCGCCCTGGAACGACATCTCGAGCGTCTGGGCGCCGGCCGGCCCGGCCAGCAGGCCCACGACGAGGCCGGTCACGAGCAACCTCGGGAACGTCATGGCAACCTCCGCGCGCGTCGCTTTTTCCGGCATGTTCCGCGCGGTCGGAAACGTTGTCAACCTAAGGTTTATAAGTCGAGAGTTTCGTGAACTTTAGAATGGATAGCGCGGCGCGCGCCCCCGGCCGATCTGGACTTCCGGGCGGCCGGCGCGACATAAGAGAGCATGAGCGGCAAGGATCTGAGCGAGCGCGCCGATCGACGGGTCGCGGCGTTCCTCGAGGAGCTGGCGAAAGTGCCGGCACGGCCGGCCGGCGGCCGCGGCCGGCTGATCTTCGCGCTCGATGCGACCGCCTCGCGCGAGCCCACCTGGGACCGAGCGTGCGAGGTCCAGGGCCAGATGTTCCTCGAGGCCGGGCGGCTCGGCGGCCTCGAGGTCCAGCTCGTCTTCTACCGCGGCTTCCACGAGTGCAAGGCGAGCCGCTGGGTGTGCGACAGCCGCACCCTCGTCGAGCTGATGACCCGGGTCCGCTGCAAGGCCGGGCAGACCCAGATCCGCCGGGTGCTGCGGCACGCGATCGAGGAGACCCGGCGCCAGCCGGTGCGGGCGCTCGTCTTCATCGGCGACGCCATGGAAGAGGAGCTCGACGAGCTCGCCGGGCTCGCAGGTGAGCTCGGCATCCTGGGCGTGCGCGCCTTCCTCTTCCAGGAAGGCGAGGATCCGCGTGCCGAGCGGGCGTTCCGCGAGATCGCCCGGCTCACCGGCGGCGCTTGGTGCCGGTTCGACCGCAACGCACCGAGCGAGCTGCGCGATCTCTTGGGCGCGGTCGCCGCCTATGCCGCCGGTGGTCCGGCGGTGCTCGAGGACCTGCGCAGCCGGCCGTCGAACGTGGTCCGCTTGCTCGCCCGGCAGGTGCGCGATTGACGCTGCTGTATCTCTCCGCAGGTGCTGCCGCGCTGGCGTTGCTGCTGATGGCGGTGCGCTGGCTCTCCCGGCTCTCGCCGAGCGACCTCGCGCAGGCGGCGCGGACCTTCCTCGCCGTGTTCACCGGCCTCGCCGGGACCGGGCTCTTCCTGCTCGGTCGCTACGGGCTCGCGATCGTGACCCTGGCGGCGGCCGCGATGGCGCTTCGCTCGCTCGTCAAGGCCCGCGGTGGCGCCGAGCCCCTCGAAGCGGAGGCGGCGGGCTCGGATTCTGCCCGGGTGGAGACCGCGCTGCTCGTGATGGAGCTCGACCGGGCGAGCGGCCGGCTCGACGGGCGGGTGCGCGGCGGCCGGTTCGCGGGGCGGACCTTGGGCGGGCTCGCGCTCGACGAGCTCTTGGCGCTGCTCGACGAGGCGCGTCGCGACGATCCGTCCTCGGTCCCGCTGCTCGAGGCCTATCTCGACCGGCGCGAGCCCGATTGGCGGCGCCGCGCACGGGACGGCGATCGCGCTGCCGGGGTCGACCCGACCGCCATGGACGAGCGGACCGCGCTCGCCATCCTCGGCCTCGAGCCGGGGGCCACGGCCGAGGAGATCCGCGCCGCGCACCGCCGGCTCATGGCCAAGCTGCACCCCGATCACGGCGGCAGCACCTTCCTCGCGGCCCAGATCAATCGGGCCAAGGAGGTCCTGCTCCGCCGGGGCGGTTGAGCGATCCTCGGCCGTTGTTGAAATTTTAACGAAGCCGACGGTAGAAGCCGCGGACATGCGTGGGACGCGGCGGACCGCCGGGCGGTGCCGTCGCCTCGTGATGGTTCGAGGAGAACGGATGGCGAAGGTCCGCAAGGCGGTGTTACCGGTGGCGGGGCTCGGCACCCGCATGCTCCCGGCGACGCGGGTCCTGCCCAAGGAGATGCTGCCGGTCGTCGACAAACCGATCGTGCAGTACGCGATCGAGGAGGCACGTGCCGCCGGGATCGAGGAGATCATCCTCGTCACGGGCCGCGGCAAGACTTTGATCGAGGACCATTTCGACCGGGCCGTCGAGCTCTTCGAGACGCTCGAGCGGCGCGGTCGTCGGACCGAGCTCGAAGCCTTGCTCGGCGAGACGCCGCAGCCGGGCGAGCTCGTCTACACCCGCCAGCAGGAGCCCAAAGGCCTCGGCCACGCGGTCTGGTGCGCGCGTCACCTGGTCGGCCGCGAGCCCTTCGCGGTGATGTTGGTCGACGATCTGATCGACGCGCCGGTGCCCTGCCTCGCGCAAATGCTGGAGGTGCACCGGCGCACCGAGGGCAACGTCGTCGCGGTCATGGAAGTGCCCGCCGAGCAGACGGCGCGCTACGGCATCGTCGCCCCGGGCGCCGACGACGGCCGGGTGGTCGAGGTCGCGGGCCTGGTCGAAAAACCGCGCCCGGAAGTCGCGCCCTCGCGCCTCGCGGTGATCGGCCGCTACCTCTTGATGCCAGAGATCATGGACGAGCTCGCCCGCCACGAGGTCGGCGCGGGCGGCGAGATCCAGCTCACCGACGCGATGGCCCGGCTGATCGGCCGGCAGCCGTTCCACGGCCTGCGCTTCGAGGGGCGGCGCTTCGATTGCGGCGACAAGCTCGGCTACCTCGAAGCGATCGTCGCATTGGCAGCCGGCCGCCCGGATGTCGGGCCGGCCTTCCGGGCCTTGCTCGCCCGCTATCGCTGAACGGCCCGCGGAGTCCCCTCCATGCGCATCGCGATGATCGGCACGGGCTATGTCGGCCTCGTCTCGGGGGCCTGCTTCGCCGAGTTCGGTGTGGAGGTCACCTGCGTCGACAAGGCGGCCGAGAAGATCGCCATGCTGGAGGCCGGCCGGATGCCGATCTACGAGCCCGGGCTCGAGGATCTGGTGGCGCGGCATCGGGCCGCCGGCCGGCTGCGCTTCACGAGCACGCTCGAGCCCGCCCTCGAGGGGGCCGATGCGATCTTCATCGCGGTCGGCACGCCCACCCGCCGCGGCGACGGCCATGCCGACCTCTCCTACGTCTTCGCCGCCGCCGAGGAGATCGCGCGGGGCCTCGACCATCCGGCCCTCGTCGTCACCAAGTCGACCGTGCCGGTCGGGACCGGGCGGCGGCTCCAGCGACTGTTCCGGGAACTCCGGCCGGACCTGCCCATCGACGTCGCCTCCAACCCCGAGTTCTTGCGCGAGGGCTCGGCGATCGAGGACTTCTTACGCCCGGACCGGGTGGTCTGCGGGGTCGAGACGCAGGCGGCGCGCGACACCCTGGCCGCTCTCTACCGGCCCTTGAACCTGATCGAGACGCCGATCCTTTTCACCTCGATCGAGACCGCCGAGCTCATCAAGTACGCCACCAACAGCTTCCTCGCGACCAAGATCACCTTCATCAACGAGATCGCCGATCTCTGCGAGAAGGTCGGCGCCGACGTCCAGCAGGTCGCCCGCGGGATCGGGCTCGACGGCCGGATCGGCCGCAAGTTCCTGCACGCCGGTCCGGGTTACGGCGGCTCCTGTTTCCCGAAAGACACTCTCGCGCTGTTGCGCACGGCCGAGCTGCACGGGGTGCCGCTGCGCATCGTCGACACGGTCGTGCAAGTCAACGAGGCGCGCAAGCGGCGGATGGTCAAGAAGATCGTCGATGCCATGGCCGGTGAGGTTGCCGGCAAGCGAATCGCGGTCCTGGGCGTCACCTTCAAGCCCAACACCGACGACATGCGCGAGAGCCCGAGCCTCGTGATCGTTCCGGCACTGCAAGCCGAGGGCGCGGAGATCCGGGTCTACGATCCCGAGGGCCGGCGCGAGGGCGAGCGCCTCCTTCCCGGGGTCACCTGGTGCAGCGACAGCTACGAGGCGATCACCGGAGCCGATGCGATCGTCCTGTTGACCGAATGGAACGAGTTCCGCGGGCTCGACCTCGAGCGGGCGCGCAGCCTGGTCCGCCAG
>Ga0308391_1000913_pt1 | contig 12676 bp, 10 predicted proteins | sample Hotspr20Samplet1_FD_202363 | JGI IMG/M metagenome (GOLD analysis project Ga0308391, IMG submission 202363) | Hot spring phototrophic mat microbial communities from Octopus Spring, Yellowstone National Park, Wyoming, United States - 20050623_t1 ... | reverse complement strand
AATAATCGCCTACCCGACGAATATGACGTGAGAGCTGCGTAGCGTGACGCTCAATACTGGGATCGCCCTTCTGGCCGGTTGCCGGATTGGTAGCCTTAAATGCGATTTGAGCTGGCGTACCACGCATGCGAGCTTCACGGATGAAGGTATCGATCAGCTCTGCGTTGAAAAAAAGGTTATCACGATAGACGATGCGTTCATCTACCGCCGCTATCTCGGCTACTTCACTCAGGTGATCGATTTCAGTCGCACTTCTGCCATACGTCTTCAACAAATCGCGCTGCAAAAGCCAGAGTGGCTTATTGAGAATGCGCAGATCACGAGCAGGCTCAGCGAAGGGCGGTATGATCGTTGGATCGCGTAGAATAATCCGCTCCATCGAACGAGTCCTTTCTGCCATTATCGGCACGGAGTGAGCGTATCGTCTGTTGGTACTATAGGTTGTAGCTCCGCTAGACTCAAGGCGGATAGATTACAGTCGGATTACCGCATTTACCGCATTAGAATGCCGACTCACTGCAATGGTTTGTTACGCAGGCGCTGCCGTAAATAGGTCCCAGTCGGTGAGTCAGGCTGTGCTGCGATAGTTTCCGGTGATCCGGCGCCGATCACATACCCCCCCTTCTCGCCACCTTCTGGGCCTAGTTCAATTACCCAGTCGGCAGCAGCGATCAGATCGAGATGGTGTTCAATAACCAGCACCGTATTTCCGGCATCAACCAGACGTTGCAAAACATCAAGCAAGCGTTCGATGTCGGCAACATGCAGACCGGTCGTTGGCTCGTCAAGAATGTAGAGCGTATGACCATTCCCTTTTCGGCTGAGTTCAGCAGCCAGCTTGATACGTTGGGCTTCGCCGCCGCTTAAGGTTGGGGCCGGTTGCCCCAATTTGAGATAATCAAGCCCAACGTCGTGTAATGCCTGTAATCGTTCGGCTATTGACGGCACACGAGCGAAGAATGCAAGCGCTTCGGCAACCGTGAGATCAAGCACCTCTGCAATGTTGAGTCCACGATAACGAATATCTAACGTTTCTCTATTGTACCGTGTTCCGCCGCAAACGTCACATGGAACGAACAGATCGGGCAAAAATTGCATCTCAACTTGGATTAACCCTTCGCCAGCACAGTGTTCGCAGCGTCCTCCTTTAACGTTGAAACTGAAGCGGGTCGCATCATAACCACGCGCTTTTGCCTCGTTGGTAGCGGCAAACAGTTGTCTGATTTGATCAAAAATACGACTGTACGTAGCTGGATTTGAGCGTGGAGTGCGCCCAATCGGACTCTGATCCACCACAATCATCCGTTCGAGATATTCGTAACCGAGCAGAGCATCGTGTTCGCCGGCCCGCAAATGGCTGTTGTGCAGCAATTGACTCAAGCGTGGCGCCAGGGTGTCCATCACCAGGGTGCTTTTACCACTACCGCTCACACCACTGAAAACGACGAAACAGCCAAGCGGAATGCGCACGTCGATATTCTTGAGATTGTTGGCACGACAACCACGCAATTCAAGCCAGCGTCCCTGCGTTGGTCGTCGGTGGGCGGGGATCGGTATGCGCCGCTGCCCGCAGAGATACTGACCGGTTAACGAGCGGGGGCATGCTATCACGTCGTTCAGGCTACCGCTAACTACCACTTCACCACCATGCGGCCCGGCTCCTGGGCCAATGTCAACGATCCAATCAGCAGCACGGATGGTCGCTTCATCGTGTTCGACCACGATCACAGTGTTGCCGAGGTCGCGTAATTTCAGCAGCGTGTTTAGCAGACGGTCGTGATCGCGTGGATGGAGACCACTACTGGGTTCGTCGAGCACATAGAGAACCCCTGACAAGCCGGCTCCAAGCTGGGTCGCCAGACGTACTCGTTGCAGTTCACCTCCGCTGAGCGTCATAACGGTGCGGTCGAGGGTCAGGTATGCCAGCCCTACTTCTTGTAGAAAACGCAAACGCTGCGTGATTTCGCGCACGATGGGGCGCGCAATCGTTTGCTCGGGTAGACGAAGTTGCGCCTGATCGTAGAGCTGATTTAACCATTGCAGAGCCGCATCGATAGTCATGTGATGGATGTCGGCAATAGAGTAGCCAGCGATCAACACCGAGCGTACTTCTGGACGCAGACGGGTGCCGTTACAGGTCGGACAGGTGCGGGGTGTCGTGTACTGTTCGAGTGGTGATGACTCACTGGTGGCACGTTGCTCGATTAAACGACGTCGCAGATTTGGGATGACGCCCTCGAAATCGGTCTCGATAGTGCGCATCTGACCATGAAGGTGATACCGTAAGGTCATCGGTTCACCACTGGTACCGTACAACAGAGCGCCAAGGAGTTCGGGGCGAAGAGCGCGCACCGGTGTATTCGGGTCAATGTTAAAATGAGCAGCAAACGAGCGCAAGACATTACGATAATACTCGCTCTCACGCCAGGGGACGATTGCTTCAAGCAGCGGTTGATCACGATCAGGGATCACCAGTGCTGGATCGATCTCCGGCACGACTCCAAGACCATGACAGGCGGCACAGGCTCCCTGAGGGGTGTTAAACGAAAAGTCACGCGGCTCAAGCTTGCTCAGTTCAAGCGGGCCGTGTTGGGGGCAAGTGTAGTGTTCGCTGAGTAACTGCTCTTCCCCATCAATGACGTGAATGATTAGCTGACCACCACTCAATTTCAGCGCAGTCTCTACCGAATCGGCAACCCGCACCCGATCCAGCGCCGGTGTGCCATCGGCAGTCTGGCGAATGATCAATCGGTCAACGACGGCTTCAATCGTATGTGAGCGATACTTCTCGAGCCGGATAGGTTCATCGAGATCGTGGACAACACCGTCGATGCGGGCGCGCACGAAGCCGCGCCGACGAATATCGTTTAGCACTGCCTCACTCTCGCCGAGCACCGGCGCCAGTAACAACAGACGCTGCCCCGCGGGTCGATTGACGATCAGATCGACCATTTGCTGCGGGGTATAGCGACGCAATGGGGTCTGACAATGCGGACAATGAGGGCGGCCGATCCGGGCAAAGAGGAGGCGTAAAAAGTCGTAGATCTCAGTGATGGTGCCAACCGTAGAGCGCGGATTGCGCGCACCACCTTTCTGATCAATAGCTATAGCCGGTGATAATCCTTCAATCAGATCGACATCGGGTTTCTCAAGTTGCCCAAGCAATTGACGGGCATACACCGACAGGCTTTCGACATAGCGACGTTGACCTTCGGCGAAGATGGTGTCGAACGCCAGTGAACTTTTACCGGAACCAGAAACGCCGGTGATAACCACGAATTTGCCACGTGGAATATCAAGATCGATCTGTTTCAGGTTATGAGTGCGGGCACCGCGAATACGAATCCAGCTCATCGCAGAAGTCTACCACTGAACGAGGATAACTGTAAAAAGCCTGAGACCCACGGGATGACAGGCATCACCATGGGTCCCTACACTATGTTAGATAGATGGAGCCAATGGCCGGACTCGAACCGGCGACCGGCTGTTTACGAAACAGCTGCTCTACCGACTGAGCTACATTGGCACATCGCCATCACGATTCTAGTCGAAGAGCAGTGGTTTGTCAAGCAATTGACAGGTTTCATAGGGTTTTTAGAGATTTCAGTTGAAGACGCCATAACGGTGAACGACCGGCCTGCCACAGACAATGCACGCCATCTAGCGCCTCTGCGTACCCATGTCTCACGCAGATGGCGGAAGTACAGGCCGCTGGCTCGTATTGAGTGGCGTGCAACGGTGCGTCCTCGACGCCTCCGTAATACGGTGATGGACAAATAGGAGGAGTGAGAGGAACGGATTCCTGTACGACGACCTACTCCCTTCCCCTCTCCCAAGGGGAGAGAAAGAGGGCAAGGAGAAGAAGATAAGGGAGGAAACATACGTGGCAGTACAGAGACTGAAAGCGTTGAACACCGCTAACGTTTCACAACCGACCTGCGACATGACCGATAGTCAAATCTTCGACCGTTACATAAGGTGGCAAAGCAACGATAGCTGCAATGACCGCTGCAACATCGGTTGGTTGCAACATGTTGCTACGTGACCAATTGCCGGGAATGGTATCCCAGATTGCGGTGTCAGTAGCCGCAGGCAAAATCGAACACACTCGAATACCACGTGGTCGCAGTTCTTCACGGATGGCAGCCGCAAAGCCTAGCGCACCGTGTTTGGCAGCTACGTAGGCCGACCAACCGGGAAATGCCTGTCTGGCAGCCACTGAGGCGATGTTAATAATCAACCCGCCTTGATCCATCCGAGCACTCGCCGCCTGGGCCACCAGGAAGAGACCGGTGAGCTGAGTCCGTAGATGAGTCTCCCATTCATCAATGCTGATCGCCGACAGTGGCGCAACCAGCGCACCACCTACGCTGTGCACAACGACATCGAGACGTCCTGCACCGGCAGCCTGCGCAACGGTTTTAGAAACTTGATCTGGATCGGTTACATCGCATGGAACCACTAAACAATCGGCGCCAGCAGTAATTACCTGATCGGCGATCGTTTCGAGAGCCGCCCGATTGCGGGCAGCCAAGGTCAATCGGGTACCAGGTCTGGCCAGAGCTAAAGCGGTAGCAGCGCCAATACCGCGTGAGGCACCGGTTATCAGAATCGAACGCATACGATCATCCTTTGCGGTTATAAAGATACCCTTCCGATTGTACGCCAATACTGTTTGTCGTTATCGGGTCAGTAGTGTACAGGCATTGTGACGACGATGAGTGACGAAGGAGTAATTTCTCAACTCGCCTATCTGGCTATCGTGATCATCGTCAGGGTGCGTCTGACTATTCTCGCATCCTCATCTATCTCTCGTCGTGGAAGTTGAAGAACATCGTCAGATACCGGCTCCGACCGGATTCCACCCGTTCACGTTAGGACTCACGCATAGCAGTGGGAGTAAGCTTCAAACATACGCTTGAAAAGGATTCCTTTGTGCTGACCGAGAAGGGGCAGACAGACAACACCTAAAAGCGAAGTCCACTTATTCCTATTAACTTAACGCACGTATCGGTAAAACGACTCTCAGGCGAACGGGGATAGTTCACAAAATCTTTCAGCGCAAATTTCTCGGGTAGATGAAGGCAGAGCCTTCGCCTACCCATAGATCGCTTTACGCACACGTTTTAATCCTGCCGATTACTAGAGCGGTTGATGTGCGCCATAAATTCAGCCCGCGTCTTCGAGTCTTCGCGGAACACACCACGCATCGCCGAGGTCACCATACGAGCATTCGCTTTTTTCACCCCGCGCATCACTCCGCACATATGAACGCCTTCGGCAACCACAGCGACGCCAGCAGGTTCTAGTGCCTCATTGATAAAGTCAGCGATCTGTACTGTCATCCGTTCCTGAACTTGTAGACGTCGGGCAAACATCTCGACGATACGCGGAATCTTGCTTAGACCGACAACCTTGCCGTTTGGAATGTAGGCCACATGGACCTGACCAAAGAATGGCAACATGTGGTGCTCGCAGAGACTATAATAGTCAATGTTGGTGACCAACACCATCTCATCATAAGCTACACTGAAGATGGCGCCGTTGATCAACGCCTGGGGATCAATATGATAACCGGCTGTTAGCTCAGCGTACATTTTGGCAACCCGCGAAGGAGTCTTCTGTAACCCCTCACGATCCGGCACCTCGCCGATGGCCGTAAGAATAGTACGGACTGCCTCTTCGATGCGGGGATCGGAAGCAAATGACATTCCCTCCAGTTTACCACGACCAGGAACGATCAGACTTTCGTAGTGTTCCTCATCAATATCAGGGGTGGGATGATAACCGTTACCGTTGCTAGACATACCAGATACTCTCCATTACACATACGAACTGCGCAATGTGCGCATGAGCGGGCGAAAGACCACTTGAAATCAGGCTTGAACAGGAGACGGCCCAGCATAGCTAAAGATATTCTTGCGCGTTTCCCACAAGCGGAGAAGGGCAAGACGACCTTCAAGCAAAGGCGCCAGCTCGTTCCAGAGATAGACAATAATATTTTCGGCGGTTGATGGCCGGTCAGCAAAGGCCGAAATTTCACGATCAAGATGACGCAGGTGCAGTTGATCGATCACCGAATGGACGGTTCGGTCAAGCCATTCGAGATCAACCAGCATGCCGGTTGCCGGATCAATCGGCCCTTGCACTGTCACCTCCAGGGTATAGTTGTGGCCATGGCCGTTGGGATTGTTACACTTACCGTAAATAAGGCGGTTTTCGTCATCGCTGAGTGTGGGTGCATGGAGGCGATGTGCTGATGCGAAGGTATACAAACGGCTAAATTGTGTCTCACCTGTGCCGTCATAATCGGCCCACAAATCGGGCTGCTCGTAGAGACGTAAATGTACCAGGCGAGCATGAGCTGGCAAACGCGCTGCGATCAGTCGCCAGAGCACCCGCACCAGATTTTCGGTCGTTGGTATCTGATCCCGAAAGTAAGGCGTGTCAAAATTGAGGTGTTTATGATCAAACTCCTCAAGGACGTCGTTGACAATCGCCTTCAATTCGGTCATATTCATAACCATCCCGGTGCGTTCATCTAGTTCACCGGTAATACTGACATCGAGTGTATAATTGTGCCCGTGACCATACGGGCTAGTGTACGGCCCAAAGACACGCTCGTTTTCTTCGGCGCTCCAATCATCTCGCCAGTAGCGATGAGCAGCCGAAAATTCAAAGCGACGAGTAGCGACAACCACAACCTAATCCTTTCTTTCTGTTAACCATCGCGTTATCAATTATCTCAGTTTAAAAACTCTTCCCTTATGAACGGTACCACACCTTCGCCAAAAGTCAAGGTCTTTGTTAATAAAATAAAATGCACATTATCTGCACGGGCCTGTTCTGTGAGCCGCAGAAAAATGGGAAACTATCTCTACGACTGACCAGGAAAAGAGCGCGGAAGGGGGCGAAAGGCGCGTTGATAACCCGCTCTGCCTGCTTGCCCCTCGTCATCACAAACGACCAGGTGCAGGACGGTGAACACTGCTAAGGATCGCTGCCGTTGCTGTCACTGCCTGGCGCGATATGCTATAATGCGCTTCACCCGGATCAGGTGCGGCATTGGTATGCCGCGATTGAGGTTGTCTCTTTGAGGAGCGACGATGAAGCTCGTATGTATGCAGGAAGATTTGAAGCGTGGTCTCGCCGCAGTAGGCCATGCCGTTGCCACTAAGAGCACATTGCCGGTGTTGGCGAATGTCCTGCTCGCCACAGATGAAGGCCGGCTGAAATTGACTGCTACCAACCTGGAAGTAGGGATCAATCGATGGATTCATGCTCAGGTTACCCGTGATGGCGCAGTTGCCGTCCCGGCTAAACTACTGACCGATGTAGTCGGCGGTCTGCCCAACGAAGCCGTCTCGTTAAGTCTTGATCAGAAAACGCAAACCTTGCGCGTCGAGTGTGGTCGGTTTGTAAGTAACATTAAAGGGGTTGATGCCGACGAGTTTCCGACCCTGCCGACGGTTAGTTCACGAGCACCTTTGGTATCGTTATCTGCCGAGCTATGGCGTGAAGCGATTGAGCAGGTCGCTTTTGCTGCTGCTTCCGACGAATCGCGTCCGATTTTGACCGGTGTGCTCGTGCGTACCCGTGATCAAACGTTGACTCTGGTTGCAGCCGATGGATTTCGGTTGGCAATGCGAACCATACAGTTGGCCGCCCCGGCGTCACATGCGGTCGATTGTCTGATTCCAGCGCGCACGTTGAACGAGTTGGCCCGTATTATCGGGGACACAGACGCAGACGTGGCAATGGTCTACACACCGGGCGGTAGCCACGTCCTCTTCCATACAGAAAATGTTGAGGTTGTCTCTCGTTTAATTGAAGGAAGGTTCCCAGATTTCGAGCGGATTATTCCTCAGCAGTATCTGACCCGAATGGTACTCGACAGTGGTGAGTTGGCAAAAGCGGTTAAGCTGGCATCCTTCTTCGCCAGTAGTAGCCAGAACGTTGTTAAGCTGAAGATCGAGCCAAGTAATGAGGTGGGGCCAGGACGAGTAGTGCTTAGCGCGAATGCCGCTGAATTGGGCGATAATACCAGCGAACTCGATGGGAGTGTCACCGGTGAAGGTGGCGCAATTGCGCTGAACGTCAAATTTCTGGCCGATGCAATTGCTGCGGTACGCTCGAATCAGATTGCTTTTGAAATGCAAAGTGCGCAGAGTCCGGCGGTATTCAAACCGGTTGGTCATGATGGCTACATCCATATCGTTATGCCGATGAGTATGCGGTAAGGTAACGGTATCGCGGTATACCTGTATCAGGAGTGGACTGTGAGTGTGACTACGCTGATTATTGTGCATGCAGTCTCGTTGTTCCGAGATGGTTTGCGCCTTTCGCTATCAGCAAGACCCGAATTCACGGTGGTTGGCGAAGCCAGCAACGGTCAGCAAGCGATCCAGTTGGTCGATCAGGCTGACCCTGATCTGGTACTGATGGATATTGATCTGCCAGGTGTGAATGGGCTTGAAGTAGCACGGGTGATTAAGCGTAGTCATCCTCATGTCGCAGTGGTATTGTTTGGCCCGGTGAATGATGGTGCATCAGTGGTAAAAGCGATTCGGGCCGGCGTTTCGGCGTGCGTACCACCAAACGTGGAGTTTGTCGATCTGCTTGAGACGCTACAGCAAGTACGGTGCGGAGAGTATCCGATCAACGATCTGGTGCTCTCTTCGCCGGAAGTGGCGGCAACCGTGTTGGAAGCATTTCGGCAGATGGTTGGTGATGATGAAATCCAGGCCGTCTTTTCGCCATTATCGACACGTGAACTTGAAGTACTCGAGCTGGTGGCAAGCGGGTGCACGAATCGCGAGATAGCCGCTCGATTGGACATCAGCAATCAGACGGTCAAAAACCACATCTCGTCGATTTTGCGGAAACTGGCAGTGAACGATCGCACGCAGGCGGTTGTCTATGCACTTCGACGGGGTTGGATCAAAGTTATGCTGCCAAATGAATGATGAAACATCTCTTGCCGGATCGGTTCAGCGCTCCATCCGGTTACTAGTCGGGTGGAGCACGAGGAGACGTTTGTGAGGCGTTTCCGTTTTGAACGTGCTTTTTTGAGCGTGATTCTCTTGGGCGTCTTGCTGGCAGGATGTACGTTCGTTCCAGTTGGTGAAGACGAGCAGATCGCGAATATTCAGACGATTATCGCCGGTACACCATCGGCAACCCCAACAGCGACGGCTACTGCAACGGCGACAGCGACCGCAACAGCAACGCCAACGTTTGGGCCATCGCCAACTGCCACCGCGACTGCGACGGCAACGGCTACTCCCTTACCTCCTACGCCGACACCGAATCCGGCTCTGGCCGGGTTTAGCTACTGTACCCAAACTGTCGGTGCGCCGACCGGTCGCTTTTCAGCCTCCCTGCAAGAGCTGCGGACAGTGGGAAATCCGGCATTCGAGCAACTTGATTTGTTCTTTGAATTAAGCCCCGGTTCGGCGCCACTGAGCGCAACGGTGAGCTGTCTGACGCTGGCTGATGTCCAAATAGTATCGACTTCAACTACACTCACGACACCGTATGTAGTGCGCATTGACCTGTCCGGCTGGTTGCGTGACGATCGGTTTACCGCTTCGTTACCAGCCCAGACACTTACATTTACCACAACCCGTACCATCTCACAGGCGATTGTACTGACCGATGCGCAGGCAGACGTAGGGGCAACGATCTTAATCCCGCTTGCCGAACCGGTTCCGTTCAGGGTTACATTGACCGATAATCGCCTGTCGATTGCCGTAGCACGCACATCAACGTTCGGCGTGGCGAGTGATACGTTGCGAGTGCCGTCCGGCAGCTCTCCGGCAAATATAGAACCAATGTTCTTTTTGTTCGATGGTGATGTCTGGAAACTCGATGCCAATACGACAGTGGTTGGTGAGGGGATGACGCGCCGCCTGGCGGGGGCCGTTAATCTGACCGATTCGGCTGAAACCGAAACCCACCTCGCGGTCAGTCCAAATGGTGATTATCTGGCATTCTGTCGATCTGAAGCAGGTCTCGATCCGTCCGATGCAGCGCTGGCTGTGCCCTCGACGCTCTGGTTGCTACCGCTCGCCGGCGGCGAAGCACAACCATTGGCCCAGGTAGGGGTAAGTTGCGCCGATCCGGTTTTCAGTCCTGATGGGGCAACGATTGCGTTTGCAGTTGATGAAACCGGTGCGCTGCCAACGCAGTGGATGATTTATACGGTTCCGGTAAGTGGCGGTGAACCAACCCGGCTCGAGACGGTGCTCGATGAATGGAGTCGCTTTGCGCCACAGTGGTTAAGTGGGAACCGCTTGTTGTACCGTGCAGAAGCCCCAGATGGGCGAAGTTCGCTTTTCTTGCGGTTATCTGACGGTAAGGTACTCGATGTGGGAGCCGCGCTTCTGACCGATGAGCGATTAGTCGTGCGGTATCGAGGGTTTGGAACATTGCTGGCCAGTCCTGGTGGTGAGTATGCGGCAGTAGAAGCCTTGCGCGCCGATGATCCCGGCGCCGATCTATTAATCCTCGATAGCGCCGGTCAGCTCGTTGAGCGGATCGGCACCCAGCGCGTTGTGTTACCGCCGCCTACACCAACACCTACTGCACGTCCAACGGCGACACCGACACCAACGCCGACCGTGACACCAACCGGTACCGTTACCCCGCAACTGCCGACAGCAACGCCTACTGCGACTGCACTACCGACGGCAACACCAGAAGTAGTACCGCCCCAACCGATACGCGAAGGGCCTTTCTGGAGCCGTCCGTTAGGATGGGATGCGGAAGGACGCTTGCTATACCTCACTACACTATGCGCCAGTGATCTGGTACAGGATTATCAGCTCTACCGCTGGCGCGGTCTCCAGCGCAGCGAATTGCTGGCAACCGGCCAGAGCCTGGGTGGAATCGGATCGACAATTGTGCGCAACCAGCAATTGTTCTACGCCGCAGTGGCCGGTGCCGATCCTGGCCCACGTGGACCTGAGACGCAGAACCAGCGTTCCTCAACGGCGCTGTGGGTTTGGGATCTAAAAGGTGGGAATCGGCAGATATTGCTTGATCTGGTACGTGGCGTGCGTGAGCTGCGATGAAGTGGAAGCGCGCAACGATGGTGTGTATCGGCAATACGGGTAAGAATGGAATATTGCTGTATGAACCAACCCTCGCTTGCTACTGAGCCAACGCTGCGACTATTTATCGCGCTCGATCTACCGCAAATTGTGCGTCAAGAATTGCATAATATTCAAAGGCGCTTACATGCTCACAATCGGGCAGTGCGCTGGAGTGATCCGGCAGGCATGCATTTAACCCTCCATTTTCTCGGTGAAACTCCAGAACGGTTTGTCGCTCCACTCCTGGCCGGTCTGCATGCGATCACGGTGTCGCCATTACGCTTGCGCCTCAATCAGGTGGGTTGTTTTCCAACGAACGGCTCGTTGCGCGTTGTCTGGGCCGGCCTTGATGGTGACCTGGATGGATTGGCATCCTTACACCGGACCGTCGGTCGAGTCATCGAGTCGATAGGGTTAGCCGTGGATCCACGCCCCTTTACGCCGCATATCACCCTCGCCCGTGCTCGCACGAACGCAACACCGACTGAGCTTCGCTCGTTGCGGGCAACTCTGGTAACGATGAAACCGAACTCTCTCGAATGGCAGACTGAGCGACCAATCCTGTTCCGCAGTCAACTGACAGCTCGCGGCGCAATCTATACAGCGCTAGGGTGAGAGCCTATCCCAAATATCCGCGAAGGAGGAGCGGTTCGTGAACCGCCCCTTCAGCAATATGGAGTACAAGCGGAGCGCAGCGACGCTGCATCCGCCTGTTAAGCTTCACTCGTAGGGAGAAGGCGTCGTCTTGCCCAACCATGCAGCTCCATCGGTATCACGCTGATTATCGCCCAGATTCATCCGTTGTGACATGACGACGAGTATTCGGATAAGCTCTAGGTTGTGCAATTCTTGCTGATCGGTAGTGATTTTGCGCTACGCAGCGGTCATTACAGCCGATACGATGGATGAGAGGTCAACGAAAGTGAGGTTGTTATGACTCTGCAACGCCTATGCTTGACGCTCATTGGTCTAGCATTGCTATTCGGAATCCTGCTCGTGCCAGTACGCGCCCAAGATGCGATAGCACACGCCGTTCTGTTTTATTCACCGACATGCCCACATTGTCATGTCGTTCTAACCGAGGTATTGCCCCCATTACAGACACGCTACGCAGATCGGCTGCAAATCTTGACCATCGATGTTTCAACGCCCGACGGATTAGCCCTGTACGAAACGGCAATGAAGGTGTTTCAGGTACCCGCTCATCGTCAGGGTGTGCCAGCCCTCTTCTTCGGTCAAACCCATCTGGTTGGCAGCGTAGAAATCCCCAGGTACTTACCCACTTTAGTCGAGGATACACTCGCAGCCGGTGGGAACGGGTAGCCAGCTATTCCTGGTTTAGAGGCACTGACTGCATCGTTCGACGATCATGCAACAGTGCCAACGCAACCCGCTACAGCACCGTTTAGTCGCGATCCGCTGGCGAATACGGTCGCTCTGTTCGTGCTGACCAGTATGGTCATTGTTACCTTTATCGCAATCCGTCGTCTACGCTGGCCGTTTGACCAGACCTTACCAGTAACCAGCGTTCGCTTCATTCCAATTCTCGCTGTCGTTGGTCTGGTGTTAGCCGGTTACCT